>Ga0190271_10001081_pt1 | contig 15060 bp, 17 predicted proteins | sample Popmic356T_FD_133747 | JGI IMG/M metagenome (GOLD analysis project Ga0190271, IMG submission 133747) | Populus adjacent soil microbial communities from riparian zone of Weber River, Utah, USA - 356 T | ecosystem: Environmental > Terrestrial > Soil > Riparian zone | place: USA: Utah | collected...
AGAAGCCGTGGATGGTCGTGATCCAGGCGCCGCCGATCGCCCCCAGCAGCTCCTGCGCCCGCTCGGATCCGCCCTCGGCGCGACGCCCCAGCTCGACCCGGATCCGCTGCCGCAGCTCCGCCGCCGCCTTGTCGGTGAAGGTGAAGGCGAGCACGGCATCGGGGGAGACCCCCTGCTCGCAGACGAGCCGGCAGTAGCGGGCGACCATGACGCCGGTCTTGCCGGTGCCGGCGCCGGCTTCGAGGAGGACGTCGTGGCCGCGGGCCTCGATCGCGGCCGCCTGCTCGGGGGTCGGCTTCATCGCTCCTCGACCGCCTCGTCCTCTTCGAGCTGCGGCGCCCGGTCGCGGCGGCAGATCGGCGCGAAGGTGCAGAAGGCGGGGCAGGTGTCGTGGCCGCGCAGGCCTCGGCGCGGGCCGGGGTCGCGGCGGATCTCTCCGCCGCGCATGCGGGCGACGATCTCGCTGGCGCGCCGTCGCGACTCGTCCAGCAGCCGCTCCATCTCCCCGGCGTCGACGACGTCGCGGGGGTAGAGGCCGTAGGAGCCGAGGTCGGCGGCGGCCTCGTCGAGGACGACGCCGCGCGGGCGCCGCACCGAGGTGCCCCGCAGCGGGTGATAGAGGCCGCCGACCGGGGCTCCCCCCCAGTGGCGCTCGACCGCCAGCAGGTAGAGCGGCAGCTGCAGCTTCGCCTGCTCCTCGAACTTCTCCAGCGGCGTCACCCGGCCGGAGAGCTTGTAGTCGATGACGATCGCGCGGCCGTCGCGGTCGCGGTCGACGCGGTCGATGGCGCCGTGCAGCCCCCAGCCGCCGAGGTCGAGGACGGGGCGTTCGCTCTCCTCGTGTTCGCCGAAGCCGGCCTCGAGCAGCCAGGGCTCGAAGCCGCCACTCTCGCGCTCGGCCTCCTCGACCACGAAGCGTTCCAGCAGCCGTTCGACCCGGCGCGCCATCGCCCGCTCGGCCGGGTGCTCGCCCAGCTCCCGCTCGGCGTAGAGCTCGGCGAGCAGCTCGCGCCCGCGGGCCAGCCAGGCGGCGAGCGAGCCGGGGCGGGGGAGGGGGTCGCCACCGGGCCGCTCCCGGTAGAGGCGGTCGAGCGCCGCGTGCATGAGGCCGCCCTGGACCAGCGGGTCGGGCACCGGGTCGAGCGGCTGCGGGTCGAGCTCGTGGCCGGCGAACCAGCGGTAGGAGCAGACGTCGAACTGCTCGAGCGTGGTGCCGCCGTAGGCGGGGACCGCGGCCAGCGCGGCGAGCACCGCGGGGTCGGTCAGCGGCCCCGGGGCTCGCGAGGCGGCCTCGGCCCGCCGCGCCGCCGCCAGGCGGGCGTCGAGGCGCTGGCGCCGGGCCGGCTCGACCGCGGCCGCGGCGAGCAGGGCGTCGGCGTCGGCGTCGGCGCCATGGCTGGCGAGCGCTCGCGCCAGCTCGTCCTCGGAGGGCGCCTCGGCGAGCGGCCGCACCACCTCGGCGAGGTCGCGGCCGATCGCGATCGCCGCCTCGACCGGGTCCGGCGCGGTGCCGTCGTCGGCCGGCGCCAGCAGCGCCCGCACCTCGTCGAGCAGAGGCGAGCGCGACTCGGCGGCGCCGTTCTCGTCGCTGTCGCGGTAGGAGAGGAAGAGGCGCCGACGGGGCAGCGAGAGGCAGGCCTGGAAGAGGTAGCGCTCCTCGGCCTCGGTGTCGCGGCGCGGCTCCAGCCCCAGCGACTGTCGCTGCGCTTCGGAGAGGAAGGGGTCGCCGCCGCGGTCGCGACGCGGGAACTCGCCGTCCTGCAGGGAGGCGACGAAGACGTGGTCGAAGCGCGCCGCCCGCAGCCGGTAGGGGTCGGCGATCCGGACCCGGCCCTCGACCGGGCCGCTCCAGGCGCGGAAGCCGAGGCCGGCGACGGTACCGGCCAGCTCGCTGGGGCCGGGCGCCTGTCGGCCCAGCTCGGCCAGCTCGCCGAGCGCGGTGCCGATCGCCGCCGCGGCGCGCAGCTCGAGGCCGTCCCCGCGCCCCGGCATCGGCCCGTCCCCCGCGCCGCGCAGGGGCCGCGCCGCCATCCGCGCCGCCAGCCGCCCGACCTCGGCGGCGAGCGCGGCGGGCGAGCGCTCGGCCGCGGCGCGCAGTCGCTCGACGTCCCGCGGCAGCTCGCGGCCGGCGCCCAGCCAGCGCTGCAGGGCGGTCTCCGCGTCGACGACCCGACCGCGTCGCAGCTCGCGCTCGAACCAGTCGACCCAGCCGCGCGGCAGGCCGGAGGCGAGGCGCATGTAGCGCAGCAGCTCGGCAGCGCCGCCGTCGCCGAGCTCGGCTTCGAGCAGGGCGACGAGACCGCCGCCGACCGCGGTCCCGGCGACCGGCAGCTCGGCCTCCAGGGCCGCCGCGACGCCGTTCCGCTCCAGCGCCGCGGCGATCTCCGGCCCGCGCCGGGCCGGGTCGCGGACGGCGATCGCGATCTCGGCCGAGTCGCCGCCGGCGAAGAGCAGGCGGGAGACCTGCTCGGCGATCGCCTCGGCCTCGCCGCGGGTCCCGGCCGCGCGCAGCAGGGTGAGGGTGCCGTCGGGCTGCTGGGGCTCCGGCGCGGCGGCCCCGAAGCCGCGCGCGAGGTGGAAGAGGAGGGCGCTGTCGGTGTTTCCCGGGTCCGCCTCGGTGCGGGTCTCGCTCGCCACCCCGATCCGCGTCCGCAGGTCGTCCAGCAGTCGCGCCCGGGCCGCCAGCGCCGTGTCGCCCTCCTCGAAGGGAAAGGCCACGGTCACCTCGGCGACGGCGGCCAGCGCCTCGACCAGCTCGAGCTGGTTGGGGGTGAGGTCGTCGAGCCCGTAGAGGAGCACCGGCCGGCCGCCCCAGAAGGAGCCGTCGCGGCGCAGCAGCTCGATCGCGCCGCGGGCGATGCCGTGGGCGTCGACCCGCCCGAGCGCGTCGCGCGCCTCGGCGTAGCCGGCGTAGAGCGTGGCGAGGTCGCTGAGGTAGGCCGACCCCTCCAGCGTCGCCGCGCTGGCCTCCACCGCGGCCGGGGGGATGCCGGCGCCCTGCAGCTCGTCGAGCAGGCGCGCGAAGGCGCGTGGGAAGCCGGGGCGGGATGCCGAGCGCCGCAGCGGCCCCAGCTGCCGCCGTCGCGACTCGACCGCCAGGGCGATCGCCCGCAGGCGCTGGGCGGGGGAGAGCTCGGCCGCGGGTGGGGCGCCCGCGGCGGTGGCGACGGTCCGGAAGAGCGCCCCGAAGGTCATCGCGGCGCCGCCCAGCACGGCACCGTCCTCGCAGAGCTCGCGCTCGAAGGCGTAGACGTCGTCGAGGGTGGGGACGACGAGGATCGGCTCGCGGTCGAGGTGGGCGGCGAAGCGGCGGCGGACGAGGCCCGCTCGGCCGGAGTTCGGCGGCCCGTGAATCAGGTTCAGCGGCACCCCTCCCACCATATGGAGGCAGGCGGCGTACACCCCCGCAAACTGCGGGTTAGAGGCCCCGTTTTGCCGTCTACCACCCTCTCTAGATTGCGAGCCAGCGAATGTCCCTCTGCTTCGTTGACCCAGCCGACGCCGTACGTGCCATCGCCGACTCGATCGGCCGGGAGGCGCGACGCCAGCTGCTCGGCGAGGCGGTGCGGGCCTGGGTCGACGAGATCCCCGAGTCCGAGCTCGAGGTGCACTACGCGAAGGCGATCGCCGAGCTCGACGAGCACGACCTCTCGATGCTCGCCGCCTGGCACGGCTCGCTCGAGGTCGGCCACCCGGTTCCCAACCGCGACTTCCTGATGGGCGCCTTCGGCTCGCTCGGCGAGAACCGCCGCGAGGCGCTCAAGCTCGCCGCCGGCTTCCGCGGCGAGGAGGCGGTCGACGCCGGCGTCACCGAAGAGGACGCGCTCGAGCTCGTCCTCGGCCTGCTGGCCCCGCCGCGCCTGATGCAGCTCGCCGTCGAGGCGGTCGAGCTCTACGTCTGGGACCGCGCCGGCTCCGACAACTAGTCGGTCCGGGCGGTATCGCGCAGCACGCCCTCGACCCAGGTCGCTTCGCGGACCGCGTCGCCGATCTGGAAGAAGTGCTGGATCGTCCCCCGCACCTGCCGGCGCCCGACCTCCACGATCGCGTTGGTCGCCACCAGGACGCGGAAGTGGTAGGCGACGGTGGTGAGCGAGATGTCGAGCAGGGCGGCCGCCTCGACCGGGCTGAGCCTCCCGTCCTCGCCGCGCTCGTCCATCAGCCGCAGGACGCGGCGGCGGATGCTGTGGTTGAGGGCGTGTAGGAGGGGGGCCGGAACGTCGCGGCCGTTCTTGCTCTTGGCGGGCATCGATCGATCCTTGCGTATGTCGGACCCCGCCACGGCGACAACCGACAGACTGCACAAAAAAAGCTGATCAAAAGAGGGGACAGGTCCGGGCCGGGTGGCCGGGACCTGCCGGGGCAGGTCTAGTTGCCCTTCTTGATGCTCGCCATCGGCAGCGGCATCGGGCTGGCGGTGATCTTCACCTGGCCTCACCTCCCTCGCCATCTCGGGGGTTTGACCGAGGGTTCGAGTCCCGCGGATCGCTGCTTCCGAGACCGATTTCCCCCGGCCCCGACACCTAGGATTACTCAAAATGCCTATTTCAATCCAATAGATGGACAAAAAATGAGAAACATGAGGCATTCCGAGTAAACTGTCGTTTTTCATGTCGAACCCGAGCAAGTACGAGACAGGGACCGCGCCCCGCCCCGCGGCGCAGCCGTCGTTGGTGAGTCCACAGCTCGCCGCGGCACTCGCCCACCCGACCCGGGCGCACGCGCTCACGGTGCTGTCCCAGCGCCCCGCGAGCCCCCGCGAACTGGCTGAAGAACTGGGGGTGACGACGCGCCACGTCGCCTACCACGTCAAGCGCCTGGCAGAGCTCGGCTGCGTCGAACTCGCCGAGGCGAGGCAGGCCGGCGGCGGGCGCGTGGTCGAACACGTCTACCGCGCCACGCAGCGCTCCTACTTCGACGCCGACGGCTGGGAGCGGCTCAGCGACAAGCAGAAACGCGGTGTGGTCACGACCTACCTGCGCCTCGCCTCCCAGGATCTCAACGAGGCGATGGTCACCGGCACCATCCACGAGCCCGACGACAACCACATCAGCCGCACGGTGATGTCCGTCGACAAGCTGGGCTGGCAGGAACTGATCGACGTGCTGGACAACGCGGTCGGCGAAGTCCTCGAGATCCAGAGCCGCATCGCCGAACGCACCGCCGGCCAGGAGGACCCGGCGATGATCCTCGCCAAGGTCCTGATCCTCCACTTCCGCGCTCCGGAGCCCCGGAGCGGCGGCGTCTAGCCGAGCCCCGGCGGGCCAACCCCCTCGCTGGTTTGTCGGCCGATCCGCTGGGTAGCGGGGCCAGATGACCAAGCGCTTTGTCATGGCCGCCGCGCTGGTGGCCTTCGCCTTCGCGGGCCTGCTCCCGGGCGCGGCGATCGCCAAGCCGCACCACCACCATCAGCCGCTGCCTCCGGTCGACACCAGCGAAGCGGCAAGCTGCGACTTCGTCGCCGAGCCGGACAACCAGCTCTGCATGCTGCCCTTCCCCGACGACTACTACACGGTCGCCGACCCCAGCAGCGAGACCGGCAGGCGAGTCGACTTCAAAGCGGCGGGGATGCCGACCAACGTGCTCGGCCAGCCGATCGACCCGGCCCCCTACAACGCCGCCGACGGCTTCAGCCCCGGCTCGACCATCCTCGTTCAAGTCCCCGGCATCGAGACCGCCGCCGACGTCGCCGCCACCGGCGCGCCGCCGATCGACCACATCGGCGACTACCGGCGCGGCAACTCGCCGGTAGTCGTGATCGACGCCGAGACCGGCAAGCGCTGGCCGATCTGGGTCGAGATCGACTCCACCGCCAGCGATCCCGCCAAAGCCGTCGTCGAGATCCACCCGGCCGTCAACTTCGCCTCCGGCCACCGCTACGTCGTCGCCCTCCGCAAGCTGCGCAACGCCGCTGGCGAGAGGCTGGAGGCACCGCTGGCGTTCCGCTACTACCGCGACGCCGTTCGCTCCAAGCAGCCGGAGATCAACGCCCAGCGCGGCCGCTTCGAGAGGATCTTCTGGCGACTGCAGCGCTCCGGCATCGCCCGCCACCAGCTCTACCTGGCCTGGGACTTCACCGTCGCCAGCGACGAGAACAACGCCGGCCGCGAGCTGGCGATGCGCGACGCCGCCTTCGCCCAGCTCGGCGACACCGACCTCGCCGACGGCGTGCCGCAGGGCGCCTCGCCGAGCTTCCAAGTCACCAGTGTCGAAGACGAACCGAACCCGGGCCAGATCGCGCGCCGGGTCAAAGGCACGGTGGAGGTTCCCTGCTACCTGTTCCCGAATTGCGGGCCGGGAGGGACGATGCAGCTCGACCCGGGCGGGGCGCCGGTCCAGAACGGCACCTGGGCCGCCAACTTCGACTGCATCGTCCCGCAGTCGGTGGTGGCCGGCCCGGCCGGCGCCGGTCGTCCCAGCCTCTACGGCCACGGCCTGCTCGGCCGTGCCGCCGAGGTCGCCTCGGCGCCGCAGCGGAGCCTCTCCCAGGAGCACCGGATCGTCCACTGCGCCACCGACGAGATCGGCATGTCGGAATCCGACCTGCCGGTGGTTGCGGCCTCGTTGCAGAACGTCTCCAACTTCCCGGCGATCCCCGACCGCCTGCAGCAGGGCCTGCTCAACGAGCTCTACCTGGGGCGGGCGATGATCAGCCCCTCCGGCTTCACAGCCGACCCCGCCTTCCACCAGGACGGCACCCTGCTGACCGGCTCGGTCCTGGACACCGACGAGCTCTTCTACAACGGCAACAGCCAGGGCGGGATCATGGGCGGCGCCCTCACCGCGGTGGCGCCGGACTTCACCCGGGCCTCGCTCGGCGTGCCGGCGATGAACTACTCGGTGCTGCTGCCCCGCTCGGTCGACTTCGACCCCTTCGCGGCGATCCTCTACCCGTCCTACCCGAACGAGACGGCGCGGCCGCTGATCCTCGACCTGATGCAGATGCTCTGGGACCGCGGCGAGCCGAACGGCTACGCCAACCGGATGACCGACGACCCGCTGCCGAACACCCCGGCGCACCAGGTGCTGATGAACGTCGCCTTCGGCGACCACCAGGTGACGATCTACCAGGCCGACGTCCAGGCCCGCACGGTCGGCGCCGCGGCGCACCGGCCGGTCCTGTTCGAGGGCCGCTGGCCCGACACCGACGTGCTCTGGGACGTCCCCTCGATCCGCCGCTACCCCTACACCGGCTCGGCGATCTACTACTGGGACAGCGGCCCGGTCCGGGAAGACCCCGCCAACCCGGGAACCGTGATCGGCACCGAACCGCCCCCGTACGAGAACCTGCCCAACCGCAGCGGCGTCGATCCGCACGGCGACCCGCGGGCGACGCCGGCCGAGCAGCAGCTCGTCTCCGACTTCTTCGACGGAGCGATCCTGCAGAGCGACGACTGCGGCGGTGGACCCTGCTACTCGGGGGGCTTCCCCGGCCCCTAGCGGGAGGCGACGGCGTCAGGCGGTCGCGGCGCGAATCTCCGCGATCGCCTGCTCGTTGTCGCGGAAGTGGACGGCGCTCATGCCGGCCTTCTCGGCTCCCGAGCAGTTGACCTCGACGTCGTCGACGAAGAGGCAGACCTCGGCGGGGAGGGAGAGGCGGTCGGTGACCATCTCGTAGATCCGGCCTTCCGGCTTGCGGACGCCGACGAAGCCGGAGTCGACCACGGTCTCGAAGATCTCGTCGACCGGCAGCATCGAGCGCCAGACCGGCTCCCACTCCTGGACGTTGTTGGTCAGCATCGCCATCCGGAAGCCACTCGCCTTCAGCTCCCTCATCAGCTCGATCATCGGCTCGTTCGGGTTGAGCGCCTCGAAGTAGATCTCCCGGAACTGGTGCAGCTCGGGCCGGTGGCCGAGCAGCGGCTCGAGGCCGTCGCTGAGCAGGGCGAGGAAGGCGACCTCGGTCAGTTCGCCGCGCTCGAGCCGGTAGAGCGGGTTGTCGCCATCGCGCTCGGCGATCGCCGCCATCGCCTTGCCGAGATCCTCGGTCTTGATCCCGGTCTGGTCCTGGAAGGCCGCGAACGATTCCATCAGCGGCGTCGTCAGCACCCCGCCGAAGTCGGAGACGATCGCCTCGATCTCAGCCATCGCCGCGCGCCACCTCGTAGGTGCCGAGCCCCTCGCGGCCCTCGATCGACCAGCGGAAGAAGGCGATCTCGGCGTCGAGTCCCTGGCGCTGCACCCGGCTGGAGCTGATCACCGTGCCGGCGCCGCGCAGGGGCCGGTCGGAGTCCTCCTCCGGCCACAGCTCCAGCGTCACCCGCCGCTGCACCCCGTCCTCGCCGTATTCGGTCGAGAGCAGCACTTCGTCGAACTGGACCGGCGCCGCGTCGGGATCGCAGAGCACCGCCGCGACCTCCTCCTCACCGTGCTCGCCGCGCCCGGCCGGCAGGCTCGACGCCACCGCCAGCAGCCCACCGTCGCTGAAGACGATGCCGATCGACCGCCGCAGGATCTGCCCCGACTCGCTCATCGGCCGGGAGCCTATGCCACCCGCAAGCCGCCGGCCGAGCCGACCTCCCGGCTACCATGGAGCCATGCCCGACGAGCAGATCGCCGGCGACGCTCAGCCCGTCGCCACCAACGACCCGGCCACCGACGTTCTCACCGAGGACGACGTCCTCGAGGCGCTCGAGGAGGTCATCGACCCCGAGCTCGGCCTCGACTTCGTCTCCCTCGGCCTCGTCTACGACGTAGACCTCGAGGGTCCCGAGGTCTACGTCACCTTCACCCTCACCACCCCCGCCTGCCCGATCGGCCCCCAGGTCTCCGAACAGATGAAGGAGTTCGTCGGCGACCTCCCCGGCGTCACCGCCGTCCACCCGAAGATGGTCTTCGACCCTCCTTGGAGCCCGGAGATGATGACCGACGACGCCAAGTTCGCGCTCGGCTTCTAAGTCGGATCGCTAGGCGCGGGCTTCAGGACCCTCGCTTTCGCGCTGTCGAACTCGGCCTGCGTCAGTGCGCCGGAATCCCTGAGTGCCGAGAGCTCCTTCAGGGACCCGGTCAGGTCGGCGGTGGATGCGGGGGTCGGGGTGACCATTGCTGCTCTGCTCTCGAGAACGTCCGCCAGGGCCTTGACGCCGGCGCTCTTGAATCTGGCCCTCTGCAGGGCCTCGGCCAGGGCGAAGAAGAGCAGGATCGGGATCGGTAGGACCAGCAGGAACAAAGCGGCCACGTAGACGGTGGGATAGGGGAAGGTGAGCCGCTTTCGGATCGCTTCGTCGCTGAAGAAGCGCTCACCGGTCGTGTGGTTGTAGACGAGGAAGTACGGGCCGGACCTGCCGAATCCTCGAATCACCCACGCCACCGAGACGACATGCCCGTTGCCGACCCGCGCTTCGAAGCCCGAGCTCTCGAAGGACATCACCTGACTCTGGGGATCGGTCAGGAAGAAGCGGTCCGTGACCACGACCTTCGTGGAAATCGAGGTCGACATCGACGCTGGCTGACCGTCGCTTCCTGCCGTCGAATTGACGCTGCCCGTCGTGTAGCTGTCGCTCCTCTTGCCCGCATCGCTCGCACGCCCCGTGAAGGACTGCACCGAGTACCGCTGGAAGAGGCCGGCGAGGCGCGACGGGTCGCGGGCGCTAACCCGAATCGGCAATAGCGCCTTCGGGGAGCGCAGCAACATGGGCAGGAGCGCGAGCAGGCTGAGCGTGATCCAGGTCCTCATTGATCCAGCGGGAACGTAACTGAGAGATCAACTGTTTGTGTCGTATTTATTCATTGATATCCTTCAATGCAATGGAGTATGCTCGGGCCGATGGCTGATCTGCCGGTGATCAACTGCTGCACGCCGCTCTCCGGCTCGTCACTTGGGGAGGCGCAGGCGGGCGAGCTTGAGGTGGTTCTCAAGGCGCTGGCCGACCGCCATCGGCTGCGGATCGTGAACATGCTTCTGCGGGCGGACGGAGAGCCGGTTTGCGTCTGCGAGTTCGAGCCCTTCCTGGGACTTTCGCAAGGGACCGTCAGTCACCACCTGAAGAAGCTGTTCGACGCCGGCCTCGTCGAACGGGAGACCCGTGGCACCCGCAGCTACTTCAGCCTCGTTCCAGGTGCCTTGGATTCGGTGCGGGCGGTCTTCGTCCCCGCGACCGCCTGCTGCTGAAGGACAGCGTGGACGGACGGCCCGACCTGCTGCGCCGCGCCGCCGCCGAGTGCATCGGCGCCTTTGCCCTCGTCTTCGCTGGCTGCGGCGCGATCGTCACCGAGGCCCAGCACCCCGGCTCGCTGGGGGCGGTTGGGATCGCGATCGTCTTCGGCTTGGTGGTGATGGCGATGGTCTACGCGACCGGTCATCTTTCCGGTGCCCATCTCAACCCCGCCGTGACGATCGCCTTCGTCCTCACTCGCCATTTCCCGCGAGGGGAGGCGGCGGCCTACCTGCTGGCGCAATGCGCTGGCGGTCTTCTCGGCGCCGGGCTGCTCGCCTTGGCCTGGCCCAGCGACCCGGCGATGCTTGGCACCACCCAGCCAAGCATCGGCGTCGGCGGCGCTCTCGCTTACGAGACGGTGCTGACCGCCTTCCTGATGTTCGTGATCATGGCCGTGGCGACCGACGCGCGGGCGGTTGGCGCCGGAGCCGCGATCGCGATCGGCGGCACGGTCGGGCTCGACGCCCTCTTCGGCGGGCCGATCACCGGCGCTTCGATGAACCCCGCCCGCTCGATCGGCCCGGCGCTCGTCTCCGGGGAGCTGCAGCACCTCTGGATCTACGTCCTCGCGCCCCTTGGGGGAGCGGTGCTCGGGGCCCTCGCGTACCAGGTCGTGCGAGGCGGCCAGACCACCCGGCCCGCGCCGGAGGGTGTCTGATGGCACGCGTCCTCTTCGTCTGCCTCCACAACGCCGGTCGCTCTCAGATGAGCGAGGCGCTCTTCGCCCGGGCGGCGGCAGGCCGCCACGAGGCACGCTCGGCCGGAACGACTCCAGCCGGGCGCGTCCACCCTGAGGTGGTCGAGGTCATGGCAGAGCTCGGCATCGATCTAGCCGCCCGCCAGCCCCGCAAACTCTCGCTTGCCGATGCCGAGTGGGCCGATGTCGTGGTGACAATGGGCTGCGGCGACGAGTGCCCCTACATCCCCGGCAAGCGCTATCTCGACTGGGACCTGACCGACCCGATGGGTCAATCGATCGAGGCTGTTCGGGCGACCCGCGATGAGATCGCCGGGCGGGTTGAGGAACTCGTGGCGGACCTTGACGGGCCCTAGCCGCTCGTCCATCTGGGTTAGTTCATCTTCTGGATCCCTGACGGAACTACGCGATCCGCCTTCGCGATCTGCATCAGATTCCTCTCGAATGGTGTTTTGCGAGAAATATATAAATTAGTTATTAGAGACCCGACTTGGGCGTCGACCGAGTAACTAAGCTCGCGCAAAGCAGTCGGCCAGTCGAGGAGGGAAGAGATGATCGAGCAGATCGGGGACATGCCGGAGGGCACCGTCGGGTTTCGCGCCAACGGAGAGGTGACCGCCGGCGACTACAAGCAGGTGCTGGAGCCGAGTCTGCGGGAAGCGGCCGAGGCGGGCGAGGTGCGGCTCCTCTATGTGATCGAGGACGGCTTCGAGATGACTGCGGGCGCCTATGGCCAGGACGCGAAGACCGGGATCGAGCTTGGCTTCGGCCATCTCAAGGCGTGGAAGCGGACGGCGCTGGTCACCGACGTCGAGTGGGTGGCGCGAGCGCTGCGGATGTTCGCCTGGATGGCGCCGGGCGAGGTCCGGGTCTTCGTGCGCGAGGAATTCGACGAGGCGCGCGAGTGGGTGGCTGGCTGACGCCACCAGCGGGTAGGCAGTCGTCATGGCTGCGAACCGCGATGGCACGATCGGCACCGACGGCGTCATCGAGTGGCGTGACGACGATGGCCAGTTGCACCGCGACGACGGGCCGGCAGCGACCTGTCCCGACGGCCGCCGCGTCTGGTTCGTCGAGGGCGTGAAGGTGCGCGAAGAGCGCTCCGGCTCCTAGTCCGAGTCTCGCGAGCGGAGCGTCCGCCACCCCTCGCTCGTCAGCGCCAGATAGCTCCGGGCGTCGTCACCACGGCGCTCCAGGATCAGGCCTCTTCGCAACGCTCTCCCGCGCAGCCGGACCAGGTCCCGGTGTCCGAGCGAGGGGAATCGCGGGGCCAGGCTCGAGGTCGGGCAGAAGCCGTCATCGACGGCCTCCGCGATCGCCGCCAGCAGATCCTCTGGCTCCACCTTCGCTCGTCGCATCGCGCTGCGAGGGGAGCCGCGGCCGCTACCGGCTTTCGCCCTCGCCGGGGAGGTCCCGTCCCTCGGGCGGGATCTCTTCGGCGGTGGCGTCGAAGTCGTAGGGGCGGCTGGCCCCGTTCGGTCCGGGGTCGCCCGGCCCTGACCCCGGCCGACCGCCGCCTGGCATCCGCCCACCGAGGTTCACCACCAGGAACCCCCCCGGCGCGAAGCGGCGCAGCAGCCCGCGCACGATCGCCCGGGTTGGCGGGATCAGCAGGATCAGGCCGACGATGTCGGAGAGGAAGCCGGGGGTGAGGAGGAGGGTGCCGCCGACGACGATCAGCGCCCCGTCGGCGACCTCCTGGCCGGGGAAGCGTCGCTGCGCGAGCGCCTCGTTGAAGCGGCGCCAGGCGCTCCGCCCCTGGTGTTTGAGCAGGAAGGAGCCGAGCAGGGCGTCGGCGAGCAGGAGGGCCAGGGTCGGCCAGACGCCGATCAGCTGGCCGACCTGGATGATCACGTAGAGCTCCGCGATCGGGACGACGATGAAGAGGACGATCAGGAAGATGGGCATGGGGCTCTTCAGCCTAGCCCTGACGGCTTGTCGGCTCGCTCAGGCGGCCTTGGCGGTGCCGGCGGCGGCCTGCTCCAGCTCCGCCAGGGAATCGTTGATGCCGTCGCCGATCAGTTCGATGTCCTCCATCGAGTCGTAGTCGGCGAGCAGCCCGAATCCGACTTTGCCGTTGTAGCTCATGATCGCGATGGCGAGGGCGTGGTTCTGCGGCAGGAAGGCGACCGGGAAGACCTCCTCCATTTCGCGACCGAGCACGTAGAGGGGCAGCTGCGGCCCCGGCACGTTGGTGACGATCGTGTTGAAGAGGCGGGTCGAGAAGTTGATTCGCGAGGCCTGGGCCAGCAGCGTCGGCGGCGCGAAGTCGTTGAAGCGGGAGATCATTTCGGCCCCCAGCGCCTGCTTGGAGCGCTTCAGGCCCTCCATCTCCTGGCTGATGATCCGCAGCCGCCGCACCGGGTCCTCGACGTAGACCGGCAGCGGCCCGCGCATCAGCGCGATCCGGTTGCCGAGGTCGCCGCGCTCGTCCTCGGTGCGGATCGAGACCGGCACCAGGGCGCGCAGCTCCAAGCCCTCCGTCCGCACCCCGCGGCTGTGCAGCCAGTTGCGCAGCGAGCCGGTCACGACGGCGAGGACGACGTCGTTGACGGTACCGCCGAGCGAGTCCTTGATCGCCTTGAAGGTCGAGAGGTCCGAGCGCGCCCAGATGTAGCGCCGGTGCGGCCCGATCGGCTGGTTCAGCGGCACGTCCGGCGCCGGGTCGGCGAAGGCGGTGACGATCTCGCTGATCCCCTCCAGGGCCTCGACCGCTTTGCGCGCGGTGGCCTCCGGCCGCCGTACCGCCTCGACCGCTCGCTCGGCCAGCTGGATCGGCGCCGCCGCCACGTCGGCGATTCCCCGCGCGACCAGCTCGGTGGTGCTCGGTTCGGTCTGCGGGACCCAGTCGTCTTCCACCGGTGCCGGCTCCGGGATCGGCTCGAAGTCGAAGAGGACGGTGCCGATGTCGACCCCGGAGATGCCGTCGACCATCGCGTGGTGGGTCTTGGTCAGGATCGCGAAGCGGTCGCGCTCGAGGCCCTGCGCCAGCCACATCTCCCAGAGGGGCTTGGAGCGGTCGAGCTGCTGGGAGAAGACCCGCCCCGCCAGCCGTTTCAGCTGCGCCTCACCGCCCGGCTCGGGCAGCGCGGTGTGGCGGATGTGGTAGGTCAGGTTGAAGTTGACGTCGTCGGCCCAGAGCGGCCGGCCGGCCTCCAGCGGCGGCACGACCAGCTTCTGGCGGAAGCGGGGGACGTGCCTGAGGCGGCTGCGGACGTGCTCGACCAGGTCGACATAGCGCGGCGGCGGGCCCTCGAAGATCAGGATCGCCCCCACGTGCATGTGGCTGACCGAGCTCTCGTTGGTCAGGAACGAGGCGTCGACGGCGGTGAGGCGATCGAGATGGCGTCCCTCCGTGTTCATTCCGCAAGGCTAGCTTCGCCCGCTCGCCGGGGCCAGCTCGTAGGTAGCCTTTGGGAGATGGCATCCACTGCCACCGCCGCCCCCAAGCGTGTTCTGCTCGCCGCACCGCGCGGTTACTGCGCGGGCGTCGACCGTGCCGTGCAGACCGTCGAGCGCGCCCTGGAGCTGCACGGCGCGCCCGTCTACGTGCGCAAGGAGATCGTCCACAACAAGCACGTGGTCGAGGAGCTGGCCAAGCGCGGTGCGATCTTCGTCGAGCAGGAGACCGAGGTGCCGGAGGGCGAGATCGTCGTCTTCTCCGCCCACGGCGTCGCCCCGGCGGTCCACGAGAACGCCGCCGCCCGGCGCCTGCAGACGATCGACGCCACCTGCCCGCTGGTCACCAAGGTCCACGTCTCCGCCCGCCGCTTCGCCGCCCAGGGCTACACGATCATCATGGTCGGGCACGAGGGCCATGAGGAGGTCGAAGGGACGACCGGCGAGGCCCCCGACAACATCGTCCTGATCGAAACCGCCGACGAGGTCGAGACGCTCGAGGTCCCCGACCCCGACAAAGTCGCCTTCATCACCCAGACGACCCTCTCCGTCGACGAGACCGCCGAAGTGATCGCCGCCCTGCGCGCCAAGTTCCCCGGCATCGTCAGCAGCAAGTCCGACGACATCTGTTACGCGACCACCAACCGCCAGATCGCCGTCAAGCAGTTGGCCCGCGAGTGCGACCTGGTCCTGGTGATCGGCTCGACCAACTCCTCCAACTCCAACCGCCTCGTCGAGGTCGCCCGCGAACACGGCGCCGCCTCGCACCTGATCGACAACCACACCCAGGTCGAGGAGGAGTGGCTG
>Ga0190271_10001082_pt1 | contig 15058 bp, 12 predicted proteins | sample Popmic356T_FD_133747 | JGI IMG/M metagenome (GOLD analysis project Ga0190271, IMG submission 133747) | Populus adjacent soil microbial communities from riparian zone of Weber River, Utah, USA - 356 T | ecosystem: Environmental > Terrestrial > Soil > Riparian zone | place: USA: Utah | collected...
GTCGCCGATCGCCGGGCGGTGCGTCTCGACCTGGCGAACCGAGCCCAGGCGGGCGTCGGCCGGGCTGTTGTCGAGGTCCGTCTCGATGTCGGCGAGGGGGCGCAGCGGGTAGTCCTGGCCGGAGAGGACCAGCACCCAGTCGGGATCGTGCCGCGCCACCGCCTCCCGCACGCAGGAGACGATCAGCCGCAGGTGCGACCAGCCGCCCCACCTCGACTTGAGGCGGTCCTCGACCGGCTCGCCGCCGGCCGCCTCGATCTCCTCCCGCTGGAGCCGCTCGCCGCGCGGATCGTGCCGCACGAGCACGCGGGCCGAGGGCCCCTCGCGCAGGACGCGGACCAGCCGCACCACCTGTTCCGGGTTGCGGTGGGAGATGACGATGTAGACGACCGTCACGGCACGGGGTGATACTTCAAGCGGATGCCCGGGAGCGCCGTTCGCCAACTTCGAAGTCTGTGAAATTCAGGGTTGGCAAGAGCGCCCCACGCTGCGACACTCGCCTTGATGGACTCGATGGCTGGCCCCGTCGAGCCGGGGCTCGATCATGCGGATTCGCCGAACGTACGCGTGGTGAAGGACACCTTCGACGCGTTGAGCGAGGGCGGCTTGGAAGCAGCGATCGAGCACCTGCTCAGCCACTCGCATGACGATGTGGAATTCGCGCCCTACGTGGGTGCCGGACAGGTGCTGCGCGGCGCCGACGAGGTGCGCGCCTTCTACCGGGGCCAGACCGAATCCGGAACGGTGCTCACGGCGCGCCCGTCGACGATCGAGGAGTGTGGCGACGAGGTGTTCGTGAACGGCTCCCTCCGGGTGCTGCGGCCAACGGGCGGCTTCGCCGAGAGCCAGATCAGCTGGACCTACCGCTTCCGCGACGGGCGCCTGCAGGAGGCCCGCGGGGGCCCGCGCCGCGCGGCGTGACGGCCCGCTTCGGAGGTCTCCTCCTCCTCTTCACGATTTTGCTGGTGGGCGCGCCGGCTCCCGCCGCTGCCGCCCAGGAGAGCCACCCGGCGACGGTCAGCCGGGTGGTCGACGGGGACACCGTCGACGCCCAGCTCATGGACGGGTCGGTGGTGAGGGTTCGCCTGATCGGCATCGACACGCCGGAGGTCGGCGCCTGCGGCGCGGACCGGGCGACCGCCGCGCTCGAGCAGCTCGTCCTGGGCCGCCCCGTGACCCTGGTGGGCGACCCGACCCAGGGTGCGCTGGACCGGTTCGGCCGCTCGCTCTTCTACGTCGACCGCGACGACGGCCTGGATGCCGGGCGGGAGCTGCTCCGCACGGGCTGGGCGGAGGTGCTCGTGGTGGGGAACGGGTTCGAGCGCGTCGGGCAGTACCGCGGGGCGGCCCGGCGGGCGACGCGATCCGGGACGGGCGTGCACGCGCGCTGCGGCGGGGACTTCAGCCGCTCGCGCGAGGACGAGCACCTCGAGCGGCGGATGTCGGCGGTGGCGTTCATGCGGCGCTACTACGCGCATGTGTCGGATCGCCGGTTCGCGGCGGCATGGGGGATGCTGAGCCGGCCGGTGCGGCGCGACCTCGGATCGTTCCGGGCGTGGCGGGGTGGGTATCGCCGCTCGCTCGGCGCGTCGGTGAGGTCCGCACGGGCGCGGCTGTCGGGCGGACGCGCGGTGGTGAGTCTGCGAGTGGTGAGCCGCGACAGGGACGCGTGCAACGGGCGGGTGGTCCGGCAGCGGTTCAGCGGCCGATGGGTACTGGCGCCACGGCGGGAGTCGTGGGTGGCGGTGCGGTCGCGGATGCGGAAGACCGGCGGCGGGCGGGTGCGCCTGACCCGGGACGAGTGCAGGCCGGCCCCTGCCCCGCCGGTGCCTGCGCCCCCTGAGCCGAGCCCGCCGCAGGACTGCCAGGGCTACGACCCGTGCCTGCCACCGGGCCCGGACGTGGACTGCGCGGGCGGGTCGGGCAACGGGCCGCGCTACGTGAACGGCCCGGTGTACGTGAGCGGCGGCGACCCGTACGGGCTCGACGGCGACGGGGACGGCGTGGCCTGCGAGTCCTAGAGGGACGCGCCCTTGGCGCGGTTGCAGTCGCCGCAGAGGAGCTGGAGGTTGTCGACGCTTGAAGCCCCGCCGAGGGATAGCGGGATGACGTGGTCGTATTGGAGGTCGAAGCCGTTGCCGCACTCGCGGCAGCGCCCGCGGTCGCGGCGCCAGACGGCGAGTCGGACATCGCGCGGGAGCGGCACGCGGCGGGCCAGAGACGCCCGCTCCCGCTCGAGCGCGGCGTGCGCGCGGTCCAGCCTGCCGCGGCGACGGCGCTCGCGGTCGGCCACGAGGGCTACGACGTCGCGGGCGTCGTAGTCCTCGTCCTCCCACCAGAAGCGGTCGCGGTACCACCACCAGCGGCGGCCGGCCCGCTCCATGAGGGCGACCGGCTCGCTGCGCTGCGTACGCTCGGCGCGGACGTAGGCAGCCGGCCGCAGGACGCCCGACCGCTGCGACCCGACGACGAACGCATAGCGACGGCGCAGCGCGCCCTCGCGGACGAAGCCGCAGTTCCTGGTCTCCCGGAGCATTGGCCGCGAGAAGCTACGAGGACGGCACGACGGGGCGCAACGTTCGTTGCGCAGCGCCTCGCGGACGGGGCGCCTGCCGCAGATATCGGTTGCGGGCGTGCGCGAAAGCTGGACTCGCGTGGCCGTCAGGGGCACGCTCTTGCAATGACGGGGCACGCGATCGTCGTGGGTGGATCGCTCGGCGGGCTCACGGCTGCCCTCGTGCTGCGCGACCTCGGCTGGAGGGTCGATGTCCACGAGCGCTCGCCGGAGCTCCTCATGGCCCGCGGCGTGGGGATCGTGGCCCATCCCGCGAGCGTGAGGTATCTGCTCGAGCGCCGCGACACCGACCTCGACAAGATCTCCGCGACCTCCCGCTCGGTCCGCTACCTGGACGACGACGGCGCCGTCGTGCACGAGCGGGAGTTCGAGTACCGCTTCACGTCCTTCTACGCGCTCTACCGCGAGCTGCTCGACTCGTTCGGCATGGATCACTACCACCTCGCGCGCGAGGTCGTGGGCTTCGAGCAGGACGCCGACGGGGTGACCGTTCGGACGGCGGACGGCGACACGGATCGCTGCGACCTGCTCGTGGGCGCCGACGGCATCCACTCGACCGTGCGGCGGCTGCTGCTGCCCGGCGTGAACGCGGAATACGCCGGCTACATCGCCTGGCGCGGCGTGGTGACCGAGCAGGAGCTGACCGAGGAGACGTTCTCGACCCTGCACGAGACGATCACGTACTTCCTGATGCCGAACAGCCACATCCTCACGTATCCGATCCCGAACACGGACGGATCGATCGAGCCGGGCCGCCGCCTCATCAACTGGATCTGGTACCGGAACCTCCCCGCCGGGGCGGCCCTGGACGACCTGATGACGGACCGCCACGGACGCGTCCAGGACGTCTCGCTGCCGCCCGGAGGCGTCGGCCGCCGTCACGTGGAGGCGATGTACACCACGGCTTCGGAGCTGCTCGCGCCGCCGCTTGCCGAGATGGTCCGCAAGACGGAAGAGCCGTTCGTCCAGGTCGTGCTCGACATCGAGGTGCCTCGGCTCGCGTCTGGCCGGATCTGCCTGATCGGCGACGCCTCCACGGTGCTCCGCCCGCACGTCGCGGTCGGTACCGCCAAGGCAGCCGAGGCGGCGTGGCGGCTCGGCGACGCCATCGCCGCCTGCGACCACGACGCGGTCGAGGCGCTGCGGCGGTGGGAGCCCGCTCAGCTCGAACTGGAGCGCTCGGTGCTGGCTCGCACGCGCGACGCGGGCCGCCGCTCCCAGTTCGACAGCACCTGGAAGGTAGGCGACCCGCTCCCGTTCGGGCTCTATGAGGAGGGCGACAGCGCTATCGCGGCAGAGCAGCCGCGGTGACTACGCGCCGGCCGGCGTGCGGGACGCGACGCTGACGTCCAGGAGCTCCGGCCTGCGCAGCCGGTGGACGCTGGGCAGCGACGCGAACGGCGGCGGGATGACGACGCCGTCCGGGAACTCGGGCTCCTCGCGCATCCGCCGCAGCCGGGCGAGGTCGAGGTCTGCGGCCAGGATCCCCGGGTCGGGTGAGGTGGCGAGCACCGCCTCGGGTCCGGCGATCATCGCGTGGCCGCGGTTCAGCCCGTGCTCGGGGTCGGACGCAACCAGCTCGCCCTGAGCCGTCTCCTGGCGCATGTCGTCTGTGAACAGGTTCATCGTGGTGGCCGTGTACATCACGTTCTCGATCGCCCGGGCGCGCACCATCGTGCGCCAGTTGTCGGTGAAGCCGAAGTCGTCGATCAGCACCCCGGTCGGGAACAGGCACACCTCCGCGCCCTGCAGCGCCAGCACACGCGCCACCTCCGGCACGAACACCTCGCTGCAGATCGACACGCCGAGCACGCCCCAGCCCATGTCGAACACCGGGAACTCGTCACCGGCCTCGTAGTCGATGTCCCAGAACGGCCCGTTGCCGAAGATGCCGGCATAGACCTCGCTGCCGGGGTGGGTGCGGCGGTAGCGGCCAACCACCTCGCCGTCCGAGTCGATCACCACCGCCACGACATGGTGGGTGCGCTCGTCACCACCCTCAACCGGCTCCGTCGTCCCGGCCACGACACCAACACCCGCCCGGGCCGCTGCCCGGGCCAGCTCGTCCACGACCTCGTAGCGCACGTCGTACCTGGTCGGCCCCGGATAGGTCTCAGGGAACGCGAGGAGGTCGACGCCCATCCGCCCCGCCTCCTCGACATGCCCGACCGCCTCCTCCAGCATCCGCGGGCCCTCCGCACGCGCGTACGCACGCGGCTGGACGACACCCAGCCTGATCGCGTCTTTCCGCTCTGATGTGGACAAGGGGACCTCCTTCTGTGTGATGGAGCTCGCTGCCTTACTGCTCCAGCGACTTGGGATCGATGTCGTCCGCGGAGCCCGACGTGCCGATCTCATCGAGGCCGGGGACGACCAGCGTGCCGTCGGTGATCTTCTTGCTGGCATCCTCGACAGCCTTCTTGACATCGTCGGGGATGTCGCCCTCGGTTCCCTCGCAGTACTCGAGCGTTCCGACGCCGAAATCGAGTCCGAGCTCCACGAACTCATTCTTCCAAGTGTCCTCCGCGGCCATCTCGACGAACCGCCCGACGATGCCCTGGAGGTTGTACAGGACGCTGGTGAGCACGACGTCCGGCGCCTGATCGCACTTGTTGAAGTACTGCGGGATGACGTACTTGAGCGTGCCCCCACCCTGGGCGAGTTGGAAGATCCCCTGGGTGGCCTGATCGGTCGCCGAGAAGATGATGTCGGCACCGCGCGACTGCTGGGCCTCTGCGGCCGCCCTCGCCTTGCCGGTGTCCGTCCAGGAGTTGATGTAGGTCCGCTGGAACGTGATGTCCGGATTCACGTAGCGGGCGCCCAGCACGAAGCCCTCCATCTCTGCCGTCAGCGCCGGGAAGTCGAAGCCGCCGATCGTGGCGAGCTTGTTCGTCTCGGTCATCATGGCCGCGACGATGCCGGCCAGGAACGTGCCGTTCTGCCACTTCCCGTTCGCGGCGGAGATGTTGTCCGCCAGTGCGCCCTCTTCCACGGCGATCTCACCGAAGAGAGTGTCCGGGTACTGCTGGGCGCTCCGTTGCGTGGCCTGCTGAACGGATCCGTTGGCGAGCACCACCAGGTCGAAGCCGGCTTGTGCGAACGCGGTCGCCTGCTGCTCGTACTGGTCCGGGGTGTCGAGGTTCTCGGCGATCTCGACCTGCTCCGCTCCGTACTTCTCGCCGTACTCCTTCGCGCCCTCGGACACGGCCTGGCCCCAGGAGCCGTCGTCGCCCGTGCCCGGCGTGAGCAGGGCGATCTTCATGCCGGTCTTGGCTTCGCCCCCGCCGCTCGACTCGCCGCTCCCGCCCGAATCGCCACCGCCGCCCGAATCGTCGTCATCGTCGCCACATCCGGCGCCGACCACCAGTACCACGATTGCAAGCAGGGCCATCAGGGCCCAAAGTCGCTTCAGCCGCATTGCCGTGTTCCCCTCTTTGCGCGAGTCGTCACCAACGTGGCCACCGTAAGCTCATGGCCACCCTCATTCGAGATACTGGTCACAGCACCGACCGGAAATCAGGGCGCGGATGTACCCGGCTTGGTGTATGGGATGGCGGTTGCCGCTGGGTACTGCGCGCTCTTCGCGACCACGACGGCGATGATCGTCACGATGTAGGGCATCGCGAGCCACAGCTGAGCGGGCAGGTCGGCGAGGAAGCCGAGGTTCTGCGCCTGGAACTGCAGCGCGGTCGAGAGCCCGAACAGGAACGCGCCCCCGACGATCCAGAGCGGGTTGAAGCGCCCGAGCACCACGACCGCCAGCGCGATGAACCCCTGGCCGCTCGTCACGTTCGGGAGGAAGTTGCCGCCCTGCGTGATGATGATCGTGGCCCCGCCCACGGCCACCAGGGGACACGCCAAGAGGAGCGCGATGTAGCGCAGCCGGATCACGCTGAGGCCCGCGGTGTCGCCCGCCCGCGGCCGCTCGCCGATCCCGCGCAGGTACAGCCCCAGCCAGGTGCGGTTGAGCAGCAGGAACACGACGACGGCGACGAGCACGGCCGCGTAGGCCACGACGGTCTGGTCGAACAGGACGGGACCGATGACCGGAAGGTCCGCGAGCCCCGGGACGTCGATGCCGTCGATTCCACGCACCTGGCCGGCCCCGGTCAGGAACTCGTCGTACAGGACGGTCGTCATGCCGAGCGCGAACAGGTTGAAGATGATGCCCGTGACGATCTGGTCGGTTCCGCGGGTGACGTAGAACCACGCAAGCACGGCGCCCGCTATCAGGCCCACCGGCAGCGCGACGAGGAACGCCAGCACGAAGCTGTCGGACTCCTTGAGCGTGATCGCGGCCGCGAACGCGCCGAACAGCATGACGCCCTCGATTCCGACGTTCAGGATGCCCGCGCGCTCGTTGATGACCTCCCCGACGGCGGCCCAGAGGATCGGGATGCAGAGGGCGAACCCGCTCGTGAGGATGGCGACGAAGACGCCGTCGTTCATCGAACCTCCGGATAGCTGATGCGGATGACCCGCAGGGCGAGCAGGGACAGGACGAACACGGCTTGGACCACCAGCGACGACGCCGTCGAGACGCCGGCGGTCGCCTGCAGGGTGTTCGAGCCGGCGTTGATCGCCGCGAAGAAGAACGCCGAGGGGATGATCCACAGCGGATTGAGCCGTGCCACGAGCGCGACGGCGATGCCGGTGTACCCGTAGCTCGCCGACATGCTCGGCACGAGCGCGTGGTGCTTGCCGAGCACCTCGATCGCGCCCGCCAGGCCGGCGAAGGCGCCGCCGATCGCGAACACGGCGAGCGTGACCACGCCGATCTCGTAGCCCTTGATCCGCGCAGCGGCCGGGTTGTAGCCGGTGGCGGTGATGCCAAATCCCAGCGGGGTGCGCCGCATCAGGAAGAACCCGACGATCGCCGCGATGACCGCGAGGACGATGCCCAGGTTGACCAGCGTGTCGGACCAGACGATCGGCAGGTCCACGCCCGCCGGCAGGGGCCTGGTCTGCGGCGAGACGGGGTCCGCCCATGAGCTGTTGATCGCGTAGTCCGCGAGGAGCAGCGCGATGAAGTTGAGCATCAGGGTCACGATGACCTCGTTCGCCTGGAAGAAAGCCCTCAGGGCACCTGCGATCAGCCCCCAGATCGCTCCGGCGACGATGCCCGCGGCGATCGCGAGGACGACGAGCGCGGGGGCCGTCAGGCTCGAGAACCAGAAGGCCATCGCCGTGGCGCCGACCGCTCCGGCCACCAGCTGGCCCTCGCCGCCGACGTTGAAGATGCGCGCCGAGAACGGGATCGCGGCGGCGAGGCCCGTGAGGATCAGCGGGGCGGTCACCAGCAGTGTCTGCGCGAACGCGGGACGGGTGCCGACCGCCCCGTTGATCATGCCGTCGTACGCCTCGATCGGGTCGGCGCCCAGGGCGAGCATCACGAGCCCGGTGACGACAACCGCGATGATCAGCGCGAGAACGCCGGACAGGAAGCCGCGTATCCAGCTGTCGCCGCCCCCGGTCAGCGCATCGGTGACGCTGCCCACAGAGACCTCAGCGTTGCCGGCCTTCAAACGCTTCATGCCGCGGTTTGTCCAGTGTTGGCACCCGCGCCCGTCATCGCCGCCGCGACCTGCGATACCGAGAGCTCGCTGGTCGGGCTGGCAAGCGCGATGCGTCCGCGATAGAAGACGATCACGCGGTCGGCCAGGCCCATGACCTCTTCGAGATCGGTCGCGTTCAGCAGCACCGCACAGCCGTTGTCCCGGAGCTTCGTGAGCTGGCGAAAGACGAAGTCGGCCGCGCCGACGTCGAGGCCTCGGGTGGGCTGCGAGGCGATCAGCACGCGCGGGTTCCGCGAGAGCTCGCGCGCCATGACGAGCTTCTGCTGATTGCCTCCGGACAGCGACGAGGCGCGCAGCTTGGGGTTCGGTGGGCGCACGTCGTACTCCTCGAGCAACCGCTGCGCGTCGCGCTGGATGCGACGGCGGCTGAGGATCCCCATTCGCGAATAGCGGCCGACTCGCACCCCCGACAGCGCGAGGTTGTCCGCAACCGTCAGATCGCCGATCATGTCCCACCTGACGCGGTCCTCCGTCACGACGGCGACGCCAGCGTCATAGAAATGCGCGGGCCGCTTGCCGGCAAGCTCGCGGCCGTCGACCTTGATCGACCCGGAGCTCGGGTGACGGACTCCGGCCAGGGCCTGGACGAGCTCCACCTGGCCGTTGCCCTCGACCCCGACGAGCCCGAGTATCTCGCCGCCGTGGATCTCGAAGCTCACGTCGTCGACCGACCGGCGCTCACGGTCGCTCGGAATGCTCAAGTCGTGGACCTTCAGCACAGGATCATCGCTGCGGGTGGTGCCGTGGCCCTCCGGCAGCGGCGGCAGGTCGTGGCCGATCATGGCCACCGCGAGCTTGTGCTCGTCGAAGCTGCCCCGCTCCGCCACCGTGGCCAGCTTGCCCGCCCGCAGGACGGTCACCCGGTCGGCGATCTGCATGACCTCGCCGAGCTTGTGGGTGATGATCACGACGGAATGGCCGCGGCCGCGCAGCTCCCTGAGCGTCTCGAACAGGTGGCTCGTCTCGGCCGGGCCGAGGACGGCGGTCGGCTCGTCGAGGATCAGCGTCTCGGCGCCTCGGTACAGCAGCTTGAGGATCTCCACGCGCTGCTGGACGTCGATCGAGAGGTCGCCGACCGTGGCGGACGGGTCGAGGCGCATCCCGTAGCGGTCACTCACCTCAGCGACCTCGCGCTCGACCTCGGGCCGGTTGAAGGCGACCTTGCGGATGGAGCGGGTGCCGAACACGACGTTCTCGGCGACCGTGAAATCCGGGATGAGCATGAAGTGCTGATGCACCATCCCGACCCTGCGCTCGAGCGCCGCGCGGGGCGACGACAGCGTGACGGACTCGCCCTGCAGGATGATCTCGCCCTCGTCCGGTTGGAGCAGCCCGAAGAGGATGCTCATCAGCGTCGTCTTCCCGGCGCCGTTTTCGCCGAGCAGGGCATGGATCTCGCCGGCCTCCAGGTCGAAGTCGACGTGGTCGTTCGCCACCGTGGGGCCGAACGACTTGACGATGCCCCGCATTGAGACCGCGGCGCCGAGCGGCGGGCGCGTAGCGCCGTCGGAGGAGCCGGGCCCAGTTATGGCGTCGTCCATGGCACCGAGCGCGCGCGGTTCCTAGCGGTGGGACCCTCGGTGTGTCGTCGTTGCAGGCTGCATGGACGCCGCCGGGAACCTAACGGTGAAGGGGCGGACCCGGAAACGATCTGGTTCCACCGGCGATCAATATCCGGCCCGGGATGCTGGCCATGCCCTCGGACGCTCTCGCGAGAGCCGACGCGGGGACTCGAACCCCGGTACATCCGCCGAGCGCTCGCGATGCAGGCGGCTATGAGCGCGGCTTCGAGGCGGGGCGGTGGAACGGCACGCCGAGCGCAGGTAACGGCCGCGCTTCATGGTCCCGATCGAGCTGTCGGTGTCGACGCACCTCACAGCAAGGCGGGCGACTGGCGGGGGCTGGAGCAGGAGGTATGGTGGGCAGCGGGATGTCCACCGCGATCGTCGTCGCGCTGATCTCCGGGGCAGTCTCGCTGGCCGCGGCCACGATTTCCCTGCTCAGCGCACGTAGCGTGGCTCGGCTCAACAGCCAGCTCGAGGACCAGCGCCGGGCAAGGACGAAGCAAGAGCAGGCCGAGGAGCTTCGTGCCCGCTACCGCGATCCCCTGCTCGGTGCCGTCTTCGACCTGCAGAGCCGGCTGTACAACATCGGCGGAAGGAAGTTCCTCGTCCGCTACTACGCACCCGACGACTCGGTCATGCGCGCCTACGCCCTCGACCACACGCTGCACGTGGTGGCGGAGTACCTCGGCTGGGTTGAGATCCTGCGCCGCGAGGTGCAGTTCCTCGACCTTGGTGAGGAGGTCGCCGACCGGGAGTGGGTCAGCGCCCTCGAAAGGGTCACGGACGGCTTCGCACGCGATGACATCGATCCGGTGCTGCGTCTCTTTCGCGGCGAGCAGCGTGCGATCGGCGAGCTGATGGCGGTTCCGATGGACGGTCCCGATGGCCCCCGCCGCCACGGCTGCATCGGATACGCCGGCTTCACGGCACGCCGGCAGGAGCCCGAGTTCAGCCGCTGGTTCGAGCGGCTCTCCGCCGACATCGACCTGATGGCGCGAGAACCCAAGGCCCACCTCGAGCGACCGGTCCTGCTCCAGAACGCGCTCGTGGACGTGCTGGACGTGCTCGACCCCAACAGCACCCGGTTTGCCGCCCAGCGGCGCCGGCGGCTCAGCCTCCCCCTGCCGGACTCCGAGGACAGCCCCGTGCAAAATCGCAAGGACCCTTGACTGGCGAGGCGCAGACTCTAAGCTGCGCCTCACACTCGTGGAACGCAACCGCCCCCTGGCCCCCGTGGCGGCGCGATCTCATTGCGGTCCCGACACCCTTCGGATCGCCTGGCTGATTGCGGCGATCGCCATAGCGATCGGTCTGTTGGCGCCCCCGGCCTGGTCCACGTTCCCCGGGCCGAACGGGCAGCTCGCCTACGAGCAGAGGGTGTCCTTCGACACGCGGCCCGCCATCTTCAGCATCTATCCGTTCGAGCCCGACCGGCTGGAGACGCGTCTGACCTCCACCGCCGTCAAGAGCGGCGACCCCGCCTGGACGGCCGACGGCGAGCGCCTCGCCTTCATGAGCGAGCGCGACGGCAACCCCGAGATCTACGTCATGAACCGCGACGGCAGCGGGCAGACGCGGTTGACCGTGAACCCCGCTTGGGATACCGACCCGACCTGGTCGCCAGACGGGAGCCGGATCGCCTTCACGAGCACCCGCGACGGCAACCCGGAGATCTACGTCATGAACTCGGACGGGACGGGGCAGTCGCGCCTCACCGTGGACCCCGCCATCGACCAGCAGGCCGACTGGTCCCCGACCGGCTCCCGCATCGCGTTCGAGAGCATCCGCGACGGCAACTTCGAGCTCTACGCCATGAACGAAGACGGCAGCGGCCAGACGCGACTGACCTTCAGTCCCGGCGGGAGCCAGGAGGTGTCCTGGAGCCCGGACGGGATCCAGATCGCCTACACGGATGGCCCCGAGGGGCGCTCCGAGATCCGGATCCGCAACACGAGCGGGGGACCCGTTCGCACACTGAGGACCCGCTTCTTCGACGAGCACTTCCCCGCATGGTCGCCCGACGGCAGGCAGATCGCATATTCGGTCGGGCAGAGCACCTACGTGCAGGAAGTCGATGGCGCCCCGGCATCGGCCGTGCAGGGCGCGTCCGGTCTGGACGCCGCCTGGGCTCCCTTGCCGCCGCCCAAGCCGGTGCCGCGCGTGGCCGAGACGCTCAATGTCGACCCGGCCGGCGACGTCTTCGTGCGTGTGAAGGGCAGCGCCGCGGCGTCGCCGCTGAGGGACGCGCGGGAGGTGCCCGTCGGCAGCGTGATCGACACCCGCGAGGGCAGCATCACGCTCGAGAGCGCCGCCGGCGCGGGATCGACCTACCTGGGGACCGTTTCGGGGGGCCGCGCAACGCTCGTCCAAACCGGGGGGCGGGCGCCTGACACCACGCTGCGCCTGCCGCGGCTGAAGAAGCGCTGCGCCAGATCCGGCGGTGGGCAGCGCGTGCGGCTCCGTACTCGGACCTTGGCGGGCCATCACGCCCAAGCCTCGAGGCACAAGCGCGGGAAGATCCACCACAAGGGCGACTACGGCCGGGGAGGGGCCAGCCAGACCGACTGGACCACCATCAACACCTGCCGGAGCACGGTGTTCCGGGTGCACGAGGGCGTGGTCGAGGTCACCGACTTCACGCTGGGACGCACGGTCCGCGTACGGGGGCCGGGCCGGTACGTGGCGCGCGCGCCGAGACGGTAGCGCCGTGCACGAGCCGCTCGAGAGCCACTGCCGGAAGGTCGCCAAGGCGATGGCCCGGGGCCAGGTTGTGCCGCTTCTCGGTGCCGGTGCCAACCTGTGCGACCGGCCGCCCGACGTGCCGTGGGATGTGGATCGCTTCCCGCCCAGCGGCGCCGAGCTGGCGGCGATGCTCGCCGACGAGTTCGGCTACCCGCTCGAGGATCGGACCGACCTGGTGCGGGTCTCTGAATACGTCGATCTCACCAGCGGCGAGGGTCCTCTGTACGACTGTCTGCGCGACGTGTTCGACGCGGAGTATCCGCCGAACTCCCTGCACCGCTTCCTGGCCGGGCTGCCCGCCTCGCTCGAGCGCGCCGGTCACAAGCGGCGGCCCCAGCTCGTGATCACCACGAACTACGACGACATCCTCGAGCGCGCCTTCCGGGAGGCCGGCGAGCCATACGAGGTCGTCGTCTACATGGCCGGGGGCCCCGACCGCGGCCACTTCGTCCACGTGGCGCCCGACGGCGAGCGGCGGGTGATCGAGCGCCCGAACGAGTACACCGGGCTGACCCTCGACGAGCACTCGGTGATCCTGAAGATCCACGGAGCCCTCGACCGCGGCGACGGGACGTTCGACAGCTACGTCATCAGCGAGGACCACTACATCGAGTACCTCACCCATGCGAACCTCTCTCAGCTCGTGCCGGTCAGCATCCTCGCGCGGGTCCGGCGGAGCCACTTCCTGTTCCTCGGCTACCGCATGCGCGACTGGAACCTGCGCGTGATGCTCCACCGCATCTGGCGCGAGCGGGATCGCGGCTACCGGTCGTGGGCGATCCAGCGGGACCCGGACGTGGTGGACTCGGAGCTCTGGGACCGGCGCGAGGTCGACGTCTTCGACGTCGGGCTGGGCGACTACGTCGGCGAGCTGACGCGCCAGCTTCAGGCAGGTGCGGCCGACCCGGTTGGGGCATGACGATCCTGAACACCCCGGCGCGAGCGGCGCCCGCACTGGACCCGGGAACGGCCCCCTACCGCGGACTCGCGAGCTACACGGAGTCCGACGGCGACGCAGCCCTCTTCTTCGGGCGGGACGCGGAGCTCGACGTGGCCTGCGCCAACCTGCTGGCCGCGCGCCTGACGGTCCTCTACGGGCCCAGCGGCGCGGGGAAGAGCTCGTTCCTCCGAGCGGGCCTGATCCACCGCCTCCGGCGCGAGACCGAGGCCGAGCCGAGCGAGCTCGGCGCGCCCGGCACCGTGGTGCTGCACCTCGACGAGTGGCAGGGAGATCCCGCCGCGGAGCTCTTCCGGCTCGCCTCCGGCGACGAGCTCGGGGACCGCTCCCTGCACGACGCGCTCGCCGACCTCAGCAGCCGCGACAACCTCGAATTCCTCGTCGTGCTGGACGAGTTCGAGGAATACCTGGCGGCTGAGCACCCCGGCGGCGGGGACCGCTTCGGCGAGGAGCTGCCGCGACTCGTCGCCGACCGCGAGGTCCCGATCCGGTTCATGGTCTCCCTCCGCGACGACGCGCTCGCCGGCCTGGACCGCTTCAAGGGGCGGATCCCCGAGCTGTTCGACAACTACCTGCGTCTCGACCGGCTCGGTCTGGAGTCGGCGCGACAGGCGATCGAGGGGCCGATCGCGCGGTACAACGCGACGGCGGCCGAGCCGATGGGCGTCGAGACCGGTCTCGTGGACCGCGTGCTCGAGGAGCTCGCCGGGGAGGACGTGGGGCTCGGGCGGCACGGGGGCGCGGGCGGGGGCCGGACGCAGGCGACCGCGTCGGAGGACGCGCGAATCGAGCCGGCCCATCTCCAGCTCGTTATGAGCCGGCTCTGGGACGCCGAGACCACGGCAGGATCGAGCACCCTGCGCGTCTCCACGCTCGAGGAGCAGGGCGGCGCCGCGACGATCGTGCGGACGCATCTCCAGAGCACGATGGATTCGCTTTCGCGCGAGGACCAGCGGCTCGCCGCACAAGTGGTCCACTACCTCGTCACGCCCTCGGGGGCAAAGATCCGCCACACCCCGAGCGACCTGGCCGCCTACGCCGGGAGGCCCGTCGCTCAGGTGAGCGCCCTGGTCGAGCGCCTCTCCGCGGCCGACACGCGGGTCCTCAGGCCGGTGCCGCCACCACGCGGCTCGAGCGACGACGCCGCGTACGAGGTCTTCCACGACGTGCTGGCCGGCGCGCTGCTCGACTGGCGGGCGCGGTTCGAGACGCGCCGGCTCGTGGTGCGCTCGAGGCGCCTGCTGGCCGCGCTGGTCGCAGTGAGCGCCATCGCCGTGGGCCTCGCCGTGTACCTGTTGAACCCGGCGGTGGTACGCCGCCTCGAGCTCGACACCGTCGACGCGCGCTTCGATGTACGCGGCGCCGAGACGCCGCCGCGAAGCGTGACGCTGGTCGCCGTGGACGAGCCGACCCTGCGCCGGCTCGGCGACGACGGCCGGCTGCCCCGCGCGCTCCACGGCAGGCTCATCGACAGGATCTTCGCGGGCCGCCCGCGAGCGATCGCGGAGGACGTCGTGTTCGACCTCCCGGGCATCAGCCCCGCCGACGATCGCGCCCTCATTGCGGCGCTCCGGCGGGCGAGCGACCGCCTGGTCCTCGCCACGCCGCTCGGGTTCACGGTCGAGAAGCACGTCGGGACCGA
>Ga0190271_10001083_pt1 | contig 15050 bp, 16 predicted proteins | sample Popmic356T_FD_133747 | JGI IMG/M metagenome (GOLD analysis project Ga0190271, IMG submission 133747) | Populus adjacent soil microbial communities from riparian zone of Weber River, Utah, USA - 356 T | ecosystem: Environmental > Terrestrial > Soil > Riparian zone | place: USA: Utah | collected...
CGTCGCGCTGTCGATGCTCGGTGTCGCCTCGCTCGCGCTGTTCCTCTCGACCGTCACCGACTCGTCCCTGGGAGCGGCGTTCGGTGCCCTGGCCTTCCTCATCGCCTCGACGCTGCTGCTCACCCTCGATGCCGCCGAGGCCTTGCGCCCGTACCTCCCGACGCGCTACTGGCTCTCCTTCGTCGACCTGTTCCGTGACCCCATCCTGTGGCGGGACATCACGCGCGGGGTGCTGCTCCAGGCGGTGTACGTCGGGGTGTTCCTCGCCGCGGGCTGGGCGAACTTCTCCACCAAGGACATCACCAGCTGACGCCCCTGCTGGTCGTGTGCGGCGAGCCTGCGCGCCCTCGTCGAGACCAGATCACCGTGCTCGGCGTACTTTCGAGTCATGGAGATCCTGCTCATCGTCCTGGTCGTCGCAGGGATCTGGCTGTTCCTGCGCGCGGGCCGGCAGCTGGGCGAGTCACGCCGGGCGAAGCGCCAGGAGGAGGCCGACCTCGAGGCGGCCCGCCGCACGGCGGAGGAGGACGTCACGCGTTTCGGGGAGGAGCTCCAGCGACTCGACGGGGACGTGCACGTGTCCGCGTCTGACGAGGCGATGCTGCAGGACTGGCAGCGGGCCCTGGACTCCTACGAGACCGCGAAGCAGACCCTGGACACGGTGGCGCGTCCGGACGACCTCCGCGGGGTGACCTCGGCGCTGGAGGACGGCCGGTACGCCGTCGCGTGCGTCCGGGCCCGCCGAGCGGGGGAGCCGCTCCCGACCCGGCGACCGCCGTGCTTCTTCAACCCCGCGCACGGCCCCTCCGCCGTCGACGTCGACTGGGCACCACCGGGCGGGCAACCGCGGCAGGTCCCGGTCTGCGCCGCCGACGCCGACCGACTCAGCCAGGGCGCCGAGCCCGACATCCGCACCGTGCCCCAGGGCCGTGGTCGGGTCCCCTACTGGGAGGCCGGGCCGGCGTACTCGCCGTGGGCGATGGGCTACTTCGGGGCCTACGCCGCGGGCGGGCTGCTGCCGGCCTTCCTGCTCGGGAGCCTGCTCTCCTCCACCTGGGACGGCAGCGCCGTGGACGGCTTCGACACCGGCCAGGGTTCGGACGGGGGCTCGGACGGGGGTTCGGACGGGGGCTCGGACGGGGGAGACGGAGGCGCTGACGGCGGCTCGGACGCCGGGGGCGACGCGGGTGCTGACGCCGGTGGCGGCGAGGGCGGCTGGGATGCCGGTGGCGGCGACTTCGGGGGCGGGTTCGGCGACTTCGGGGGCGACTTCGGAGGGTTCTGACCCGAGGCCCTCCCCGCAGACGGGCACTTCCGGTTGTCGGTGGCATGCAGCAGCATCGAGCCGTGGTGAACGACGGTCCCCTGACCACCGACCAGGTCGTCGAGATGAGCAAGCGGCTCCCCGAGGTGCTGCTCAAGGAGAGCGACAGCTGGACCAACATCACGTTCAAGGGCAGGGGCTTCGCGTGGGTCAACCACCCGGAGAACCGCGCGATGATCAAGGGCCACCACGCCGAGCGCGCAGCGCTGCTCGCCACGTCGCCGCATGTCTACGAGGCGGGGTGGGCGACGATCTCGACGGCGTGGGTACTCGTCCACCTCGAGCACGCCGATGCCGAGGAGGTCGCCGAGCTGCTCGAGGAGGCGTGGCGGATGACCGCCACCAAGAGGGCCATCAGGGCCTACGACGAGCACCGCTGAGGCAGGTCGGACTCAGACCGGCAGGGCTCCGACGAGGCCCTGGACCAGCTCGTAGGCCGCCTTGTCCGCGGCGGTGATGAGGCCGGTCGGGGGCTCGTCCTGTGGCCGGTACGGCGACCCGCCGAAGGTGCCGACGTAGCCGCCCGCCTCGGTCAGCAGCAGCGACCCCGGTGCGTGGTCCCACGGCTGGGCCCGGCGGTACAGCGCGTAGTCGGCAGCACCCTCGACCAGCTGGGGATAGTCCACGCCGCAGCACACCCAGGTGAGGTCGAGCGCCCGGAGCGTCCCCAGCGCACGGCCGATCCAGCGCTTGCGCGAGGTGACACCGCGCAGGTCGTCCCCGAGCGGCGGGCGGAGCAACCGGCGGCCGTCGGACCACGCGCCCGCGCCGCGCTCCGCGACGTACGCCTTCTCGTGCTGCGGCTGCCAGATCCAGCCGCGCACGACCTCGCCGCCGCGGACCTCGGCGACCATGACCGCGTGGTCCGGCGAGCCCTTCACGAAGTTCTTGGTCCCGTCGACGGGATCGACGGTGAACGCGTGGTCGGCCGCCCGGAACCGGTCCAGCAGCGTCCCGTCGGCGGCCGTGGCCTCCTCGCCGAGCACCAAGGCGTCCGGGTACGCGGCGAGCAAGGCCCGGGTGATGAGCTCTTCCGCCTCCCGATCGGCCACCGTGACCAGGTCGCCGGGGTGGCTCTTCGTGCCGATCTCGTCGTCCTGCAGGCTCCGGAAGCGGGGATTGATCACGTCCGCCGCCACATCCTTGAGCATCGCCAGGACGTCGTCGGTCTCCACGAAGGCAACCTACCGGCGAAGCGACCGGCGAACCGACCGGGACTAGCCGCAGTCCACGTCCGTGGGGGTTGCGGGCGGGCCCGTTCCGAGGGCAGTGCTCAGCAGGGCCAGAACGACGGGGTCGGCGGGCAGTCCCCCGTGCGCGACCACGTCGTCGGGGCACACTGACTGCACCGACAGGTTGAGAGCCGCGCCGTCGAGCGCGGCTGTGGTGGGCGGTACGGCGACCCGGTCGACGACCGACCACACGGAGACGAACCGAGGACCATCGGGGGTCTCGTCCCCGGCGTTGAGCGAACGCAGCAGGTCGCTGTCCGGCACCATCTGCTCGCAGGCTGTGGAGCAGTCACCGACGCCCCCGAGCACTGTCTCTGCGACGGCGGTGCCGTGGTGGGGCGAACCGATGGTCAGGACCCGCCGTGCCAGAGCCGCACCGCCGTGGTCCTTCACCCACAGCCGCGCCACGAGCCCGCCGGCGGAGAAGCCGATGACGTCGAGTGAGGACGCGCCGCTCTCGGCGAGTGTCCGGTCGGCGACCTCGGCGAGGTTCTCGGCTTGCGCGTCGAGGTCGCCGGTGCCGTCACCGAGCGCCGGGACCATCACGGCAAGTCGGCCCTGTTCCTCCAACGCGATGCGGATCGGGTCCAGGACGCCGAGAGAGCCGCCGTAGCCGGGCACCAGCAGGACCGGGCCCAGCCGGTCCTGGGCCACCGGCTCGACGTCGTCCTGCGCGGAAAACACCGCGACCGTCCCGACCAGGACCGCGACGAGCGCGACCAGAGCGACGACGCCGAGCACGAGGCGGCGCCGCGCAGGCGAGAGGGAGCCGAGCACGTGTCCAGTGTGCTGGTCAGTGGGGCAGGCCGCTGGCGCGCCAGCCGCCGGGCCCGTGGTGGTGCGCCACCCGCACCCCGCGCTGCGGAGACGCCCACGACGAGACGCGAGCAGGCTGGGCGGCTGCCGCAGCAGCCGCGTTCGCTGCCGCCATGCCCTGGAGCACCGCCACGATCGCCGCGACCTCCTCGTCGGTGGCGTCGCCCTTGATCACCAGCAGCGGCGTCGTCGGCACGGCCGACCGGTCGGGTCCGTCGGTGTCAGCCATCAGAGCGGGATGTTCCCGTGCTTCTTCGGTGGCAGCGTGGCGCGCTTGGACTTGAGCAGCCGGAGGGCGCGCACGACCTCGGCGCGGGTCTCGTGCGGCGTGATGACCGCGTCGATGTAGCCGCGCTCGGCGGCGACGTACGGGTTGGCCAGGGTGTCCTCGTACTCCGTGATCAGCTCCGCGCGACGGGCTTCGGCGTCGTCGGCGTCCTTGAGCTCGTTGCGGTAGAGGATGTTCACCGCACCCTGTGCGCCCATCACCGCGATCTGCGCGGTCGGCCACGCCACGTTGATGTCGGCGCCCAGGTGCTTGGAGCCCATGACGTCGTAGGCGCCGCCGTACGCCTTGCGGGTGATGACGGTGACGAGGGGCACCGTGGCCTCGGAGTAGGCGTAGATGAGCTTCGCGCCGCGGCGGATGATGCCGTTCCACTCCTGATCGGTGCCCGGCAGGAAGCCGGGGACGTCGACGAACGTCAGCACCGGCACGTTGAAGGCGTCGCAGGTGCGCACGAAGCGTGCCGCCTTCTCCGAGGCGTCGATGTCCAGCGTCCCGGCGAACTGCAGGGGCTGGTTCGCCACCACGCCGACGGGGCGGCCCTCGACGCGGCCGAACCCCACGATGATGTTCGGCGCGAACAGCGGCTGCACCTCGAGGAAGTCCTCGTCGTCGAGCACCGTCGTGATGACGGTGTGCATGTCGTAGGGCTGGTTGGGCGAGTCGGGGATCAGCGTGTCCAGCTCGCGGTCGAGGTCGCTCGGGTCGAGGTCCACCACCTCGTCGTACGCCGGTGGCTCGTCGAGGTTGTTCGAGGGGAGGAACGACAGAAGCGACTTCACGTACTCCAGGGCGTCGTCCTCGTCGGCGCCCATGTAGTGGGCGTTGCCGGAGCGGGTGTTGTGCGTGCGCGCGCCGCCGAGCTCCTCCATCGTGACGTCCTCGCCGGTGACCGTCTTGATGACGTCGGGACCGGTGATGAACATGTTCGAGGTTCCGTCGACCATGACCGTGAAGTCGGTGACCGCGGGCGAGTAGACGTGCCCGCCGGCACACGAGCCCATGATCAGGCTGATCTGCGGGATGACCCCGGAGGCATGCACGTTGCGGCGGAAGATCTCGCCGTACAACCCGAGGGAGACCACGCCCTCCTGGATGCGCGCGCCGGCGCCCTCGTTGATGCCGACGATGGGACAACCGGTCTTGATGGCGAGGTCCATGACCTTGGTGATCTTCTCGCCGTACACCTCGCCCAGCGAGCCGCCGAAGATCGTGAAGTCCTGGGAGAACACGCAGACCTGGCGTCCATCGATGGTGCCGTAGCCGGTGACGACACCGTCGCCGTACGGGCGGCGCTCCTGCAGGCCGAAAGCGGTGGACCGGTGCCGGGCGAGCTCGTCGAGCTCGACGAACGAGTCTTCGTCGAAGAGCTTCTCGATGCGCTCGCGCGCCGTCATCTTCCCCTTGGCGTGCTGCTTCTCGACGGCGCGCGCGGAGGCGGCGTGGACCGCCTCGTCGAGACGGCGGTCGAGGTCGGAGAGCTTGCCCGCGGTGGTGTGGATGTCGATGTCGTCGGGTACGTCGACACCTTCGCCCGGGTTGGTGACTGCTTCGCTCACGTCGGTCAATCTAGTGCGTGTGGACCCCCAGCAGCCCGGCCGCCCGCCCCTCGACGCTGCGACGCTCGCCACCGCCCCTGCCTGGGCACGGGTCGAGGTCGTCGCCGAGGCAGGGTCCACCAATGCCCTCGTGGCAGCACGGGCCCACGACGGTGCCGAGCACGGGCTGGTCCTGGTGGCGGAGCACCAGACCGCGGGACGCGGCCGCCTCGGACGGACCTGGGAGACCCCGGCCCGTGGCGCACTCACGTTCTCGGTGCTGGTCCGGCCCGACGACCTCGCGAGAGCCGAGGCCAGTCGTTCGTGGCGCCTGCTGCCGCTGCTGACCGGCACGGCGGTGGTCGCGGGCATCGGTGACGTCGGGGGACCGGAGTGCGGGCTCAAGTGGCCGAACGACGTGCTCCACGCCGACCTCAAGCTCGGCGGTCTGCTGGCCGAGCGGGTCGAGACGCCGAACGGGCCGGCGGCCGTGCTGGGCATCGGCCTCAACGTGTCCACGACGCGCTCGGAGCTGCCGGTCACCACGGCGACCTCGCTGCTGCTGGCCACCGGCGCCGCACCGGAGCGGGCGGCCCTCCTGGTCGCCGTGCTCGGGCGGCTCGGCGAGCGCCTCGCGGTGTGGGCGGCCGGGAGGGACGCCGCGCTGCTCGACGAGTACCGGCGCCGGTGCACCACCGTGGGCATGGCCGTTCGAGTCGATCTGCCGGGCGGCGACTCGCTCGCCGGTACGGCGGTCCGGGTCGCCGGCGACGGGGCGCTCGTGCTCGACGTGGCCGGCCGTGACGTGGCCGTGAGCGCCGGCGATGTCATCCACGTGCGCGCCGCATCGGGGCCGTCAGGGGCGGGCGAGGTGCCATGATGGCGCGGTGGCGTTGAACCCCAAGTACCTCAACCCAGGTGAGACGGTGGTCGTCTCCACGCGGGAGCACGTCAAGGCGCTGCTGAAGCCGTTCCTGATCCTGCTGGTCCTGGTCTTCCTGGTCTCGTTCATCGCAGCGCAGGTCAACGGCAACGTCTCCGACGACACCGCATCGACCGGGATCGGCGTCATCGTCGGCGTCGTCGCGGTGATCGTACTCGTGTGGTGGGTGCTGCGCCCCTTCGTCACCTGGGCGACCACGACGTACACGTTCACCGACCGTCGCTTCATCCAGCGCTCTGGTTTCATCGCCAAGGAAGGCCGGACGATCCCGCTGAACCGGATCAGCGGTGTGGACTTCGAGATGGGCCTGATCGACCGGATCTTCGGGTGCGGCACGCTCGTCGTCACCGACGCCAGCGAGAGCGGCACCGTTCCTCTCAAGGACATTCCCCGGGTCGAGGAGGTCCAGAGGGTCGTGGCCCAGCAGCTCCACGATCTGACCCACCCCGACCGTCACGCTGATGACGGGACCTGAGACGGACGACGAGAGCCCGCTCTACACGACCGCGGAGGTCGCGGAGAAGACCGGCATCTCCGAGACCGCGGTGCGGCGGCTGTGGCTGGCGCTGGGCTTCCCCGACGTCGGCGAGAACCCGGGGTACAGCGAGGCCGACGTCCGCGCGGTCCGGCTGCTCGTCGACGCCGTGGTGGACACCGAGGTGGACCTGGCCACCGGGATCCGGCTGGCCCGCGCGATCGGGCAGAACGTCGTGCGGATGTCCGACTGGCAGGTGGCGGCCCTGGCGGCGCGGGCCGAGCAGATCGAGGCCGGCGCGATCGCCGGCGGCGGCGCGGCGGACTTCGCCGGCGTCCACGTCGAGCGCGCCGAGACCTCACGCAGGATCGCCGACGAGGTGGTCAACGCCCTCGAGGGGCTGCTCGCGCATGCATGGCGCCGGCACCTCGGTGCCTCGCTCACCCGTCTCGACGCCGACCCCGTGGCGGACGACCTGACGGCGACGACCGTCACGGTCGGGTTCGCCGACCTCGTCGCCTTCTCGGCCCTGTCCAACGAGCTCGACGTCGACCGGCTCGGGGAGCTGGTGGAGATCTTCGAGGCGCGCAGCGCCGACGTGGTGGCCGCGCACGACGGCCGGATGGTCAAGACGCTCGGCGACTCCGTGCTGTTCCTCGCTGAGCAGCCTGGCCAGGCGATGCGCATCGCGAACGGTCTCATCGACCTCATCGGCAACGACGCGCGGCTGCCCGACGTACGCATCGGGCTCGCGAGCGGCAGCGTGGTCACCCGGATGGGCGACGTGTTCGGCCCCCCCGTGAACCTGGCCGCACGCCTCACCGCGCTGGCGCGGCGCAACCGCGTGCTCGTCGACGACCAGACGGCCGTCGCGCTGGACCCGGACGACTACGAGACCCGCCGGCTGACCGCGCGACCGTTGCGCGGGTTCGGGCTGGTGGAGCCTGTCGCGGTGCGCCCCCGGTGAGGGTCGACGGGCCTCCTATTCCCCCAAGAGCCCGACCTCAAACGGGACAGTCGTCCCGTCCGCTGCTCCAGTCGGTGGGGAAGTTCTAGTCCCTTCGGGTCAATGACGACAATTCGTCCCATTGATTGCCCGATTTGCGTGGAACCTGTCCCTGTGTTGTCGGTTCATGGGGTGGACGTCGACCCGGAGACTCGTCGCGTGTGGCGCGACGGCTCCGAAATAAGGTTGTCGAAGAAAGAGTTCGAGCTGCTGTACGCGCTGATCCGCAGGCCGGGTGAGATCGTTTCGCGCGAGCAGCTCATGCACGAGGTGTGGAACACGACGTTCTGGACCTCGGCGAAGACCATCGACGTCCACCTCGGGTGGTTGCGTCGCAAGCTGGGTGATGACACGCGTCGGCCGACGCTCATCACCACCATCCGGGGGCGCGGTCTGCGGTTCGAGCCTGCCGACCCGGCTGAGGAGGAGGACTCAAAGGCGGCCAGCTGACTCCGGTCAGGCAGGAAGGGCACCAGGCGGCGTGAGCACTAGGCTCGTCGCCGTGCCCGGAACGCCTGTGCTCGCCGTCGTCGGCGGTGGCCAGCTTGCCCGGATGATGGCGCAGGCTGGCGTCGGACTCGGGCTGCCGCTGCGGCTGCTGTCGGAGACCGAGGGGTCGTCGGCGGCGCAGGTGGTGCCAGACACGATCGTGGGCGACTACCGCGACCTCGAGACGCTGCGTCGCGTGGCCGAGGGCTGCGCTGTCGTCACGTTCGACCACGAGCACGTGCCCCCGCCGCACCTGGAGGCCCTCGCCGCCGAAGGGCATGCGTGTCGTCCTGGGCCGGGTGCCTTGGTGCACGCCCAGGACAAGGGCGTGATGCGCGAGCGCCTGGACTCCTTGGGCATCCCGAGCCCTCGGCACGCCGTGGTCGACGGACCGAACGCCGTGAGGCGCTTCGCCGAATCCGTGGGCGGCTTCCCCGTGGTCCTCAAGACCACCCGGGGCGGGTACGACGGGAAGGGTGTCTGGATCGTCGACGACGCGGACGGGTCGGTGCCGGCGTTCTCCGCCGCCGAGGCCTCGGGTGCCCGGATCCTCGCCGAGGAGAAGGTCGACTTCCGCCGGGAGCTGTCCGCGCTGGCGGCTCGCTCGCCCTCCGGGCAGGTTGCCGTCTACCCGGTGGTGCAGTCGGTGCAGAAGGACGGGGTCTGCTGGGAGGTCACCGCGCCTGCGCCCGAGCTCGACGAGGGCCTGGCGCTTCAGGCGCAGCAGGTGGCCATGACGGTGGCGGCCGAGCTCGACGTGACCGGCATCCTGGCGGTCGAGCTCTTCGAGACCCGCTCCGGCCAGGTGCTGGTCAACGAGCTGGCGATGCGCCCGCACAACACCGGGCACTGGTCGATGGACGGCGCGGTCACGGGGCAGTTCGAGAACCACCTCCGGGCCGTGATGGACCTGCCTCTCGGATCGCCGGTCGCTCGGCAGCCCTGGACGGTCATGGTGAACATCCTGGGTGGCGACGGCGGGTTGGCCGAGGACCTGTACGCCGGCTTCCCCCACGTGTTCGCCCGCGACCCACGGCTCAAGGTCCACCTCTACGGCAAGACCGTGAAGCCCGGCCGCAAGGTGGGTCACGTCACGGCGTACGGCGACGACCTCGGCGAGGTCCGCGAACGAGCCCACCACGCGGCCGCCTGGTTCCGCGGAGACCTAGGAGCGCACAGCGAGTGAACGCAGCCAGTGACACCCCGCTCGTCGGCATCGTGATGGGGTCGGACTCCGACTGGCCCACGATGAAGGCCGCTGCCGAGGCGTGCCAGGAGTTCGGCGTGCCCTACGAGGCCGACGTGGTCTCGGCGCACCGGATGCCGGAAGAGATGCTGTCGTACGGCAAGGAAGCCGCAGGACGCGGGCTCAGGGTGCTCGTCGCCGGCGCCGGGGGAGCGGCTCACCTGCCGGGGATGCTGGCCGCGGTCACGCCCCTCCCGGTGATCGGCGTCCCGGTCCCGTTGAAGCACCTGGACGGGCTGGACTCGCTGCTCTCGATCGTGCAGATGCCCTCGGGCGTGCCGGTCGCGACCGTTGCCGTCGGCAACGCCCGCAACGCCGGCCTGCTCGCGGTGCGCATCCTCGCCGCGTCCGACGACGCCCTCCGCGCCCGGATGGAGGAGTTCCAGGCGTCCCTGCGCGACCAGGCCAAGGCGAAGGGGCAGGCGGTCCGCGACGGCGGTCACCGCCCCGCCGGCTTCTGACCCGGTTACCGGTCAGTAGGATCGGGGCATGACCGACGGCTACCCTCTGTTCGCCCTGTCCGAGGAGCACCGGGCGATCCGTGAGGCGGTCCGGCACCTGTGCGACGCGAAGGTGGCGCCGTACGCCGCCGCGGTCGACGAGGAGGCACGGTTCCCGGTCGAGGCGGCGAAGGCCCTGCAGGCGGCGGACTTCCACGCAGCGCACGTGCCGGAGGAGTACGGCGGCGCCGGAGCCGATGCGCTCGCCGTCTGCCTGATCGTCGAGGAGGTGGCCCGGGCGTGCGTGTCGAGCAGCCTGATCCCGGCGGTGAACAAGCTCGGCTCGCTCCCGGTGCAGCTGGCGGGGTCGGAGGAGCTGAAGAAGAAGTACCTCGGCCGGCTCGCCGCCGGAGGGGGCGGCTTCTCCTACTGCTTGTCCGAGCCCGAGGCAGGGTCCGACGCGATGGCGATGAAGACCCGCGCGGTGCGTGACGGCGACGACTGGGTCCTCAACGGGGTCAAGCGGTGGATCAGCAACGCGGGGGTCTCGGAGTTCTACACGGTCATGGCGGTCACCGAGCCCGACGCCCGGTCCAAGGGCGTCTCGGCGTTCGTCGTGGAGAAGTCCGACGAGGGCGTCTCGTTCGGGGCGCCGGAGAGGAAGCTCGGCATCAAGGGCTCACCGACCTGTGAGGTCTACCTCGACCAGGTGCGCATCCCCGGCGACCGGCTGATCGGGCCGGCGGGCACCGGGTTCGAGACCGCGATGCGCACCCTGGACCACACCCGGGTCACCATCGCCGCGCAGGCCGTCGGCGTCGCGCAGGGGGCCCTGGACCACGCGCTGGGCTACGCCCAGGAGCGCACCCAGTTCGGCAAGAAGATCGCCGACTTCCAGGGCCTGCAGTTCCTGCTCGCCGACATGGGCATGAAGGTCGAGGCCGCGCGCCAGCTGACCTACGCCGCGGCGGGACGCTCGGAGCGTGACGACAAGGACCTGACCTTCTTCGGCGCCTCGGCGAAGTGCTTCGCCTCCGACACCGCGATGCAGGTCACCACCGACGCGGTCCAGGTCCTCGGCGGCTACGGGTACACCCGCGACTACCCGGTGGAGCGGATGCTCCGCGACGCCAAGATCACGCAGATCTACGAGGGCACCAACCAGGTGCAACGCATCATCGCCGCCCGACAGCTGCTCGCCGGGGTGCAGTCGGAGCTCTAAGGTCGGTCACCTCGCGAGGAGGTTGCTGTGACCCGGATGCTCGAGCTCGACGACGGGACCGCGCTGTGCGTCGACGTCGCGGGTGACCCCGCGGACCCGGCGGTCCTGCTGATCGGTGGTGCCACGTCGTCGATGGACTGGTGGGAGCCCGAGTTCTGCGGTCGGATCGCCGGGGCCGGCCGCTTCGTGGTCCGGTACGACGCGCGCGACACCGGTGAGTCCACGCAGTGGCCGGTGGGCGAGCCCGGCTACACCGGCGACGACCTCGCGCTCGACGCCGTGCGGGTGCTCGACGGACTCGGGATCCCCGCGGCGCACCTCGTCGGGGTGTCCATGGGAGGTGGGATCGCGCAGGACCTCGCGGTCAGGTTCCCGGGCCGGGTGCTCAGCCTGACGCTGATCGCGACCAGCACGGCGTTCGTCCGGGCCGACGAGACCGCCCTGCCTCCGCCCGAGCCCCGCATCCTCGCGCTCTTCGACCAGCCGGAGCCGGACCTCGACTGGTCCGACGAGGACGCGGTCGTCGACGAGATGGTGCGGACCCACGAGGCGTACGCAGGCTCGTCCGGCTTCGAGGAGGACCGGGTGCGGGAGATCTCGCGGCGGGTGGTCCGGCGGACTCCCGACGTGCGGGCCAGCGTGACCAACCACTGGAAGGTCGCGGGCGAAGGCGATCCCTCTCCCCACACCATGGCCGACGTCGAGGCGCCGACGCTGGTGCTGCACGGCACGGACGACCCGCTCTTCCCGCTCCCGCACGGCGAGGCGCTCGCGCGCGAGGTCCGCGGGGCGCGACTGGTCACGCTCCAGGGGATGGGTCACGAGGCCCCACCCCGGGTGACCTGGGACGTGGTCGTCCCCGCGATCCTCGAGCACACCGAGGCGCAGTCCGGGCCCTGATGTTTCGCACACCCCGTGCACGGGGGAGGGGTAGATGAGGTCGTGACCGTCGCCACACCCGGTTCCACGACCCGGGACCTCGGCAAGGAGTGACATGGACCAGCGCGTCAAGGTCGGCGGGCTCAGCGTCGCCGCCGTTCTCCATCGGTTCGTCGAGGAGGAGGCGCTGCCCGGCTCGGGCGTCGACCCCGGGGCGTTCTGGGAGGGCCTGGACACGCTCGTCCACGACCTCACCCCGCGCAACCGGGAGCTGTTGGCGCGTCGCGACGACCTGCAGACGCGGTTCGACGACTGGCACCGCGAGCACCCGGGCACGCCCGACGCCGAGTCCTACGCCGCCTTCCTGCGCGACATCGGCTACCTCCTCGACGAGCCGTCGGACGTCACGGTCACCACCGACCAGGTCGACGACGAGGTGGCGCGCATCGCCGGACCGCAGCTCGTCGTACCGCTGCTCAACGCGCGGTTCGCCACCAACGCGGTCAACGCCCGGTGGGGCTCGCTCTACGACGCGCTGTACGGCTCCGACGTGGTGCCCCGCGAGGGCGACCTGGAGCCTGGCGAGCAGTACAACAAGGTGCGCGGGGACGAGGTCATCGCCCGTGGCCGCGCCCTCCTCGACGCGCACTTCCCCCTGCAGGGGGGTTCGCACGCCGACGCCGCTGCATACGCCGTCGACGACGGCGGCCTCGCGGTCACGGTCAAGGACGACGTCCTCCGGCTCGCCGACCCTGCTCAGCTGGTCGGGTTCCGCGGGGACCCAGAGGTGCCGGAGGCCGTGGTCCTGGCCCACCACGGGCTGCACATCGAGATCCAGGTGGACCGGGACGACCCGGTCGGCTCCGGCGACGGAGCCGGCGTCAAGGACCTGCTGGTCGAAGCGGCAGTCTCCACGATCATGGACCTCGAGGACTCGGTCGCAGCAGTGGACGCGGAGGACAAGGTCCTCGGTTACCGCAACTGGCTCCGGCTCATGGACGGCACCCTCTCCGAGGAGGTCACCAAGGGCGACGACACCTTCACCAGATCCATGAACCCCGACCGTACGTACGTCGCGCCGGACGGCGGCGAGGTGACTCTGGAAGGCCGATCGCTGCTCTTCATCCGGCAGGTCGGCCACCTGATGACCACCGACGCCGTGCTCGACCGCGACGGCGAGGAGGTCCCCGAGGGCATCCTCGACGCGGTGATGACGGCGCTCGGCAGCCTGGTGGACGTCCAGGGCCGTTCGCAGCTGCCGAACTCCCGCACCGGCTCGATGTACGTCGTGAAGCCGAAGATGCACGGACCCGAGGAGGTCGCCTTCGCGGTGGAGCTCTTCGGCCGCGTCGAGGAGCTGCTCGGCCTGCCCCGGTTGACGATCAAGGTCGGGATCATGGACGAGGAGCGCCGTACGACGCTCAACCTCAAGGCGTGCATCGCGGAGGCCCGCGAGCGCGTTGCCTTCATCAACACGGGCTTCCTGGACCGCACCGGCGACGAGATCCACACCTCCATGCAGGCCGGACCGATGGTCCGCAAGAACGACATGAAGAGCGAGACCTGGATCCAGGCGTACGAGGACCTCAATGTCGACATCGGCCTCGAGTGCGGGCTGCTGGGGCGCGCCCAGATCGGCAAGGGGATGTGGCCTGCGCCCGACAGCCTCGCCGCGATGATGGAGGCCAAGGTCGGCCACCCGCAGGCGGGCGCCAGCTGTGCCTGGGTCCCGTCGCCCACGGCCGCGACGCTGCACGCGCTGCACTACCACCAGGTCGATGTCCTCGCGCGTCAGGAGGAGCTCGCGGCGGGAGGCCGTCGCCGTGGCCGCGAGGAGCTCCTGAGGCTCCCGCTCGGCGACCCTGCCGACTGGTCCGACGACGACCGGCAGCAGGAGATCGACAACAACCTGCAGAGCCTGCTCGGGTACGTCGTGCGTTGGGTCGACGCGGGCATCGGGTGCTCCAAGGTCCCCGACATCACCGGCGAGAACCTCATGGAGGACCGGGCGACCTGCCGGATCTCCGCGCAGCACGTCGCGAACTGGCTACATCACGGCATCGTCTCCGAGGAGCAGGTGGACGAGACCTTTCGACGGATGGCCAAGGTCGTCGACGACCAGAACGTCGACCTGCCCGGCTACACCGCGATGGCACCCGACTTCGACGGCGAGGCCTTCCAGGCGGCAAGGGCGCTGGTGCTCGAGGGACTCGACCAACCCAGCGGCTACACCGAACCGATCCTGCACCGCAACCGTGCGCAGGTGAAGTCGAGGACGAACGCGGGGCCCGGGGAGGGGAGTGGATCGTGACCGGGATCGGCTTGGAGACCGCCCGCACGGTCATCGCGGGTGCCCGCGCCCATGGTCAGGAGCAGGGTTTCAAGCCCCTGACCGTGGTCGTCCTCGACGCCGGCGGGCACGTGGTGGCCGTCGAGCGTGAGGACGGCTCCTCCAACAAGCGCTTCGAGATCGGCTTCGGCAAGGCGCACGGCGCGCTGGCGCTCGGGATGGGCTCCCGCTCCATCATGGGGCGGGCAGAGCAGCAGGCGTACTTCATCGCCGCGGTCACCTCCGCCGTCGGCGGCGCACTCGTGCCTGTGCCCGGTGGCGTGCTGGTCCGCGATGCCGGGGGCGTGCTCCTGGGAGCGGTGGGCGTCACCGGCGACACCTCCGACAATGACGAGTCCGCGGCTGTCGCGGGCATCGAGGGCGCGGGCCTCACCGCACAGTCCGACTGAGCTGCCGATGCCGACCAATGCTGGGATCGCTGCCGTCGAGGAGGCCGCACGGCGGCTCCTCCCCGACGAGAACGTGATCACCGACCGTGCGCGCCTCCGGACCTACGAGTGCGACGGTCTGGCCCACTACCGCGTGACACCGGCGTTGGTCGTGATCCCCGAGGACGCACGGCAGCTCGCCCGGATCGTGCGTGTGTGCGCCGAGCACCGTGTGCCCTTCGTCGCGCGCGGATCCGGTACCGGCCTGTCCGGCGGGGCGCTGCCCCACGCCGAGGGCGTGCTCATCGTCACCTCGCAGATGCGGTCCATCACCGCTGTCCGCCGCGACGACCAGCGCGCCGTCGTCGACCCCGGGGTCATCAACCTCGACGTCTCCAAGGCGGCAACGCCCGAGGGCTACTACTACGCGCCCGAC
>Ga0190271_10001084_pt1 | contig 15047 bp, 15 predicted proteins | sample Popmic356T_FD_133747 | JGI IMG/M metagenome (GOLD analysis project Ga0190271, IMG submission 133747) | Populus adjacent soil microbial communities from riparian zone of Weber River, Utah, USA - 356 T | ecosystem: Environmental > Terrestrial > Soil > Riparian zone | place: USA: Utah | collected...
ACCTCGACGAGGGGTTGCTCGCCGAGCTGCGGGACCTGTTCTCGGACGTGGTGCCGTTCTCGTTCACCCTCGAGCAGACGGCCCAGTTCCCGGACGGAACGGTGTACCTCGCGCCCGAGCCGGCCGCGCCGTTCCGGCAGCTCACCCACGCCCTTGCCCGCGCGTTCCCGGAGTATCCGTCCCACGAGAGCCGCTTCCAGACCGTCGTCCCGCACGTCACCGTGCCGGTACGCGACGGTGAGACCGCGGAGGACATCGAGGCCCTCGTCGCGGCACGTCGGTCGGAGCACGGCGCCGCGCGCGGCTACGCGCAGGAGGCCCAGCTGCTGGGGGTGAGCGAGGCCGTGGTGCGGACGCTCGCGGAGTTCCCCTTCGGGATGGCCGCGGCGTGAGCCTCGTCCTAGTGGCGGTCGCGCTGGACGACCAGGAGCACCACGCCCAGCCCGGCCAGGACCGGGCCGGCCACGGCCCAGAAGCGTTCGCCGGTCATCGGGCTGCCCTTGACGTAGCCCAGTCCCTGGAACATCCACAGCAGCCCGACCACGACCATGAGCGGTCCGACGACCCAGACCCAGCGTCGTCCCATCGCCGTCTCCTCACCCGGGCCCACCCCGACGGATCGCGCCCCGACGGATTGCACCCCGACGGATTGTCCTGCCCAGCATGACCCGGGGCGACCCTCCGAGCATGGAGGTACGGCGGTCGGCGGACCGGTTCGTCACGGTGGCCGCGGGACGCACGACCCGGCACTCGTTCTCGTTCGACCGGCACTACGACCCCGACAACGTCGGGCTGGCTTCCCTCGTGGCGCACAACGAGGACCTGGTGGGGCCGGGCGCGGGCTACCCGGAGCACCCGCACCGGGACCTCGAGATCGTGACCTGGGTGCTGAGCGGGACGTTGCGCCACGAGGACTCGACCGGGCGTGGCGGCGACATCCGGCCGGGCACGGTGCAGCGGCTGAGCGCGGGCCGCGGCGTGCGGCACTCGGAGGTCAACCCGGACCCCGACGAGCCGGTGCACTTCGTGCAGATGTGGGTCCTCCCGGACGAGCCGGGGCTGGACCCGTCGTACGAACAGCGGGACGTCGACGCCGACCTCGAACGCGGCGGCTGGGTCTCGCTCGCGTCCGGGAATCAGGCCTTCGCCGACGATCCCGCTGTCCGCCTCTACAACAGCCGCTCGGTTCTCCAGGCCGTTCGGCTGCCTCGAGGTGGCTCCGTCCGTCTCCCCGAACCACGCGGAGAGCGGTCTGGTGAGCCGTCGGTCTGCCACCTCTTCGTGGCCCGGGGCGGTGTCGAGATGGAGAGTCTGGGAGAACTCGACACCGGGGATGCAGCACGCCTGTTCGGTGCAGGGGGGCAGCTTGTTGCCGCACCGAACGGGGCTGAGGTGCTGCTGTGGAAGATGCATCCGGGACCACGATGACTGCATCTCCCACGTCGGGGGTGGTGGTCACTCGATCGCAAGCGACTCACCGAGCTTCAGGCTGCTGGCGTAGGCCAGAGCCCCGAGAAGCCACAGCATCACCGGAGTGATGCCGAGCAGAAGGCTGGACGGATCGCTCACCATCCAGGTCGTGACGAACAGGCTCATGACCGACGTGACGGCCATCGCGGTCTGCCGATCCTGCTTGAGGGCGAACAGGGCCAGGGCGACCGCGGCGACGCCGTAGGCGATGCCGAGGTAGGCGCCGAACAGCGCGAACACCACGACCTCGATGACCGACACCATCGTGCCGATCGCGAGGAACGAGTCACCGAGGGACACGTAGCCCTCGTGCTCGCGGTAGAGCCGCGAGGAGATGAGGCCGAAGACGATGGTGAGCGCGAGCGTCACCATCGAGAAGACGTTGAGGAACGCGGTCCACGACTCCGTGGTGGTGCAGGCGGTGCTCGTCGGAGCGACGCCGAACAGTCCGCCACAGGTGCCGGACTCGGCGAGGTAGTACTTGTAGGCGCTGCCGACCGCGACGCCGACGATCGATGCGCACAAGCCAAAGCGGCACGTACGGTTCACGTGGTCCTCCCGATCCACACGTCCACCCCGGGGTCCCCAGACTGGCCACCGTTCGGGCAGACCCACCAGCGCCCCTCGTCGCGCTGTGGCTCGTCCTGGCCGGCTCGCGTCCGTCGGGTCCCCGCCGGCGGGCCCCTCAGGCTCGCCGGCTCCCTCTCGGGCGCTGACAGAAGCCTAGAGCGAGATGCCCGGTTTGTCAGTAGTAAGGACTAAAGTCGTGGGACCGCCCTTCTGGGCGGGTCCTCTCAGCCGTTCGGCCGATGCCCTGGCCGGGTCCGGGCGGGGCGTGGCTGCCAGTTTTTCAAGGTATGCAGAAGAACTGGCACTTCCCACGGGTCATGGCCCGTGGGAAGTGCCAGCTTCTCTGCATACCTTGGGAAACTGACCTACGGCAGCAGGACCGAGAGCGCGCCGGGCAGCACCCGCGCGGTGCGGGGCAGCGGGCCGAGGCGCTCGCCGTCGCCGTACGCCGCGACGTCGACGGCCGAGGCGACGTCCACGGACCGGCCACGCAGCACGGTGACCCCGGGCAGGTCGATGTGCGACCCGTCGTACACCTTCGGCAGCCGCCGGACCATGCCGAGCCGCGAGCCCGCCGGGAGGACCACGACGTCGAGCAGGCCGTCGTGGACGTCCGCGTCGGGCGCGATGTGCATGCCCGACCCGTAGTAGCCGGAGTTGGCCACCACGACCGAGTAGGCCTCCTGCTCGTGGCGCACGCCGTCGACGGTCACGGTGAACAGGCATGGCCGGTAGCTGAGCAGGGAGCGCACCGCGGCGTACGGGTACTGCAGCGACGTCGGCAGCCGTCGCGAGCGATCCACGATCTCCGACGCCAACGAGTCGACGCCGGCGTACATGCTGCCGAGCACCACCGTCGCGTCCGCGGCGCGCTGCCTGCCGGCCGGTCGGGTCTCGATGACGTCGACCGGGGTCGGGTCGCCCTCGAGGAGGCAGTGGGCGAGCTTCTCGGGGTCGCCGTCGATGCGGAGCATGCGGGCGAAGTCGTTGCCCCTGCCGCTCGGCACGATGCCGAGCACGCCACCGGCCGACACGACCGCGCCCGCGAGCGAGGCCAGCATCCCGTCCCCACCGGCGGCGACCACGACCTCCCCGGCCGGCACGGCGCGCGCGACCGAGGCACGGCTCTGCTCGGCGCTGGTGCTCGGCTCGACGGTCACCTCGGCTCCGGCGGCGACCAGGAGCTGCTCGACGCGCGCCACCGCGGCAGGAGCGGACCCACCGCCGGACACCGGGTTCACGAGGATCCGGAAGCGCTTGTTCACGGGACCGGTCATGGGACGAGGATGCCGGGGTTGAGCACGCCCTGGGGGTCGATCCGCTCCTTGACCGCGCGCAGCATCTCCACGCCCACCGGTCCGATCTCGGCGGCGAGCCACGGCTTGTGGTCCTGGCCGATGGCGTGGTGGTGGGTGATCGACGACCCGGTCGAGACGATCGACTCGCTCGCCGCCCCCTTGGCGGCCAGCCACTGCGCGAGGCCGTCGTCGAGCTCCTTCGCGGCGACGGTGAAGTACAGCGACGCCCCGGTCTCGTACACGTGGCTGATGTGGCACAGCACCAGCGGCGGCGTGCCCTGCTCGGTGAGGTTCTCCTCGACGGCGGCCTTCACGGCGCCGTACAGGTTCTCGAGGTTGGACCAGAAGGTGACGGTCTCGAAGGTCTCGACGAGCACGCCGACGTCGAGCAGGGAGTCACGGAGGTACGGACCGTCGAAGCGGCCCTCCGCCCATGCCTGGCCGGCCTCCTCCCCGAGCGTCTGGCCGCCGAGGTCGGCGAGGAGTGCGGTGGCCGCGGCACGTGCCCGGTCGACCTGCTCCTGCGTCCCCTCGTAGCCGGTGATCATCAGGCAGCCAGCGGACTCCGCGCTGCCGACCGAGTCCGGGCGAGCCAGGTTGACCGCGGTCTCGGCCTCGTCGGAGAGCCGGAGCACCGTGGGCATCACGCGGCTCTGTGCGAGCCGGCGCATCGCGTCGGCACCGGCCGGGAACGACTCCCATCGCCACGCCTCGTACCCCTTCACCACCGGGACCGGCCGGACCTTGAGCGTGACCTCCGTGATCACGCCGAAAGCGCCCTCGGACCCCATGACCAGCTCGCGCAAGTCAGGGCCCGCGGCGTTGGCCGGCGAGCTGCCGAGCTCGAGGTCGCCCAAGGGAGTCGCGACCTTGAGCGCCATCACCAGCGAGTCGAACCGGCCGTAGCCGGCCGAGCTCTGGCCGCTGGACCGGGTCGCGGCGAAGCCGCCGATCGAGGCGTACTGGAAGGACTGCGGGAAGTGGCCGATGGTGAGGCCGTGCTCGCCCAGCAGGGCCTCGGCCTCCGGGCCCAGCAGGCCGGCCTCGAGGGTGGCCATGCCGGAGACCTCGTCGACGGAGACCAGCCGGGTCATCCTCCGCAGGTCGAGCGCGACGACCCCGGCGTACCCGTCGCGACGTGCGGCGAGGCCGCCGACCACGGACGTCCCCCCGCCGAACGGGACGCACGCGACTGCCGCCTCGGCGCACCACCGGACCAGCGCGGCGACCTCGTCGTGGGAAGCCGGGCGCACCACGGCGTCGGGTGCGTCGCTGCCGTCGCCCGCGCGCATCCGGAGCAGGTCCGGTGTGGACTTGCCTCGGGTGCGAGCCACCCGCCAGTCGTGCCCGGTGTGCACGTGGTCGGCACCGACCAGCCCACGCAGCGCCTCGAGGTGCACCTCGTCCAGCCCGACCTCGGGAAGCCGCACCTCGGCGCGCGGCACCGCGGGCCTGTCTTCGAGGGTGCCGAGGAACGCCTCGACGAGGTCGCGCATCCCTTCGCTGACCGGCTGCGCCTGGGCGGGGTCGCCCCACCGGGCCCAGTGCATGGGCGCCAACGGGACCGGGCTCTGCTCGTTCGTCATGTGATATAGTGTGACATATGACGTCCATTCGTCACAACCCCGTGGCAGCGAGCGGTCCGGAGGAGAGCTACCTCGACGCCGCCTGCGACACGATCCTGGCCGTCGGCTGGCGTCGCACCACGCTCACGGACGTAGCCAAACGGGCGGGGGTGTCGCGGATGACGATCTACCGGCGGTGGCCCGACATGCAGGCGATCCTCGCCGACCTGCTCGTGCGCGAGTGGGGCGGCCTCCTCGCGGAGGCGCTCGCGGCCGACGCGACGCCGGACCGCGGGGCGATCGTCGACGGAGTGACCACCACGGTGACCGCGCTTCGCGCGAACCCCCTGTTCCGCAAGATCGTCGACGTGGACCCCGAGCTGCTGCTGCCGTACCTCCTGCGCCGTCGCGGCCGCAACCAGGACCACGTGCTCGCCGTCCTCGGAGCCGCGCTCACCACTGCCCAGCGCACCGGGTCGGTGCGGGGCGGCGACCCGGCTCATCTGGCCCGCGGCCTCCTCCTCGCACTTCAGGGTCCCGTCCTCTCCGTCGGCACCATGACCGACGACACCACCTCGGTCGGCGACCTCGACCGAGAGCTGACCCTCCTCGTCGACAGGTACCTCGCCCCATGACCTCCCTCGCCAGCCGCACCCGGACTCCGCGCATCACCGCCGCCGGCCGCGCGGCCGACCTGGACGCGGTCTCCGGCACCACCGTCGACGTCCTGGTCATCGGGCTCGGCGTGACCGGAGCCGGGGTCGCCCTCGACGCGGCCTCGCGCGGCCTGTCGGTCCTCGCCGTCGACGCCCACGATCTCGCGTTCGGCACCTCGCGGTGGAGCTCGAAGCTCGTGCACGGTGGCCTGCGCTACCTCGCGTCGGGGCAGGTCGGCGTCGCCCACGAGAGCGCCGTCGAGCGGGGCATCCTGATGACCCGCACCGCTCCGCACCTGTCCCACGCGATGGCGATGGTCATCCCGCTGACGCCGGCGATCGCCAAGCCTCAGGCAGCGCTCGCCATGCAGGGCCTCCGGGCCGGCGACGTCCTGCGAGCCGCTGCCCGGACACCGCGGTCGTTGCTCCCTCGGCCGTCGCGGATCTCCGCGGAGCGGACGACCGAGCTCGTGCCCGGCGTACGCCGAGACGGCCTGCGCGGCGGGCTGCTGTCGTACGACGGTCAGCTGGAGGACGACGCCCGGTTCGTGACCGCCCTGGCCCGCACGGCCGTGGCCCACGGCGCCCGCGTCGTCACCCGGGCCCGCGCTGTCGACGTGAACGGCGACGGTGCGACTATCCGCGACGAGCTCACCGGTGCCACCACGCTCGTCCGTGCCCGCAGCGTCGTCAACGCCACCGGCGTCTGGGCCGGGCAGGTGGTGCCGGGCCTCGCCCTGCGGCCCAGCCGCGGCACCCACCTGGTGGTCCGTGCCGACCGGCTCCCCGGTCTGGACGTCGCCGTCTCGGCGCCGGTGCCCGGCTCGCTCAACCGGTTCGTGTTCACGCTCCCGCAGCCCGACGGCCTCGTGTACATCGGGCTCACCGACGAGCCGGCCGACGGTGATGTCCCGGACGTCCCCACCCCGGACGAGTCGGAGACGGACTTCCTCCTCGCGACGATCGGCTCGGCGTTCGAGACGCCGTTGACCCGTGCGGACGTGGCCGGCACCTACAGCGGGCTGCGTCCCCTGCTGTCCGCCGAGGGCACCACCGCCGACCTGTCCCGCAAGCACGCGGTCCTCACCTCGGAGACCGGGGTGATCACGATCGTCGGCGGCAAGCTCACGACGTACCGCCGGATGGCACAGCACACCGTCGACGCCGCGGTCGCGGGCCGCGGCCTGGCCGCGGATTCGTGCCGGACCACACAGCTCCCGCTCGTCGGGGCGGCGTCCCGCGCCGAGCTCACGGCGGTTCGCGCGCCGCGGCGGTTGCTGCGTAGGTTCGGGGTGGAGGCGCCGCTGGTGCTCGCCGAGGCCGTCGACCGGACCGGCGCCTCCGAAGCCGAGCTGACCGCTCCCGTCGCCGAAGGAGTGCCCGTGACCCGTGCCGAGCTGCTGTGGGGGGTCACCGCCGAAGGCGCGCTCGACGTCGACGACCTGCTCGACCGCCGGACGCGGGTCGGGCTCGTCGCGGCCGACCGCGCCGCCGCCGAGGACGCCGCCCGCTGGGCGCTCGACGTCGCCGGCACCGGCACCGGCACCGGCTGATGGCACCGGGGCACGACACCACCGACCTCCCCCGCGAGCGCGTCGACGTCGCCCGGCGCGCCGTCGCGGCCGTCTTCATCGTCAACGGGTTCCTCTTCGCGACGCTGTTCGCGCGGCTCCCGGACCTGCGGGACGGCCTCGACCTGGACCCCGGACAGGTCGGGCTGCTGCTGCTCTGCCTCTCGACGGGCACCCTGGTCGCGCTGCCGAGCTCGGGGCTCGTCATCGCGTGGCTCGGCCCGCGTCTCTCGACCCTGGCAGGAGCCGTGGTCGCCGCAGCGGCGTACACCGGCATCGCCACCGGCCTGGCCACCGACTCGATCCCGGTGGTCGCGGTCTCCCTCTTCGCGGCCGGCGCGGGGATCAGCACCTGGGACGTCTCGATGAACGTCGAGGCCGTCGAGGTCGAACGGCGCCTGGCCCGGCCGATCCTGCCCCGGTTCCATGCCGGCTTCAGCATCGGCAGCGTGGGCGGAGCGCTCGTGGCGGCTGTCTGCTCGCACACCGGCATCACGATGGCGACCCAGCTCACGGTCACCGCGTTCGGCGTGCTGGTCGTCGTCGTGATCTGCCTGCGCGGCTACCTGCCGGCCGTCGAGGACCACGACGAGGAGGACCGGACCTCGCCGCTCAGGGCCTGGCTCGAGGGCCGCACCCTTGCCATCGGACTCGTGGTGCTGTGCTTCGCGCTGTGCGAGGGCATCGCCAACGACTGGCTCGCGCTCGGGCTGGTGGACGGCTACGGCACGTCGCCTGCCGCCGGGTCCGCCGGCTTCGCGGTCTTCGTCAGCGCGATGACCCTGGGGCGGCTCGTCGGTGGCTCGGTCACGGTGCGCTTCGGCCGGGTCGCGACCTTGCGCGGCACGGCGCTGCTGGTGGTGCTCGGGGCCACCACGGTGGTCTTCTCGCCGGTCACGGCAGGGGCGTACGTCGGCGCGGTGCTGTGGGGGCTCGGTGCCTCGCTCGGCTTCCCCGTGGGGATGACCGCCGCCGGCGACGAGCCGCGACGCGCGGCGGCGAGGCTGTCGGTGGTGACCTCGATCGGCTACGCGGCCTTCCTCGGCGGCCCGCCGCTCGTCGGCACCCTGGCCGACCACATCGGCATCCGGGACAGCCTCCTCGTCGCAGTCGGCGCGGCCCTGCTCGGCATGGCAGCGTCGGGAGCGGTGCGCGAGCGCGGTCCGGCGACGGCGGACGGCGCCCCCACGGGCAGCACGTCCCCGGTGTCCGGGACGCCCACCGGGGAGTCGAGCCGCGAGACCGCGCCCGAACGCTGAGCGCACCCCGCTACTGTCCCGTCATGGCCCTGGACCACGCGACCACCCTGTCCCTCGCCCGCATCGTCGTCGGCGCCGCAGCCTGGGCGAGCCCGGAGCTCAGTCTCAAGTCCGCGATGCTCGACCCGGCGGCTCCGCAGTCGCCGTACCTGCTGCGGCTCTTCGGGGCCCGCGACATGGCACTGGGCCTGGTCACACTGCTCGCCGCCCCGGAGTACAAGCGCGCGCTGCTGGGGGTCGGCCTCGCGGTCGACGGTGCCGACGCCGCGGCCGCGGTGCTCGCCGTGCAGAAGAAGGCGGTCGAGCCCGTCGCCGGGGCCGTCCTCGCCGCCGGCGCCGGAGCCGCGATCCTCGCCGGCCTGGTCGCCGTCGGCCAGCAGGGCAAGCCCTGACCCGACCCGTTAGCGACCGAGGCCCTCGACGACCTCGGCGCCGGGGACCTGCGCGAGCAACGGGCCCGGCAGGAACAGCTTGGAGCGCCGCAGGCCGCTGCCCACGACGACGGCTGCCTGCTCGAGCAGGGAAGCGTCGACGAACAGACGCCACCCGTCGGGCAGTCCGACGGGTGTGATGCCGCCGTACTCCATCGCCGTCTCGGTGACCGCCTGGTCCATGGACAGGAACGACGCCTTGCGGACATCGAGGCGCCGCTTCACCAGGTTGTTGACGTCAGCGCGGGTGTCCGCCCGGACCACGCACGCAGCCGTGCGCGCGACGCCGTCACGACGACCCCCGACGACGACGCAGTTGCCACTCGCCTCGAGCGGCAGGTCGAAGGCCGCGGAGAGCGCAGCCGTGTCGGCGAGGCCCGGGTCGATCTCCACGACGCCCACCTCGGACGCCCCCTCCCACGCCTCGAGCGCGGCGCGCACGGGCAAGGCCACCAGGTCGAGCCGGCTCAGCACGGGGACCGTCGTGAGCCCACCGACAGCGAGCACGCCGGGCTGGTTCGCCGGCCGGTCACCGGGCTGGTTCCCGGGCAGGCCACCGTCGGCCATTCGTCCTCCTCGCACTCGTGACCGCCCTTCGGACGGAGTTGATCCCCGACCCTGACAGGCGCACAGTAGAAGAAGCGAGCGGCTGACGCATGCAAGGCCGCTCGTCAGTGCCACTGGCCGGATGCCCCCACCGGCCGGTGGCACACCTTTGTGGCTCGAACGTCGTGACGTCGTGGTTGTTCAGTCCTCGTGCGCCTCCTGGCGCATCCGGAGCCCGGCGGCCGAGGCCGCGAGCAGCGTCAAGCCCACGAGGAGCACCGCGCCTCCCGCTCCGAGGGCACCGTCGGTCCACTCGATGATCGCCTCGGGGACCACGAGGGTCACGCCGACGACTCCCGCGACGAGATACGGCCAGGCGGTCAGGCGGAGGTAGAGCGCGAACGCCACCGCGGCCACCGCGCCGGTGAGCACGTAGGCGAGGGTGGACGCGTCGTCGAACAGTGGCACCTGGGCGCCGAGGAGCGCGAAGGCGAGACCGATGCTGCGTGCGGTCGTGTCCTCCCGCAGCACCCGAGTCTCAGCCAGGGCCAACCACGTCACTCCGACGCCGAGGAGCAGCAACCCCGTCACGGTGCCTTCGGAGGCGTCGGCCACGTCCACCGCGGACGTGACCGTGGTCAGGGCACCGCCCGCGAGGGCGAGCTGCACCAGCGCCGAGGGCACCAGCGCGTAGACGGCCGCACCGAGCGCCACCAGCGCGAACCCTCCGGTCAGGCCGGGCCAGGACGAGTAGTCCTCGGCGTCCCGAGCGAGGTCCGTCAGGCGGGCGACCGTCACCGCGCCGCCGATCGCCGCCCCGGTGAGGAGGGCCGAGGACAGGCGGCGCCGTACGTCGTCATGGCCCCGCCGGATCGCGCCGAGCCCGCTGCCCAGGTTGGCGACCACGAGACCCGCGACGGCGAGGACCAGCGAGATCACCACGAGGGCGGCCACCTGGCCGCGCTCGCCGAGGTCGACCCAGTTGTCCGCGAGCAGCAGGCCGAGGGAGGCCACGACCAGAGCGCCACCGAGGTAACCCGCCACCTCGACCAACCGCGTGCGCGTGGTCGCGGACGCAGCGGTCCGGACACCGAGGCGGTGCGCCACGACCGTGCGTGCTTCGGTACGCCGGTCCGGGTGGACGAGCCCGGCCTCCACGAGGCCCTCGACCACGTGGTCGGCCCGACTCCGAGCTGAGCTGGCCTGGTTGGTCATGGCACCAGCGTCGCAGGGCAGCGGACCCGGCACATGAGTCCAGGTACTCACGTCACCGGGTCACTTGCCGCGGTCACACAGTCAGGCGAGCAGGGTGCCCGGGTCGTCCGGCACGTCGACGGCGTGGTGGCTCAGCGACTCCAGGGGGATGACGTCGAGGGCCCGCGCATGGGTGGACTCGAGGACGACGGGCGCGGGACATCCTGCCTCGAGCGACTGCAGCCACCGGACCGCCACCACGCACCACCGGTCACCGGGCACCAGCCCGGCGAACGCCATCTCGAGCCGCGGCGTGAGCAGGTCGTTGCCGATCTCACGCTGGTGCTCGAGGAACTCCCTGGTCATCACGGCGCAGACCGTGTGGCTGCCGACGTCGTCGGGGCCCGTGGCGCAGGTGCCGTCCCGGTAGAAGCCGGTCATGGGACGGGTGCTGCAGGGTTCCAGGGGCCGACCGAGAACGTTGAGGTCCCCCATCTGATCCTCGATCCCCATGTGGGAAACCTAGTCGCAGGTAGCCCGAACGGGTCAGGTCCAAAGGCACTCCTTTCACTTCGGTGACAACAGCCCCAGATGGGTCCAGCATCAGAACATGAAGCGCCTCGTCATCTGCTGCGACGGCACCTGGAACAAGCCCGATGCGGCGCACGTGTCCAACATCGAGAAGATCGCCCGGACGGTGCAGATCGACTCCTCCGAGTGCGACGGCGTCCAGCAGCTGGTGCTCTACCTCAGCGGCGTCGGCGTCGGGTACGGCGTCGACCGGATCCTCGGCGGCGCGTTCGGGCTCGGACTGTTCAACAACGTGCGCTCCGCCTACCGCTTCCTCGCGTCGAACTACGAGGACGGCGACGAGATCTACGTCTTCGGCTTCAGCCGCGGGGCGTACACCGCGCGCTCGCTGTGCGGCATGATCGGCGCAGTCGGCCTGCTCACGCGGCGCGCGCTGGTGCAGGACAAGCTCTTGGAGGCGGTGGCTCGCTACCGGAAGACCGACCCGCCGGGCGGGAAGAACGGACAGAGCGACGACGAGTTCAAGCGAGACCACTGCCACGCCGAGACGCCGATCACCTTCCTCGGAGTCTTCGACACGGTCGGCGCGCTCGGGGTGCCCGGGTTGGGGCGTCACCGGTACCAGTTCCACAACCTGACGCTCGGTGACTCGGTGCTGTGCGCCCGCCACGCCCTCGCGATCGACGAGCCGCGGATGAAGTTCGAGCCCTCGCTGTGGGAGGCCGTCGTCGACGAGGACGGGGTGCACCGTGAGGACCCGCGGGTCCGGCAGGTGTGGTTCGAGGGCGCTCACTCCGACATCGGGGGCGGCGCCGACCCGGCAGGCCTGCCCCACACCGCCCTGCTGTGGATGGCGTCCGAGGCCGCTGCCAAGGAACGGGGGCTGGTCTTCGACGAGGACCTGCTCCGGGAGTACGTCGGCAGCCAGTCCTCCGCGGTCCGGCACAACCCGTTGAAATGGCACTACCGGGTCCTCAACGTGGCGATCCGCACCCGGCTCCTGCTGGGCCGGTTCCTGCGGCGGGGGGCGAGTGGCGCCGTGTTCCTGGGCGGGCAGCGCAGGCTCGACCGGGAGGACGGCGTCTCGGTGCGGGTCGCGTCGGCGGCGGCGGAGCACTGCCGTGAGTCCGAGGACTACTGCCCTCCGAACCTCAGGCACTACCGCGAGAGCACCGACGACTTCACCGACTGTGTCGAGGACACCATCGCCCTGCCCGAGCCGTCGTACGACGACGTCGTGGCCCGCCTCGCCGCACGAGGGATCTTCCTCGGAGCGCAAGGCCGGTCGGACGGGGCCGCAATGCCGGCCGCCGCCTCGCCGGCGGCGACGCCAACGTCATCGACACCGTCATCGCCACCGTCCGGGACCAGTGCTCAGAGCATCCCGGCGTCCCGCAGGCCGGCCACCGAGTCCGAGATCGTGACGTAGGGGTCGCGGAACTCCACGCCCAGCTCGTCGCGGAGCGGGTCGTTGTCGGACTCCGGCATCCGCGTCCAGTACTCCATCGCGGCCGCGGTCATCGGACCGGGAAGACCGAGCCGGTCGCTGAGCCGCCCGAAGCCGCGGAGCACCGCGTCGGGCACCGGGACATAGGCCAGCCGGTGGCCCGTCGCGCGACGGAGCAGGCGGGCGATGTCCCGTGCCTTGACCTGGATGCCCCCGGCGGCCCAGCGGCTCGGGCCGCGCCCAGGTTCGAGCAACGCCGCGTGGACGGCCGCAAGATCACGGACGTCGCAGATCGTCCAGGCGGCCTCGACGCCCGGGATGACATGGAGGCGCAACGCCTTGAGCATGCCCTCGGTGCCCTCCCCGAGCTGGGAGCCGACCGGGGGTCCGAGCACCATCCCCGGGTAGGTCGTCGCGACCGGCGCGCCCTCGGCCTGGAGTCCACGGACGTAGGTCTCGACCTCGGCCTTGGACCTGCCGTAGTCGTCGAGACCGCCGAGCACCGGGAGGTCCGCGGTGAGCCGGGCCAGGCCGGGCCGGAAGACCGCGGCGAGGCTCGAGACGTACACGACGGGATCGAGGCCGAGCTCGACCGCCTGGCCGAGCACGTTGCGCGCGCCCGCCAGGTTCGTCCTCGACATGCGCTCGGCCGCGTCGGGCCCGAGCGCCACCACGCCGGCGCAGTGGATGACGCCGTCACAGCCCTCGAGCGCCGTACGCACCGCCGCCGCGTCGGTGATGTCCCCCACCGCGTGGTCCGAGACGTCGAGGTCGAGCGCAGCGGCGACCGGCTCGAGGCGCGCCGCGTCACGGACCAGGTAGCGCACCTGGTGACCGGCATCCACGACCGCCCGCGCGGTCCACGACCCGACGAACCCGGTACCGCCCGTGAGCAGGACCTTCACGTGCCGGCCGTCTCTGCAGCGAGGTCCGCGAGGCCCTCGTCGATGCCGATGACCGGGGCGTACCTGAGCTCCTCTCGAGCCCGGCGGTCGTCCACCGTGATCTCGTGGCCGCCCAGCGCGACGGCAGCCTCGCTCACCGGCGGCTCACCCTTGAGCCGGAGCACCCGCCAGCCGCGGTCCATCGCCACCGCGGCTGTCCTGGCCACGCGGTACGGGATGCTGCGGTCCGGCATCTCGACGCCGTGCGCCGCCGCCGAGCGCGTGATGAACTCGCGGAACTCCAGCGGCGCACCGTCAGTGAGGAAGTACGTCTGTCCGCCCTTGCCGCGCTCGGCCGCGCACTCGATGCCTTCGCAGACGTTGAGGACGTGACAGGTGGACGTGAGGTACGTCCCGCCGCCGACCCAGGCCCAGCGCCCCTGCCTGGCGGCGTCGAGGATGAACGGCAGCACCGTGGTGTCGCCGGGTCCCCACACGAGCCGCGGACGCACAGCCACGGTGCGCATCTCGCGGCTGTTGGCGGCGAGGACGAGCTGCTCGGCGAGTGCCTTGGTGCGCGCGTACTCCCCTGCGTGCTTCTTCGGGTACGGCGCGGTCTCGTCCACGTGGCGCAGCGGGTTGCCGTCGGCCAGCACCGCCTCGGTGCTCACGTGCACGAAGCGCTTGACGCCGGCGGCCTTCGCGGCCATGAGGATCGCGCGGGTGCCGTCGACGTTGACGCGCTCGAAGTCACCGGGACGTCCCCAGGAACGGGTGTCGGCCGCGGCGTGGACGACGACCCCGGTGCCCGTGAGCTCGTCCGACACCGACCCCACATCGGCGAGGTCGGCCCGGACCGCCGTCGCCCCGAGTGCCTCGACGACGCGTGCGGACTCGTCGGACCGGGCCAGGGCACTGACCACGTGGCCGTCCGCGAGAAGCTTCAGCAGGAGGTAGCGTCCGATGAAGCCAGAGCCGCCGGTCACGAAGTACCTCATGGGCCGACAATCTAGTGGGGTCGCGGCGGCGCGTCCCCGGCCCGTGCGGATGCCTACGATGGCCCGCATGATGCGACCAGGCCGGACGACGCCCCGCACCGGTACAGGCTTCGTGCTGTGCCTCGCCCTGGCCCTGTCCCTGGCGCTCTCCCTGGGCGTCGGTCCGGTCGCCGTGGTGGCGCCGTCCGCGGCCGCCGACCGGGACCGCTCCGACGACGGTGGCGCGGCGAAAGACCAGCGGGCGCCGGCGGTCATCGGGTCCCAACGCATCGGGACCAGCCTGCGGGGGCGGCCGATCCGCGCGTTCCACCTCGGCGACCTGGGCGCCCCGGCGGCGGTCGTCCTCGGGTCGATGCACGGCAACGAGAAGGCCGGGATGCAGGTGGTCGACGCGCTCCGCGACGGACCGCCGGTCACCGGCGTGGACCTGTGGGTGGTCCCGACGATGAACCCCGACGGGGTGGCGCGTGACACGCGCGGCAACGCCCGGGGCGTGGACCTGAACCGCAACTTCCGGCGCGGGTGGGCGCCGCTGACCGGGGCGTACTACTCGGGCACCGGTCCGATGTCGGAGCCCGAGACCCGGGCGATGGCGCTCTTCCTGCTACGGGTGGACCCGACGTACGT
>Ga0190271_10001085_pt1 | contig 15044 bp, 12 predicted proteins | sample Popmic356T_FD_133747 | JGI IMG/M metagenome (GOLD analysis project Ga0190271, IMG submission 133747) | Populus adjacent soil microbial communities from riparian zone of Weber River, Utah, USA - 356 T | ecosystem: Environmental > Terrestrial > Soil > Riparian zone | place: USA: Utah | collected...
CCCGGCCAGATGAAAGCTCATGTAGGTGAACACGGCGATGAAGTTGAACAGCACGCCGAAGCCGACCGCGTAGGTCGCGAGCAGCTTGGGGTTGCGCAGGTGCGCCAGCATCTGGCGCAGCGAGGCGGCGAGATTGCTGGCGCGCACGAACTTCGTCTCGCGCGGCAGCAGTGCGGCCACCACGATCAGGCAGACCGCGGTCAGCACCGCGAGCGCCATGAATCCGCCGCGCCATCCGACATAGGCGAGCAGCACGCCCGGGATGAAGCGGCCCAGGAAGCCGGCGACCGCGGAGGCGGACGTGTAGCTCCCGATCACGCCGGTAGCCTGCTGCGGCGGCCATTCGTCGCCGATATAGGCGATGGCGACGGCAAAGATCGGCGGTAGCAGCAGTCCCTGCACGAACCGCCAGAAAATCAGCTCATTAAGACTGCCAGACAGCGGCAGCATCACGCCCGGCACCAACAGCAGCACCATGGCGGCGACGATCACGCGCTTGCGGCCCAGCAGGTCGGAAATCGCGCCGCTGAACGGCGCCGTGGCAGCGACGGCCAGCGTGCTGGCGGTGATGATCAGGCTCGCTCCGGCCGCGCCGACCCCGAATTCCTGGGCCATCAAGGGCAACACAGCCTGCGGCGAATAGAGATGGAGAAAGGCGCACACCGCGCAGAAAACGATGGCGATGCGGCGCGGATCGATCAACATGCGAAACCATCGCGCAGGGCGGCGCGCTTTGCTAGTCCTTGGGGTGGAGGGGGTTTCCATGACGAGATGGCTGTCGATCGCGGCGCTGGCGCTGGGTTTGAGCCCTGCTGCCGCCGAGCCGCTGGTGAAGCGCAACGTCGTCCACTACGACGTGAGCGGTGCGAGCGCCCAGGAGATCCGGGCCGAGATGGACCGGCTCGGCCCGATCGACGAGACGACCAAGCGGCGGTTCGACGCGACGACGCGCTGGAATGTGAAGTGGACCTACCGCTATCGCAACGTCGGCCAGGACTGCGCGATCGCGCGCGTCTCGGTCACCGTCGACGTCACCACCACCATGCCGCGCCTCAAGCCGGACTCGCCCGTGGGCCTGGCGCGCACGTTCAGCGAATACACCGACAAGCTGCGGGAGCACGAGGAGGGTCACGCCCAGAACGGCATCGAGATCGGCAAACGGATCGAGGCTGCGATCCGCGATATGCAGCCACATCCGACCTGCGATGCGCTGAGCCGCGCCGCCAATGCCCTGGGCGACCGCCTCATCAAGGAGGCAAACCAGATGGACGTCGAATACGACGCCCGCACCCAGCATGGCCGCACCCAGGGTGCGCGGTTTCCCGCAGGCCCTTGACCGCGACCGGGCCCAACTTGAACACTCCCGCACCCGCGCCATCACGCGCTGAACGGGAGGTTCCTTTGATCGTCGACCATCGCACCTATCGCATCAAGCCTGGCCACACGGCGATGCATCTGAAGATTTACGAGCAATATGGCTATGCGGCACAGACCCGCCATCTCGGCCAGCCGGTCGCGTACATGTTTGCCGAAACCGGCGACGTCAACACGGTGGTGCACAACTGGGCCTACGAGGACGCCGCCGAGCGCACCAAGCGCCGCGCCGCGATGTTCGCCGACCCGGAATGGCAGGTCTATCTGCAGAAGCTCAACGAATCGGGGCTGCTGCTCGAGCAGAAGACCTCGATCATGATCCCGACGGGGTTCTGCCCGATCAAGCGCTGAGAATGGACACTACTCGGCCTTGATCTTTGCCGCTTTGATGACCGGCCACCACTTTTCGATCTCGGCCTTGTGATGCGCGCCGAGCGCTTCCGGTGTCTGCCGGTCGCGCCGGGGAATATCCTGGCCGAGTTCGTCGAGCCGCCTGCGCACATGGAATCCCGGCAGTCCCGCTTCGTCGGTTGTCGGAATCTCCGGCGGCGCTCTGCAACACCGCCGCCAGAGTTGCGCAACAAATGAAAGCGCGCATTGTTGGTCTCCGGGTGATCGACCGGTCTGAATGCGAAACTAGGTCTTGCGATTTTCCGGCCATACAGCAAAAATTGCAGGATTATTTTTTGTTTTTGAAACATCATGGAATGGGACGACCTCAAGCATTTCCTCGCGGTGGCGCGGGCCGGCAGCCTGACGGCGGCGGGGGCGGCGCTGAAGACCAGCGCGGCAACGGTCGGCCGCCGAGTCACGGCGCTGGAAGGCCGGCTGGGCGCGCGGCTTTTCGACCGGAAGCAGACCGGCTTCACGCTGACGGAAAGCGGTCATGCCGCCCGCGACAAGGCAGAGGAGGTCGAGCAGGCCGTTCTCTCGCTGCAGCGCGAGGCGCTGGGACGCGACCTGCGCGCGACCGGCACGTCCGGCTGACGACGACCGACGACATCGCTGCGCTCGCCGTGGCGCCTCACCTCTCTGAATTGAGCCATCGCTTTCCCGAAATCTCGCTTGAGATTGTGGCGCGCAGGGATGTCGTGAACCTGGCGCAGCGCGATGCAGACATTGCCCTTCGCACGGTTCGGCCAACGCGCGGGAACTACGCGATCCGTCGCGCCGGCTGGTGGAATCTCGGTCTCTACGCCGCCAGGTCTTATGCGCGGACGCACGGTCTCGCGCCCGGCCTCCGCGATCTTTCCAAAGTCGCGATCATCACATGGACCCGCGATAGCGCGCATCTGCGGGGCGGCCCGTGGTTTGCCGAGCACGCTCGCGGCTCGGCGGTCGCCTTCATGGCCAACTCGAGGCGCGTCCACCATGCCGCTTGCAAGGCGGGGCTTGGCGTTGCCATCCTGCCTTGCCTGGCGGCGGATCTGGAGCCCGACCTGGTCTGTCTGCTGCCGCCGTCACGGGTCATATCGGTGGAGCTTTGGCTGGTGGTTCACCGGGACGTCGCCCGCACCGCCCGCGTGCGCGCGGTTCTGGACTTTCTGGTCGAGGTAGGCCCTAAAAAGGGGCGATGACGGCTCATCGCAAGGCAATCCAGGAGAGTTGAATGCGCGCCAACGACGGCACAAGAACCGGCGGCGAGATCCTGATCGATCAGCTTGTCGCGCACGGCGTGCAGCACGTGTTCTGCGTGCCCGGCGAGAGCTATCTGGCCGCGCTCGACGCCTTCTACGACCGGCCGATCCAGCTCACCGTTTGCCGCCAGGAGGGCGGCGCCACCATGATGGCGGAAGCGCACGGCAAGGCGACCGGCCGGCCCGGCATCGTGTTCGTGACGCGCGGACCCGGCGCCACCAACGCCTCGCCGGGCATCCACATCGCGCAGCAGGATTCGACGCCGCTGATCGTGTTCGTCGGCCAGGTCGGCCGCGAGATGCGCGAGCGCGACGCGTTCCAGGAATTGAACTACCGCGCGGTGTTCGGCTCGGTCGCCAAGTGGGCGACCGAGATCGACGATCCCGCGCGCATCCCCGAGCTTGTCTCGCGCGCGTTCTATGCCGCGACCGGCGGCCGGCCCGGGCCGGTGGTGATCGCGCTGCCCGAGGACATGCTGACCGAGCGCGTCGCGGTGCCTGACGCGCCGCCGTTCGAGCCGGTTGAGATCTGGCCCGGCCAGGCCGACATGGCGAAGTTGCAGAAGATGCTATGGGCGGCGAAGCAGCCGGTCGTGCTGGCCGGCGGCAGCCGCTGGTCGGAAGCGGCGCGGGCGAGTCTTGGCCGCTTCGCCGAACGCTTTGCCATTCCGGTCGCCACCACGTTCCGCCGCGGCAGCCTGATGGACTGGCGGCATCCGAGCTATGCGGGCGACCTCGGCATCGGGCCGAATCCGAAGCTGCTCGCGCGGATCAAGGCGGCCGATCTCATTGTATTGATCGGCGGGCGGCTCGGCGAGATGCCGTCGCAGAGCTACACGCTGCTCGAGATTCCGGCCCCGCGGCAGACGCTGGTGCATATCCACCCTGGCGCCGAGGAACTCGGCCGGGTCTATCGCCCGCATCTCGCCATCAACGCTGCGCCGACCGGATTTGCGGCGGCGCTCGAAGGCCTGCAGCCGCCGAACGAGATTTCGTGGCGCGATCAGACCAAGCAGGCCCATGCCGATTATATCGCGTGGACCGAGAAGGCGACGCCGCAGCCCGGCCCCGTCAACTTCGGCGAGATCATTGTCTGGCTGCGCGAGCGTGTGCCGGACGCGATCCTCTGCAACGGGGCCGGCAATTTCACCACCTGGGCGCAACGCTTCTTCCGGCTGAGCCAGTTTGGCCAGCACTTCGCGCCGATGGCGGGCTCGATGGGCTACGGGTTGCCGGCGTCGGTCGGCATCAAGCGGCTCTATCCCGACCGCACGGTGGTTTGCGTCGCCGGCGACGGCGACTTCCTGATGAACGGACAGGAGTTCATGACGGCGGTGCAATACGACTTGGCCGTTATCGTGATCATCATGGACAACGGCACTTACGGCACCATCCGCATGCATCAGGAGCGCGAGTATCCGACGCGCGTGATCGGCACCGACTTGCGCAATCCGGATTTCGCGGCCTACGCGCGCGCGTTCGGCGGGTTCGGCGCGACGGTGGAGAAGACCGCGGAGTTCGCCAAGGCGTTCGAGGACGCGCAAAAGTCGGGCAAGCCCTCGATCATCCACGTCAAGGTGGCGACCGACGCCCTCACGCCGGGCGCGTCACTGGAAACGATCCGGGCGCGGGCACTGGCCAATCCGAATAATTGACCGTCATTCCGGGGCCGCCGAAGGCGCGAACCCGGAATCCAGACGCATTTCTCTGAGTCCGGTGGATTCCGCCCCGCCCTTCGCGCCGTCCCGGAATGACGGGAGAGAATCTTGACGCTTCTCCGTGAATCAGCATTCAGTCCTTCATGGCTTACCGCCGCACCGAACGCATCATCCGCCGGCAGGCCGAGCGTCACGACGCCATCGTCGCGGCCGCGGGACGCGCCGCCAGCGAGGGCGGCATGGCGGCAATCCAGATCGCCCCGGTCGCGGCGCGCGCCGGCATCGCGGCCGGCACGGTTTACCGGTATTTCCCTAGCAAGACCGAACTGGTCGGCGCGCTGGTGGCGAGCGCCGCCGAGCGCGAGATCGCCGCGGTGCGCCGCGCCGCGGAAGCCGCGCCTGGGCCGCTGTCGGCGCTGGCCGCGGCGATCGCGACCTTCGCGGCGCGCGCGGCGCGCAACCGCAGGCTCGCCTGGGCGATGATCGCCGAGCCGGCTGATGCCGACACCGACGCCATGCGGCTCGCCTACCGCAAGGCGCTGGCCGAGCAGTTCGAAGGTTTGGTCAGCGCGGTGGTGGCCGGCGGTCACCTGCCGGAGATCGATGCGGCGCACGCGGTGCCGGCGCTGATCGGTGCGCTGATCGAAGGGCTGGCCGGGCCGTTGGCGGCAGACCTTGGCGGCGACGAGGCGAAGACGCGCGAGGCGGTGCAGACATTGACGCTGTTCGCGCTGCGCGGGCTCGGCGTGGTCGATGCGCGGGCGAGGGGGCTGGTGGTGCAGGCTCCCAACTCTTCTACCTCCCCCTGAAGGGGGAGGGATATGCGGAGAGAGCTATTGCAGCGTCGCGACTGCCAGCCAGTCCTTGACCGCCTGCAGCGCGTCGGCGCGGCCTTCCTTCTTGCCGTGCGTTTCGAACACCGCGATCTGCGCGTCCGCGGAGGTGCCGGCGCCGACGATGGTGCGGCAGCGGCGCATCTCGGAGAGGCAGCCGAGTGCGTCGGCGTCCTCCGCGGTCTCCTCCAGCACCTGCTCGATCATTTCGGCCACCGTTACCGAGCCGCCGTTGCCGACGAACGAGCCATGCACGCCATAGCGCTGCGCGCGCCACTTGTTCTCGACCACGATGGCGCGTGACACGGCGTTGAGGTTGCCGTTGAGCGACGGATTGCGGGTGAGGCGGCGCGCCAGCGAACGCCACAGCGCGGCGATGGCGATGGAGTCGTCGACCAGCGTCGGCACGTCCGGCGCGCGCAGCTCCAGCGTCGGATGCTTCAGCGAAGGCCGCATCGACCACCAGATGTAGCTCGAATCCTGCATCACGCAGGCGTTCACCAGCGCGTCGACGTAGGCGTCGAACTCCTCCTTGGTGTGGAACAGCTCCGGCACGCCCGTGCGCGGCAGTTCGTCATAGGCGGCGAGCCGGTAGCCCTTGAGCCCGGTCGGCCGCGAGCGCCAGAACGGCGACGAGGTCGCGAGCGCGATGAACAGCGGCAGGTACGGCAGCATGCGGGTCATCACGTCGACCCGTTCGTCGGGGTCCGGCAGCTCGACGTGGACGTGCAGCCCGCACAGCATATTGCGCTGGCCGACCATCTGCAGGTCGTCCATCACCGCGTCGTAGCGGTCGCCCTCGGTCTGCTGCGAGCGGCCCCAGTCCGCGGTCGGGTGCGTGCCGGCGGCGAGAATGGCAAGGCCGTGCTCGGCCGCGACCCTGGCGACGGCTTGGCGCAGGTGGCGCAGTTCCTCGCGTGCGGTCTTGATGTCGGTGTGCGGCAGTGTCACCGCTTCGACCTGCGATTGCAGGAATTCGCCCATGATCTGGCCGCCGGTCGCCTTCTTGGCGGCATCGAGGAACCCTTCCGGCATGGCGCGCGTCACCGACTTGGTGGCGGCGTCGACCAGGAAATATTCTTCCTCGATTCCGATCTTATAGTCGGCCATTTGTGACCTCGCCGTTGCCGGCCCCATGGCGCCGCAATAATGCTCAATCGGAACAATGGATTAGTGGGCGGGCAAAAACCCCCGCAGGAGCCCGCGGTCTAGAACGCACTGGGACGGCATTTGGTTGCGGCCAAATTCGGCCGCCGGCGCTGGCCACCATCACTGTGGCACGGGGCCTTCATCCGGCCGGGGGGCCATAACGCCGCGCGTCATTGCGCGCGGCCGATGTGGGCAGGGTGGCTGGAAGGACTACTTCTTCCCGTCGGCCTTGAACTGCTTGAGATAGCCCCAGAGGTCGGCGATTTCCTTTTCGTTCTTGATGCCGACAAACGCCATCTTGGTGCCCGGGATCCGCGCCATCGGGTTGACGATGTAATCCTTGAAGCTGGCCTCGCTCCAGGCGATCTCGGCCTTCTTGTTGGCCTCGCTGTAGTTGTAACCGTCGATGGTGCCGGACTTGCGGCCGTCGAGGCCGTTCAGGACCGGACCGATCTTGTGCTTGGCGTCCTCGCCGACCGAATGGCAGGGCAGGCATTTGCGGAACGATTGCTCGCCGGCAGCGAGATCCTGCGCGTTTGCCAGGCCGGTTGCGGTCAAAAGCGTCGCGGCAGCCAATACCGAAACCTTCATTATCAGTGCTCCTATCGTCATGGGCGCCATTTTCTGCACGGATCGCCCGGTAGTACAATCGTCTTGGAGCATGATCACGAAACGTGGATACCAGTTTTCGGGTAGGATCATGCTCCAAAGCTGATAATCCCGGAGCGCCCCAATGTCGGTTCATATGCCGGAGCCCGATCAGGCCGTATTGGGCCGCCGCGAGCAGATCGTGGCGGCGCTGCAGGCGATCGTGCCGGGCGAGGGGGTGATCGCGGCCGAGCGCGCGATGCGGCCCTACGAGTCCGACGGGCTCACCGCCTACAAGGCGCTGCCAATGGTGGTGGTGCTGCCGGAGACCACGGAGCAGGTCGTTGCGGTGCTGCGGTACTGCCACGACAACGGCATCAAGGTGGTGCCGCGCGGGGCCGGCACGTCGCTCTCGGGCGGTGCGCTTCCGCTGACCGACGGCGTGCTGCTCGGCATGGCCAAGTTCAGCCGCATCCGCGAGATCGACTACGACAACCGCGTCGCGGTGGTGGAGCCGGGCGTCACCAATCTGTCGGTGAGCAACGCCGTGGCAGACGCCGGCTTCTACTATGCACCCGACCCGTCCTCGCAGATCGCCTGCACGATCGGCGGCAATGTCGCGGAGAATTCCGGCGGCGTGCATTGCCTGAAATACGGCATGACAACGAATAACATTCTGGGGCTGGAGATGGTGCTGATCACCGGCGAGGTGATCCGGCTCGGCGGCAAGCACTTGGATCCCGGCGGCTATGACCTGATCGGCATCGTCACCGGCTCGGAGGGCTTGCTCGGCGTGGTGACCGAGATCACCGTGCGCATCCTCAAGAAGCCCGAGACCGCGCGCGCCGTGCTGGTGGGATTTCCAAGCTCGGAAGATGCCGGCGAGTGCGTGTCGCGCATCATCGGTGCGGGAATCATCCCGGGCGGCATGGAGATGATGGACAAGCCCGCGATCCATGCGACCGAGGAGTTTGTCCACGCGGGCTATCCGCTCGACGTCGAGGCGCTGCTGATCGTCGAGCTCGACGGGCCGAAGGCCGAGGTCGATCACCTGATCGAGCGCGTCGCCTCGATTGCCAAGGATTGCCGTTCGACCACGCTGCGGGTTTCTAACACCGAGGAAGAGCGGGTGTTGTTCTGGGCCGGCCGCAAGGCGGCATTCCCGGCGGTCGGGCGCATCTCTCCCGACTATTACTGCATGGACGGCACCATCCCGCGTGCCAAGCTGCCGCTGGTGCTCAAGCGCATCCGCGAATTGTCCGAACACTACGGCCTGCGCGTCGCCAACGTGTTCCATGCGGGCGACGGCAACCTGCATCCGCTCATTCTCTACGACGCCAACAAGCCTGGCGAGTTGGAGAAGACCGAGGCGTTCGGCTCGGAAATCCTCAAGCTCTGCGTCGAGGTTGGCGGCGTGCTGACAGGCGAGCACGGCGTCGGCGTCGAGAAGCGCGACCTGATGCCGGTGATGTTCACCGAGGATGACCTTAACCAGCAGCAGCGGCTGAAATGCGCGTTCGACGCCGGCGGGCTGCTCAACCCCGGCAAGGTGTTCCCGACGCTGCACCGCTGCGCGGAATTGGGACGGCTGCACGTGCACGCGGGCAAGGTGCCGTTTCCGGATATTCCGCGGTTTTGAGCGTGAACTTGAGGTGAGTGGTGCGGTTCTCGGACAGTCGCGCCTGACGGTCGCCTTCGGGCAGTGGGGCTTGCCGCCGCATTGCAGTGCACAGGCGGTACGGTATCCTATCCATGAATGCGAGCCGCGGCTCGCCACGGAGATCATTGATGCGTTGGATCGTCTGTTTTTTTTCGGCACTTCTCGCGGTGGCGAGCGCGCCGGCCCCGTCTCAGGCTCAGGACTTCCCGACCAAGCCGGTCCGCATCCTGGTGCCGTTCGCGCCAGGCGGCATTGTCGACACTGCGGCGCGCGTGGTCGGCCAGAAGCTGCACGAGCGTTGGGGCCAGCAGGTCATCATCGAGAACCGTCCCGGCGGCAACGGCTTCATCGCGGTCACCGCGGCTGCCAAGGCGCCGGCCGACGGCTACACCCTGCTGATGGCGCACACCGGCGAGTTCTCGGTCAACCCGGCCGTGTTTCCTGACGTGCCCTACGATCTCGATCGCGACTTCATTCCGATCACGCTGGTCAACGACGCACCCATGGTGTTCGTCGTGAACAGCGCCCTGCCCCACAATTCGGTGCAGGACATGATCGCCGCCGCCAAGGCCAAGCCCGGCACCGTCGGCGTCTCCACGCCGGGCACCGGCTCGATCAACCATCTGCTGCTGGAATGGGCCGGCCTCGCCACCCAATCCAAGTTCCTGCATGTGCCCTACAAGGGCGGCGCGCCTGCGATCACCGCCACCGCCGGCGGCGAGGTTCCCGGCGGCATGGCGGCGATGAGTTCGGCGATGCCGCACATCACCTCCAACCGCGTGAAGGTGATCGCCGTGACCACCAACAAGCGCAGCCCGGTCAATATGGACTGGCCCACCTTGATCGAAGCTGGCGTGCCGGGCGTGTCGTCCTCGATCTGGGCCGGCCTGTTCGCGCCGAAGGGCGTGCCGCAGCCGATCATCGACAAGATCTATGGCGAGGTCGCCAAGATCCTCGAAATGCCTGACGTGACGCAGCGCTTCGCCGCCGGCGGCGGCGTGCCGGGCGGAATGCCGCCCGCCGAATACAGGACCTACATCCTGAACGAAGCGGCCAGCCTGAAGAAGGTCGTGGCGCAGGCCGGCGTCAAGCCGGAGTGATGCGGCCGATACGCCGCGCGCTATAGTCATTTGCGAGCCGCCCCGCCTTCGGGCGGGCGTTGCGCTTTGAGGGGCAACCGGGGGCTTTCGGTGCGGATTCGATCCCAGAGCGATTTCTGGTGCGGGCTGCTGTTCGTCGCGATCGGCGCCACCGTGCTGGTGGCGGCTGGCCAGTACCGCCTGGGCACCGCCGCGCGCATGGGGCCGGCGTATTTCCCGACACTGCTCGGCGGGCTGCTGCTGTTCCTTGGCCTGACGCTCACGATCCCCGCCTTGTTCAAGGACGGAGAGAAATTTCCCCGACTACACTGGCGGCCGCTGGCGATGGTGCTGCTCAGCATCGCCGCGTTCGGGGTGACGCTTGAATACCTCGGCTTCGCGATCGCCGTGGCGGTCCTGGTGGTGATCGGCGGCCTGGCGGATCCCGATCTGCGGCCGATCGAAGCCGCGGGGCTTGCGGTTTTTCTCGTGCTGTTCTCGATCGGAATTTTCGTCGGCTTGCTGGGCCTGCCGTTGAACCTATGGCCGAGTTTCTGAGCGCCCGATGGACATCGTCGCCAATCTTGCGCTCGGGTTCGGTGTCGCGGTCAGCCTGAAGAACCTGCTGTACTGTTTCTTCGGCGTATTCCTCGGCACCTTGATCGGCGTGCTGCCCGGCATCGGCCCGGTCGCGACCGTGGCGATGCTGCTGCCGCTGACGTTCAATCTCGACCCCGCGGCCGCGATGATCATGCTGGCGGGAATCTATTACGGCGCCCAGTACGGCGGCTCCACCACGGCCATCCTGGTCAACATCCCCGGCGAGTCGTCCTCGGTCATCACCACGCTCGACGGCTATCAGATGGCCCGGCAGGGCCGCGCCGGACCGGCGCTTGGAATCGCCGCGATCGGCTCGTTCGTCGCCGGCTCGGTTGCCACCCTCGTCGTCGCGCTGTTCTCGCCGCCGCTCGCCGAGATTGCGCTGAAGTTTCAGCCCGCCGACTATTTCTCGCTGATGGTGTTCGGCCTGGTGGGCGCGGTGGTGCTCGCGCGCGGATCGCTGCGCAAGGCGATCGCCATGGTGGTGCTCGGCCTGATGCTCGGGCTGATCGGCTTCGACGTCAATTCCGGCGTGATCCGGTTCACCTTCGGCATTCCGGCACTGGCGGAAGGCATCAGCTTCGTCGCCCTCGCCATGGGAATGTTCGGCATCGCCGAGGTCATTACCAACCTTGAGCAACGCGGCAAGAACCGCGAGGTGTTCACCTCTGCGCTCGGTAGCGTGCTGCCAAGCCGGGACGACCTCAGGCGCAGCTCATGGTCGATCGTGCGTGGCACCGTGCTGGGCTCGGTGCTCGGCATTCTGCCGGGCGGCGGCGCACTGCTGGCTTCGTTCGCCGCCTATACGATCGAAAAGAAGATCGCGAAGGCGCCGCGCAACTTCGGCGACGGCGATATCCGCGGCGTTGCGGCGCCCGAGTCGGCCAACAACGCCGGCGCACAGACGTCGTTCATTCCCATGCTGACGCTGGGCGTGCCGTCGAACCCGACCATGGCCCTTATGATCGGGGCGCTGATGATCCAGGGAATCCAGCCCGGCCCGCAGGTGATGTCGCAACGCCCTGAGCTATTCTGGGGAATCGTCGCCAGCATGTGGATCGGTAACCTGTTTCTGCTCGCGCTCAACCTGCCGATGATCGGGCTGTGGGTGCGCCTGCTGAGGGTGCCTTACCGGCTGCTGTTCCCGGCCATCCTGGTGTTCTGTTGCATCGGAGTGTTCACGATCAACAACAACGCGTCCGACCTGTTCCAGCTCGTGGTGTTCTCGGGGCTCGGCTACCTGCTAATCAAGCTCGGCTGCGAGCCCGCGCCGCTCATCCTGGGCCTCGTTCTCGGACCCATGATGGAGGAATACCTGCGGCGCGCCCTGCTGATCTCGCTCGGCGATCCGATAGTGCTGGTGACGAGCCCGCTCAGCCTGGCGTTCCTGCTGGCGGCGGCGGCGCTGCTGGCCTCGATCGCTGTGCCGCTGATCCGCACCAAACGCGAAGAGGCGCTGAAGGAGTAGGCGATCATAAGCGGGCGCCAACCTCGATTTTTTGAGTACACTCCACTTATGCAATTCGGACTGTTCTGCACCGCGCAAGCCGGCACCAACGAGCATCCGCCTGAAAGCGGGAAAGGTTTCCAGGACTATCTCGACCTCAACATCGAGGCCGAGGCGCTGGGCTACTGCTCCAGCTTCCTGGTCGAGCACCATTTCTCCGGCTGGAACCAGGTTTCCGCCACGCTGACGCTGCTCACCTGTCTCGCCATGCGGACCACGACGCTGCGGGTCGGCAGCGCGGTCATGGTGCTGCCCTGGCACCATCCGGTGCTGCTGGCCGAGCAGGCTGCGATGCTTGATGTGATGTCGGGCGGACGCCTCGATTTCGGCATCGGCAAGGGCTACCGCTACAACGAGTTCATGGGCTTCAACATTCCGCAGGAAGAGGCCGATGCGCGCTTCGAGGAGGCGCTCGAGGTGATCACCCGCGCCTGGACGACGCGCGAGTGCTTTTCGCACAAGGGCAGGTTCTGGACCTTCAACGACATCGTGGTCGAGCCGCCGCCGGCGCAGAAACCGCATCCGCCGTTGTGGGTCGCGGCCGGCAGCGAGCCGTCGATCCGGCGTGCGGCCGCGCGTGGGTTCCGGCTGATTCTCGACCAGTACGCTTCGCCTGAGGAGATCGGCCGGCGCATCGCGATCTATCGCGACGAACTGGGCAAGCATGGCAGGGCGTACCACCCGAACCACGTCACGGTCGCGCGGCAGCTTTACATCGCCAAAGACAAAGGCGATAAGGCCGCCGCGCTGGAACGCCAGGCGCTCAACAACGAGCGGATGGCCGCGGTGTCGCGCTGGCCGGACAACAAGGTCGGCTCCCACATTCTCAACTATGCTGACAAGGCGGGCGGCGCCACCGAGAACGCCATGTTCGGCACGTTCGATGAAATATGCGGGACGCTGGAGGCGCTGCGGAAAGCCGGCGCGGAGTTCATCATTTTCGCGATGGCGGGCGGCCGCGAGCATTTGCGGCGGTTTGCGCGCGACATCATGCCCGCTTTCTCGAATCAGCGCGCCGCCGGCAGTGCAGCGCAAGGCGAGCACACGCTCGCCTGAGTCGGAGAGTTCCTGGGGGCTTTATCGCCCTTGCCATCGCCGCAATCCCCTGAGACGATAAATGCCCGGCGTTAACTTGCGGCCGGAACGATCCGGTCGTGCGGACGCCGAATGGGAGGCGTCGATGGCGGCTGCGAATGGCAATAGCGGCAATAGAGCCAAGGTTCCCCGGTGCATTGCTCTGGTGGGCCCATTCCAAAGCGGCAAGACAACACTTCTCGAGGCAATTTTGGCGCGCACCGGCGCGATCCAGCGCCAGGGAACGGTGGAAGCCGGCACCACCGTCGGCGATGCCTCCAAGGAGGCCCGTCATCACAAGATGAGCGTCGAGCTCTCCGTCGCCACCACGACGTTCATGGACGACTCCTACACCTTCATCGATTGCCCGGGCTCCGTTGAATTCGTTCACGACATGCGCGCGGTGCTGCCCGCGATCGACGCCGCGGTCGTGGTCTGCGAAGCAGACGAGCGCAAGATTCCGCAGTTGCAGTTGATCCTGCGCGAGCTTGAAGACCTCAAAGTTCCTCGTTTCCTGTTCCTCAACAAGATCGACAAGGCCGATGCCAAGGTGATGGAGGTGCTGCGGGTCCTGCAGCCGGCCTCGCGCATCCCGCTGGTGCTGCGCCAGATCCCGATCTGGAAGAACGATATCGTCACCGGTTTTGTCGATCTCGCACTGGAACGCGCCCATGTCTACAAGGAGCACGCCGCGTCCGAAGTCGTTCCGCTCGAAGGCGACACCCTCGAGCAGGAGAAGAGTGCGCGCTTCTCCATGCTGGAAAAGCTTGCGGACCACGACGACGCGCTGATGGAGCAATTGCTCGAGGACATCCCGCCGCCGCGCGACAAGATTTTCGACGACCTTGCCAAGGACCTCCGCGAGGGGCTGGTCGTTCCGGTTCTGATGGGAGCCGCCACCCGAACCAACGGGGTGCTGCGGCTGCTCAAGGCGCTGCGCCACGAGGCGCCGGGCGTGGAAGCGACCACCAGCCGGCTCGGCGTCACGGGCAGCGAGCCGCTCGCCTATGTGCTCAAGACATTCAACACCGCGCACGCCGGCAAGATGTCGGTTGCGCGCATCCTGAGTGGCCAGATCGGCGATGGCGTCACCCTGCTTTCGCCGGAGCGCGAGGCCGGCCGCGTCGCCGCCACCTTCAAGATGGTCGGCCACAACACCGAGAAGCGCGGCCCCGCGGGCGCGGGCGAAACCGTCGCATTGGGCAAGCTTGAATACGCCAAGACCGGCGACACGCTCTCAGCCGGTAAGCAGGCGCATGCCCCGTTGACCGAGGTGAAGCCGCACGAGCCGGTGCTGGCGATCGCGGTGTCGGCCAAGGACCGCAAGGACGACGTCAAGCTCGGCCAGGCGATGCACAAGCTGGTCGACGAGGATCCTTCGGTCAACGTGGTGCACAACGCGGAGACCCACGAGGTGGTGCTGTGGGGGCAGGGCGAGATGCACCTGCGCGTCGCCGCCGAGCGGCTTGCCGAGCGCTATGGCGTGGCCATCACCACGCGCAAGCCCACGGTCGGCTATCTGGAAACGATCAAGAAGGGCATCGTGCAGCGCGGCCGGCATAAGAAGCAGTCCGGCGGCCACGGCCAGTTCGGCGACGTGGTGCTCGACATCAAACCGCTGCCGCGCGGCTCAGGCTTCAAGTTCGAGGACAAGATCACCGGCGGCGTGGTGCCGCGCAACTACATCCCGTCGGTGGAGGAGGGCGCGGTCAACGCGCTCAAGCACGGCCCGCTCGGATTTCAGGTGGTGGACGTGCGGGTCGCTTTGGTCGACGGCTCGTATCACACCGTCGATTCGTCCGACATGGCGTTCCAGACCGCGGCCCGCATCGCGCTGGTCGATGGCCTGCCGCAATGCAATCCGGTGCTGCTCGAGCCGATCTAC
>Ga0190271_10001086_pt1 | contig 15040 bp, 10 predicted proteins | sample Popmic356T_FD_133747 | JGI IMG/M metagenome (GOLD analysis project Ga0190271, IMG submission 133747) | Populus adjacent soil microbial communities from riparian zone of Weber River, Utah, USA - 356 T | ecosystem: Environmental > Terrestrial > Soil > Riparian zone | place: USA: Utah | collected...
GGAAGCTCCGTCCGCCCGAAGAATCAGGCTGAAATTCTGATAGACAACCCCGCGCGCCGCTGCCACTGTGCCGGCTAATGAATAGTGAACTCGCCCGACAGCCAAATCCGGTGGAACAGGCCCGAAACCTGCTCCGCGTGGTCTTCAAACACGAACAGGCACGCGATCCACGTGGCAGTGACGCAGGAACGCTGGAGCGCATGCTCGGGCACCTGCACAACATCGAGAAATCGGTCACCGCATCCATGGAAGACCACGTGAATGCGTCGAAGCGCCTGCGGGATTTCGCGGAGACGCTCGAGCGCATGAAAGAGCGTCTTTCTACCGCTCCGCACCAGGAGCAGGTTTCCCAGATCAACTCGTTGATCGCATCCCTGCGCAAGGCCAGCACCGAGCTCGGCGCCTCGGGCGCTCCGCCGGCTTGGGCCAGCAGCGTGCCGCGACGCCCAGCGACCTGAAGATAGACCTGAAAAAAAATGGCGCCCCGTGAGGGGCGCCAAGGTCAGGGAAGCGTTCTTATCGCTTCGGTCGCATGTAATTGCCAAAGATGTAGCCAGCCACCTTCGGGCAGACTTCCTGGCTCGCCGTCGTGTCGAAGTGGTAGTGGATGCCGCCGTATTCTCGGCTTGCACCTTGATGTACCGCCAGCTGCCAGAACCCCGTGAACGGAAGCGCCACGTCGGCATTGCCGTTGAGGCCGGTCCACTGCACGGTGAACGGCAGGTCATTCGAGCCGAAGTACAGCGACAGTGCTCGCGCGCTGCTCGCACCGATGCAGGCCATGTTGCCGGCATAGGACGGGTAGGGCGGAGTAGTTAGCAAAGGCATCCAGGTCGGGTCAGCGTCGGTCACTGCGTTCATGTCTTCGCCCGCACGCTGGATGGCATGAACGGGGCGCCAGAGCTGGAACACGAACTTGCTAGATTGGGCGGTCTGCACGCCGTCCTGCATGGTGGCGTTCACGAGCGCAAACAGACGCGCGGACTCGATCAGCGAAAGCTTGCGATCAGTCGCCATGGTGCGCGTAACCTGGTTCCACACGCCGCTCCACAAGTTTTTGTAGCCAACGCTGGCCCAGAGACGCGCCTGCAAAGTCTGTTCGGCCGTGCGCACCGTGCTGTTGACGCCGCCGATCGCCTTGATCTCGTTGACCGCGTCCGCGTATTCCTGGCTGTTCAGTGCCGGGGGCCGGCGCGGGAGGTAATAATAAGGAGTGGGCAGTCCGAAGGGTTTGGCGTCACCCGCCTGCACGAAACCCGCCGCCGCAAACGCGGGGGGTGTCGGTTGCCACACGCCGGGGAGTGCCGGTGGTGTGAACGTCTGGGGCGTCGACCAGCCATCGGTGCTGCGCCATTCCAGGACCTTCTGGGCCACTGCGCTGCCTACCTGGCTGCCGAGGTGCGCGCGAGCGGGATTGATTTTCGCCAGGCGTGCGGCGAGCGCGGCGTCATAGGTGGCGGTTCCCGCCGGCAGCAACGTGGTCAACACGTCGTGTGCGGCCTGCGCCGCGGCGGCTTCACGTGATGCGGCATACCAGGCAGGTACGCGCACGTAAAAGGCGGTGTACCCGCCCTCGATGGAATTGACCGCATCGAACATCGCGATGTGCATCATCGCGTAGGTCCGTGGCAGCGTGACGCCGGCGGAGGCCGGAATGGCTGCCTCGGCAATCGTGTTCCACTCGGTGATGACGGCCGGATCGTCGCGAAAGCCCGGCGAGGTGCCCGCATGCGCGGGGATGGAGGCGCAGGCCGCAAGGCCCAACGCCGCGAATATCGGCTTCAACATGGTCGACTCCCAAACTGAGGTGTTATTGACGCGAGGAAGGATCAGCGGGTCGCGTGGAAGCTGGCGTGGGAGTCGCCGTGGAATTTTCTAACTACGACGGTGTCCCTTCGGAAACGAGATGACCCGCGCCGCAGACGACCCGCCCGTGTGCCACACCCTGATCGAGCCGGGTTCCCGGTTCTGGCAGTTCGAGCAGCGCCAGCGCGCTTCGGGCGGCAGCGGCAGGACCGCGACTTCACGCTGCCCCTTGTGGCCGCATCGTCGGCATTCGACAAAAATGGTGTGGGAGCCTCTGGCCATGCCGCCGAGAGTACTTTGCGACACAATGTCCTCAGCAAGCGCGGGTCCGCGGCACTGTATAAGCCGTTGGCCCCATGCGCGCCAAAGCAAAAATAGGGTGTAATCGCGAGCGTATGGTGGCGTTCATGAAGTTCACGCGCGGGCGGATCCTGGCTCTCGCGGCCGTGCTCGCGCTCGCCGCCGCATACACGCTGTTCGGCTTCTTCGGCGTGCCGCGCCTGTTGCACTCCCGCGCCACCGACTTCGTCGCCCGGGAATACGGGCGCAAGCTCGAGATCGGCGACATCCAGTTCAATCCCTTCACGCTCGTGCTGCAGGTGCACGGCCTGTCATTCCCCGACAGCGAAGGTCAGCCGCTGGTGGGCTTCCGCCAACTGGTGGTCGACCTGAATGTGTCATCGGTGTTTCGCCTGGCGCCGAGTTTCGCGGCCATCGAACTCACCGAGCCGTTTACGGGCCTCATCGTCCGCAAGGACGGCACGCTCAACCTCGTGGACCTCATACGGCCATTCAAATCTGCGCCCGACCCGGCCACTCCAGCGGAAGAACAGCCGCTGAAGCTGTTCATCGAGCGGTTCGGCGTCAGGTCCGGGCGCATCGATTTCGAAGACCGGGCGCGCGCCACGTTGTTCAAGACGCGCCTTGCACCCATCACCTTCGAGCTGCGCGACTTCGCCACCACGGGCGAAGCTGGCAACGCGTATGCCTTGCGGGCCGCGTCCGTCAACGACGAGCGCTTCAACTGGAATGGCACCTTCGAGACCACGCCGTTCACCTCGCGTGGCCAGTTCGAAGTCTCGAACCTGCGCGCCACGACCTTGTGGTCGTACCTGCGCGATGCGCTGCCGTTCGAGCTCGCGAGCGGCATGATCAATGTTCAGGGCGAATATGAATTCGCGGCGCGTGATACAGGACTGAAGCTGAATGTGAAAGATGTGACTGCGACTGATCTGTCACTGCACGAACCCAACCAGCCCGCGGACGACGTGAAACTCGCGAAGCTTTCGATCTCGAACACCCGCTTTGACCTGCGGCAGCGGCGCGTCGACGTCGGGAAGGTGAGCCTGTCGGGTGCCGCCGTGCGCGCGCGGCGCGACGAGCAGGGGCGCATCAACCTGCTCGCGCTGGCCGGCGCCGATAAGTCGGAGCCCGCGGCCGAAGCTGACCCCGCGCCATCCAGCGAAGCAGCACCGGCGTGGGCATTGAATGCGCCGGACATCGCCATCGAAGGCGCCAGCGTGGATGTGGAAGACGGCCTGGTGAAACCCGCGGCCAGGTTCAAGCTCGCGCCCATCGATGTGAAAGTGGTTGGATACAGCAACGCACCCGGCACGCAAGTGCAGGTCGACGCGGCAGTTGGAATCGATGGCAACGCCAGGTTTGCCGCCAAGGGTCAGGTGGCACTGGATACGGCGGCCGTGTCCATGCACGTGGATGTCGGCGATTTCAGTCTTGTTTCGCTGCAGCCGTACCTGGGCACGTACACGCAGATGACACTCTCGCGCGGCGTGCTCAACGCCGCGCTCGATCTCAAGCGCAACGAAGCGAGCGTGCTCGACATTGCGGGCTCCGTCGACGTGGCGAAGCTGCATACCGTCGACAACGCGCTCAAGCAGGAATTCATCACCTGGGACCGCCTGCGTCTGATGGACCTCGAGTATTCGACGGAGCCCGCGCGGCTGCGCATCGGCACCGTGGCGGCCAATGCGCCGTATGCGCGGCTCATCATCGCGCCCGACCAGACTACCAACGTCAGCAAGGTGCTGAGCGCGCCCTCGGGCAGTACACCGGCTCCCATCCAGACGGTCGACCAGGGTGATGGCCCTGGCGTCACCGCGCCGCCACCCCTGCGTGTGAGCATCGGCGCGATTCGAATCGTCAACGGCGCCGCCAACTTCGCCGACTACTGGATCCAGCCTAACTACGCCGCGAACCTGCAGAACATGAACGGCAGCATTCTCGGGCTGTCGTCGGACCCCAAGTCGCGCGCCAAGGTGCAGTTCGAAGGCAAGGTGGACCGCTACGCGCCGGCGAAGATCGACGGCGACATCAATCTGTTGTCCGCGGCGCTGTACACCGACCTCAAGGTGAGCTTCAAGGGCGTGGAGATGACCTCGGTCACGCCGTATTCCGGGCGTTTCGCGGGCTACAAGATCGAGAAGGGCAAGCTGTCCATCGACGTGGCCTATCTGGTCGAAAATCGCACGCTGACCGCAAAGCAGCGCTTCGTCATCGACCAGCTGGAGCTCGGTGAACGCGTCGAGAGCGAAGATGCCGTGCGGTTGCCGCTCAAGCTGGCCGTGGCGCTTCTGAAAGACCGCAATGGCGTCATCGACATCGACTTGCCCATGACGGGCAGCCTCGATGATCCGCAGTTCCGCATGGGCCCGCTCATCTGGAAGGCGTTCGTCGGACTCATCTCCAAGGCCGCGACCGCGCCGTTCAAACTACTCGGCAGCCTGTTCGGCGGTGGCGAGGAGATGAACATCATCGAATTCGAAGCCGGCAGCGCCGCGCTCGACCCGGCCGCGCAGGAGAAGATCGTTGCCATCTCCAAGGCGCTGACCGAGCGGCCCGGCCTGCAACTGGAAGTGCCGACCACGTATTCGCCCGAGGTCGATCGCGAATCGATCAATGCGCGAAGACTCGAAGGCCTGCTGCGTTCGCTGCCGAAGTCGGATGACCTGGCTCTGGCCGATCCGGCACAGCGCTTCGAGCTGTTGATGTCGCAGTACCGCGCCGATTACGGCGCCAGGACGGAGTTGCCCCCGTCCGCGCTGGCGCTCAACGCCACGCGGAAGGGCGAACGCGCGCCCGAGGCGACTTCGGCCGCGAACCTGGAACTCCAACAGGCAATCGTGCAGAAGCACGCGGTCACCGATACGGATCTCGAACAGCTGGGCCAGTCGCGCGCCCGTGCAATTCAGGATTCGCTGCTCGGGGCGGGTACGCTCGACGCGACCCGCGTTTTCATCCTGGGCGCCAATCCTTCGGCGCCCACGGAGAACAAGAAGGTGCGGCTCGAGCTCAGCCTGAAATAGCCTGGCCCGGCAGCCCTCTCGAAAGTCTCAGGGACGCTGCAGGAAACCGCGCTCCGCCTTCTTGGCCTTCTTGGCCGCACGCTTCTCGTCGAAGGTCTTCGCGGCCTTCTTCTTGGTGCTCTTCTTCTGGTCCATTCCCTTGCTCATGGCAATGCTCCGGTGTGAGGAGCCGCGAGACTAGCAGCCATTGGCGTTGCCGTCATTTCAGAATGCCGGGCAGATCCAGATTGTGTTTCCGCGCGGTATCCAGCGCGATCTCGTAGCCCGCGTCCGCGTGGCGCATGACACCGGTCGCCGGATCGTTCCAGAGCACGCGCGCGATGCGTTTCGCGGCGGCCTCAGTGCCGTCGCAGACGATGACAACGCCAGCGTGTTGCGAGAAACCCATGCCGACGCCGCCGCCATGATGAATCGAAACCCAGGTGGCGCCTGATGCCGTGTTTAACAGCGCGTTGAGCAGCGGCCAGTCCGAGACAGCGTCCGATCCGTCGCGCATGGCTTCGGTCTCACGATTGGGGGAGGCGACCGATCCTGAATCGAGATGATCGCGCCCGATGACCACCGGCGCCTTCAATTCACCGCTCGCCACCATTTCATTGAACGCAAGGCCGAGCCGGTGCCGGTCGCCGAGTCCCACCCAGCAGATGCGTGCGGGCAGGCCTTGAAACTGAATGCGCTCGCGCGCCATGTCGAGCCAGCGGTGCAGGTGCGGATCGTCGGGCAGGAGTTGTTTGACCTTGGCGTCGGTGCGCGCGATGTCTTCGGGATCGCCCGACAGTGCCACCCAGCGAAATGGCCCGACTCCACGGCAGAACAGCGGACGTATGTATGCCGGCACGAATCCGGGAAAGTCGAATGCGTTCTTCACGCCTTCTTCGAGCGCCACCTGGCGGATGTTGTTGCCGTAGTCGACCGTGGGTACTCCAGCCTTCTGGAAATCGAGCATCGAATGCACGTGTGATGCCATCGATGACCTGGCCGCCGCGCTGACCGCGGCGGGATCCGTGGTGCGCATCGCCAGCCATTTCTCCACGGTCCAGCCGATGGGCAGGTAACCGTTGATCGGATCGTGGGCCGAAGTCTGATCCGTCAGCAGATCCGGCCGCACGCCGCGCCGGAAGAGTTCGGGAAGCACTTCGCCTGCATTGCCAAGCAAGCCGACGGATACCGGGCGCTTTTCTTCGCAGGATGTCCGGATCAGCGTCAGCGCTTCGTCGATGTCCTCCGTGGCGTGATCGAGATAACCGGATTTCAAACGCAAGTCGATGCGTGAGCGCTGGCATTCGATGGCGAGGCACGATGCGCCAGCCATGACCGACGCCAGCGGTTGCGCACCGCCCATGCCGCCGAGCCCGGCGGTGAGCAGCCACTTGCCCGCGAGACTGCCGCCGTGGTGCTGCCGTCCCATCTCGACGAAGGTTTCATAGGTGCCCTGAACGATGCCCTGCGAGCCGATGTAGATCCACGAACCGGCCGTCATCTGGCCGTACATCATGAGCCCCTTGCGATCGAGCTCGTTGAAGTGTTCCCAGGTGCTCCAGCGCGGCACGAGGTTGGAATTGGCTAACAACACGCGGGGCGCATCCGCATGGGTCTGAAATACGCCGACCGGTTTGCCGGACTGGATGAGCAGCGTTTGATCGGCTTCGAGACGCTTCAGGGTCTCGACGATGCGGTCGAAGCTCTCCCAGTCGCGTGCCGCGCGGCCGATGCCGCCATAGACCACAAGTTCCTCCGGGCGCTCCGCCACGGCCGGGTCGAGATTGTTCATGAGCATGCGCAAGGGGGCTTCTGTGAGCCAACTTTTTGCCGTCAGTTGAATACCGGTTGCGGCGCGGATGATGCGACCCATCGATATGCGAGCGTCTCTGTGAGTCATGGAGATTTACCAGCAGCAAAATTGACGCAGGTGTCCAGAATATCGCGCAGCGCGACGCGAAGCGTGGCGGCATGCGCATCCTCGAGCGGAGCTGGCCAGTTCGCTTCGGTCAGTTCTTCGGACGGCTCGTAAAGGTACCCGCGCATTGCAAGCTCCATTTGTACGGCATGAATGCCGTTTTGCGGCTTGCCGTAGTGCCGCGTGATCCATCCGCCACGGAAGCGGCCGTTGGTGACATGGTCGAACGATGACGCTTCGCAGATCTTTTCGATGCGCGCGGTCAGAGTCGGATCACAGGTGGCGCCGTTGTTCGTGCCGATGTTGAACTGCCGCAGCGTTCCGTCGAACAGGCGCGGCACCTCCGAGCGGATCGAATGTGCGTCGAACAGCACCACGCGCTCGTGGCGTGCGCGAAGCCGCTGCAGCTGGGAGTTGAGGGCGGCGTGATAGGGGTCGAAGTACGCGGCGCGACGGCGGGCGATTTCCGCAGCGTCCGGCTCGCGTCCGGACGGGTACAACGGTTCACCGTCGAAGGTCTCGATGGGGCACAGGCCAGTGGTGAGCTGCCCGGGATATAACGAAGCGCCTGAAGGATCGCGATTCACGTCGATGACGGTGCGCGACAGCGCCGTGCGCAGCGTGGTGGCGCCCATCTCGTGCGCGAAGTCGTAGAGCACGTCGACCCAGTAGTCCGCGTCCTTGCGTGCAAGCCAGGGTGAGACGAGGTTCGATTCGATGCCAGCGGGGATCTCGATGCCGGAATGCGGGAAGCTCACCAGCAGCGGGGCGTCGCCATGGTGAATCGCCAGCCACTCGTGGTGCGCGGGAGAGTTCATTCGCCTTTCCACACACGAGCGTGCAGCGGATTGGAGCCCATCGCACAGACCAGCTCCGCCGGCCGTCCGACATTCCAGATGGCGAGATCGCATTGTTTGCCAGGCTCGAGCGTACCGCGGCTTCGTGCCAACCCGAGCGCCTGGGCGGCCGCGCGCGTGACGCCGATGAGGCACTCGTCCACCGTCATGCGAAACAAGGTCGCGGCCATGTTCATGGCCATCAGCAGGGATGTGAGCGGTGAGGTGCCCGGGTTGCAGTCCGTGGCGATAGCCATCGCGATGCCGTGCCGGCGCAGCAGATCGAGCGGCGGCAAACGTGTCTCGCGCAGGAAGTAGAACGCGCCGGGCAGCAGCACCGCCGCGGTGTGGGCGTCGCGCATGGCTTCGATGCCAGCCTCGTCGACGAACTCGAGGTGATCCGCGGACAACGCGCGAAAGGCGGCGGCCATGGCCGCGCCGTGCATGTTCGAAAGCTGCTCGGCGTGCAGCTTCACGCGCAGGCCCTGGAGGTTGGCGGCATTGAACACGCGCTTGGTCTGTTCGAGCGAAAAACCGATGTGCTCGCAGAACGCATCGACCGAATCGACCAGGCCTTCTTTCACCAGCGCCGGCAGCATGTTGGCGCAGATCTCCGTGATGTAGTCGTCGGCGCGGCCGGCAAACTCGGGAGGCAGCGCGTGTGCGCCGAGAAACGTGGTGGTCACGTTCACGCGGCGCTCGCGCGCCAGTGCGCGGGCGGCTCGAAGTTGTTTGCGCTCGTGCTCGAGGCTGAGGCCATAGCCGGACTTGATTTCGAGTGTGGTCACGCCTTCGGCGAGCAGCGCATCGACGCGCGGCAGCGCTTCGGCCAGCAGTTGTTCTTCACTCGCGGCGCGCGTCGCATTTACCGTGGACAGGATGCCGCCGCCTTTGCTGGCGATGTCTGCGTAGGAGTGGCCTTGCAAACGCTGCTCGAATTCGTGGGCGCGATTGCCGGCGTACACCAGGTGCGTGTGGCAGTCGATGAGGCCAGGTGTGATGAGGCGGCCCTGGCAGTCGATGTCTTCAGCGGCCCACAGCTCCTGCGCCTCCCGCGCAGCGCCGGCGAAAGTGATGAGGCCGCCCCGGCAGGCGATGAGACCGTCGGTGACGAGCCCCAGTCCCTCGTTGCCCGCGAGAGTCGCAAGGTGAGCGTTGCGCCAGATGCGGTCACAGTGCATGCCGGAACCATATAGATGAGTGGCGCGGGCCGCCAGAGGCGGGCCCTCCGCATATACTGCGCCAGCACGCAGGAGGGAGCCCGCGATGAAGACTCTGCTGACACTCGTGATGTTTGCGACGCTGACCGCCAGCGCCGCGAATGATCCGCCGGCCAATCCAGCGAACGATCGCTGGGGCCGCGTGCGCTTCCTGCTCGGTACCTGGGAAGGCACCGCGAGCGGAGAGCCGGGCAAAGGCACCGTCGAGCGGACCTATACCCTGGTGCTCGGCGGGCAGTTCATCGAAGAGCACAACACCAGCCGCTACGAAGCGAAGCCAGGTCGCAAGCCCGAGATCCACCATCACCGCGGCTTCCTGAGCTACGACAAGGTGCGCAAGACTTTCATGCTTCGCCACTTCCATGAGGAAGGTTTCGTCAATCTCTATGCGCTCAACGACGGCAAGAGCATGGCGGGATATCTGATTTTCGACAGCGTGACCTTCGAGAACTTCGACAATGAATGGAAGGCGCGCGAAAGCTACGAAGTGATCTCGGCCGATGAGTTCATCGAGACCTTCGAGCTTGCCGAACCGGGGAAAGGTTTCGTCGAATACAGCCGCGTTCACTTTCTGCGCAAGAAATAATCACGTGGCACTTCATTTCGCATCCGCGCTGCTGCCCGAAGGCTGGGCGCAGAACGTCCGCGTCGAAATCGTGGACGGGCGCTTTGCGAACCTGGAGCGCGATGCGCAGCCTCGCGAAGGTGACGAACGCGTAGCGGGGCGCTGCCCGGCATGTGCAATGTGCACAGCCATGGCTTTCAGCGCGGCATGGCGGGGCTCACGGAATTCCGCGGTCCGGAGGCGGACAATTTCTGGAGCTGGCGCACGCTCATGTATCGCTTCGTGGCGCGCATGACGCCCGAAGACATCGGCGCCATCACGGCTCAGGCATACGTCGAGATGCTCGAAGGTGGTTTCACGCGCGTGGGCGAGTTCCACTACGTGCACCACGATCCGGCGGGCTATCCGTACGTGAATCCGGCGGAGACCGCCATCCACGTGGCCTCCGCGGTCGCGCGCACGGGCATCGGCCTCACGCTGCTGCCGGTGTTCTACGCGCATGGCGGATTCGATGGCGCGAAGCCGAACGACGGCCAGCGCCGCTTCGTTACCAGTCTCGATGAGTTCGCACGCCTGATGGAGGCCTGCCGGAAGATCGTCGGTTCGCTCGAAGGTGCGAATCTCGGGGTCGCGCCGCATTCGCTGCGCGCGGTCACCCCCGAGGAACTGGCGCGGGTCGTGCCGCTCGCGGGGTCGGGCCCGGTCCACATTCACGCCGCCGAACAAACCGGAGAGGTGGAGCAGTGCCTGGCCTGGTCGGGTGCGCGGCCCGTGCAATGGCTGCTGGATCACGCGGCGGTCGACCGCCGATGGTGCCTGGTGCATTCGACACACATGACGGACGAGGAGTGTGGCCGTCTCGCCGCGAGCGGCGCCGTCGCCGGCCTTTGCCCCATTACCGAGGCCAATCTCGGGGACGGGATTTTCCCGGCCCCGGAATACCTGGGCGCCGCAGGGTTGTTTGGCATTGGCACGGATTCCAACGTGTCGATCGGCGTGGCCGACGAGTTGCGCCAACTTGAATACAGCCAGAGGTTGCGCGATCGCGCCCGTAACGTCATTGGCGCCATCGATGCGCGCTCGACCGGCCGAGTCTTGTTTGAAGGGGCGGTTCGTGGCGGCGCGCAGGCGCTTGGAATCGATACGCTTGAAACCGGAATTGCGGAAGGCGCCGCGGCAGATTTTGTCTCATTGAACCTGGGAGCGCCGGCGCTGGCGGCCCGGGAGTGCGATGCTTTGCTCGACAGCCTGATATTCGCCGGCGGCGCCGACTGCATCGATGGGGTGTGGCGGGCGGGGCGAAAACTCGTGTCGGACGGCAGGCATATCGAGCGCGGCGAGATCGGACGGGCCTATCAAGCGACCCTGCGGCGACTTCTTCGGCAAGACTGACAGGCCCGCGCGGAGCTCTGCGCCGCCTGTGGCATTCCTCGGTTGACACCGGTATCACCGCACGTATATTGGCGCGCGCTGAGGGGGGACGATCGAGCGCGGCCAAGGATATGGCGTGTGAACGCCCAAGGACGGCCAATGAAATTCTCAAGGACTAACACCGCGGCGGCATTCGGCGCCGTGATTCTCGCGTGCGCCTTTCAGGCACAGGCGCAATACCAGATGGAAAGGTTGTCGCGCGGCATCGTCGCCGTGCGCACCAGCAGTTCGCAGGTCTACGTAGGCTGGCGACTGTTCGGCAACGAAGGGTCCGGCACTTCGTTCAACCTGTACCGCTCGAGCAATGGCGGAACGCCGACGTTGCTGAACGGCACACCGCTGACCTCGTCCACCAACTTCGTCGACACGTCCGCACCGCCGACCCAGTCGAACGTGTACACCGTGCGCGCCGTGGTCAATGGCGTGGAGCAGAGCGCCAGCGCTGCATTCACGCTGCCGGCGAACGCGCCGACGCGGCAATACCTGGAAATCCCGCTGCAGATTCCCGGCGGCGGCACCACGCCTTCGGGCGAGGCGTACACCTACACGGCAAATGATTTGTCCGTGGGCGACCTCGACGGCGACGGCGAGCTCGAATACGTGCTCAAGTGGGATCCGACCAACGCCAAGGACAATTCGCAGAGCGGGTACACGGGCAATGTGTTCCTCGACGCGTACAGGCTGAACGGCACTCGCCTGTGGCGCATCGATCTCGGGCGCAACATCCGCGCCGGGGCGCATTACACGCAGTTCCAGGTGTATGACTTCGACGGTGACGGCAAGGCCGAGGTCATGTGCAAGACCGCGGATGGCACGCGCAGCGGCACGAACCAGGTCATTGGCAGTTCGACGGCCGATCATCGCAATTCGAGCGGATACATCCTCGCGGGTCCCGAGTTCCTGACCGTGTTCAACGGCCAGACGGGTGCAGTCCTTGCCACCACTAACTACGTGCCGGGGCGCGGCAACGTGGGCGATTGGGGCGACACCTACGGCAACCGCGTGGACCGCTTCCTCGCCGGAGTGGCGTATCTCGACGGGCAGCGGCCGAGCGCCATCTTCACTCGCGGCTATTACACGCGTGCGGTGATCGCCGCCTGGGATTACCGCAATGGTCAGCTCACGCAGCGCTGGGTGTTCGACAGCAACAGCAACAGTTCCGCCTACGGCCAGGGCAATCACAACCTGTCGATTGCGGATGTCGACAATGACGGGCGCCAGGAAATCATCTTTGGCGCCGCGACCATCAACGACAACGGCACGTTGATGTATGCCTCAGGCCTCGGCCACGGCGATGCCCTGCATGTGGGGGACTTCGACACCTCGCGCGCGGGTCTCGAGATATGGGATATCCACGAGTCGAGCAACCAGCTGGGTGCTGACCTGCGCTCGGCCAGCAACGGCGCAAGGATTTTCGCTACGCCCAACAATAACGGCAGCGAAGGCCCGGGCCGCGGTGTGGCGGCAGACATCTGGTCGGGCAATGCCGGGGCGGAGTATTGGGGCGCGGGTCCCAACATGACTTTCCTGCGCAGTGCGTCGGGAGCCAACATCGGCCGCAATCCCGGCTCGGCGAATCACCTCGCCTGGTGGGATACCGACACGGTGCGTGAGCTGGTGGATGGCAACCACGTGGACAAGTACGGCACGGGCGGTGATACGCGGCTGCTCACCGCGGATGGGACGACAACCAACAATGGCACCAAGTCGAACCCCGCGTTGAGCGGCGATCTGTTCGGTGACTGGCGCGAGGAAGTCATCTGGCGCACCACCAACAACTCGGCGCTGCGGATATACACCACGACCAACGTGGCTACCAACCGCATCTACACGCTGCTGCACGATCCGCAGTACCGCGTGGCGATTGCCTGGCAGAACACTGCATATAACCAGCCGCCGCATCCGGGCTTCTTCATCGGCGCGAACATGGCGACTCCGCCGACGCCGAATATCGTCATCATCGGGGGCACGCCGCCGGATCCGCAGCCGGGTACGCCGACGTATCAGCTCGAGACCGCGACACTCGGTGGCGGCACGGTAAGCGAAAGCACCAACGGTGGATTCATCGGCAGTGGCTACGCGAACTTCTCAGCGACGGGCGGCTTCGCGCAGGTGAACAATGCCGACGGACGTGGCGGCGGCAGCCACGCGATCCGGATTCGTTACGCGCTGGGTGCAACCGCAAGCCGCACGGGCCGCGTGCTGGTGAATGGTGTCGCGCAGAACATCACGTTCAATCCCACAGGCGCTTGGACCACGTGGGCGACCCAGAACGTTACGTTCACGCTCAACAACGGCACCGTGAACACCATCCGGTTCGAATCCAACGGCCAGGACCTGGCAAACATCGACCAGATCGAGATCCTGTAAATGGGGACATTCCTGATTTGCTAGCAAAAGGGGACGCGGCTCGGTTGCGAAGAGCGCGTCCCCGTTTGCCCGCCAACCATGGCTGGGAAAGGATCTCGATTCCACCAGGCGCACGAAGCAGGTTCCGCCTCCGAAACTCCGATTTCTTTGCAAAGGGTGATCGAGGCACGACGTTGGCGCGTCAGCGCGTGATGGACAGGCTTCCGGCGCGAACATCGAGGGCGGCGCAGCGCGAGGCGATCAGCGCGCTGGTCCTCTTGGTGGTTCCTTCCTACCGTGTGCGTTCAGCGTTTCATTGAGTTGATAGCTGACAGCTCAGGCGCGCCGACTCGCGCAAGCGAACGCCAAAAACTTCCTTCTTAGGAAGTTTTTGAAGCGCGCCCGAGAGTGAGCGCCGGAAGCCTGTCCATCACGCGCTGACGCTCCACCACCGAGCTCCGGCCCCTTTTGCTAGGAAATGGGGACTGTCCCCATTTCAGTCACCCGTGCGCGCGCCCCACAGCGAAACACCCGCCGCTGATTGCGCGCTGAACGTCACCACGAACACGTTGGCGTTTGTATTCCACTGACGCGACAACACGCCGTTGTAGAGCGTGCCGCCGATCGTGACGTCGATCAGGTTGTTGCCGCGATGAATCCAAGTGCCCGTAACGGTGCCGCTGACCGTGCCATCCGCGTTGAGGCGGATGGCCTGAGACGGCTTGATAGTGACGCTGATGTCCTTGCCGTGATCGACGACCTTGTATGCGCCCGCGGTGGCGGCGTTGGTGACATCGGCCACGACGGCCGTCGGACTCAAAGACAGCGGCGCATAGCGGAACGGTGAGGCCACCGGCCAGCCAGCGGAATTGAACATGAGCTGGTGAACGCGAATCTCGTGTACCTCGCCGCGGGCCGGAAAACGCGTGTGGAAGATCAGGAAGTATTTGTCGAGGCCAGCGTCGTAGTACGCGGAGTTGTGCCCTGGCGATACGTAGCCCTCGGCGGTGCCCGTTTCACCGGCGGCGAGCGAGTACTGGAAATTCCCCATGAGTTTCTGGCCATGCGGAGCGATGCGTGTGTCATCGAAGATCACCGCAGGGTTTCCGCGAACCGTTTCCATGTTCGTGCCCGCGCCGTCGAAGTAGGGGCCGTCAGGCGCCTGTGATCGTGCGACGCGGATGTTGTAGCCGCCGTTGGCAGCCAGTCCGCCAAACGACGTGAACATGTAATAGAAACCGGTTTGCGCGTTGTAGAGCACGTACGCGCCTTCGATGCGCGCATGGTTTCCACCCATGAGGTGCTTGCCATAGCCCTGGCCGGGTTCCGGCAAGCCGGTGGTCTCATCAATGGCGAGAATGAAAATGCCGCCCGAATACGAGCCATAGATCATCCACAGATTGCCCTGGGCGTCGAAAAAGGTCTGTGGGTCGACGACGTTGGGATGCACCTGCGCGTCGTAGTTGGTGACACCGTCATCGCTCAAGCCCGCCATGCCGGAGCGCAGGACGATCTGCTTGTTGACGTACGGACCGTTGATCGAATCCGCCACGGCGACACCGAGCGCCGACAACGGCGAATCGCCACGGCAGGAGTTGTAATAGAAGTAGAAC
>Ga0190271_10001087_pt1 | contig 15039 bp, 13 predicted proteins | sample Popmic356T_FD_133747 | JGI IMG/M metagenome (GOLD analysis project Ga0190271, IMG submission 133747) | Populus adjacent soil microbial communities from riparian zone of Weber River, Utah, USA - 356 T | ecosystem: Environmental > Terrestrial > Soil > Riparian zone | place: USA: Utah | collected...
AGGATCCGGGCCGCAACTACGAGCGCAAGATCCGCGAGGCCAAGCTGGCGAACGAGCTGGAGAAGAAGCACTCCAAGCGCTGGATCCTCCACAGCTACCTCAACTCGGTCCCGTTCGGGACGGTCGGCGGCCGCACCGCGGTCGGCACCGAGGCGGCGGCGCAGATCTTCTTCTCCAAGTCGGCCAAGAACCTGCGGTTGCACGAAGCGGCGCTGCTGGCCGGCCTGCCGCAGGCGCCCTCCGAATACAACCCGCTGCTGAACCCGCGCGCCGCGAAGGCGCGCCGCAACCAGGTGCTGGCGCAGATGGCGAAGCTCGGCTACGTCAGCGAGGCGCGGGCGCGGGCGCTGATGGACAGCGGCCTGCGGGTCGACCTCGACGAGAGCTACTTCGAGCACCGCGAGCCCTACTTCTTCGACTACGTGGAAAACAGGCTGATCGACGAGTACGGGGCGAACACCGTGCGCCGCGGCGGCCTCGAGGTGCACACGACGATCGAGCCGGAGCTGCAGGAAGTGGGGCTCGGGGCGATGCGCTCGGCGCTCCCGTACTCGACCGACCCCGCCGCGGCGCTGGTCTCGATCGACCCCCGCAACGGCCACGTCAGGGCGATGGTCTCCAGCTCCAACTACGCGACCACCCAGTTCAACCTGGCGGCGCAGGGGCGGCGCCAGCCGGGCTCGACCTTCAAGGCCTTCGTCCTCACCGCGGCGATCAAGCAGGGGATCGACCCCTACTCGACCTACTACACCTCGAAACCGCTCAGCCTCGACCTGCCCCACTGGGGCCACTGGGAGGTGAGCACGGCCGACGAGGGCTACCAGGGCACGGTCAACCTGCAGCAGGCGACGGTCAGCTCCGACAACACCGTCTTCGCCCAGCTCGACCTCGACGTCGGCCCCAAGAGCGTCGCCCAGACGGCGAAGTCGATGGGGATCACGACCGAGCTCGACGGGATCCCGGCCGAGGGGATCGGCGGTCTCCGCCTCGGGGTGACGCCGCTGGAGCTGACCAACGCCTACGCGACCCTGGCCGCCGGTGGCGTCCACCACAAGCCGGTCTCGATCGAGAAGGTGACCTTCCCCAACGGCCACGTCGACCGGCCCCAGGCGGCGCAGCCGGAGCGGGTGCTCTCGGAGGCCGTCGCCTACGAGGTGACGCGACTGCTGCACGACAACATCACCGAAGGGACCGGCACCGCCGCCTACACCGGCTGCGCCGGCCAGGCCGGCAAGACCGGGACCACCGACGAATACACCGACGCCTGGTTCGCCGGCTACCAGCCAAACCTGGCGACGGCGGTCTGGGTCGGCTACCCCGAGTCCAACGACATCTCGATGACCAGCGTCCACGGCACCACCGTCTTCGGCGGCACCTTCCCGGCCGAGATCTGGCACTCGCTGTACTCGAACGGGGGCGTCCCCTGCGAGGAATTCGACGAGCCCGAGCAGGAGATCAGCTGGTCGCCCTACTACGGCCACTTCACCCAGGCGAGCCCGGCCGAGACGACGGATGCCACCGACGGCGCGGGCAGCGAGGGCGAGGAGCCGCCGCCGCCCGGCAGCGCCGCGGTCGGTGGCTACGACCCGAACGAGTACGACCCCGATGCCTACGCCCCCGGCGCCGGTCAGGAACCGGCGCCGCTGCCACCGCCCCCGCCCGCGGTCAGCGGCGGCGGGGCAAGCGGCGGCGGGAACGGGTAGCCGAGCATCGGCCCAGGGCTCGCCTACGCCCTGATGTGGGCGGCCTTCGCCGCCTACCTCGGCATCCTCGTCGCGGCCCCAGCCCTGGGCAGCCGATTCGTCTGGGGCACGATCGCGGCCGCCGTGACCGCCTTCACGGTCGCCCCCGTCCTGCTCTCCCACGACGTCTACAGCTACCTCGACTACGCCCGCCTCGGGGTCGTCCACGGCCTCGACCCCTACGTCCACCCGCCGCTCGCCGCCCCGGCCGACCCGGTCTTCGCCGAGGTCGAATGGACCGAAGCGACCAGCGCCTACGGGCCGCTCTTCACGCTCCTCACCTACCCGCTCGCGTGGCTGCCGGTCGGCCTCGCGGTAGCGGCGCTCAAGGCCGTCGCCGGCCTCTCGGTGCTCGGGCTCGCCGCGATCGTCGCCCGCCTCGCCGCCTGGCGCGGGGTCGAACCGCTGCGCGCCGCCGCCTTCGTCGCCCTCAACCCGCTGGTGCTGGTCCACGTCGTCGGCGGCGCCCACGGCGACGGCCTGACGATGCTGCTGACGATGCTCGCCGTCGCCGCCCTCCTCAGCACCCGCGAGGCAACGGCCGGCGCAACCCTCATCGCCGCCGTAGCCACCAAGGCCTCCGCCCTCTTCATCGCCCCCTTCGCCCTCCTCGCCACCGCAAACCCGCGGCCGACGGGCCTAAAACCCACCTATATCGAGGGAAATCGGCCCGTCGGCCGGCTGTTGGGGGGAGCGCTGGCGGCAACCATGGCTATTGGTGGGGCTGCGTATCTCGGCTTCGGCTGGGATTGGCTGAACGCGTTCGGGCTGGCGGGAGAGAACCAGGGGCGGACGAGCCACATGAGCGTCCCGATTACGGTCGCCCGCCTCACCGGCCTCGACCCCGACGCGGTTCGCCTCGTTGGCCTGGTCCTCTTCCTCACGCTCCTGTTCGAGCTCCTGCTGCGCACCTGGCGCGGCTATGACTGGGTCCGCGCCGCCACTTGGACCGCCGCCGGCCTGCTCCTCGCCAGCGCCTGGCTCCTGCCCTGGTACCTGATCTGGCTCCTGCCACTGGCCGCGATCGCCCGCGACCGGCCCCTCCAGCTCCTGGCCCTCGCCCTCACCGCCTACCAGCTCGGAGCTCGCATCCCGCTCTGACCGGTCGCCGCAACGCGGCGCGCCCGGAATTCGCCCGACGCCTAGAGGACTTCGGGCGAGTGGCCGCCGGCCTCGCGGTCCCGCTCGGCCTCGCGCTCCTCGGGCGAGGCGTGGATGATCCCGGTCGGGATGCTCCAGCCCTCGCGCCGCCCCAGCACCGTCACCGCGCCGACGTAAATCAATTCCCCCACCGTCATCACGCCGCGGACCGCGATCGCGATCAGCGAGCCGAGCGCGAAGCTCTTGCTTGGCAGGGCCGCCTTGACCCCCCAGGCGAAGGCGGCGTCGCGAACGCCGAGGCCGGCCGGGGCAACGAGCGTGACCAGCGCCGCGAAGTAGCCGATCGCCTGCGCGGAGCCGACCAGGAGGATGTCGTCGAAGGGAATGTAGGTGACCGAGCGGGCGACGCAGTAGATGCCAAAGGCGACGACGACCCAGTTCAGCGAGTAGAAGACCAGCAGCGTCAGCACCCCCCGCAGCGAGATCACCCCTGGCAGCGGTTCCCTTCCGAACGCCTTCAGCGCCCGGTTGGCGAGGGGACCGAAGACGCGCGGATGCAGCAGCGCGATCGCCGCTGGGATCAGCAGCAGCACCGCCCAGCGCACCGGATCCCCCTGCAGGTCGGGGTGGTTGATGATGAAGTAGGAGGCGACGACGATCGCCGAGGTGGCCGAGATCGCCTGTTCGTAGACGATGCTGGCGATCGTCAATCGCCGCGGCACGCCCGCCCGTTCCGAAAGCAGCACCCGCCCGAGCACGTAGAGCACGGAGCCCGGCACGTAGCGCGCGAGCATCGGCTGACCCCAGGCGACCTGGGCGCGGCCAAAGCCGATCGGGTGGCCGAGGAAGCGCAGGATGAAGTCCCAGCCGAGGGCGCTGAGGACGAAGAAGAGCGGCAGGATGACGATCGCCGGGATCAGCCAGCCGACGTGGAAGTGGACGCCTTCGCTCTTGATCTCCGACCACTGGTCGATGACCGTGAGGACCAGGAAGGCGAAGATGACGAAGGCCAAACCGACCTGAAGGGCAAGGCGAACTCGACGGCTGCGAGGCGGGCGCGTCCCGAACCGCGCTCCCGCCTCACCGACTCGGTGCAGAAATGGTTGGCGGCGCTCCACGTGGGCCGCACCATAGTGAGGAGGGCAGCGCCCACCGCTGATGACGCCCCACGGCGGCGCCAAAGAGCGGGTTTGGGATAGTCAGCCAATGGGCGAGTTCGAGTTGTTGGCAAAGCTGCGCGAACGGCTGCCGCCGTCCGGCCCGCGGGTTTGCGTCGGCAGCGGCGACGACGCCGCGGTCACCGTTCCCGGCGGCGCCACCGCGACCTCGGTCGACGCGCTGGTGGAGGGAGTCCATTTCCGGCGCGGGGAGGCGACGCTGGCCCAGATCGGCCACAAGGCCCTGGCGACCGCGCTCTCCGACCTCGCGGCGATGGGCGCCGAGGCCGGCGAGGCCTACGTCGTCGTCGGCGTCCCCCTCGATCTCGACGAGAACGGCTGCCTGGAGCTGGTCGACGGGATCGTCGCCCTGGCGAAGGAGACCGGGGCGACCGTGGCCGGCGGCGACGTGACGCGGGCACCGGTCCTCACCCTGGCCGTCACCGTCGTCGGCCACGCGCCTACCGCCGACCGTCTGGTCACCCGTGCCGGCGCCGAGCCGGGAGACGCGCTCGTCCTGACCGGCGAGATCGGCGCGGCCGCCGCCGGCCTGTTGCTCCTGCAGCGGCCGGAGTTGGGGGCGGAGGTGCCGAAGCGGGCAGCGGCGCGACTGCGGCAGCGGCAGCTCGTCCCCGCGCCTCGACTGACCGCGGGGCGAGCGCTGGCGCTCGCCGGGGCACGGGCGATGATCGACCTCAGCGACGGGCTTGGCGGCGACGCCGCCCATCTCGCCACGGCAAGCGCCGCCGGCCTCCGAATCGACGCCGCGGCCCTACCCCTGGCAGAGGGCGTCGCCGCGGTCGCCGCCGCGGCCGACCGCGATCCGCTCGACCTGGCCATCTCGGGCGGTGAGGACTACGAGCTGCTGGCGGCGCTGCCGCCCGAGCGCCTCGATGCGGCCACGGCCGCCGTCGGCAAAGCCGGTGGCGTCTCGCTGACGCAGGTGGGAAAGGTGGTCGACGGCAGCCGCGTCGAGATCAGGCTGCCCGGGGGGGCGACGCTTGCGCCGACCGGCTTCGACCAGCTGAGCTGAGAGCGGGACTCGCCCCGATCAGCAGGTCGCGGACGCCGCGGCGCCGCAGCATCGCCACCGCCACCCGGGAGGGATCCGGCTTGTAGTGGCCGGACTCGACGAGGCTCTTTAGTTCCTGGTGCTGCATCGCTCCTTTTATCGGCCCGGCCTCTCAGATCCTTAGTTCTGGGTACTCGCACATGCGTCCAACTTCCCCCGCGCATTACCCTTCAGCTGTGGCTAACGGGACGGCCCGCATTCTCCTCGTCGACGACGAGCAGTCGATTCAGACGCTCTTGAGCTACCCCCTGCGCAAGGACGGGTACCACGTGACCTCGGCGCTGGACGGGGGCGAAGCGCTGCAACGCTTCGAAGAGGGCCGCTTCGATCTCGTCATCCTCGACCTGATGCTGCCGCGCCTCGACGGGGTCGAAGTCTGCCGCCAGCTGCGCTCCCACAGCCAGGTGCCGATCATCATGCTGACGGCGAAGGGCAGTGAGACCGACAAGGTGGCCGGGCTCGAGGTCGGCGCCGACGACTACATCACCAAGCCGTTCTCGATGCGCGAGTTCCGCAGCCGCGTCAAAGCGGCGCTGCGCCGTTCGCGGATGGGCGGAGAGACGCCCGAGGACGAGTTGATCGAGTGCGGCGGGTTGACCATCGACTTCGACCGCCGCATGGTCACCCTGCGCGAAGAGGAGATCAAGGTCACCTACGTCGAGTTCGAGATTCTCGGCGCGCTCGCCCGCTCGCCCGGCCGGGTCCTCAGCCGCGAGACCCTGCTCGAGCACGTCTGGGGCGACTCCGAGTACCGCGACCCCCGCACCGTCGACGTCCACATCAGGCACCTGCGGGAGAAGCTCGAGAGCGACCCCAAGCAGCCCGAGTTCCTCTTCACCGTGCGCGGGGTCGGCTACCGGTTCAAGGAGTAGTGGCGCGGTGCCGCGCATCAGGCTGAACAATCTCAGCCACCGGATCACCATCACGGCGGTGGGGATCAGCGTCGGCACCGTCGTCATCGTCTACCTCTACACGGTCATGATCGGCGGGGCCGCCGGCGTCTCCTCAGTCAAGGGCCAGATCCTCGTCGGCGGCCTGATCGCCGTCGCCGCCGCCACGGCCCTGGGCCTCTACTACGCGCGGATGGCAGCCCGCGACGTCAGCCGTCTCCAGGACGCCGCCCGCAAAGTCGCCGACGGCAACTTCGAGACGACCATCCCGGTCGCCTCGGCGGGGCAGCTCGGGCAGCTGGCCCGCACCTTCAACGAGATGCAGCGGCGCCTGGCCGAGCTCGATAGCGCTCGCAAGCAGTTCATCGCCAACGCCTCGCACGAGCTGCGGACGCCGATCTTCAGCCTCGGCGGCTTCGTCGAGCTGCTCGAAGAGGAGGACCCCAGCCCCGAGGAGCGAGCCGAGTTCGTGCGCACGATGCGCCAGCAGATCGAGCGGCTGACGAAGCTCACCGTCGACCTGCTCGATCTCTCCCAGCTCGACGCGGGGGCGATGGTGATGCACGCTCGCAGCGTCGATCTCGGCGCTTTGGCGCGGGAGGTGACGCGCGAGTTCGGCGCCCGCGCCGACCTGCGCGGCTCGCGCCTGCAGCTGCGGACGCCGGAGCGTCCCGCGATCGCCCGCGGCGACCCCGATCGGCTACGCCAGATCATCCGTATCCTCCTCGACAACGCCCTCACCCATACGCCCGAGGGCACGAACGTCACCGTGACCACCTATTCCGTCAAAGGCAGAGCAGAGCTGACCGTCTCCGACGAGGGCGCCGGCATCCCGCAACGGGTGCAGAACCGGATCTTCGAGCGCTTCTACACCGCCGACAAGGCCGGTGGGTCCGGGCTTGGCCTGGCGATCGCCAGCGAGCTCGCGCAGCGGATGGACGGCCGCATCACGATCAGCTCCAGCCGCCGCTTCACCGCTTTCACGCTCGACCTGCCCCCCGCCCAGGTGAGCGCGGCGCCGGCGGCGATCGGCGCTGCCGCCAGGGCGCCCGCATGAGAATCCGAGCCCTGGTGCCAATTCTGCTCTGCCTGGCATTGCTCGCCGGTTGCGGCTCCGGCGACGGTGACTCCACGACCTCCGGCCAGCGGCCGGAGGCGCAATCGCGGCCAGCACCGCAGGTGATCGTCGAGACCGCCAGCGGCGGCTTCGACGCGGCCGAGGTCTACCGCGAGGCCGCTCCCGGCGTGGTCACGATCCGCTCGGTCTTCGGCGGCAGCGCCGGGGCCGCCGAGGGCTCCGGTTTCGTCCTCGACGACGAGGGTGGGATCGTCACCAACGCCCACGTCGTCACCGACGAATCCAGCGGTAAACGGCGCCAGGCGAAGCAGGTCTACATCGAGTTCCCCGACCGCAACGTGGTCGCCGCCGAGATCGTCGGCTTCGATCCCTTCGTCGACGTCGCCCTCCTCGATATCGACCCCGACGGCTTCGACCTGCATCCGCTCGAGCTCGGCGACGACAAGGACCTCCAGGTCGGCCAACCGGTGGCGGCGATCGGCAGCCCCTTCGGCGAGCAGCAGTCGCTCTCCAGCGGCATCGTCTCCGCCACCGACCGCTCGGTGCAATCGCTGACGCAGTTCCAGATCGAGGGCGCGATCCAGACCGATGCCTCGATCAACCCCGGCAACTCCGGCGGCCCGTTGCTCGACGCCGCCGCCCGGGTGATTGGCATCAACCAGCAGATCGAGACCAATTCCGGCGCCAACGACGGCGTCGGCTTCGCGGTGCCGGTCTCCTCGATCAAGCGCTCGATCGCCCAGCTGGAGGCGGACGGCAGCGTCGAGTACGCCTACATCGGCGTCTCCAGCCAGGCCCTCTACCCGCAGCTCGCCGCCGAGCTCGACCTCGACACCACCTTCGGCGGCCTCCTGGCCGAAGTCGTGCCCGGGGGCCCCGCCGAGAAGGCCGGGCTCGAAGGCGGCAACGACAAACTGCGCTTCCAAGCCGGCGAATACCGCACCGGCGGGGACGTCATCCTCGAAGCCGACGGGCAGAAGGTGATCCGCCCCGACGATCTGGCCCGTTTGGTCTCCCGCCGGGCGCCCGGTGAAGAGGTGACTTTGACCGTCCTGCGCGACGGCGAGAAACGCGAGGTCGACGTCACTCTGGGCAAGCGCCCGGACTCCGCCGGCGGCGGCTGACCGCCGCCGCGCCGCTCGGGCGTGTAGAACTCCGGCCTTGCTCCAGGAAGTCGCACTCGGCCAGAAGTCCCTCGCTGACTACACGCACGTCGTCGGCAAGGAGACGACGGAGCGCATCCGCGAGCTGGCGGAGCCGCTGAAAGGAAAACGGATTCTCCACGTCAGCGCCACGGCGTTCGGCGGCGGCGTCTCCGAGATCCTCTACACGATCGTGCCGCTGATGCGCGACGTCGGCCTCGACGCCCACTGGCACGTGATCTTCGGCAAAGAGGAGTTCTTCAACGCGACCAAGCTCCTGCACAACTCGCTGCAGGGTGCCGAGGAGTCGCTCAGCGACGAGCAGTGGAAGCTGTTCGACGAGATCAACCAGATGAACGCCGAGGGCCTGCAGGGCGAGTGGGACGCGGTGATCGTCCACGACCCGCAGCCGATCGGCCTGCGGCGCGGCGCCCTGGCCAAGGGCCGCCGCTGGATCTGGCGCTGCCACATCGACCTCTCGACCCCGAACCCGGCGCCGATCGAGCGGCTGCTGCCGCTGATCGAGGAATACGACGCCAGCGTCTGGCACCTGCCCGACTACGTTCCGGCGGCGATGAACGCGGGCCGTGACGGCGTCAACATCATCCCGCCGGCGATCGACCCGCTGTCGCCGAAGAACATGGCCTTCTCGCCCGAGGACGCCGCCTTCGTCAGCCGCCAGTTCGGGATCGACCCCGACCGGCCGCTGATCACCCAGGTCTCGCGCTTCGACCCCTGGAAGGACCCGATCGGCGTCATCGACGCCTACCGCGAGGTGACCGAGCAGGTGCCCGAGGCGCAGCTGGCGATGGTCGGCTCGATGGCCAGCGACGACCCCGAGGGTCGCGAGTACTTCCAGAAGACCTACGAATACGCCGACAACGATCCCGACATCAAGATCCTCAGCAACCTCAACAACGTCGGCGCGATCGAGGTCAACGCCTTCCAGTCGCAGTCCGACGTGGTCCTGCAGAAGTCGATCCGCGAGGGCTTCGGGCTGACCGTCACCGAGGCGCTCTGGAAGGGGCGGCCGACCGTGGCCGGCAACGTCGGCGGCATCCCCCTGCAGATCGAGGACGGCGTCAGCGGCTTCCTCGTCAACTCCCCCTCCGAGTGCGCCCAGCGCTGCCTGGAGATCCTCGAGAACCCCGGCCTCGGCAAGAGCCTCGGGCGGGCCGGCAAGGAGCACGCGCGCCGCGAGTTCCTCTCGCCGCGACTGCTGCGCGACTGGCTCGGGCTGATGGGGAAGCTGGAAAGCTGACCGCGTAGTCTCTGCGGCGTGGAGGGCTCGCCGCTGATCATCGTCTCGAACCGGGGACCCGCCCAGTTCGAGCGGGACGAGAACGGCGAGCGCACCGTGCGCCGCGGCGGCGGCGGCCTGGTGACGGCGCTGTCCGGCCTGGTCAGGCACCGCGACGCGCTCTGGATCGCCTCGGCGATGACCGACGAGGACGTCGCCGTCTCCGAAGAGAAGGGCGGCCCGGCCGAGCTGACCCTGGAAGGCGTCGACCACCGCGTCCTCCTCGTCGGCAGCGATCCCGAAGCCTACGACCGCTTCTACAACGTGATCGCCAACCCGATCCTCTGGTTCATCCAGCACTACCTCTGGGACCTCTCCAACGCGCCGGACATCCGCCAGGACGAGCTCGACGCCTGGGACTTCGGCTACCAGGCGGTCAACCGCGACATCGCCAAGGCGGTGGTCGGCCAGATCACCGAGCAGGAGCGACCGCTGGTGATGCTGCACGACTACCACCTCTACACCGCCCCGGGGATGATCCGGGCCGAGCGGCCGGACGTCTTCCTCCACCACTTCGTCCACATCCCCTGGTCGCAGCCGGACAGCTGGCGGGTGCTGCCGGGCCGGATCCGCGAGGCGATCTTCGAGGGGATGCTGGCCAACGACATCATCGGCTTCCACACCCACGCCTACTGCATCAATTTCCTGCGCTGCTGCGACGAACTGCTGGAGGCCGAGGTCGACTACGTGACCCGCGAAGTCCGCCACGCCCGCGGCCGCACGCTCTGCCGCGCCTACCCGCTCTCGATCGACGCCGCGCGCCTGCAGCGGGCGGCGGAATCGCCGGAGGTGGCGAGCGCCGAGCGCGAGGTCCTGGAGCGGCGCCGCAAGCACCTGATCATCCGCGTCGACCGCGCCGACCTCTCCAAGAACGTGCTGCGCGGCTTCACCGCCTTCGACACCTTCCTCGAGCAGCACCCCGAGTTCCGCGAAGAGGTCACCTTCATCGCCCACCTGCAGCCCTCGCGCCAGGACGTGCCCGAGTACGCCGAGTACCTGGAGCGGATCGAAGCCCTGGTCGCGGTCGTCAACCACCGCCACGGCACCACCGACTGGATGCCGATCGACCTGCGCATCTACGAGAACTTCTACGACGCCGTCGCCCGCTACAAGCACTTCGACCTGCTGATGGTCAACTCGATCTTCGACGGCATGAACCTGGTCGCCAAGGAGGCGCCGGCGGTCAATACCCGCGACGGCGTCCTGATGCTCTCCGAGAACACCGGCTCCCACGAAGAGCTCGGCGACTGCACCCTGACCGTCAACCCCTTCGACATCCAGGAGCAGGCCGACGCGATCTACCGCGCCCTGACGATGAGCCCCGACGAGCGCCGGGCCCGGTCCGAGCGCCTCAAGGAGATCATCTTCTCCCGCAACCCCGGCGACTGGGTCGACTCGCAGCTGGCCGACATCGAGGAGATGCGGGCGAGCCTGACCTAGGGGCGAGTTCGGCCCCTCCCGCTCCTTGGGGCGGGATGAGAGGCGTGCGAGTTCGCTGGCGGGCCGCCTGGAAGGGCGGCTTGGTCGTGGCCGCGGCGCTCCTGGCGCTGCGCTTCGGCCCGGCCCTGCTGGCGCCACCCGAGCCGCCGCCGTTGGCGCCGGACGTCGGGTTGCCGCGGCCGGCGGCGAGCGAGCGCGGTCGCCCTTCGTACCGCTACCCGGGACAAAGGTCGATTGCACCCCGGGCCGCACCCCGGGCGAAGGCGCCGCGCCGGGATCGGCGCCGCGGGCGCTCGGCTCGGGCGCGGGAGGTGCCGCCCGCGCCCGTCCCTTCGGCGCCGGCGCCGGAACCCGCCGCTGCGCCGGAACCGGTGGCGCCGCCGGCGCCCGTCCCGGCAGCTCCGGCCCCACCTGCGCCCGCCGCGCCGCCCCCAACCGCGCCGCCGCCGGCACCCGCCCCGCCCCCGAGCGATGGATCGATCGAGTTTGCCCCGCACTGACCCGGCTTCGCCAGGCGAACTCCCCCGCTATAGTCCCTCGCCGTTTTGGCAGCCCCACGCGAATACGAGCTCGTCCTGATGCTGGATCCCCAGCTCGACGCCCCAGCGCGCGACGCGTTGGCGCAGGACGCCCGCGGTCAGATCGAGGCCGGCGGCGCCCTCAAACACGAGAACGACTGGGGCCTGCGCAAGATGGCGTTCGAAATCAACCGGCGCACCGAGGCCGACTACCGCTGGTTCCGCTTCGAGGCGCCCAGCGAACTGCTCGACTCGCTCGACCACAACCTGAAGATCGTCGACGGCGTGATGCGCTTCCGGATCTTCAAAGTGGATCCCGACGCGCCGGTGATCGTGCCGCCCGCAGTTGCCGCCGCCCCGGGTCCTCGCGAGCGCACCGCGCAGGGTGCCCGCGACGAGCACGGCGACGCCGGCGACGACTCCGGCGAGTAGCCGACTTACCCCCGCTGTTTGCGGAAATGCCCGCCCCGAGGGGGAGGGATCGCGCCGCTGCCACTCTTAGACTGAAGTCCAGCAAACGACTTCAGAGGAGTTGAGAGCCTTGGCGGCTTCGAACGTGAACGTTGTGGTCATCACCGGGAACCTGACCCGGGACCCCGAGCTGCGCAGCACCGGGGGAGGAACTTCAATCTGCAAGCTTCGGGTGGCGGTCAACAGCCGCCGCAAAGACGGGCAGTCGGGCGAATGGGTCGACAAGCCCAACTACTTCGACGTCACGGTCTGGGGCGCGCAGGGCGAGAACTGCGCCAACTACCTGTCGAAGGGTCGGCCGGTGGCGATCGAAGGTCGCCTCGACTGGCGCGAGTGGGACGACCAGTCCGGCAACAAACGGCAGAGCGTCGAGATCATCGCCAACACGGTCCAGTTCCTCGGCTCCCGCGACGGCGCCGGCGGCGGGCCCGGCAACGGCGGCAACGGCGGCGGCTTCAGCCCGCAGAGCGACGTCCCCGTCGACAACACCGACTTCGCCGGCGCTCCCTCCGGGGGCGGCGGCGGCAGCGAAGACGACATCCCCTTCTAGCCCTGGAGTGCCATTGGGCGCGGCTTCTGTAGGATTCCGCGCCCAATGGCACGAGCTAGAGAGACTTCTAACAGCACTCCCCGCCGCGGCGGTCGTCGCGGCCAGGACCGCACCCGTCCGCGCAAGTACACGCGGATCAACGCCGAGACGGTCGACTACAAGGACCTGAATCTGCTGCGGCGCTTCCTCTCCGACAAGGGGAAGACGCGCGGTCGGCGGGTCACCGGGCTTTCCCGGCGGCATCAGCGGCAGCTTTCGGTGGCGGTGAAGCGGGCGCGCGAGATCGCCCTGCTTCCCTACGTCGGAGAGCGTTGATGGCGCAGGCGATCCTGCTGCAGGACGTCGAGTCGCTCGGCGAGCGCGGTCAGGCAATCGACGTCGCCCCCGGCTATCTGCGCAACTACCTGATCCCCCGCAAGCTGGCCCAGCCGGCGACGCCGGGCGCGCTCGAGGAAGCGCAGCGCCGCCGCGAGGCCGCCGAACGGGCCGAGAAAGCCCGCACCGAACGTGAAGTGCAGGCAGCCGGGCTGCTCGGCAAAACGGTCCTCACGATCCACCAGCGGGCCGGCGAGGACGGCAAGCTGTTCGGCTCCGTCGGCGCCCGTGAGATCGTCGACGCGCTGCAGGAGGCGCGCGACCTGCGGATCGACAAACGCCAGGTCCGCCTCGAGCAGCCGCTGCGCGAAATCGGCACCTTCATGGTCGAGATCGAGCTCTCCGACGGCACCGTCGCCGCGGTGAAGACGATCATCGCCGAAGAGAAGTAGCTCCTCCCCACCGCCGTCGGCCGCGCCGCTAGGCTCGGGCGATGCTCTCGCCCCGCCTGCCGACCCGGATTCGCCGTCGCGCCCGCGCCCGCACGCGCTTCGGCTGGGCCCGCGCCGAGCGGGCCACGGTCGGCCTCGCCGTCGTCGCCCTCGGTGGCGCCGGCGCCGTGATGGCGGACCAGTTCGCGCGAATGCTGCGCCGCCGCTCCCACGAGCGCCAGGATCACGAACCGCTGCTCGAGGCCGCCCCGGCAGCCGCGGTCGACACCGTCGACGCCGCCGTCCGTGGCTACGTCGCGGCGCCGCGGGCCGAGACCGTCCTCTTCAACCTGCTGGCCGGATTTCTCGGCTCCTTCGCCCTGGTCCGGCTCTCGACCTGGGGTATCCGCGACCGCTGGTGGCCGTTCGAGAACGTCCGCGTCGGCGGCCGCCACATCCACCACTTCGTGCCGGGGATCCTGCTCGCCTTCACGGCCGGGACGGTGGCGCTGCTGACCGACGACGACGAGCTCGAGCAGCGGCTGGCGATCCCGATGGGCGTCGGCGTCGGCCTCACCTTCGACGAGGCGGCGCTGCTGCTCGACCTCCGCGACGTCTACTGGACCCGCGAGGGACTGCTCAGCGTCCAGCTCAGCTTCGGCGCCACGGCGATCCTCAGCATCGCGATCATCACCCTGCGGATGCTGCGACGCGGCGAGCGGCAACTGCTTTCGCCGGGAATTTCCGGGAACGCTCCCGCCGCGAGCGTCGCCCTCTGATTGTCTAGGGGAGAAGCCCGCCGACCCGGCCCTGCCGCCGCGACGGCGCCTTAACTAGAGACATGCCGCAACCGCCGACCAGCCACGTCCCGCCCCAGAACATCGAGGCTGAGGAATCGGTCCTCGGGGCGATGCTGGTCGCCGAGCCGACCCTGACCCGGGTGATCGACGAAGTGAAGCTGAACGCGGCCGACTTCTACCTCGACCGCCACCGCCTGATCTTCGAATGCGTCTACGACCTCTACGCCGCCTCGAAGCCGGTCGACGAGCTCAGCGTCGCCGAGTCGCTGACCCAGCGCAACCAGATCGACCAGGCGGGTGGCAAGCACTACGTCTCCGAGCTGGCCGCCAAGGTCCCGGCTGCCGGCAACGCCAAGCACTACGCGGAGATCGTCCAGCAGAACTCGCTGCTGCGGCGGCTGCTCGGGGCCGGCCAGGAAATCCAGGGCTGGGTCAACGAGCGCGACGGCGAACCGCGCGAGCTCTCCGAGCGGGCCGAGAAGCTGCTCTTCGAAGTCGCCCACAAAGAGCAGGCGAGCGACTTCCGCATCCTCGGCGACATCCTCCACGACGAGGTCGACCGCCTCGAGAAGCTCTCCACCGGCGAGATCGAGATGACCGGGACGCCGGCCGGGTTCCGCGACATCGACGCGATCACCGGCGGCTTCCAGCCCGGCAACCTGATCATCGTCGCCGCCCGGCCGGCGATGGGCAAGAGCGCCCTGGTCGCCAACATCGCCGAAAACGTCGCGGTCAAGGCCGGCAAGCCGGTCGCCTTCTTCTCGCTGGAGATGTCCGAGGTCGAGCTTGCCCAGCGCTTCATCGCCTGTCGGGCGCGGATCTCCGGCGACAAGCTGCGCAAGGGACAGGTCTCCCAGCGCGACTGGCCGAAGGTGGTCCGCGCCTGCAACGAACTCGAGGAGGCGCCGCTCTGGTTCGACGACTCCTCCGATCTCGGCATCCTCGACCTGCGGGCGAAGGCGCGACGCCTGCACGCCCAGGAACAGGAGCGCGGCGGGCTCGGCCTGATCATCCTCGACTACATGCAGCTGA
>Ga0190271_10001088_pt1 | contig 15039 bp, 13 predicted proteins | sample Popmic356T_FD_133747 | JGI IMG/M metagenome (GOLD analysis project Ga0190271, IMG submission 133747) | Populus adjacent soil microbial communities from riparian zone of Weber River, Utah, USA - 356 T | ecosystem: Environmental > Terrestrial > Soil > Riparian zone | place: USA: Utah | collected...
CACCGAGGTCGTCCTGTTCGATGACGAACACGCCGTCGGAGCGGAGCACCAACAGGGTGTCGGCGTCGGAGGCGTACTCGACGATCAGCGGCTCGGACTCGGCCCCGACGAGATCGAGGCCCGCGACGACTTTCGAGCTGTCGGTCGCCGTGCTCGCAACCGACCCGGCAAGCGTCGACCAGACGATCGGGCCGCCAACGAGGAAGCGGCCGAGCTGCTCGAACACCAGGGCAGCCTCGACGAGACCGATGTCGGCGTCCGCTCCGGCGTCGAGCAGCGAGAACACGCCCAGGTCTGCCAGCTCCTTCCACTGCGTCGAAGTCACGGCGGCGCCGTCGCGCTCGCCGATCCGCTCGACCGGATAGCGCGCCGCGCAGAACGCGGCCACCGCGTCCTGCAGCGCCAACTGGTCGTTGTCGAGTCGGAAGTCCACTGGCTTGACACCCTTTGGGTCGGCTTAAATATCTAAAGGTTATAGCTTAGATCTGCGACGCTCCATCGCTCGAACGCGAGGGAGCAACAAGGAAGAGGACCTCCTCATGAGTGACGATCGTGTGCTCATCGACACGGACCGGGACACCGGGATCGCCCGAATCACACTGAACAACCCGGAACGCCGGAACTCCTACGACCCCGCGATGCGGGAGCAGTTGGGCGGCTACCTCGACGACATCGCGCTCGACGACGACATCAAGGTGGTGCTGCTCCGAGGTGAGGGGCAGGTCTTCAGCACCGGGGCCGACATGGGCAACGCCTATGCCTGGTACGGCGACGCCGCCCGGTCGACGGCCGACGGCGCCCCGGCGGCCCGTCGGCGTCCGAGTCAGCGGCGCCGCCTCTCGGTGGACCGCAAGACCTTCGACTTCTACCACGACTTCCTCGGGTACCCGAAGGTGACGGTCGCCGAGGTCAACGGCTTCGCGTTGGGAGGCGGTTTCGAGCTCGCGCTCATGGCGGACATCTCCGTTGTCGGCAGCTCGACCCAGGTCGGCATGCCGGCGACGCGCATGCTGGGCCCGGCGTTGGGGACGCTGCACATGTTCTTCTACCGCCTCGGCCCGAACCTCGCCCGGCGGATGCTGCTGACCGGCGACACTCTCCCCGCCTCGGACCTGGCCCACCTGTCGGTGTTCACGGAGGTGGTCGACGACGCCTCGGTGGAGGCGCGGGCGGACTGGTGGGCACGGAAGGTCGCTCGGATGCCGGCCGACGGGTTGGTGATGGCGAAGGAGGCGTTCCGGCTCGTCGAACAGATGCAGGCGTACCAGGGCGAAGAGGTCTCGAGCTATCTGTTCCACGCCTACGGGACCAACCTGCAGTTCGACGAAGGCGAGTTCAACTTCGTCAAGACGCGGGCGCAGGTCGGAACGAAGCAGGCCTTCGCACTTCGCGACGAGCACTTCGACATCCCCGAGCCCTGATCCCTCGGATGCCCCGCCCACTGGCCGGCGGACGCAGCGGTCACCGACGTCCATGATCAGCGGACAGCGGTCATTGGACAGTGGCGACCACGACCACCGCGTCGTCGGCCACGGAACGGGCCCAGACGTAGTCGGGCTTCCCCGTCGGGTGGCGTCGAATCTCCTCGGCGAAGAACACCGCCCGAGGGGCCTTGAATCGTGCGAGCGACGCCGCGCAGTGCTCGCGCAGCGCCTCGCCGGTCGTGTCGGCACCCGAGACGACCTGAACCACCGCGACGACCTCCTGGCCGAACCGTTCGCTCGGTCGCCCGACCACGAGGGCATCGACGACGGCCGGGTGTCGCAGCAACGCCTGCTCCACCTCCTCGACGAACACCTTTTCGCCACCGGTGTTCACGACCATCGAGTCACGCCCCAGCATGCGGATCGAGCCATCCGTGTCGAGCTGGGCGCGATCGCCGGGAACAGCAACCCGCTGACCATCGACGATGGGGAACGTGGACTCGGTCGCCGCCCGGTCGTTCAGGTACCCGAGGGGAACCCGTCCTCGGCGGGCCGTCCACCCGATCTCGTCGTCCCCCTGGGCGAGGAACCGTGACCGATCGGCGGAGAGCACGAAGGCGCCCGCGCTGGGCGCCAGTCCCCGGGGCGGCATGTCTCGGGTCATCGCGCCGTAGGCCATTCCCCCGGTCTCCGACGCCCCGTACCCGTCGACGATCATGACGTGGGGGATGAGCTCGATCAGGGCCTGCTTGGCCTCCAGGCTCGTCGTCGCTCCCCCGGTCCCGATCCGGACCAACGAGGACAAGTCGTACGGCTGCCGGCGGAGCTCGTCGATGATCGGCCGGGCGTAGGCGTCACCGACGATCGAAATCAGGTTCACCCGCTCCCGTTCGGCGAGGCTCAGGATCGCTCTCGCATCGAACCGCTGGGCATCGTCGTGCAGGACGATCGTGGCGCCCTGGTGGAGGCCCGAGAACGCCGTCCACTGGGCCGCGGCGTGCATGAGGGGAGGTGCGGGAAACCAGACCTCCGCCGGGCGGTCGGCGCAGGCCTGCAACGACTCGGGTGTGCACCCCTCGGCGCCCGCCATCGCGGCGATGAAGATGTCGGCCTGTCGCCAGAGAACGCCCTTGGGCGCGCCGGTCGTCCCGCCCGTGCACACGAGGACGAGGTCGTCACCGTCCGGGGTCGGGAGGCGCACGCCTGCCCCGCCAGCCAAGGCGTCCTCGAAGTTCACGCTGCCCTCGAGCGGCGCGACTCCGGATCCGTCGTCGACGTCGACCAAGACGACCGGTCGATCCCCGACCGCTTCGCCGACCAACTCCGCGAACGAGCGCTGGTAGATCACGCTCCGGGCCCCGACCATGTCGAACAGCGACCGGACCTCGGCGGGGCGATAGTGGTGGTTCACGTTGAACGGAACCGACCGTGATCGGTAGCACCCCAGCATCGACTCGATGTACTCGGGCCGGTTGTTCATCACGATCGCGACGGGAGCCTGGCCGCACTCCCACCGCGCGATCTGGTCGCGTTCGCGGTCGACGCCGACCGACTCGGTGACGAGGTGTCCCGCCAGGCCCCGCGAGCGGTCCGCCACATCGGCGTACGTCCGCCGGGTCCCCTCCCACACGAGCATGTCCCGGTCCCCCACGGTGTCTGCGATGACGTCGTGGAGTGCTGCCAGTGACCATTCGCCCGACATCACGTCCTCCCCTGACCCCTGTCCATCATTCCGCCCCTCGATTCCGGTCCGAGCCGGCCACCCCGGCACCCGCCACCCCGGCCTCGACGAGGCGGGCGATGTCGCGGTCGTCGAGACCCAACTCCTCGAGGACGACCTCGGTGTGCTCACCCAACCTCGGGGCGCGCCACCGTGGTTGGGGAACGGCGCCCCCGAAGTCGGCGGGACTGGCGAGCATGGGCAGCGTGCCCCGCTCATCGGGCACATCGACCACGGCCCCCGAGGCGACGAACTGCGGGTCGCTGACCACGTCGTCGATGGAGTTGACCGGCGCCCAGAAGAGGTCCGGCTCGAGGTCGAACCGCTCGGCCCACTCCGCCCTGGTCCGGGTCGCGAACAGGCCGTCGAGCTCCGAGATCAGCTCCCGAGCGTTCACGGCCCGGCCGCGCGCAGTTGCGAACCGCGGATCGTCGAGCCACTCCGGTCGGCCGACCGCGCGAGCCAACGCCGGCCAGTGTCGATCCCCTTCGATGCCGACGATCCAGAACTGGGTGCCGTCCTTCGCCTCGTAGTTGTTCACCGAGGGATTACGCATCGTCTCGCGGACGCCCGCGTCGATCGTTCGTCCCCACATCAGCGCGATGTTGACGTCGAAGCCGATCGTGTACACGCCCTGGCGCAGCAGCGAGGTCGAGACCACCTGGCCCCGGCCCGTGCGCTCACGCTCGAACAGGGCCGCGCTGATCATCGCGGCGCCGGTCATGGCGACCGTGTGGTCCCCCATGCCGGCGCGCTGGAACGGCAAGGGGCCGTCAGGGGTCCGGAGGGAGTCGGCGATCCCCGCCCGCGCCCAATAGGCGGCGACGTCGTACGCCGCTCGATCGGCGTCCGCTCCGTCGAGGCCGTAACCGCTGACGATCGCATAGATCAGGCGCTCGAATTCGCCGGTCAACGACTCGGGTCCGAGGCCCAACCGCTCGAGCGCCGATGCCCGGATGTTGGTGGCGAACACGTCGGCGCGGGCGATGAGGCGCCGGGCCACGTCGAGGCCTTCGGGACGGGACAGGTCCAGAACGATGCTCCGCTTGCCGCGGTTGTCGAGCTCGAACACCGGGTTGTCCTCGACACTGCCGCCCAGCATCGGACCGAACCCCCGCGCCGGGTCACCGGCGAACGGCTCGATCTTGATGACGTCGGCCCCCCAGTCGGCGAGCAGGCCGGCGGTTCCCGGACCGGCGACCCAGACACCGAGCTCGACCACCCGAACTCCGTCGAGCGCGCCGCTCATCGGCCCGCCGACCGCCTGTGCCCGGCTGCTCTCATTTGGGCTCTCTCATTTGGGAAAGTGTGACATACATTTTCTGCAAGTCCTGCTCCCACCAATCGGCCATCGTTGATAAACACTGGCGCATGAAGGAACTCGACTTCGCCGTTTTCGACGCGGACAACCACCTGTACGAGACCGAGGACGCCCTCACCCGGCACCTCCCCGCGAAACACTCGAACCTGTTCCGATTCGTCGATGTCCGAGGTCGAAAGAAGCTGGTGGTCCGCGACCGACTCACCGAGTTCATCCCGAACCCGACGTTCGAGGTGGTCGCCCGGCCCGGGTCGCACATGGCCTTCTACGCCGGAACGAACGCCGATGGCCTGACGCTCCGGGAACTGACCGGCAAGCCGATCGCGTGCCTGCCCGCGTTCCGGGCCCCTCAGCCCCGACTCGATCTCATCGACGAGCAGGGGATCGACGCGTCACTCGTCTTCCCGACCCTGGCGAGCCTCATCGAGGAACGGTTGCTCGACGACCCGACGCTCACGCAGGTCGCGATCCACGCCTTCAACGAATGGCTGTACGACGACTGGACCTACGACTTCGAGGGTCGGTTGTTCGCGACACCGATCGTGAATCCCTGCATCCTCGACGACGGCATCGCCGAACTCGAGCTCCTAATGGATCGAGGCGCCAAGGCCGTGCTGATGCGACCCGCTCCTGTCAGCTCGCTGCGCGGACCCCGTTCACCGTTCCTGCCGGAGTTCGACCCCTTCTGGGCCAGGGTCGAGGAAGCCGGGATCGTCGTGGCGCTCCATGCGTCGGACAGCGGCTACCAGGACTACCTGAACACCTGGGAGGGAACCGGCGGCGAGTACGTCGCGTTCCGGCCCCAGACGTTCGCGGCCGTGGCCGACGGTGGACGATCGATTCAGGATGCGCTCGCGTCCGCGATCTGCCACGGGATGCTGACCCGCTTCCCGGGCGTCAAGCTCATCAGCGTCGAGAACGGCGGAAGCTGGGTCGGAACGTTGTTGACCCACCTGGAGGCCGCCCACAAGAAGATGCCCCAGGAGTTCGCCGAGCATCCGGTCGAGGTGTTCCGACGCAACGTCTGGATCAACCCGTTCTGGGAGGATTCGGTGACCGGCCTGATCGACCTGATCGGGGCCGACCGCGTCTGCTTCGGTTCGGACTATCCGCATCCCGAGGGGCTCGAGCACCCGCTCGACTGGGCCGAGCAACTCGGTGACACGAGCAAGGCCGACATCGAGCGGATCATGTCTTCCAACATGTTCGACCTGATGGGCCTCGTCCGGCCCTCGAGGGAACCGCAGCGCCAGACCGTGTGACCTGTCTCCGGGGTGACGCAGCCCCCGGGCGGCTCGCCTACTGGCCGTCGAGCCGATCGAAGAAGAACGACTGGGCGTTCCCGTAGAGCCAGGCGTCCCGGACGTCGTCCGACAGGTCCAGGCCGGCAGCCTCTCCGAGCGTGCGCTCCATCGACAGCGCCGGGGTGTCGGAGGCGAAGATGATCCGTTCCTTTCCACGCGTGGACATGTAGTGGAGCAGGGAATCCGGGAGCCGCTTCGGCGACCAGGCCGAGGTCATCAACCTCAGGTTGCGGTACTTCAGCATGAGGCGGATCGCGGTGTCCCACCACGGGTCCGCACCGTGGATCATGCACAGCTTCAGTTCCGGGAAGCGGATGCAGACCCGATCGAGGTGGATCGGGTTCTGAGCCTCCGCGGGGAGGGGCGGACCGGGGATGCCCGTGTTCACGCACACCGGAAGGTCGAGCTCACAGCACTTGGCGTAGAGCGGGTAGTAGACCGCATCGCTCGGCGGGTACATGCCGTCGCCCCAGAAGCTCGGTCCGACGGTCACGTACGCGACGGGGTTGTCCTTCACGAACGATTCGAGCATCCGCATCGCCTTCACCGGCCGCAGCAGGTTCAGTCCGCCCGCGCCCAGGGCCAGCCGGTCGGGCCGTTCGTTCACATACTTCAGGCCGCGGTCACCCTCGAGACCGACCTTCGACAGCACGATCGCACGCTCGACGTTGTGGGCGTCCATGTCGTCGATGAGCTCGGGGAGCTCGGGGCTCGCCAGGAAGGACTCGCCTCCCTTGAAGTAGTCCTCCTTGACGCGAACCATCCACTCCGGTTGCTTCTTGTCTCCCAGGTCGACGTTGACGAGACAGTCGATTGCGCGGTTCATCGGGCTCCCATGTGCAGGTTGCTACGCGGACGCAGCGTGATTCGGAACGGTCTCATGTCGCCGGGTCGCCGGGCAGCGATCCCACGGCGGCGGTCGGAGTGAACTCCACCGGCATCGACTCCGGTCCGGAGATGAAGTTCGAGTGCCGGAACGGGATCTCCCCGGAGAGTCGCAGTTCGGGCAAGCGACGCAACACCTCGCCGAACATGACGTTGAGCTCGAGTCGCGCCAGCGACGCGCCGAGGCAGAAGTGCGGACCGAACCCGAAGGCGAGGTGCGGGTTCGGATCGCGTCGGACATCGAGGCGTTGGGGCTCGTCGAAGACCTCTTCGTCCCGATTGGCCGACGGGTAGAACAGGATCAGCTGGTCATCGGCCCGCAACGTCTGACCGCCGACGTCGACGTCACGGGTGACCGTCCGTGCCATGTTCTTGACCGGCGAGACCCACCGCAGCAGCTCCTCCACACCGAGCTCCATCGCCGCGTCGCCCGTCTGCAGCACGGCGGCCTGATCCGGACGGTCGAGCAGGGCCAACATCCCCCCGCTGATCACGTGCCGGGTCGTCTCGTCGCCGCCGATCAGGATCAGGAGCGTCTCCTGGACGATCGATTCGTCGTCGAGCATCTCCCCGTCGACCGTCGCGTGGCACAGCGTGCTGATCAGGTCGTCCTGGGGGTCGGCTCGCCGCTGAGCGATCACGTCGAGTTGGCATTCGCGGAAGCCGAGCATGGCGGTGTTGGCGGCTGCGGCGATCTCGGGGGACAGGTCGAGCGTCGTCGCCCTCAACATGTCGTCCGACCACACCAGCAGGTCGTCGTGCAGTTCGTCCGGGAAGCCGAGCAGGTCAGCGATCAGCAGGAGTGGGAGCGGCGCGGCGACGTCCCACACAAAGTCGCACTCGCCTCGCTCACACACCGCGTCGAGGATCGTCGTGCACAGCCGCTCGACCGTTCCACGGTGACCCGCGATCCGCCGGGGAGTGAATCCGCGATTCACCAGCGACCGTCGCCGCTGATGATCAGGGTTGTCCATCGAGATCATCATCGGCAGCGGCATGCCGTGGGGACGAGGGGCCCGACGACTCGAGAACGTGACCGGATCGCGTTCGATGGCGAGGACGTCGGCGTAGCGGGCGATGCCCCAGACGTCGCTCGCCTCGTCGTAGTAGACGGGCGCTTCTCGTCGCATCCACGTCCACGTCTCGTGGGGGTCGTCGGCGTACCAGGCCCCGTCGAGCAGGTTCAGCCCGTCACGTGTCACGTGCATGTCCGACCCCGGATCACGACGATCCCGTCACCGGCGAAGAATTGATCGGTCATGGACGGCCCCCCGGTCGCTGGGCCGACAGTATGACATGCCGAGTTTTGCCAGTGGGCTTCCGGTCCTGCGCACGAATCGCTCTCCGCCCGGTCGGGCAGGAAGATCGACGATGCACAGGGTGGGATTCAGATACCTTGACCGGTCGAGCCCGCCGCACAACGTGCTCACGTCCCGCAGAGGTCGCCCAGGCATGGCAGAAGGCAAACCACGGCAAGGGCCGATCCGCGAGAAGCCGCAGCTGATCGCCGACGAGCTCCGCGCTCTGATCGTCGCCGGCGACCTCTCCGAGGGAGAGTCGCTCGGCCACGAGCCGGACCTGATCGAACGCTTCGGCGTGTCGCGTCCCTCGCTTCGCGAGGCCCTCAGGATCCTCGAGGCCGAAGGCCTGATCAGTGTCGTTCGCGGTGCGTCCGGCGGGGTGGTGGTGCACGAGCCGAACGAGCGGATGACCGCCCGGACCGCCGCGCTCGTCCTCCAGGCCCGCAACGTGTCCCTCGCCGACGTCCACCAGGCGCGCAGCCTGCTCGAACCGGCTGCCGCCGCGACCATCGCCCGCTCCGGCAAACGGCGCTCCGCCGGCAACCAGCTCGCGCTGCTCATCGACGAGCAGGAACGCCACCTCGACGACCCCGACGGCTTCGGCGCCGCGAACGCCGCGTTCCACGAGCTCCTCGTCACGCTCGCCGGCAACCAGACGCTGACGATCGTGGCTGAGATGCTCAACGAGATCGTGTCCCGGGCCGTCACTGCGGTGTCGCAGGCCGGGCCGAACGGGCAGTCCTCGAGAACCCGTCGACGCGGCATCAGCTCCCAGCGACGCCTGGTCGAACTCATCGCCGCCGGTGACGGCGCCGGGGCGGAGGAACACTGGCGGGCCCACATGGCGGTGGTGGGTCAGGTACTGCTCGGCCAACAGGCCACGACCGTGGTCGACCTGCTCGACCACTACTGATCCGACCTGCCGGGGCGCCGAGACGGGTGGGCGGTGGCGCGAAAGCCGTTCCGACGACCCGGAAAGTCGCGCACTCGGAATCTGATAGTCCGGTTCTCTACAGAGAACAGTTCAAGGTGCCATCGTCAGTTAGGCTCCGACGGTCAACCTAGGGAGTCCCGACGAGATGTCCGAGACGTCGCCGATGGCCACGAAGAACTCCTCGAACGAGGCAACGAACAACGAGGCGATGAACAACGAGGCGATGAACAACGAGGCGATGAACAAGGTGTCGGGAACGACCACGTCCGGTCCATCGCCCGCCGAGGCCGCCGACCCGGCCGACTGGCACCGCCGCGTGGTCGACCGATCCCTGCGCTCGGCGACCAAGAAGTCGATCGATCGGGGCGCCAGCCTCATCCGGGCCGCAGCCACCCTGCTCGAACGCTCCAACGGCAACCGGTTCACCGTCCAGGAGGTCGCGGACGAGGCGGGGCAGTCGCTCCGGACGCTGTACCAGTACTTCGAGAGCAAGGACGACCTCCTCCTCGCGGTGTACGAGGAGGCGATGCGGACCTACGCCCGCATGATCCGGGAATCGGTGGTCGGCCTGTCGACTCCCCTCGAGCGACTCGCAGGAGCGATCGTCGCCGCCGCCCGGATGCCCGAGCGAAGCAGAAGCAGCTTCGATGTGGGCCTCGCCCGCCTGCGCCTCGAGCTCCGATCGGTCGAGCCGGACCTGGTGGCGCGTTCCCAACTGCCCATCACGTCGCTGTTCCTGGAACTGCATTCCGAAGCGGTCACCGCGGGCGAGATCACCGATGGGAACAGCCAGCAGGCGGTGTATTCGATCGTCGCACTCAACTCGGCCTTCATCCACAGCCTGACGCTGGGGAACGAGTACGGGCTCGAGCTGCCCGACCCGCAGGGTTTGGCACGGTTCTGCCTCCGCGGGATGGGCGCGGATCTGGACGACGACTGGTACGCCCGGGTCAGCGAGCTCGTGCACCTGCCACAGGGGCCGCTGTCCAACCGTGCCGGTGACCGAGGCGGTCCCACGACCGACGATGACGCGCTGGTCTGAGCGTGGCCATCGACCTCCGCACCCTCGTCGAACCGTCCCGCACCGCCATCGTCACCCAGGAGTGCCAGGGCGGGATCGTCGGCCCTGACGCCGGCCTTCGCGTGCTGGCCAAGGAAGCACAGCGTGACGCGGTTCCCAACCTCGCTCGGCTGCTCCCGGTCGCGCGGTCAGCCGGAGTCACCGTGGTCCACTGCCTGATGCACCGGCGACCGGACGGTCGGGGGGCGAACCACAACGCCAGGCTGTTCGCCGGCGCCGCCAAGCTCGGAACCGACCTCGCTCCGGGCAGTCCCGGCGGATCCGTCATCCCCGAACTCGGCCCCGAGCCGTCGGATCTCGTGCTCAGCCGCCTGCACGGACTCGGTCCGATGGGTGGAACCGACCTCGACGTGGTCCTCCGGAACCTCGGCGTGACGACGGTGATCGCGACGGGGGTCTCCGTGAACGTCGCGATCGTCAACCTGGTGATGGACGCGGTGAACCACGGTTACCAGGTCGTGCTGCCGAGGGACGCGGTGGCGGGTGTGCCGAAGGCCTACGCCGACGCGGTGATCGACAACACCCTCGCCCTCCTCGCCACCGTCACGACCACCGACGAGCTCATCGCCACCTGGCGCTAGCTCGGGACGGTCGACGCGGTCCACGCCGGGATCCGCGCGGTGTATCCGGCGAACCGACTCCGGACCTCCTCGAGGTCGAGCCCGAACTCGGAGGCGTCCGGATGGATGTTGACCTCCCGTTGGGAGGCGTTCTGCTCCCACCAGTTGCGCATTCCCGACTCGAACGCCTCGGTCACGGGTTCGCCGAGCCATCCGTACAGGCCCGTCACCTGTCCGATCGGGTCCTGCTGCATGGCCCGAAAGTCCATGTCGTAGAACCGCTCGTCACCGTGTTCGTCGCGGAACCGGAGCAGCGTCTCCATGCCAGCCGTCCAGTGCGCCACGTTGAGGTGACCGAGGTAGGGCAGGTCCACCTCCTCGTTGAACTGACGGCCGACCTCCGCGTAGACGTCGCTCACCGACACCATCACCTCGGTGGGATCCCGGTGGGTCATCACGAAGCGGGCGTCGGGGAACACCTCGTTCAGATCGTCGAGCCACAACAGGTGTGAGGGACACTTGAGCCGCCACGGCCGGGGCGGTTGGCCCCACTGCAGCAGCTGCAGCGTCCGTCGCTCGTAGCGGTACGTCGAGGTGAAGTCGGCCTGCAGGAGGAACTCCGAGTACGTCGGCACGTAGGCGAACGCCTGGAAGTAGTGCGACTTGAAGTCGAGCGCCATCAGGTCCTGGCACTCGTGCGGGCCGGTCGGCGTCGACGGGACGAGCGCCGACATCCGCGGTGACATCTCGTCCTGCATCGCCTGCAGCGCTTCCTGCTCGGCGATCCGGGGGTCGGGCCCTGACACCGTCGAGGGCGGCGGGCACGGTTCGCCCGCCTCCCAGCGGCGTAGCGAGCGAGCCTCGGGGTCTTCGGCGAGCAGGGCGGACAGCGCGGTGGAGCCGGTGCGCGGCAGGCCCAGGCCGATGAGGGGCGCGACGATCGGCTCCTCGGCGATCTCGGGGTGGCGCCGGTACCAGTCCTCGATCTTCAGACGCTGGCCGAGATGTTTGAGGATCAGTTCGGGGATGACGATCTCTCCGACGGCGTTGAGCTTGGCTTCGTTCCTCAGGGCGAGCACGAGGACGTCGAGGCCCTCATGGAAGGAGTGGTCACCGAAGTCGTCCAGGCCGGTCCGCTCCTGCGCGGTCGCGAGGAGCTCGTCGGGGGTGGCGATCATGCGTTCTGCCCGGTGGCGGATCCTTCCGCCATCGCGGTCGGCGGTGTCGACCGCTCGAGCATCCCGTGGGCGGACTCGCCGTCGAGCGTGTAGCGGACGATCGCCTGCTGGAGCTGCATCCCACCGCCGACATCCGGTGGCATCACCATGAAGGTCGACGCTGCGGTCTCGGCATGGATCTCGACGGTGCGGCCGTCCTCGGTCTCGAGGATGCACGACACGTCCTCACCCGTCGGCACGAGCGTCTGCAACCAGGGAGCGTGCACCGCACGGGCGGGGATGAGATCACCGTCGCCGTCGAAGAGGTACCCCTCGTTGTAGGTCGTCTTGCCGTCGTCTCGCTCGGGATAGGCGATGTACCCGAAGGCGCGGCCGCTCGGGAACAGCGCGGCTTGCCATGCATGGCCTCGGAATGTGGCGAGCCTGCGGATGCTCTGGCGTCGGACCCGGTTCGCGCCGCCGTCGATGACGTGGATCTCGTCGCCGATCCGGAGCCGGCCGGTGGCGCGGCACAGCTGCTCGAACCGCCACGGGTGGCCCATGAGGTCGCCTTCCTCCTGGGTGTCGAGCACCCGCTTGGCGTCCTCGAGCAGCCCGCCGTTCATCCACGGCGGCACCGCCGGTCGGATGTCGACCTCGAGCTCCATCGCCACCGGGTCACCCTGGCCGGGGAACGCACCGGCGAGTTGGGCGTCGATCGAGCTGGCCGCCACCTCTCCGTCGAAGCGGAGGCGAAGGTGCCGATAGGGCTCGATCAGCTCGAAGGACAGCGGGCCGGCCCCGAGGACCCGAGGTCTCCCGTCGGAGCCGTTGGGGTCCTCGACCGGACCGTTGGTGAACGCGTTGTAGACACGACCGTCGGCGAAGGCCACGTTCACCTGCAGGTCGTGCGTGTCCCACTGATCTGCCACCGCCTCGATCCCGATGCGGGGCATGCCGAAGTCAGAGCCCTCGTCCCAGACCCACGCGTTCACCGACTCGCGCATGTCGGGATCGTCGGGTTGCTTCGCGAAGACGAACTCCAGCTCGTCCTCGAATCCGCCAGTGAGATCAACGGTCATGGGCCCCCCGATGTCGCGGGGTCATCTTCGCAGGTGTCGGTCGATGCCGACCCCGAGAAAGGTCGAGCGACTGCGTCGCGGAGCGTGAGGGAAACCCGCGCGCCGGACGACGGTCGCGAGGCCACGACGGCGCCACCCCGCCGGACGATGATCGATCCGATCACCGTCCGGCGGTCCTTGCCTAGATCAACGCTGCCTAGATCAACGCCGCCACGTCGTCGTAGGTCGGAACGGTCTGGCCACGACGCGTCGCCTCGCGGTCGAGGCGGGCACGCAGCGGTTGGCCGCGTCGCATCAGGCCGATCTGTGATCGCAGGCCGTGCGGGATCGAGCAGTCGGTCAACGCACGGTGGACGTTCAGTTCGACCTCGCCTCCACCGGTCGGCGACGCCGTGGCGACCAGGCCGACGTTCTCCTGGAAGGCCATCCCCGCGCCGTGGTGGTGGAACGTGACCGACGCCGGTCCGGCTCCCACGTCGATCCCGGCAGGCGGCGTGACGACGAAGCCGGCGGGGCTCGACGAAGCTGCTCGGGCACGCCACGGGATGGGCCAACCGTCCGGGTCCACGGTGGTCACGACCGGCGGCCCGAACCGGTCGACCGCGCCACGGACCCGCTTGCGCCAGTCGACGGGCGTGTCGTTCCACGAGCCCGAGGTGCGACCGCCGGGCGCGGGGTCCGACGGCGGCGCGAGCACCGGCTCAGGAGCTCGCCGGCACTGGGGTGGGTGGGTGAGGTCGCCGTGGGGCCACCAGATGACCTCGACGGGCGTGACCTCGATCCAGATGCGCGCCCAGTACCAGTCCATCCGGCGTTGCACGAACACCGGTGGACGCGGCGCCTCGGGAAACTTCTCGAACGACTCGCGGAGGTAGCGGGCCGAGTTGGCGACCAGGTCGCGGTCCCGGACGGTGGCGAGTCCCTTCACGATCACGATCGGCGGATCGTCGATCCCCGACCCGCACGGGTCGGAGAACGAGAGGGTGACCCTCGGGTCGCGACGGGCCCGTTCCGCCTTGAGTGGATAGGTGAGTCCGGTCGAGACGTCGAGGGAGTGGGTGCCGTCGTCCCGGGAGGCCCCCAGGTACGGGGTCACGGGGAAGGTCACGGGTGCGCCGGCCCGTGTCAGGGACGAGTACTCGGTGGTGACGAAACTCGCAACGACCTCATCGAGGTCCGGTCCTGCATCGAGGAGGGCCGATACGTCGAGCGGCGTCATGACACGACCGCCTGCAGCGGTGCCGCGATTCGGTCGTAGGCCCGCCGCCAGAACAGGGCGTTGATGATGCGGAACGGAAGCGGCAGGTCGTCGCGGAGATGATCCACGTACGCCGGCTTGGCACCCTCCAGCACCCAGGGCAGCGCGAAGGCTGCGTCCCGCAGGCTGGAGTCCTTCTGGATCTCCTGTTCGATGGCTCGCCACTCCTCCACCTCGACATGGCGAGTGATGACGGGGAACACCGCGAGCTCCTCCTCATGGAGGTGACGGACCATGACCTGGTCCAGCTCCGTCGCGACGGCCACGGCGGCTCGAATGGAGTGATCGGTGGTCTCCGGCGCGCTCCGCATCATGTCGGTCGCTCCGATCAGCTCGCGGAACAGCTCGTCGAGCACGTGGTGGTCGGCGGTGAGCTCACCAGCGTTGAAACCGATCCGCTCGGCGAGAAGCGGGAAGATCAGGTCGTCCTCCCGCTCGTGGTGATGGACGATCGCGGTCTCGAACAGCTGTAGCCACCCGCTCATCCGGTCGACGTCGGCCCGATGGCGCACTCGGCCCAGGGCCTCGGGAAGACGGCCGGTGTCGCGCAGGATCGCGTCGTGGATCATCGCGTACCCCCACAACATCGGCGGGAGCCCGTCGCGTGGATCGGCTGCGACCAGCGGTTGGTGGACGGTGGGTTCGGTCATGGTCATCTCGGTCTCCCCTTCTATTTACATAGAGTTCGCTCTATCTGATAGAGTTGACTCTATGGAATCCTCGCCCGCAAGGTCAAGGAAAACCTCGAGCGGCAAGCGCCACTACGACGCGAGCCGGCGTCAGGACGACGCACGGGCACGCCGACGTCGGGTCGTCGAGGCAGCCCACGACCTGTTCCTCGACCGGGGCTACGGCTCGGTGACGATCCAGGAGATCGCCCAGCGGGCCGGCGTGTCGGCGCAGATGGTCTACGCGGCGTTCGGATCGAAGGCCGGCATCCTCTCCGAGGCGGTCGACCAGGCCATCGTGGGCGATGACGAGGACGTGCCGCTCTTCGAGCGTCCCGACCACC
>Ga0190271_10001089_pt1 | contig 15035 bp, 15 predicted proteins | sample Popmic356T_FD_133747 | JGI IMG/M metagenome (GOLD analysis project Ga0190271, IMG submission 133747) | Populus adjacent soil microbial communities from riparian zone of Weber River, Utah, USA - 356 T | ecosystem: Environmental > Terrestrial > Soil > Riparian zone | place: USA: Utah | collected...
GTCGGGATCCTGGTGGAACTCGAACTCGGTGTCATTGCTCCGAGTCACCTCGACTGCGGCCGGGACGATGGCGATCGCGTCGTCGCCGATCTCCTCGGCGAGACGAGCCCGGCGTTCGGAAAAGGGGTCTGACATGGGCCGAACGGTACCGCCGCTCCTTCTATGTCGCCGTAGGACCAGGAGACTCCCTCCCCTTCGGGTACTTCCCCTGGGGGAGAAACGGCGCCTGTCACCTCAGGTAAGCAATTACGACGTGCCCGGGGCGTGCTCCAGGTCGACGACGAGCGGGAAGTGGTCGGAGCCGAGGGCGGGGCCGAGCCGGCGATCACGGACCCGGAGATCGGCACTGTGGAGGAGGTGATCTATTGGGACACGGAAGGGGAGGATCGTCAACGCCGAGAACGAAGGTTGGACGCCGAAGCCGATCTGCGAGTTGCGCAGACCACCGTCGGAGACGAGCCCACGGAATGGAGAGGACCAGGGCGAGGCATTCAGATCGCCGACGACGGCGTAGGCGCCCTCCTGCGCCGCGGCCCAACCGGCGGCAAACGAGAGTTGAGCGTCGCGCAAGGCCGCCCGCTCACCTGATGTCGGGGCCAGCGGGTGTGAGGAGAGGATCTGCACCGGCACCGGCCAGCCCTCCGGCTGAAGCACGAGGGATATGGCCCGCCCGTCGCCCTCGGCAAAGCCATACGAAATGGCCTCGACCTCGTCTCGAGCCAGGACCAGCGTTCCGAAGATCAGATTCTCAGAACGTCCGCGGATGATCTCGTAGTCCAGCCCGGAGGACTCCATGGCCACCTCCCAGGGGCGGCTCGACTCGTGAAGCAGGACGAGGTCCGGGTCCGTTGCCTCGATGTACTCGATGACCTCGCTGTAGCTCTCGTTGGTGGAGAGCAGGTTGAAACTCATCACTCGCATTCCCGGCGCGCCCGCCACTGGCTCCCCCGGCGACCCCACGAAGAGCGGGGCGACGAAGAGCAGGTTGACTAGTGCGATACCAAGGATGGCGAGGCCGGTGCGGCGCCACCTACTGACCGCGATGACGAGACCGAGGACGGCCAGGATCACCACGTACTGAGCCCGGAAATTGGCCAGCACGTCGAGCCACCACACCCACGCCCCGGCAAACGAGGCGAGACTGATCACGGCGACGATGGCCGCGGGGATCACCACGAGGATCACCCGGGCACGTTAGGAAGAAGTGATCCTCCTCCGCAGGTCGGAGACCTGGGTGTGGACCGACTCAGGACTACCCCCGCCGGCGCTCATGCGACGCTGCACGGATGAAGCCGGATCGATGAGACCGAGATCGGCCTCCACGAAGTCCGGGTGCGCAGCGACCAGGTCCTCCGCGGTCGCAGCCAGCAAGTCGCGACCCTGTCGCTCGAGAGCGAGGACCAGGTTGCCCACCGCGGCGTGTGCCTCCCGGAAGGGGATGCCGCGTGCCACCAGGGCCTCGGCCAGGTCGAGGCTGGATGTCTCCACTGATGGGGCTACTGCGAGGAACTCGGTCTGACGAAGCAACTCGACCATCGCTGCCAGAGAATCCGCCAGTGTGTCGTCGGCCTCGAAGACGAGCCGCTTGTCCTCCTGGAGATCGCGGTTGTAGGCAAGAGGAAGGCCTTTCTGGAGAGTCATCATCGCCGCCAGCAGCCCCGTGACTCGGGCGGCCCGCCCTCGGACCAGTTCGGCGATGTCCGGGTTTCGCTTGTGAGGAAGGGCCGACGATCCCGTGCTCACGCTGTCACCGAGCCGTGCCCGGCCGAACTCGGGTGTGGCCCAGAGGATGACCTCCTCGGCGAGACGCGACAGGTTCACCATGGCCTGGGCGCAGCAGAAGATGTACTCCGCAAGGTGATCCCTGGAGCCGACGGCGTCGAGGGAATTCTCGAAAGCGCCGGACATTCCCAGGTCCCTGGCGGTCGCCTCCGGGTCTATCGGCAACGATGTGCCTGCCGAGGCGCCGGCGCCTAACGGCGACACATCGGTGCGGCTCCGGGCGCCGGCGAATCGCTCAGCATCCCGAACCGACATCCAGGCATAAGCGAGGAGATGGTGCCCGAGTGTCGTTGGCTGCGCCTGCTGGAGATGCGTATATGACGGGACGACGGTCGTGGCATGGCTCTCCGCGATCCGGGCGAGGGTGAGCGCGAAGTCGTGGAGCTGGTCGATCCGCTCGCCGGCGGCACGTCTTGTGTATAGACGCATGTCGAGGGCGACCTGATCGTTGCGTGAACGCGCCGTGTGCAGCCGGCCCGCACGATCGCCTACCAATTCGAACAACCTGCGCTCCACCGCCGAGTGGACGTCCTCGTCCACGGCGGAGAACTCGAATATCCCACCGGCGGCCTCGGACTGGATTGTCTCTAGCCCGTCGAGAAGGGTCTTCACGTCGACATCGGCGAGGATCCCGGTCTCCCCGAGCATGCGGACATGTGCCATGGAGCCCTCGACATCGTCGGCCAGGAGTCGTTGGTCCGAGGTATCCGTTGTGTAGGCCCAGAGGGTCTCGCCCGGGCCTGAGTCGAAACGGCCGCCCCAGAGGCTCATTCCACCTCCCCGCCGCCAAACCCTCTGATCCGCAGCGCATTGAGCGAGATGAAGCCTTCGGCATCGGCCTGTCGATAGACGTCGTCGGCCTCGAAGGTGGCCGAACCCGGGTCATAGAGCGTGTTCGGTGATCGTCTCCCCGTCACGGTGGCCCCGCCCTTATAGAGGACCAATCGCGCCTCACCGGTGACCGGTTTCTCGATGTCGTCGATGAAGCCCTGCAACGCGGTCCGCTCCGGGCTGAACCAGAAGCCGTTGTAGACGATCTGGGCATAGCGGGGGATGAGGGAGTCCCGGATGTGGAGCACTTCCCGATCGAGCGTGATCGACTCGACCGCACGATGGGCGAGATGGAGGATGGTTCCCCCGGGCGTCTCGTACACCCCGCGGCTCTTGATCCCGACGTAACGGTTCTCCACGATGTCGACCCGGCCCACCCCGTGACGCCCCGCCAGCGCATTCGCCTCTGTCAGCATCTCGACCGGGCCCAACTCTCGTCCGTCGATGGACACCGGGTTGCCGTGCTCGAACCCGATGACCAACTCCTCTGGCTCATCCGGGGCATCGGTGGGATCAGCGGTGAGCCGAAACATCTTGGGAGGCGGCGCCGCCCACGGGTCCTCGAGGATCCCCCCTTCGTAGGAGATGTGGAAGAGGTTGGCATCCATCGAATACGGCTCCTCCCGGGTGACCGGCACCGGGATCCCGCGTTCTCTGGCATAGTCGATGAGGGCTGTGCGACCGTCGAGGTCCCACTCCCGCCACGGGGCTATCACGCGCAGATCGGGCGCAAGCGCCGCCACCGAGAGCTCGAAGCGGACCTGATCGTTGCCCTTGCCGGTCGCCCCGTGCGAGATGGCGTCGGCGCCGTAGGCGCGGGCAGTTCGCACCAGGCCTTCGGTGATGATGGGGCGGGCCAGGGAAGTCCCAAGCAGGTAGTGGCCCTCGTAGATGGCACCGGCGCGCAAGGCCGGGAACACGGCGCCATCGACAAATCGATGGGTGAGGTCCTCGACGACTGCCTCCACCGCCCCGGTGGCGATGGCCTTCTCCTTGGCCTCTGCGGCCTCGGCCCCCTGACCGACGTCGGCGGTGTAGGCAATCACCTCAGCCCCGCGCTCCTCGCGGAGCCAGGCCAGGATCACCGACGTGTCGAGGCCACCGGAATAGGCGAGGACGACTTTCAACGTCATTCCTCCTCGTCGGGCGGTGGCCCTGGATCGGGGATGCCCTGGGCCATGGCCCAGTCCCTGACCATGGCGTATGCCTGCCCCACGCTGTAGGGGCCCTCGTCGATCCTTCGCTCCAGCATCAACCCCATGATGTCACCGATGTTCGGGCCCGGCCCAATCCCCAGATACGCCATCACCTGATTGCCGTCGATCGGGGCCCGGAGACGCGAGATCTCCTCCTTGGCGCTCAGCTCGGCGATCCGTTCCTCCAGCTCGTCGATGCGGTTCTGGACCGCTCGCGCTCGCCGCGGATTGGCGGTGGTGACATCGCACCTGACCAACTCGTTCAGGTAGGGCAGGAGTGAGCCGGCATCACGGACATAGCGACGCACCGCCGAGTCGGTCCAACCCATCTTGAGCGTGTGCGGGCGGAGGTGGAGGAAGACGAGTCGGGAGACATCCTCGACGACCTCGCCCGGATAACGGAGGACTTTCAGCCGGCGTCGTGTCATCCGCGCCCCGACGACCTCGTGATGGTGGAACGAGACACCATCCTTGCCGAACTGGCGGGTATCGGGCTTTCCGATGTCGTGGAACAAGGCGGCGAGGCGGAGCACGAGCTCGGGGCGCGTCTTGTCTACCACGGCCAGCGTGTGGGCCAGCACGTCCTTGTGACGCTGATGTGGGTCTTGCTCCATGGCCAGGGCCGGCAGCTCGGGCAGGAAATGGGCGGCCAACCCGGACGAAACGACGCGATCGAGGGCCGTCCCGGCTTCCGGTGCCACGACGAGTTTCGAGAGCTCGTCCCTTATCCGCTCCCCCGACACGATCTCGAGCCGCTCCCCCATCCCGGCGACGGCCTCCACCGTCCGGGCCTCACCGGTGAATCCCAGCGTTCCCTCGAACCTGAACAGACGGAGCATCCGTAGCGGGTCCTCTGAGAAGGAGATCTCGGGATCCAGCGGTGTCTTCAGCACCCCTGCGGCCAGGTCCGACAAGCCACCGTGGGGGTCGATTGGGACCATGTCCATGAGAGAAAGAGCGATGGCGTTCACGGTGAAGTCGCGTCGGGCGAGGTCGGTCTCGATGTCGTCGGAGAACGTCACCTGGGGCTTGCGCGAATCGTCGCGATAGATCTCGTTCCTGAAAGTCGTGACCTCGACGGTGTGCCCGTCTCTGCGGGCGGCAACGGTGCCAAACGTCGCTCCGACGCGGTAAACCACGTCTGCCCAGGTCTCGAGAAGCTCGGCGATCCGATCCGGCCGGGCATCGGTGGCGAAGTCGAAATCCTCCAGCGAGCGCTCGAGAAAAGCGTCGCGGACGGAGCCACCGACGAGGAACAACTGATGACCTGACGCCCGGAATATGCCGTGCAGCTGGGCCGGCGGAAGATCGGGTGAGACGAGAAACTCGAGCCGCTTCGGGATCACCGGAGCGAGGTTATAAGTGGTAGGTGGTAGGTGTTAGGTACCTACCACCTAACGGGCTACAACTGGATGCCGGCCGCCTGGGCCTTGGCCCGCAGTTCGTGGACGTTTCGGGCATAGGGGATGGCGGCGGGGAGCTCAATGGATTTGTCGACCACCAGTTTGAGCAGTGAAGCGTCCATCGTCTGCATCCCGAAGAACTCGCTCTCCTTCATGATGTCGATCAGGGCCGGGGCCTCGGCGCCACCGATGATCCACTCCTGGACACGCTCGTTGTTGGTGAGGACCTCGCAGGCGAGAGATTTCCCCTTGTCCTGGCTCTCGAGCAGACGCTGGCTGACGATCGCCAGAAGCTGTGCGGCGAGCTGTCCCCTTACGACGCGTTGCTGCGAATCGGGGAACAACGAGACGACCCGATCGATGGTGTCGGCTGGGTCGGTCGTTCGCATCGAAGAGATCACCAGGTGACCAGTTTCGGCGGCGGCAATGGCCGCACGTGCGGTATCGGCGTCGTCGAACTCAGAGATCATGAGCACGTCGTTGTCGTGACGCATCGCGCTGCGAACAGCGTCGGCCGCGCTCGGTGTGTCGACGCCGACCTCGCGTTGCTCGACGACGCTCCGCTTGTCGGGATGAAGCACCTCGATCGGGTCCTCGATGGTGAGGATGGACACCGCTCGGTTGGTGTTGATCCAGTCGAGGATCGAGGCCATCGTGGAGGTCTTGCCCGAACCGGAGGCTCCGGTGACGAGGAGAAGCCCGGACGATTCGGCAGCCAGCTTCTCCACGACCCGGGGCAGCCCGAGATCGGCGAAGGACATCGTCCCCGGGAACACACGACGTAGAACCACTGATACCGAACCGCGCTGACGGAAGGCGGTTACCCGGAAGCGCCCGATGTCCTGTCGACCGAAGGCGAAATCGGCAGTGCCGGTGTCTTTGAAGTCTCGGGCGCCGCGGGGGGTGAAGAGGGCCTCGGCATAGGCCTGCGTGTCCTCGGGCTTGAGCGCCTCGAAGCCCTCGAGTCTCTCCAGGTCACCGCTGACGCGGGCCACAGGCGGCGAGCCGACTTTGAGATGCAGATCCGTTGCGCCCAGCGAGACAGCGCGACGGAGAAGATCCTCGATGTTGATTTCCATGTTCCTCTTTCCCAGTTGACCCAGGATGTGGTTATCGGCGCGGGTCACAGGGGAACTGAAAGAGTTCTCAGAGGCTCCAATGCCTCGCGACCGCCACGCCGGCCACGTCGATCGCTTCAGACGCGCCCGGGGCCGAGGTGAGAGGAGGGCCGAATTGCTCCTCCCCGGCCATTCCGCGAACAGTGGACCGGGCTGAGTGGCGGAGCCCGTCGAGGTCGTACCCGCCTTCGAGTGCGAAAACCGTGCGGTGCGGGGGGTGGGCACGGGCCAGACGCGAGGCCATCCACCCGTAATCGGCGTCCAGCAGATCTAGATCGGCCAGGGGGTCCTCGGTGTGGCCGTCGTATCCGGCGCTAACCAACACCCAATCGGGGCCGAATTGGGAAACGACGGGGATCACCAGCTCCTCCCATGCCAGACGGCACACGTCTCCGGCGGTCCCGGCCGGCAGCGGGATGTTGACCGTGGTGCCGGCCGCCCCGATGTCGATGTCATCGGGACGCCCCTCGAAAGGATAGAAGTCATCCTGATGGACGGAGACATACAGCACGCCCGGATCGTCTGCCATCAATGTCTGAGTCCCGTTGCCGTGGTGGACATCCCAGTCCAGGATCGCCACTCGCTGGCCGCGTGACCGCAACCAGGCCGCCACGACTGCGACATTGTTGAACAGGCAGAAACCCATCGCCCTCGAGCGGAGGGCGTGGTGACCGGGCGGCCGGCAGAGCGCGAACCCCGTGGCGTCCGACCGTCCCTCTAGTTCGAAGATCGCGGCCTTGACGCCTCCTGCTGCCGTAATGGCCGCAGCCCAGGTGTCGCGGGAGGCGAAGGTATCCATGTCGAGGGCGCCGCCGCCGAGATGGCAGAACCTCTCGATGGCGTCTATATAGGCCGGGTCGTGGACGAGGGCGAGGTCGGCACGCTCGATGGGCGGTGCCTCGATCTCGATCACCTTCAGCCCGCTCTCTGAGATCCCACGGAACACCGCGCCCAGTCGCTCGGGCCGCTCCGGGTGGCTTCGGCCGGTGTCATGCAGTGCTGCCATCGGGCTGGCGGCCACCACCACTTCCATGCCGTACTCTCCCACAGGTGCCCGATCGCCTGCATCTCGACGGGGTCTGGCCCGGCCCGGTGACGGTGCGCAGGGGTTGGGCCAAGGCACTGGCACGGCCATGGAACGATGACTTCCCCGACCCCGCTCTTCGCCTCGAGCGCGGCTCTCATGAGTTCCTGAGGGCCGTGGCTGAGCTCATGGGGCCGAGGGGATCTGGCACCGTCTACTCCCCCGCTCTCTATCCGTCGGCGACGAAGGTGTGGGCTTCTGCCGGATTCACCCTGTTCCGCCTGCTCGATGTGATGGAGTTGACGCTGGGGACGAACACGCGCCCACCCGAGCATGTAGTGGAGGCGACCAACGCCCCCGACTGGCCCCCTCTGATGGCGATCGATCGTCTCGCCTTCGATGGGTTCTGGAGGATGAGTGAGGCGGGCCTGATCGAGGCGATGAAAGCCACGCCGCGGGCCACAGTTCTAACCGCTCGAGTCGACGACGAGCTCGCCGGATACTCATTGGTGGGTTCCCAGCTGACGGCTTCCTATCTGCAACGGGTGGCCGTTGCCCCGCCATTCGCCGGCCAGGGCATCGGCAGTTCTCTGGTGCGCGCCTCCGCAGAATGGGCATCCAAACGCGGATCGCGCGCCCTCGTGCTCAATCTCCGCCCGGAGAACGACCGAGCCCGCCGTCTGTACGAGCGGGAAGGGTTTCAGGCGCGCGAGACGCCACTTCATCTGTTGCGATACGAACATGTCGAATGACAGAGGAGAACATCATCCTGGAACAACGGACTCGGCGGTTCTGGAGGGAGCGGCAGCCCCGGCCGACCGGCGTCTGCTTGGCCGACGCCCAAACCTCTCCCAAGACGACTGAGGGTCGTCCCCCCGACGCGACGGGCCCACGGCTCTGGAGCCAACCGGCCAAAGTCGGCCGGCAATAGAACATGCCGCCACCGGTCTCCGACCGTTACCGCCTCGAGATGCGGCTGGGGCGCGACAACGACATCGAGGAGTGGCTGGCTACCGACACCTCCCTCGAGCGCCCGGTGCTCATCAGGTCTCTCGGCCCGGAGTCGAGCCAGGAGCGAAGGGAACGGTTCGTGGCGAGTGTGAGCGGGGCGGCCAAGACCGGCCATCCCCATCTCTCCCGTGTCTTCGCGGTCGAAGACGTGCCTGGCGGCGCCTACGCAGTGTGTGAGTGGACCGGTGGGGCGACTGCCGCCGACCGCCTGGCGGCGGATCAAACCGTCGATCTCGAGGAATTCCTGCCTAACGCCTCGGGTCTATCCGGGGCCCTGGCCGCGCTGCATGAATCCGGCGCAGCGCATGGGCAGATCGATCTCTCCGCCATCTCGTGGTCGGTTGCCCATCCCGCCAAGCTCGGCGCGTTCGGGAGAGAATCGCGCACAGATCAAGAAGGGGATGTTCGGGCCCTGGCCGCCGTCCTCGAGACCGCCCTCACCGGGTCGGCACCCGGCGGGCCGCCGCCCTCGGAGAGCATCGATGGAGTCCCGAGGGCCATCGACAGGGTCCTCCGTTCCGCCCAATCCGGGGATCTCGGCGCCGCCGACCTGGAGAAGGCGCTCCTTGCCTCCCCCACCTTGCGCCCGGCACAACCCGAGCCGCTGTCCACCTCCCGTCGCCTCCTCTATGTGGCCGTCGGGCTCGTCGTCCTCGCTGTAGGCCTGGTGGCGCTGGGAAGACTCTTCATCGGCGGGGGCGAGATCATCCCGATTTCCCCCACCACCACGCTGGGCGCCGACCCGGCCACGACGACCACCATCGGAACCGCGACCACCGTTGCCCCCGGTCCGGTGAGAGTGGTCGACTTCGGGTCCTTCGATCCCTTTGGTGAAGGTGGCGAGAACGACGAGGCGATAGGCAACGTCCTCGACGGGAGCGCCTCGACAATTTGGCGGTCGGAGCGGTACCAGGACCCCCTTTCGCTGGTGAAGCCCGGGGTCGGGCTTCGCTTCCAGGTGAGCGGCGCCCCATCGGCCGTGCAGTTGGTCGGCCTCACCAGTGGCACGGAATTCGGCTTCTACTGGGCCCAGGACCCACCCGATGACATCGACGGGTGGGAGCGCGCGCTCGGTGCAACGGCAGAGTCGAGCACGACCCTTTTTCCCCTGCCGCGACGGGAAGGCGGGCACTGGCTGCTGTGGATGACCGACTTCCGACAGCAGTCCGACGGAACCTTTTACGGCGAGCTCGGAGAAGTACGATTCACGCCGTGACGGTCCCCGGCAACGAAGCCGAGCTGCTGACTCGGGTCGTCTCCGGAGACCGGGAGGCATTTGACGCCATCATGCGCGTACACGAGGACCGGGTGTTCTCGGTCTGTCTCCGCATCCTGGGAGACCGGGAAAAGGCACTCGACGCCACCCAGGACACCTTTCTCACGGTGTTCCGCAAGGCGGGTCAATTCCAGGGTCGTTCTGCGGTGGGTACGTGGATCTACCGGATCGCCGTCAACACCTGTTATGACCAGCTCAGACGGGCACAGCGAAGACCGTCGGAAAGCCTCCCCGATCATGTCGACCAATCGGACCCGTCGGCCGAGGAGGCAATCGAGTCTGCCGCCGTGCGACCCGAGATCGAGCTCGCCCTGGCCCAGCTGCCCGCCGACTTCCGGAATGCGGTGATCCTCTCCGATCTCGAAGGGCTCTCGCTCCCCGAGGTTGCCGAGATCCTCGGGGTGCCCATCGGAACCGTCAAGTCACGTGTGTTTCGCGGCCGCCGACTCCTTGCCAAGCACCTTGGGAACCAAAACAACCAATGAGACCGTCCAAAGTTTCGAATGCATGAACATCCCCTCGATTTGATCGCGGCCCTCGCCGACGGCTCCCTCAGCGATGAGGCAGAGGCGCGCGCCCTGGTCGAGACCTGCCCGAAATGCCGCGACGAGTACCGCGCCCAGACCGAGGTGATCGGATGGTTAGCGGCCGTTCCTGCCGCGAAGTTGACCGACCTGGAGAAAGCTGCCCTTCATCGCGATCTGTGGACCGAGTTGCGCAACGAGCCGTCCAAGACCCCGGCCACACCCTGGTGGCAGCGTCTCTCCTATGTTGCCGCCGCATTGCTCGTCACAGTTGGATTGGTCAGCGTCCTCAACAACGGCGCCCTGACCGGTGGCGGGGAATCTGCCGACACGACTGCGGCAGCCCCCGTCGAAGCGCTCGATGCCCCGATCGAGGAGGTCCCCTTCGTCGCACAGGGAGAGGATGGCAGTGAGTCCGCCCCTGAGCTGACGACAGAGACCACGGCCGCCGCTGAGGGCGCTGGTGAGGAGAGCGTCTCGGTGCCATTCCAGGAACTTGCAGACGAGGCGCGGGCCAGTCAAGCCGATCGCGTTGCCACCCAGGGCACCGACCGGGACACCGAGGTATGCCTGACCAGGGTTGGTCTGGATGAGCACCTGGTAGCAGACGAGATCGAGCTCGACCGGACCTACCTGCTGGTCATGCCAGAGGATCCAGAGGCAGAGCCGATCGTCACCTTCGTCGAGCTGCCCGCGTGTGAGATCGTCTACGTCGGATAGCCGCCACGACCAACGGGGTAACTAATCTCGTTACCGATGGAGGAATTAGCCGCCAGGTTCGCCGAGGTCCTCGAGCAGATCACGATCAAAGTCCGTTCGCTGACGGTCGACCGTGTGGCCAAAGGGATACGGGTGACTGGTCTGGGAATCCTGGCGGCCAGCCTTGGGTTGTCCGCATTGTTGTTCCTGTTTTTGGCGATATTCGGGGCCCTCGAGATCCCGCTCACCACGGCCGGTGCCTTTGCGGTCTTCGGCCTCGTGTTCGTCGGCGCAGGCACCTACCTGTGGTTGAAGAGGACCTGATACAGAGATGAGTCACGAGAAGCTGATAATCATCGGCTCCGGGCCGGCAGGATTGACTGCCGCCCTCTATGCCGCCCGCGCCGACCTCGACCCGCTCGTGTTCGAGGGGGTGGCTGCCGGCGGCCAGTTGATGATCACGACCGATGTCGAGAACTACCCGGGCTTCCCCGACGGCATTCTCGGACCGGAGCTGATGGATCAGTTCCGCAAACAGGCCGAGCGTTTCGGTGCTCGCCTGCAACAGGTCGACGTCACACATGTCGACTTTGGCTCCCGCCCGCTCCAGGTAAAGGTCGGGGGCGACGACTACACGGCCGATGCCGTCATCGTCGCCACCGGCGCAACAGCCAAATGGCTGGGAGTTCCCGGTGAGGCGGAATTGACCGGGCGCGGAGTCTCGGCCTGTGCCACCTGTGACGGATTCTTCTTCAGGGACCAGGAGCTGGTCGTCGTCGGCGGTGGCGACACTGCCATGGAGGAGGCGCTGTTCCTGACGAAGTTCGCCTCCAAGGTGACGATCGTCCACCGGCGTGACGAGTTCCGCGCTTCGAAGATCATGGCGCAGCGTGTCATGGATCATGAGAAGATCGAGGTCCTCTGGAACACGGTCCTCACCGAGATTCATGGGAGTGCCACGGTCGAGAAGGTGTCCCTCGAGGACACCGTCACAGGCGCGAAGCGGGAGATGGCCGCCAACGGGGTGTTCGTGGCCATCGGGCACAAACCCAACACCGAGTTGTTCGCCCAAGAGCTCGATCTGGACGAGAATGGGTACATCGTGAAGTCGCCCGACGGCAGCACCCGCACCGATGTGGATGGAGTATTCGCCGCCGGGGACGTCGCCGATCACACCTATCGCCAGGCGGTCACTGCAGCGGGGACCGGGTGCATGGCAGCCATCGACGCAGAGCGATGGCTCGCCGGCCTGGAATGAGACGCTGACACCTCAAGGAGACACCCAACCAATGGCCGACAACATCGTCACCCTCAACGACGGCACCTTCAACGACGCCATCAGCGCCGACACGCCCATCCTCGTCGACTTCTGGGCTGAATGGTGCGGCCCCTGCCGGGTGATCGCCCCGGTGCTAGAGGAGATCGCTGCGGAGCACGCCGGCCTCACGATTGGCAAGCTCAACGTCGACCACAACCCGATGCCGGCGGCACAGCACGATGTGATGAGCATCCCCACCCTGATCCTCTTCCAGGACGGCGTGGAGAAGAAACGAATCGTCGGTGCGGCGCCCAAGCACAGGCTGTTACAAGAACTCGGAGAGTTCCTGTAACAAGCGTCGTAAGTTCTGAGTGGCAGGTCGTAGGTACCTAAAACCTACGACCTATAACCTATGACCCACATGCGTCTCTATCGCGTCGGTGACGAGGGAGCAGCGGTGCGGGATATCCAGGAGCGTCTCGACGCCTTGGGCTACCCGACCGAGCCGGATCCGGGAACCATCTTTGGTGAGGGCACCCGAGAAGCGGTCCAGGATTTCCAGAAGGCGCGCGGTCTCAACGTGGACGGCATCGTCGGCCCCGACACCTGGCGCTCCCTCTACGAGGCCGGGTATCGACTCGGTGACCGGATGCTGTTCCTCCGTCGGCCGATGATGCGGGGTGAGGACGTCTCCGAGATCCAGTCCCGTCTCAGCTCCCTCGGCTTCGATGTCGGCAAGATCGACGGGATCTTCGGGCCGAAGACGGAAGGGGCCATCATCGAGTTCCAGCACAACCGTAACCTGGCAGAAGATGGAAAAGCCGGGCCGGAAGTCGTCACCGAGATTCACCTGGTGACACGCGGCGAGATGAAGGAAGGCCGACAGGCAGTGCGTGAGCGGGAATGGCTCCGCCGTCTCCCTCCCACCGTCGCCGGAGCCAGGGTCTATCTGGACGCAGGTTGTCGGGACACACATGAGGCATCCGCCACCTGGGAGACGGCGTCGGCGGCGGCCCTGGGGCTTCAGGAGCTGGGCGGGCTCCCGGTGATGTCGAGATCCCAGGATGGATCGGTTCCCGAGCGGCTGAGGGCGCATCGGGCCAATGTCTTCGGCGCCGATCTCATCGTTGCCTTCCAGCTCAGCCCCGACGGCGACGACTCCGTCTTCTATTTCGCCTCCGAGCACAGCCGGTCCGAAGCGGGCGAGATGCTTGCTCGATCGCTGGCCACCGCGCTCGGCGGCAAGGTGGAGGGACGTGCGGGAGCCCTGCTCAAGGAGACCCGAGCCCCGGCTGTCGTCGTGTCACGAGGCAAGCTCGACGAGGAGGTGGGGTACGCCGTGGTGGACGGTCTGACTCTGTTCTTCGCCAACGCCGCCGGCGAAGTGGCCACTATCCGTTGAACATTCGGTAGAGCCGCTCCAGCTCACCAAGTGAGCCGAACTTGATCTCCACCTTGCCTTTCTCGTTCCGGTAGGTGATCTTCACCGGCGAGCCGAGGTGGTCGGTGAGCCGTTTCTCGAGCTCGATGATCTCCACCGGTCGAAGCTGGCGAACACCAGTCGGGCTGTTGCGGCGCTCACCCTTGCGCATCCTCACCGCGTCCTCCATCTGGCGAACGCTCCACCCCTCGTCGACCGCACGGCCGGCTAGATGGGTGGCGTAGGCCTCGTCCTCCATCCCGACCAGGGCGCGGGCGTGCCCGGCAGAGAGCTCCCCGGCGTCGACCATCTCCTGGACTGCGGCCGGCAGCTGGAGAAGACGCAATGTGTTGGCGATGGTGGGTCTCGACTTGCCGACGCGCCCCGCTACCTGTTCCTGCGTCATTCCATAATTTTCCAGAAGCTGCTGGTAGGCGTGAGCCTCCTCCAGAGGTGTCAGGTCCTGACGCTGCACGTTCTCGATCAGTGCCTCGACCAAGGTCGGTTGACCGGTGGCCTCGCGGATCACGGCGGGGATGACACTGAGCCCGGCCCGCTTGGCTGCCCGCCACCGTCTCTCACCGGCGATCAGCACATAGCCATCGTCCCCACCTGTGACCACGATCGGTTGGAGGATCCCGACCTCCTTCATCGAGTTCGCCATCTCCTCGAGCGATTCGTCGTCGAACCGGGCGCGTGGCTGATCAGGGTTCACCTTGATCTGGTCGACCGGGATCTGTCGGAAACCCCCCGCTTCGGCAGTGGCGGGGTCGATGGGGATCAGCGACTCCAGACCCCGGCCCAAGCCCGTCCGTCTACCCGTCATCTCGTCCTCCTAGTTCAGCCCGTGACGTTCGATGAACTCCCGTCCAAGTTGTCTATAGGCGATGGCGCCCCGGCTCATTGGATCGAAGGCCTCGATTGGCTCCCCGTAAGAAGGGGCCTCGGACAGACGCACGGAGCGGGGGATCACCGTGCGATAGGTCGTGTCGGCGAAGTGGTCCCGGACCTGCTCAGCAACATCCTTGGAGAGCTTGGTCCGACCGTCGTACATGGTGAGCACGACACCGCCAACCTTCAAGTCTGTATTTAGGTTGGCGGTGACAAGTTGCACATTGCGCAACAACTGACTGAGACCTTCCAACGCGTAGTACTCACATTGGATCGGGATCAGCACCTCATCGGCGGCGGTGAAAGCGTTGACGGTGAGAAGGCCCAGCGAGGGTGGACAATCTATGAGTATCGCCTCGAAACCCTGATCGAGATCGGCAATGGCACTACGCAGACGTGTTTCACGTGAAAGAAGCGACACCAGCTCGATTTCGGCGCCGGCCAGATCGATCGTGGCCGGGATGACGAACAAATCCCGGACCGAGGTGGGCTCCACAGCGTCATCGGCCTCCGCCTCTTTGAGCAGAACATCATAAATCGAGGTATTGATGGCGGATCGATCCACCCCGAGACCACTGGTGGCATTGCCCTGCGGATCGAGA
>Ga0190271_10001090_pt1 | contig 15028 bp, 10 predicted proteins | sample Popmic356T_FD_133747 | JGI IMG/M metagenome (GOLD analysis project Ga0190271, IMG submission 133747) | Populus adjacent soil microbial communities from riparian zone of Weber River, Utah, USA - 356 T | ecosystem: Environmental > Terrestrial > Soil > Riparian zone | place: USA: Utah | collected...
ACTCGCGGTGCTCGCCGTAGGTCGCGCCGTAGCTCTGCTCGTTGTCGTACGGCGAGTCGTAGTAATCGCGCGTGAAGAGCGTGCGGTTGTCGCGCTTCTGGAACTTCACGGCGTCGACCCCGCACTCGCGCGCCGCGCGGATCAGCGCCTGCGCCTTCTCGAGCTCGCCCTGATGGTTGTTCCCGATCTCGGCGATGACGTACGCGGGGCCGTCCCGCGTCAGCGACTTGCCGTCTACGACCAGCTCGGGCACGGGGCGATGGTACTAGCGGCGACGGCGAAAGCCCGGCGAGCGGTGCGCTCGCTACGCTCGTCGTCCGAGAATGGGTTGGCTCCTCATCGGACTTGGTGCCGTCGTGACGAGCGCCGCGCTCCTCGCGTGCCTCTTCAGGTTCGAGTCCGCAGTGTCGTACGTCTTGACCGCGTATCTCGTTGCTTGGGTGGAGATCGTCGCCGTCGTCTTCGCGCTGTCCGCCGGCGAATGGGTCGATCGGGTGAACCTCGTCGCTGCGTTCCTGTCGGTGGCGGCTGCGGTGCTCGTAGCCTGGTGGCTGTCGAGGCGCCCGCGTCCCCCCTCGCTCACCGCGGCGACACGTCGCGCGGCACGTGCTGCCTCCGACCCGCTGGTCGCCGTGCCGATGGCGCTGTCGGCGGCCGCGCTGCTCTATACGCTCGGCGTGACGCTGACGACCGTGCCGAACGACGGTGATCCTCTCGCGTACGAGCTCACGAGAGCGGCGTTCTGGCGGCAGGAACACGGGATCGTCAACCTCGACGTTGCATACGTTCCGCTCGACTATTGGCCACCGGTCGCCGAGACGATGCTCCTCGTGGTCATGACGCTGTCGGGCAGCGATCAGCTCACGGGCATCCCGCAATGGCTCGCGGTGCCGGCGCTCGCCCTCGCGACCTACGGCGTCGCACGCCGCATCGGTCTCGGACTACAAGCGGCGCTCTGGGCCGCGTCGTTGGTTCCGGTCTTTCCCGTGGTGGTCACGCAGTCGTGGTCGGCGTTCACGGACATCGTGTTCGCCTCGTTCGCAGTCGCGGCCGTGTACTTCGGGATCGGCTCCCGGCGAGCCGACCTCGTTTCCCTTTCTCTTGCGACCGGCCTGGCCATGGGCACGAAGTTCCTCGGCCCGATCCTCGCTCCGCTGTTCCTTCTCGTCCTCGCCCTCGCGCAGCCCGTGAGGCGCTGGGTGCCGGTGTTCGCCGCAGCCCTCGCCGGCGCCGCGGTCGCGTCTCTCTGGTATCTCCGCACGCTGGCCGAGACGGGTCATCCCGTCGGCAACGACGGAGCCGGCGTCCAGTCGCGCGAGGCCGCCCCGGTCGTCACGACCTTCCAGCTGCTTACGTCGGAGATCTTCGATCTTTCCGGAGCGGCCGGCCGCGATGTCTGGCTCTACCCGCTTGCCGCCGGTGCGCTCGTAGTCGCCTGGCTGGTCTGGCGATACGTGCTGGGCCGAGGCGCAGGAACGGGGCTGCTGGTCGCCGCGGCTCTCGTCGCGCTCGCTCCGCTTGCCGTCTCCCTCGTCGGCAGGCTCTACGCGCGCTGGGGAGTCGCGATCGGCGAGGCGCTCGGGCGGCCAGACCTGGTCGACCAGCTCCGCGACTGGCAGCCCTCCGAAGTCAGCGACGGCGCGTACTCGTGGTTCGGGCCAGTCGGTGCGGTGCTCGTGCTCGGCGCGTTGGTCGCCGCGGTCGTGGAGGTACGGCGGCGGCGGCTTCCACCGGTTGCGATCGCACTGGCAGCGGCGCCACTTCTGGCCATCTGCCTCATCTCGGTGACGGTCTCGTATCAGAACCATCAGGGCCGGTACTTCGTAGCCGCATTTGCTCTCTGCCTGGCGACGACCGGTGGAGTCGCCTTGAGACACCGGTGGGCAGGCACCGCCGTCGTCGGAATCGCCGGCGTCACCGTTGCGCTCTCACTCGTCAACGCGCTGGGAAAGCCGACGGGCGTCGGAGTCCTGCACGACAATCCGGGCCGCTCGGTGTGGTCGATGCCGCGGTGGGAACAGCAGGGAATCCTCAGGTCGACGCCGCCCGAGCGGGACGAGGTCATGACGATTCGCTTCATGGAGGAGCGGGTTCCGCCGAACGCGTCCGTCGGAGTCGCGCTCGCCTACAACAGCTTCGTGTTTCCGTACTTCGGGGCGCCGCTCGATCGGACGCTCCGGATCGTGGACGATGGCGACGCCGTCACCGAAGGAGTCGACTGGCTCGTCGTGTCGCCGGGGCAGACGATCAGGGGATGTGCCGGGGCCTGGACGCGCGAGCGTCTCGGCCCCTTCGGCTGGAGCGTCTGGCGTCGTACGAGCGTCGAAGAGTGCTCGAACCCGACAGCGCTCACCTCGCGCTGAGACTTCTGACACGAGGCCTGGTTATCGTGGTCCTGGTGGGCGGAGGATCGAGGAGCGCCGCATGAGACTTCCGTGCCGGACAACGACGGACTGAGTCGGGCCGGGCCTCGCGAAGCCCGGTCGACGAAGCACCACCCGCCCGCCTCCCCTCCCGCGTTCGCGCCGCACGCAGCCCTCGCGGGCGCCGCCGGGCTCGGCGTCTTGTTCGAGGCCCTTCTCGTCAAGACCGGGGACGGATACTGGCTCGCGTTCGCCGCAGTATGCGCCGCGATCGCGCTCGGCTTCGCGTGGCGGCGCCAGACGGAGCTTCGGTTCGCTCCGGTCGTCGCGATCGGCGCCGTCTATCACCTGGCCGTGGTCACCGCACACGTTGCCGGTGGCGTCCTCGGAGATCAGGATCCGCAGGCATTCGGGATCTACGGCAGCGAGTTACTGGATGGCCGTTACCCGGAGGCGGAGTACCCGGCCGGCGGAATCCTGCTCTTCGGCCTGGAGGCGCTTCTCGGTGGCGGGTCCGCGGTGACTCCCAACCGCCTGCTCATGGTGCCGTTCCAGATCATGTGCATCGCGGGCATCTGGGGCCTGCATACGCGGTACAGCCGCTGGCTCGCGGCCGTGCTTGCGATCTGGCCCATGAGCGTCTTCTACTGGGAGTACCGCTTCGACCTCGTCCCGGCCGGACTTCTCGCGCTGGGCTTCCTGCTGGCATACCGAGGACGTTGGGGCTGGAGCGGAGCCGCGCTCGGAGTCGGGGCGCTCGTCAAGTGGACGCCCGGGGTGTCGGTCGTCTTCCTCGTTGCCTGGCTGCTCGCCGGCCGGCGCTGGCGCGACCTTCGCCGATTGGTCGCAGCGTTCGTCGCCGTCTTGCTCGTCCACGTGCCGCTTCTCGTCTGGGATGCGGATCACGTGCTCAACCCCTACTTCGATCAGGGAGGGCGCGAAGCGACCAACGAGTCGGTGTGGTACTTCCCGCTGCGGATCCTCGGATTGACCGGCGGCGGCGGCGACCGCGAGTGGGCGCCGACCGGTGCGCCGCCCGAGGCGGACGTCGCGATCGTCGCCATCCAAGTCGCGCTCATCGTCGGGCTCCTCGGCGCCGCCTTGCTGGTCCGGAGCTCCCTGAGGGGCGGGCTTGCCGTCGCCGCGCTCGCGCCTGCGCTCTTCCTCCTCACGAACCGGGTCTTCAGCCCGCAGTTCATGCTCGTGGTCGCCGTCGCGATCCTCCTCGCCTGCGCATTGACCGCCCGCGATCGAACCGAGCAGCTGCTGGTCGGGACGTTGGTGATGGGAGCGACCTTCGCGAACGCGTATGTGTACCCCTACGCGGACAGCGTGCTCGGCCTCTCGTGGACTCCAGCCTCCGCCTGCGTCTACCTCCTCGCGATACCCGCCTTCGGCGTGGTGCTCCGCAGCGCGCTAGACCAGAGGAAGCTCGCGGCCATCGAGGCCGGGGAGAGCGACGAGGTTCCCGCCGACTTCGGCTTTCGCGACGCGGCGACGGCGATCTCGAGAGGTCGGGACAAGGGCGATGGAGGCGTTCCGCCGCTGCCTGCCTGGTCGAGCCGCGCGCTCGCCTGGGCGACGGGGATCGTCGGTCTGATCTTCCTCGTTCCGGCCGTCTTCGCAGCCGTCGTTCTCCCATACCGGTACTGGGACTCCCTGGCGTTCGGATCGTGGTCGCGCTCCATCGCCGAGGGCCGGAATCTCTGGGACAACGCGAGCGTCTTCGAGCTGAGTCGACCGGTCGTGTACGTGCCCCAGGGCCTCGCATGGCGCTATCTCGACGACGGAGACTGGATCGGCCGCCTGTACTCGGTCTCGCTTGCGATCGCGCTTGTCATCGCAATCTGGATGCTCGCGGCCAGGCTCTCGAGCTGGGACGGTGCTGCCCCCGTCGCGCGCTCCATCGCGGTCGGAGTGCTCCTCGGCTCCTCGGTCTTCGCCGGCCTGATCGCCGCCGGAATGACCGACATTCCCGTGGCAGCAGGATCCGCCGCGACAGCCGCTGTCCTCTGGCACGCCCCGACCCGCTGGCTCGTGCTCGTCGTCGCGGCACTCGCGGCCGTCACCGTGCTCGCGAAGGCCTCCGGACTTCTCGCGCTCGCAGGCCTCGCCGTCGCCGTCTTGATCCTCAACGGCCGGCGCGCAGTACCGGGCATCCTCGGGGTCGGAGCTGGCGTTGGCATCGCCCTCCTCTACGACGCGTGGCAGGCGTCGCGACTCGGCAGATCGCTGACCGACTTCCTGAGCGCCGGAAACGAGCAGTACTGGCTCGATCGTGGAGCCGCTGCACGCTGGGACGCGCTCGCACGAGCGGAGTGGCTCGGTCCATCGGTCCGCCTGCTGATCGTGTACGGCCTCGTACACGGGGTCGCGCGTGCGGCGGGGGCGCGGCCACGCATCGCACTGGCAGTCGGTGCTGCAGGCGCTCTTCTGCTGTCGATCGGCGGACCGGTCGTCGCCGACGAGCGTGCTCCGCACCCGTTCGACGGCAGTGTGCTCGGCCTTGTCGCATGGCTCGCAATCGCAGTTGCGATCAGCGCTGCACCTTTCCTCGCCCGAGACGACCCGATCGATCGCCGCGTGTACCTGGCTTTGCTCGCGTGGCTCGCTCCGACCGCGGTCGTATGGGCATGGAGCCGCGCCGACGAGGTACGGCACCTCGCCCCCATCTGGCCGGCCTTCGTGCTCCTGACCACCGCGGGTCTCGTGGGTGTCTCCTTCGCACTGGCGAGGCTACGCCCCGCTGCGTTCGTCGCCCCGGCTCTCGCGGTGCTCCTCATGGCGGCGTCGAACGTTCCGTCGATCGACGGACTGGGGCGGACGGGTTGGCGAGGGCTTCTCGACCTCGGCTGGTCGGGCTGGACCGAGCGCTCGGAGGTCGAGAACTACGCTTGGGGTCCCTTCTCGTACGTCGTCGCACTCGCCCGAGAGAACGTCGGCAGCTCCGACCTTGTCGTCACGAGTGACGGCCGCCTTTCCTACTTCTTCCCGGGCAGGGTCGACGTGCGGTATGCGCGAACATGCAAGGAGCTCCAGGGAGCACGCTTCTTCTCGATTCTCACGTCGGGTGAGAGCGTTGTTCTTGCGAATCGGGAGGGCCAGCCGCTCGAACCGATCGGCTGGATCCAGTGTGCGAGCCCACCGGTCGAGCTGGTCGGCGAGCAGGCCAGCATCTACGCCGCCTTCGTCGTCGGACAGCCACCTGCCCGCCCGACAACGCCCGGGGATTGCCGTATCGCCGGCACGACGGGCAACCTCGACGACGCCGTATTCGGCCGCGACCTCACCTACCGGGACGCCGTCGCCCTCCAGGACCGAGCGCTCGCGGTCGGCTTCGCCGGGACCCGGCTCGAGCGAATCGGATGCTCGAGGTTCCGGGTCGTCGTAACCGGCATCCCGGAGGACGCGACCGTCCGAGACGAGTTCGCGCGCCAGGCGGAAGGCGTCGGCCTCCCGGTCGAGTACGAGGACGCGGTGCGCTACCCCGAGGTGGCGGCGGACGTTCCTCCGGTCGCCGCGGAGTAGACGTCGAGCGTTCGGTTGGTCGCGCGCTCCCAGGAGAGTCGCTCGCGAGCCGTCCGGCGGGCGGCCTCGCCCAACCGCCTGCGCAGCGCCGCGTCGGAGAGCAGCGTCTCGAGAGCCGCACGGAGCGCGTCGGGGTTGCCGGGAGGGACGAGCAGCCCGTCAGTGCCGTCCTCGATCGCATCGAGGAGGCCTCCGACTGCGCTCGCCACGACCGGCCGGCCGTGCGCCATCGCCTCGCGCGCTACGACGCCGTAGCCTTCGCGTCGGGAAGGACATGCGACAACCGCGGCGCGCTCGAAGTACGCGCGGAGCTCGCCGGGCGGAACGAACCCGAGCGCGTCAGGCACGCGCGAGCGTAGCGGCCCGTCGCCGACGACGACTCGCTCCATGCCTTCGGTCGCGGCGAGGAGCTCGAGGATGCCCTTCTCCTCCGACAGCCGTCCGACGAAGAGCACGTGCGGTGGCTCGTCGGGCTCGCCGACGTCGTCGGGGACCCGGACGCCGCTCGGGATCACGCGGACGTCGCATGCGCCGAGCCCGCGGGCGGCGGCGGCCAGCTCCTCGGACGGACAGATGACGATCCGTGCGCGCCGCACGAGCTTCCGCGCCACCCAGCGTGCACGCCTCGCGAGCTCTACGTCCGTCCCCCAGAGCTGGAGGACGAAGGGCTTTCGTGTCGTGACAGCGGGGAGCGCAGACGGAAGCCAGTGCGCGTGCACGAGGTCGGTATCCCCCGCCGCGCGGCGAGCCGCCCGCGAGTACGAAGCGAGGAAGAGCGGGAGAAGCATCGCCTTCCAGGGCTTCCGCCTCAGGTTCCCGACGATCCCGTGCCCGTACGCGAGCCCGTAGTGCCGGAACGAGGCGGGCGACACGACGACCACCTCGACGCCCGCCTCCCGCAGGTGCTCGACCGCGTCGCGCACGAAGACCCCGGCGACGTCGTCCCGCGAGCGCGGATACGACGTCGTGAGGACGGCGACCTTCACTCGCGCCGCGCGCGGGCCGCCACGACCGGCAGCGCCGCCACGAGGATCGCGAACACGTAGAAGTAGTAGAAGGTCATCGTGAGGTAGAAGACGTTCGCGACGAGCGTCGCAACGAGCGCCGCGGTCATCCCCCACGCCACCGGCCGGACCCGCGCTGCGAGCGGATCGCCCGCGGCAGTGAGTGCCCGCCCGATGCGCCGCGCGGCGCCCAGCCGTCGGAAGAGCCAGATGACGAACACGGCGAACAGCGCCGCGCCGACGATTCCCGTCTCGACGATCGTCGCGACGTAGAACGAATGCGGCCCGAAGTCGGGCCGTCCGGTCACGAACTCGTAGTACACGGCGAAGTTGTTCAGCCCGAGGCCGAGGAACGGGTTCGTCGAGAGGATGTCCGGGACGAACGAGTAGACCTCGAAGTGCGGCGACGCAGCCGCGCGGCTCGTGTTCGTTCGCGCGCGGAGCACCGTCAGGAAGAAGTCCAGCCGCGCGACGATTACCGCGGCGACGAGCACCGCCACGGCGCCGAGCGGGATCAGGAACGCGGGCCGGCTCAGATGGCGCCGGTACGGCAGCGCGAGCACGAGCGCTCCACAGCCGAGCCCGAGCAGCGCGCTCCGCGACAGCGTCGCCAGCTCGACGCAGAGGAGGAACGCGAGCGACACCGCGAGCGGCGTCTTCAACCGGTGTCCCGCCTCGAGCCGCAGGTACAGCGGTGTGAGCACGAGGAGGGGGATGACGAGCTCGATCCCGAGGTGGTTCGGATCGCCGGTTAGCGCGTTCGGCCGGAAGACCTCCTGCGTCCCGCCGACGGCGCCGAACACGTTGATGCCGGTCTGCCGCGAGGTGATCGGCTCGATGAGGATCTCGTCCAGGTTGATCCCGCCCTCGGCAAGGACGAGCTGGATCACCCCGTACACGGCGTTCAGGCCGATCCCGCCGAGGAACGCGGCGAGCGCGTACCAGTAGAAGCGCACGTCGCGCCGCGCGAGCAGCGCGACCCCGGCGGCGAGGAAGCCGAAGTGGAGGACGAACTTGACCATCCCCTTCGCCCACTGCGCGAGCGCCTGCCCCGTGTCGAGGCTGTAGAAGCCCGCGAGGTAGACGAGCGCGAAGAGGACGAAGAACCCGAACGCGACCATGGCCGTGCGCGTGAAGCGCCCGTCGCTCCGCTCGAACCGGTCCCACGCGAAGAGCACGAGGAACACGGAGGTGAGGACGTCCGAGAGCGTGAGCGAGCCCGCGAGTTCCCACTGGAGCTTGTGGAACGTGACGGTGAGGACGGTCAGGAGGAAGAGCCCGTCGAGCACCGGCTGGACGAGCACGCGCTCGCGCAGCTCGGTGCGGGCAGGGGCGGACAACGCGTGGCTCGTCATGCGATCTCCTCGACGAGCGCTGCCAGCTCCTCGACGCGTACGCGCCGCGAGAGCCGGTCTTCGTCGTGCTTCGCGAGCTCGACCGAGGCCAGCCCGCCGTTGGCGAACCGCCCGTGCAGGTCGACGAGCGCCGCGCGGATCCCGTCGACGTCGTCGGGCGCGACGACGACGCCCGAGCTCGTCTCGCGGACGAGGTCCGCGGCAGCGCCGTCGGGTGGCACGACCGCCAGGATCGGTCGGCCGGCTGCGATGTACTCGTAGACCTTCCCGGAGAGGACGCCTTTTCCGCGGCCGCCCGCGTCGGGCACGAGGAGGAGCAGCGCCTCCGAGTCGCGCTGGAGTCGCAGCGAATCGGCCCGCGGCGCGTACGGGACGAGCTCGAGGCGGTCGCCGAGCTCGAGCGTCTCGGCCCACTCGCGGTCGGTCGAGCGGAAGTCGCCGACGAAGCGGGCGACCGCGTCGAGGTCCGCCTGCTTGAACGCCTCGAGAAACGGCCGCGGATCGCGCTTGCCGAAGAAGCTCCCGGTGTGCGTGATCCGAAACCTGCTGCCCGGCACGTACTCGAGCCCCGCGAAGTCGTCGAAGTCGCAGCCGTTCGAGATCACGCGGACGGTGCCCTGCGCACCGAGCCCGCGCACCTCGTCCGCGATCGCCTCCGACACGCACGTGATCGCGTCCGCTCGCCGTGCGACGAGCTTTGCGACCTGCTCGGTGGCGGCCTGGCGGGCACGCGCGGCGGCCGTGTCGTCGCGACGGTGCTGGTTGGCGACGAGCGGGTCGCGCAGGTCGGCGATCCAGCGTGCGCCCGTCGCGCGCTGCACGGCCGCGCCGACGAAGTGCACCGACGGCGGTGGCGACGTCGTGATCACGGCGTCGATTCCCTCACGGCGGACGATGCGGATCGCGGCGGGGATCGCGGTGAGGTTCCAGGTGACGCTCGCGTCCGGAAGCAGCAGGCGTCGGGCCGTGACCTGCGCCTGGAGCAGCATGCGATCGAGCCCTTCTGCGGCGCGAAGCTCCTCGGCCGGCTTGCGCGCCCGCGGTCCGACGTAGCGCACACGATGGATCCACGCCTGGGTCGGGACGCGGAGGTCCGGGTCGCGGTGCACCCACTTCGGGTCGTCGGGCGCGAGCACGTGGGTCTCGATACCGAGCGCCGGGAGGTACTGCGCGAGCTTGAGCGACCGCTGCACGCCTCCTCCGCCCGCAGGCGGGAAGTACATCGTCACGAGGAGCACCTTCACGGCTGCGAAGGGTAGAGCCGCGGTCCGGTGTCTGACACCTAGGGCGTACAGCGCAGGCCTGTCTCCATGGTCAGCCTTGTGACAGCGCTGCGCGAGCGGCCTCGATCGTCGCGTCGATCTCGGCGTCGCTGTGGACCGTAGAAATGAAGCCGGCCTCGAACTGCGAGGGCGCGAGATAGACGCCGCGCTCGAGCATCGCCGCATGGAAGGAGGCGAAGCGCTTCGTGTCGGCTCCTCTGGCCGTGTCCCAGCTCGTGACGGGCACGTCCGAGAAGAACAGGCCGAACATCGATCCGGCGCGCGCGACCTGGACGCCGTCGCCGAGCGAGGAAAGACCCGCTTCCAGCCGTGCGCCCGCGCGCTCGAGACCATCCCAGACACCCGGCTCGGAGAGCGTGCGCAGCGTCTCGATGCCGGCGGTCATCGCGAGCGGGTTCCCGGAGAGCGTCCCCGCCTGATAGACCGGCCCGGCGGGCGCGACGAGCGCCATGATCTCGCGCCGGCCGCCGTACGCACCTACCGGGAGTCCGCCGCCGATCACCTTGCCGAGCGTCGTGAGGTCGGGCGTCACGCCGTAGAGAGCCTGCGCCCCACCGGGGTGTACGCGAAACCCGGTCATGACCTCGTCGAAGACGAGAAGCGCTCCCTGCGCGGCGGTGAGCTCGCGAAGTCCCTCGACGAACCCCGGCTGCGGGAGGACGAGCCCCATGTTCCCGACGACCGGTTCGAGGATCACGGCGGCGATCTCATGCGCCGCAAACAGCACCTCCATCGCGTCGAGGTCGTTGAACGGCGCTGTGAGTGTGTCGGCGACCGCTCCCGGCGTCACGCCGGGCGAATCGGGCAGGCCGAGCGTGGCGACCCCGGACCCCGCCTGCACGAGCAGGAAGTCAGCGTGCCCGTGGTAGCAGCCGACGAACTTGACGATCTTCGAGCGGCCCGTGAAGGCCCGCGCGAGCCGCAACGCGCTCATCGTCGCCTCGGTGCCGGAGCTGACGAAGCGCACGAGCTCGATGCTCGGCATGGCCTCGCGCACGAGTCGGGCGAGCTCGAGCTCGAGCGGGCTCGGCGCGCCGAAGCTGGTTCCCTTGCGTAGCGCGTCCTCGAGAGCCCCGACGACGCGGGGATGCGCATGGCCGAGGACGAGCGGCCCCCACGAGAGCACGTAGTCGATGTACCGGTTCCCGTCGACGTCGACGAGGTACGCGCCCTCGCCGCGATCGATGAAGAGAGGCGAGCCGCCGACGGCCTTGAACGCGCGAACGGGCGAGCTGACCCCGCCCGGGAGCAGATCGAGGGCCTCGGCGAAGAGCTCCTCGGAACGCTCGCGGCTCATGCGCGGGCTCCGACGACGGCCCGCGCAACCGTCTGCGCGGCCAGCTCTCCCGACTGGATGCAGTCGGGGATGCCGACGCCGCGATACGCCGCGCCGGCGACCGCCAGCCCGGGATGCGTGGCGAGCGAGTCGTCGATCCGCGCGAGCAGCTCGGGATGTCCCAGCACGTACTGCGGCATCCCTCGCGGCCAGCGGTGCACGCGCGCCAGCACGGGCTCCGCCGATACGTCGAGGAACGCGAGCTCACGGCGAGCGAGCCCGATCAGGTCGGCGTCCGCGTCTGCCGTGACGTCGCGTCCGCCGAACCGTCCCGCGTAGACCCGCAGCAGGACGCCGTCGTCCGGCGCACGCGCCTCCCACTTCTGCGATGACCAGGTGCAGGCCAGCACGTCGTTTCCATCCGCACGCGGAACGACGTAGCCGTAGCCGTCGAGCGGGACGATGTCTGCGCGCGAGAAGCCGAGCGTGACGACCGCGGACGACGCGTACGGGATCTCCGCGTGGGCCGCCGCCAGCTCGGGATCGAGGTCGGCCGCGAGCTCGGCGGTGACGAACGCCGGCGTCGCGATCACGATTCCGTCGGCCTCGACCGTGTCGCCGCCGTCGAGCTCGACGGCAAATCCCGCGTCGCGGCGCGACACGCGTACCGCAGCCCTCCCGACCTCGATCCGCGTCCGCTCGAACGAGTCACGGAGCGCGCTGACGAGCGCGCTCATCCCATCCCGCAGTGAGACGAACGGCGGAAGGTCGCTTGCAGGTGGCGCGGAGAGCCCGCGCAGGAGGCTTCCGTACTCGAGCTCGAGCACCCGGAGCTGCGGGAACGTCGCCTGCAGCGAGAGCAGGTCGCCGTCACCGCCGTAGATCCCGGTCATGAGGGGCTCGACGAGGGCCTCGTACGCCTCTCGCCCGAAGCGCCGTGAGACGAATGCGCCGATCGACTCGTCCTCGCGCCCATGCCGGGCTGGCACGTCGACCTCGGCGGCGAAACGCGACTTGCCCTCGGGCGACAGCAGCTCGGTCGTCTCGAGCGCCTCGAGGCTCGTCGGGATCATTCCCGTGAGGCCCTCGGGGAGCGGGTGGAGCTCGTCGCCACGGCGCACGAAGGACCGGCGGTGCTCCGGCCGCCGGCCGATCAGCTCGTCCTCGAGGCCGAGCTCCGCGCACAGGCCGACGCCGCGCTCCTTCCGCGACAAGAAGCTGTCGGGTGCTCCCTCGACGACGAAGCCGTCGACGTGCTCGGTCCGGAGCTTCCCGCCGAGCTCGCTCTCGCGCTCGACGAGCGTCACCTCGGCGTCGGGCGCGAGCGCCTCGAGCCGGCGGGCGGCTGCGAGCCCTGCGATCCCGCCCCCGACGACCACGACCCTCATGCCGCCGCCCCCGCGACCAGCGCCTCGGAGCGGGCACGCACGAGCTCGGCGAGCGCGGCGACGAACGCGGGATCGTCGTTCAGCGCAGGCGGGCGCTCGAGCCGCATGCCGAGGCCCAACGCGACCCGCGCGGCGCGCTCGTCGACGTCGAACAGGAGCTCGACGTGGTCGGAGACGAAGCCGACCGGTATCGACACGACGTCTCGAACGCCGCTCGCGGCGAGCGCATGCAGGTGCGCGCCGAGGTCCGGCCCCGCCCACGGCTCGGGCGTACGGCCGGCGGACTGGTACGCCCACGACCAGCCATCCTGTGGGAGGCCGGCCCGCTCTGCGACGAGCCGCGCCGTCTCGAGGCACTGCTCCGCGTAGGGATCGCCGGAGGCGAGCACCCGCTCGGGCAGGCTGTGCGCGCTGAAGACGACGTGCACACGGTCTCGCTCGTCCTCCGGCCAGCGCGACAGCCCCTCGTCGACCCGCGACGCGAACGCGGCGACGAGCCCGGGCGCGTCGTGGTAGCTCGCCACGTGCTCGAAGTGGATCCTGCCCCGGGAGAGCTCGAGACCGTCCGCGACCTTCTGCTGATATTTCGCGACGGACAGCGCACTGAAGTGGGGAGCGAGCACGAGACTCACCGCGCGCTCGACTCCGTCCTCGACCATCTCACCGACGACGTCCTCGATCCACGGCGCCCAGTGCCGCATCCCGAGGTAGCACCGAAAGCCGTCCCCGAGCTCCGCCGCGAGAGCGTCGACCTGACGCCTGGACACGGCGAGCAGCGGGGAGCTTCCGCCGATCGCGCGGTAGTTCTCCGTGATCTCGTCGAGCACCGCGCGCGGGGTCGGTCGGCCCTGCCGGATGTCCGCGAGGTAGCCAGGGATCTCGTCGAGCGACGCCGGGCCGCCGTACGCCATCACGAGGACGCCGATCACGCGGACGTCCGCTCACGCACGTGCTCGACGAGCCGGCGCACGTTGTCCTCCGGCGTCTGCGGTGTCAGGCCGTGACCGACGTTGAAGATGTGCCCCGGACGGCCGTCCGCCCGATCGAGCACGTCATCGATCCGGAACCGGAGCTCTCGCCAGGGTGCGAGCAGCGACACGGGATCGAGATTCCCCTGGACGGGACGATCGAAGCCGACCCGTTCCCACGCCTCGTCGAGCGGCAGCGCCCAGTCGAGCCCGACGACGTCGCCGCCGCACGCGGCCGCCTCGGCGAGGTAGGAGCTCACGCCGAGTGAGAAGTTGATCACCGGCACGCCGGCCGCGCTCACCTTCGCGTACAGCTCGCGGTTGTGGGGCGCGACGTAGCGGAGATAGTCCTCCCGCCCGAGCGCGCGCCCCGCCCACGAGTCGAACACCTGCAGCGCCTGCGCCCCCGCGGCGGCCTGCGCGAGCAGGTAGTCGGCCTGCACGGTCACGAGCTTGCCGAGCAGCCGCTTCCACGCCGCCGGCTCGGAGAGCATGAACGCCTTCGTCTTCGAGAAGTCCTTCGACGTGCCGCCCTCGATCGCGTAGCTCGCGAGCGTGAAGGGCGCGCCGGCGAAGCCGATCACCGGGATGCCTCGCGGCTCGAGCTCTCGCCGGACGATGCGGATCGCCTCGAGCGTCCCCGACATCGTCTCCTCCGCCGGTGGCGCGCCGAGCAGGTCGACGTCGTGCGTCGTCGAGATCGGGTTGCCGATCCGCGGCCCGTCGCCCTTCACGAAGTCGAGCTCGAGGCCCATCCCGACGAGCGGCGGCAGGATGTCCGAGAAGACGATCGCCGCGTCGAGCCCGAACGAGTCGATCGGCAAGAGCGTCACCTGCGCCGCGAGCTCCGGCGTGCGGATCACCTCGAGCATCGAGTGCTGCTCGCGGATCGCGCGGTACGCGGGCTGATAGCGGCCGGCCTGCCGGAGGAGCCAGACGGGCGTCCGCTCGACCGGCTCGCCGCGGCAGGCCCTCAGGAAGAGCGGCTCTGCCACGCAACCCGCCCCACGAAGAACGGCCCGAGTCGCTCGAGGTGGAGCGAGGTCTGCTTCGTCTTGCGCATGCGTTGGACGATGATCGAGAGCGGGTGCAGCTCCGGTCCCAGCAGGCCGACGACGAAGTCGTTGTCGTCGCGGTCGAGGCCGTGGCACGCGAGGCGGATGTCGTAGCCGAGGCCCGCGCGGCCGAAGGCCATCCCGACCCCACCGTGTTCCATCAGGATCGTGTTCTGCTCGCTCCGCGACAGTTGCTCGAACGAGCCGGCGCGGCGAAGCGGGTACCAGATCGCCCACGGCAGCTTCGGGTCGAGCACGCGGCGGCGAGGTCGCTCGACGAGCGTCTCCTCGAGGTCCTGCTCGTACCCGATCGCGTACGTGCGGCCGAGCATCGTGAAAGCCGGCTTGGGCTCGAGCTCGGCGAACGGGGACGACTGGAGGAAGCCGCGGTGCTCGGAGACGAACGCCTCGGGCGACTCGCTCAGCGTGAGCAGGGCGACGCCCGTGGGGTCGTTGACGTCCTCGTAGAGGACACCCGCGACGCCGGCCGAGTCCAGCGCGGCCGTCAGCGCGCCGGTGTCGCGGGAGCCGCCGTACGCGTGGAGCTGCATGAAGAGGCGCCGGTCGAGCGACGTCGTCTCGCCATCGGTCGAGCGTCCGTGCTCCGCGACGTCGACCCCCTCGTGCTCGCTCCCTTCGGGCCGGTCGTCGACCCTCGCCTTCACCCGCTCTGAAGCCACGCCGCGGCGTCCTTCGCGTGGTAGGTGACGACGAGGTCGGCGCCGGCGCGCCGGATGCCCGTGAGCACCTCGAGCACGGCCGCGCGCTCGTCCAACCAGCCGTTCGCGGCAGCCGCCTTCACCATCGC
>Ga0190271_10001091_pt1 | contig 15015 bp, 9 predicted proteins | sample Popmic356T_FD_133747 | JGI IMG/M metagenome (GOLD analysis project Ga0190271, IMG submission 133747) | Populus adjacent soil microbial communities from riparian zone of Weber River, Utah, USA - 356 T | ecosystem: Environmental > Terrestrial > Soil > Riparian zone | place: USA: Utah | collected...
AGTCGTAGGTCTTCTTCTCGGTGCGGAACGGGAACTTGTAGACCAAGCCCTCGTACGTCGTGGGGGTCGGCTCTCCCTCGGTGCCCTCGTAGTACGTGTCGCAGCAGTCGATGCCTTCGCCGGTGTGCGCGTCGAACGCGACCCGCTCCACGCTGCGCGAGCGCACGACGCCTTCGCTGTCGGTGGTGGACGAGGTGTTCACCCAGACCCGGGCGCCGCCGCCCTCGTCCTCGGAGGCTTCGATGTCGCCAACGGTCCTGGCCCGCGTGGTGAGGTCGGTCTGGACCTCCGACAACGTCGCGATGTCGAAGATGGTCGCGTCGGGGCCGACGAGCGTGCTCTCCGAGTTCTGGTCGATCGGCGCCACCGCGAGACGCGGATAGGCGTGGAACCTCATGAGGAACGCCAGCACCAGCAAGAACGTTCCCAGACCGAGCAGTAGCTGGCCCCGCTTACCTCGCACGTCCCTCTCCCATTCGCGCGCAATCGCCCCCGGCCCAGCGCACGGTACCAGCGAGTAAGTCCGCTGTCGCGGTGCATGAGGCCCGACGTGGGCGGCGTCAATCCCGCTTTCGCAGGACCATCCAGACGTTCCACGCCACGAGCTCGCGGAACACCGGGATCCGCAGCAGGAATGCCGACCATGGGGGCAGGTACCGCGGTCGGATCTCGAGGACCTGCAGGACGTCCTGACGTGTGTCCAGCCAGCGGAGCCCGTCGGACACGGTCGCGGCGAACATCGACTCGCCATACACGTTCTTCGGCGGACGGCCGTGCCGTCTCTCGTAGCGCCGCGCGGCCCGGTGCCCTCCGAGGTAGTGCCACGGGGAGGTCTCGTGGCCACCCCACGGGCCCCACCAGACGGTGTACGAAAGCACCACGAGTCCTCCGGGCCGCACCACCCTGACGATCCGGTCGGCCACTGCGCCCAGGTCCTCGACGTGCTCGAGCAGGTTGCTGGAGAACGCGACGTCCACCGACCCGTCGGCCAGCGGCGCCTGCTCGGCGCGCGCGACGACGGTCCAGGCCCCGGTCCTGCCGTGCAGGGTCACCTCGTCGTACGACGCGTCCACCACCAGCGAGCGCGCACCTGCGCGACGGAACGCCTCGGAGTAGAAGCCCGGCCCTCCGCCGAAGTCGGCCACGGTGAGGCCGTCGAGGCGCTGGTGGCGTTGGACGAGGTCCAGCGCGTCGTCGGCGAGGAGCGAGTAGAAGCCGAGCGGGTCGGTCTGCTCGGTCAAGAATGAGCGGTACAGCCGCACGGAGCGCCGCAATCCGTCCGGCGACGGGCCACTCCGGCGCGCGTTCTGCCTGAACACCGGGTGAATGCTAGCCTTCCGCCCAGGGAGCGGGGGCTTTGGGGAGGGTCTCATGCTGCTGCGCCGCACCGGGCGGCTGCCTCGACCTCGGCGGGGAGAGCCGGATCGGTCACTCGCAGCATCGTCTCGCGGCGTCGTCATGCTCAACTGGCGCGACCCGTGGCACCCCGAGGGTGGCGGGTCCGAGATGTACGTCGCCGAGATCGCGGCCCGGCTCGCGGCGCAGGGCACGCCCGTCACGGTGTTCACCGCGCGCTACCCCGGGTCGGCCGCGCGGGAGACGCGCGACGGCGTCCACTACCGCCGGCGCGGCGGCCACCTCACGGTCTACCTCTGGGCACTGCTCTTCCTCGCCACCGGTCGTCTGGGCCGTCCCGAGGCGGTGCTCGAGGTCCAGAACGGCATGCCCTTCCTGGCCCGCCTGGTCACTCGTGCGCGCGTCGTCGTGCTGGTGCACCACGTGCACCGTGAGCAGTGGCCCGTTGTCGGGCCCGTCCTCGCCCGAGTCGGTTGGTTCCTGGAGTCCCGGGTTGCGGTCCGATTGAACCGCGGAGCGCCGTACATCGCCGTCAGCGACACCACCCGACGGGAGCTCATCCAGCTGGGCGTGACCGCTGCGGACATCGCCGTCGCCTACAACGGACTCCCCGCCATGCCGCCGCGCGTCCCCCGGCAGCGCAGCGCGGAGCCCAGCATCGTGGTCCTCAGCCGGCTGGTGCCGCACAAGCAGGTCGAACACGCGCTGCGCCTGCTGGACGACCTCCGCGACGAGATGCCGACGCTGACGCTGACGATCGTGGGCAGCGGATGGTGGGAGGACCACCTGCTGGCGCTGCGCGACGAGCTCGACCTGGGATCTCGGGTGCTGTTCACCGGGCACGTTCCCGACGCGGAGAAGTACGACCACCTCGAGCCTGCCTGGGTGCACCTTCTGCCGTCGATCAAGGAGGGCTGGGGCCTGGCGATCATCGAGGCCGCCCGGGTCGGCGTGCCCTCGATCGCCTACCGCGCCGCGGGCGGTGTCCAGGAGTCGATCCTCGACGGCGTGACCGGGCTGCTCGCGGACGGCCAGCCGGACCTGGCGGCACGGGTGCGGACCCTGCTCACCGACGCGTCGCTGCGGCAGGAGATGGGTCGCAAGGCGCAGCTGCGCACCGAGGAGCTCTCGTGGGACGCAGCGGCGACGAAGATCCGGGCCCAGCTCTTCTCGACGGCCTCAACGGTGCCGTCGACACCTCACTCGTCGGCGTAGCCGACGTTGTTCGGGTCCACCTGCTGCGTGGTGTCGGTGGAGACCGCTTGGTAGGTGGTCACCCCGCCGACCGCGACCACGGTGCCCAGGCCTGCCCCCAGCAGCGCTGCGACAACTCCGCCCATCGATGCCTCCCCAGGCGTCGTCCTGTGTTCCGGGCACAGTATATCCGTCCGCTCGACTATGCACGTCCCGCATCGCGACGCACCCCCCGGCCGGCTGACAGTCGCCGCCGCCCGGCGGTCCCCAGCGCGACCACGACGACGGCGACGGCGAGGGCGTCGGCGACGAGCACGGCCGCGAAGCCAGCGGATCCCAGGCGCCGGGGGTCGCCCTCGTGACCGAGGTCGACCAGCACGAGGTCCTCGCCCTGGTGGAGGACGTCGCCCCCAGGGACCGCGACGTCGCCGCCCCCGGGGGTGGAGCGCTCGACGAGCACGAAGCGGACGTCCTCGGCGGCCAGGACCTCGGCGAGCCCCTCGGGCGGGTCCGCGGCGGCCCGGATCCGGTCTGCGAGCCGGCTCTCGCCCGGCACGACCCCGCCGCGGACCGGCAGGGCGTCGTCGACGACGACGTCTCCCGGGAAGAACCGCGGGGCCGGGTCGAGCACCGCCGTCTGCTCGTTCCACGGGTATCGGCGGTAGACGGTGAACGGCAGCACGACCATGCGGTCGTCCGACGCGCCGGCGCGCTCCAGGTCGCCGCGGACCTCGTGCCACTCCTCCGGGTAGGGAACGGACCCCAGGGTGCCGGCCAGGCCCCAGGCGAGACCCGGGAGGGCCGCCAGCGGCAGCACGGCCAGCGCGGCTGCCACCAGTGCGCCCGACGACTCGGTCCGCCCGTCCCGGTCGAGGCACCGTCGTACCACCTCGGCGAACCCTGTGCAGCTGGCGAGCACCAGCGGCGCCAGCCACTTCTGAGAGTCGCGAAGCAGGCCACCTCCGGGCAGCACCGCGCCGATCGCGTCCATCAGGTCCTGACCAGTCCCGGTCGTCGGGAGCCAGGCCAGCAGCAGGCCACCGGCACCCAGGGCACCGAGGGTCCAGGCGAGGCCCCCGGCACGACGACGCGCGAGGAGCACGAGTCCCACCACGCCGAGCACCGCCAGGGCGAGCGACACCCCGCTGAGCAACCACGCGTCACGTCCGGGAGGGTCGACGGCCTCCTTCCAGAGCCCGCCGAACGACGCCAGCGACCCGAGAACTCCCCAGGGTGTGTCCGCGCGGGCTGCGAAGGCCCCGACGCCCGCCATGCCCTGGCCCTGGTCTCCCGCCGTCGTCGCCGGTGCGAGCAGCCCGGGGACCACCCAGGGGAGGTTGACCGCCGCGACGGCGAGTCCTCCGACCCCCGTCCGCCGGACCCGCGGCCCCGGTCCGGTGGCCAGCACGGCGACCGCGGTCACGCCCGCCAGCAACCCTCCGGTAGGACTCGTCCAGGCCGCCACCGCAGCCGGAACCGCGACGGAGAGGGGGTGGGCGCCTCGAGCTGCCACGACCACCCACGGCAGCGCGGCGTAGCCGCAGAGCAACGCCCAGTGTCCGATGGACAGGCGCTCGTAGACGAACGGGTTCCACACGTACAGGGCGACCGGCGCCGCGGTCATCAGCCAGGCCCGGCCCGGCCCTAACCCGTCGCCGACACCCACGACCTCGCGCACCAGGCGGGCCATCCCGACCCCGGCGAGCACGAGGGTGAGCACGAGCACCGCCTTCTGGACCAGGTCGCCGGGCAGGGCGGTCCCGGCGAGCCAGGTCAGCGCGTCGCTGGGTACGGCGCGCGGAACGCCCCCGTCGAGCCCGAGCCAGGCGGGCTTCCACGGCTGGTCCGGCACGAAGACCATGTCGCCCCGGAGGGTGTATCCACGGGACAGGAGCAGGGGCAGCAGCACCGCCAGGGCCAGCACCACCGGCCATGCCCAGGTGAGCAGCAGTTCGAGGCCGCTGCGGGCTACCCGCGCGGCCACGGTCGCCCTGCTGCCATGTCCGACACGCAGACCCCGGCTGTGGTACGTCGTGTCCAGGCGACGATCGGACCGGAGCGGCTGGTCACGACGTACGACGCAAGCCCGATCCCCGGCTGCACATCGACGGCCTGCCGCAGGCCGTCCACCTCAACCACCAACCGCGCCGGGACACCCGTCACGTATCCCAGCTGCAGCACGTAGGACCGCAGCGACGACTCCGGGAGCTCTCCGATCAGGACCGGGCGGCGGGCCACGGGCCAGCCGCAGTCCGGCTCCGGACCTGTCTCCTCGACGGTCGTGTCCACGAGGGACGCCTCTCGGAGCTGGGCAAGGCTGTCGAACATCTGCATGCCGGTGCCGGACTGGTCGAAAGGGGCGTCGTACCCGACACCGGCCAACAGGCTCCGCTGGTCGAGAGCGGCCACCAGGATCGGTGCGGCTTCGTTGACGATGCTCGTGCCCGGATGCCTCTCGAACTCGGCAATCAGCCCGTCGACGTAGTTGTGCGCGTAGCTGCGCTGGAGCACGGGCGCGAGGAGGAACGTCGTCAGCAGGCAGCTCGACAGCAGCAGTGCGGTCGCCGTCGTGGCTGCCGAGCGGGCCGCGGGATGGTCCGTGGCCCGGCGTCGCGGGTCTGGCGGACTGAACGCCGCAGTCGCGCACAGCGCGAAGACCGGCACGGCGTCAGCGAGGTAGCGGGGGTCCCGGTCGACGAGGGTCAGGTAGTCCGCCCGGCCCCAGAGCATCAGCGCGATGTCGCCTGCGAGGTAGAGCGCGGCCAGGAACCACGGCGCGACGGCTGCCCGGCCGGAGACGACGAAGCTCGCCGCAACCACCACGGCGAGGACGAGCGCGCAGGCGAGGACCAGCAGCGGCGTCGACTCGGGGTACAGCGTGTTCTCCGCGCCCGTGGTGTGCCACGGGCCGCCGATCACCCCGGGAACGAACACCTGGGCGAGCATGGTCAGTGCGCTGCGGAGGTACGGCGCGGCAGCGACCTCACCTCGTTCGCTCCCGTCGGTCACGGCGAGGTACACCCCGACATACCCGACCATGACCGCCGCATGGACGGTCCACAACCGCCAGCGCTGTGCGAACCGGGCGACGCGTTCCCGCACCGGCGCGTCGCGCCACACGACCACGACCAGCAGAGCCACAGCCGTCGGAAGGATGAGCACCGCCTTCTCCCAGAACAGCATGCCGACTGCGTATGCGACGACTGACAGCACTGCCCAGCGTCGTCTGCTGGTGGCGTGCAGGCGGAGCAGAGCCAGCATCGTCGTGAAGAGCGCGATCTGGTAGGACACGGCCTGCAACCCGGCCGCCAGCCAGGTCGACGTCACGAGCGCGAGCGGTGTGAACAGGTAGAGGGTCAGCGGCGCAAGGATCAACGGACCAGCGCCGAAGACCGCCCGCAGCAGCCGCCAGAACAGCACTCCCGCGAGAGCCTGCAAGGCACAGATCAGCAGGGCTGCCGGCACGAACGACCGGTCGGCGACCGTGCTCAGCAGCCAGTACGTGGCGTTGATGCCGATCTCCAGGTGGTCGTTGTAGTCACGCAACAGGAATTCCCAGGAGAGCCCCTCCCGGCGTGCCGCTTCGAGGTGGATGAAGTCGTCCTGCCAGAAGTACGAGGGCAGTGTCACCACCAGTCGCACCACCGCCTGGAGCGCGACGAGCAGCACCGCGGCGACGGTGACGAGGTCCCACTCGACACGGAAGGAGAGACGGTTCGACGCCTGGCTGGTCATGCCGTGACCCGCCGTGCCGGAAGGGTGACGAGCGACGCGCCGAGGACACCCACCGCGGCGGCAGCCAGGACGTCGGCGACCGGGCCGGGCATGCCAGGAGTATCCGGCCACCATGCGGCAACCACGCCGCTCAGGGCCACCAGGAGGGCCCCGGCCGCCACGAGCAGGGTCTCCGCCCGTGGCATGCGCAGCCGGACGCCGAGGGCCAGCCCGATGCCCACAGCGACGAATGGACCACCCAGGAGCCAGCCGACAGCGAGGATGACCGCGACGAGGGCCATCATCCCGCCCGGCGAGGGCCGTGGGCCCCGCCTCACGTCCAGCGGAGTGCCTGACCCGCAGGGTGCGCGGCGCCAGACCCATACGGAGACCGCGAGAAGGGCAAGAGCCGCGACGAGTCCGACGAGTAGCCCCAGCCGGTACCAGAGGTCGGGAACGAAGCGCATCTCGATGGTCGCCGCCCCTCCGGCCGGCACCTGGTAGCCCTGCTGCCAGCCGTCCACGGCGACGGGGTCGAGCCGTTCGCCGTCGAGCTCGGCGACCCACCCCTCGTTGACGTTCTGCGGGACCCGCAGCAACGCCGCTTCGCCGGCGTCGATCTCGTAGCTCTGGGTCGTCGCCGACCATCCGGTGCGGGTCAGCGGCCTCGTCGCCGGTACGGCGCCGTCCGCCGCGCGACCGGCCAGGCGCGGCACGAGCGCCAGTCGGCCGGCGGCGTACTGGACCGTCGACTCGACGACCGCCTCGTGCTCCCCGGCAGCCAGAGTCACCGGCCCGTCGCACCCCCGCCAGTCCAGCGGAGCCCCGCGCAGCAGGTCGTCCACGGTCCCGGTGACCTCGGTCCGGTATCGCGTGCCGTCGACGACGACCTCGGGGCCCAAGCCGCACGGCGCACCGGTCGGGGACGCAGGGTCGACGGGCCGCACCAGGTCCTCTATTCCGTCCACGCGCAGTTCGCCGACCGCGAGCGAGCTCCGTGGGGCGGCCACCGACCGCGGTGCGACGAAGGCGATGTCGAGGGTCCGGGTACGGAACGGCTCGAAGTAGCCGAACCCGCCGTCGGTCAGATCGACGGTCCGCGTCTCCCCTGCGGCGCGCAGCACGGCGCTGACCGGTCGGAGGTAGTCGCCTGGGGCCGCGTCCAGCTGGATCCGGCTGATCCGACGGGGGGTTCCCCATCGAAGCCGCAGCAAGGGCGACGTGTCGTTCACGTCGGCGACCCACGGGGTGGCCGGGTCGCCGTCGACCGCGAAGCGAGGCGAGACGAGGAGATCGTTGGCGAGGGTCGAGCTCGCGACGGCACGCACACCCGGGCCTACGGGGTTGAGCAGCGCGGCCGCCTCCGACGTCGGCCGGGCTGTCACAGTGCCGCTGAAGTCCCACCTGCCGCGGCCGTGCACCGTGAACGCACGGCGCATCTCCAGCTGCTCGAGCCGGGCCCGCGCATCGCCGACCGCGCAGGCAGGGCCGAGCGCGGTCGGCACGCAGGCACGCCGGGGAGGCTGGGCGCTGAAGACGAACGCGGTGGACCCGGTTGCGCCCGAGTCCGGCAGGACCAGTCGGCGCGCGATGGGGACACCGAGCGCGGCGATCTCGCGGATCGCGGCAACACCCACGGGAGGGCTGCCGGCCACCTCGACCACCGTGACTCGGACCCGGTCGACGGGTGAGCCGTCCAGGGGGACGCGGACCTGGCCCGAGACGGGGTCGATGCCGACGACACGCTCCTGGTCGCCGGCGGTCACTCTGACCCGTCGAACCGGGACGCCGGAGATCGAGTCCACCCCCGCGAAGACGTTCACGCCCCGAGGCGTCGCCTCCTGACCGAGCCGCACCTCGACCCACTGCCCCTCCGGGTCCTCGAGCGGAGCGGACTGCCAGTAGGTCCTGGGATCGCCGTCGACAGCGGCGAACGGGCCGACCTCCGGCCTGATCGGGCCGAGCGCATCGACGTACCCCGCCGAAGAGCTCGCGGTGACCGCGGTGGCGCCGCGGTACTCCGCGACGACCCGTCGCTGACCTGTGACGCCCGCGTAGTCGTGCTCGCGCCGCAGTGTGCGGTACGGCTCGTCGCGCGTCAGCACGTCGCTCAAGGAGTCGGAGAGCCTGCCGAACTGCCGCTCCTGCTTGCGGAACCCGTCGCCGACGACATCAGGGGGTGGGTCCCCGAAGACGGCGCGGCGGCGGGGCTCGAGCACTTCCGCCTCGCGTGCGGTGATGAGGTCCTCGGGGCCGCCGGAGGCGTGCGCGAGAGCGGAGACGAGGGGCGCCTCTGCCTCGGGGACGGGCAGATCGACCCGGTAGACGTCGATCATCGGCTGGCCGAGCGGTCCGTAGCGTCCGAACGACTGCTCGAGCTCGAGCCCCGGGCTGGCCGCCATCGCAGCGTCGACGCGGCTCGGCGTGGGCGCCTCGGCAGCGACGTGGTCGAGGTCGCGGCGTACGACGACCCAGGCGATCCCTGCTCCGGCAAGCGTGTCGCTGAGCGCAGGCGAGCCGACACCGTCGGCGATCCTCGTCTCCACGGCGTCCAGGAAGCGCAACGTCGATCCCGGCACGAGCGGCACCTGGCTTCGCATCACCCACGGCGACGACGCGACCCCTTGGATCGGTTGGTCGATGGTGGTGCCCCACCACTGCATCCCGAAGCCTGAGCCGGGCAGCACCAGGGCGGTCCCGCCGCCTTCGTCCTCAAGGAACGCCGCCACGTCGTGCCACGCTTGCGGCAGCTCCGACCAGCCGTCCTTGCGAAGCCGGCTGTCGAACAGCGGGGTGGCCGACGCCAGCAGGAGGCCCAGGGCGAGTACAAGCGCGACCGGCTTGAACGCGCGAGTGGCCGCGATCGTGCGCAGCCGGTCGCGTCGTACGAGGCGTTCCGCCAACAGCAGCGTCTGCGCGAATCCCAACGCGAACGGGAGGCGGACCAGGGGGTCGACCTTGTGGACGTTACGCAAGGGAGCCAGTGGGCCGTCGAGCAGCTCGCGGACCCAGCCGTCCAGTGGCGAATGGCCGATGCCGGCGTGCCCGATGGTGAGGAGCACCAGCCCCAGGAGAGCGCTGGCGGCGAAGGTGCCGCGCATCGGCATGCTCGGACTGAACAGCCCGAACAGGGAGAGTGCCGCCACCAGGGTGGTGAGGACGACGAGCGCGGGGCTGACGGCGAGGTCGAAGGCGCCCGGCCACCAGGGACCGCGGCCGAACTCCAGGAACGCCAGCCAGTGATCGGCCCCTCGGACCGCGTTGGTCCAGCCCAACGGACGCGTCGTGGCGGCCGCGGTCTCGATGTAGTTGAGGAACGGGGGGCTGTACCTGCCCATCACGAGCAGGGGGAGGAACCACCACAGTGACGCCAGTGAGGTCGCAAGCACCCAGAAGCCGGCGAGCTTGCGTCCCTCGGCGGAGCGGATCCCTCGGAGCACCACGAGGAAGGCCAACGGCAGGGCCGCCAGGTTCTCGACCGCGTTGACACCGCCCATCAGCAGCACCGGGACACCGGACCACAGCCCGGCGGCCATCGGGCTCAGTCGCCCGCGGACGCCCAACACGAGCGGGAGCACCACCCAGGGCAGCATCGCGGTGGGGAGCACTTCGGCGGACAGCACGCCGGAGAGCCCAAGCAGCCGGGGCGCCGTCGCATACGCAAGACCAGCCACCACCGAGACCACCGGTCTGTCCGGCACCAGGGCCCGGTGCACCCTCCGACACCCGTCGTACGCGACCACGAGCAAGAGCGCGGACCAGAGCCTCTGGGAGACCCAGTCGGGCACGGCCATCACGTCGAGCAGCCAGAAGTACGGTCCCTGCGGGAAGAGGTAACCGTAAGCCTGGTTCTGCAGCTCACCGAAGTTCTGCCAGGGGTTCCACAGGTGCAGCGTGCGCTCGAGGAACTTGCCCGGATCCGCGGTCAGGTCGAACTTGGTGTCGAAGGTGGTCTCGCCGGGGCGCTGGAGAACGGAGAAGATCACGAGCAGCGCCAGGGCGCTCCAGTGGGCCCACGTCTCACGCGACGTCCGGCTCGATCCCCGCGCAGCCGTGCCTGGCCGAGCAGGTCGTGCCATCTGCCACCTTCGTCCGGTTCCTACTATGGGGCCCGCGCAATCCTAGATGGTTGATCCCAAGTCCAGACCCGAACAGAGCGGAATCCCCGTTGCCAGCGAACCCCCCCGCCGAGCCATCGAAGGAGCCGTCCTTCGACGCTGTCTGGGCGGTCGCCGACCGGATTCCCGGGTGGCTGACCAGAGAGCAGGCCCGGCTGCTGTACGACCACGCCCTCGCCCTGGCTCCAGGGGCCACGATGCTGGAGATCGGCAGCCACCAAGGGCGGTCGACAGTCGTCCTCGCCGAGGTCGCCCGGCGCCGCAACACCTCTCTCGTCGCCGTGGACCCGTTCGTGGAGGGCAGGCTGTTCGGGGGGCTCACCACCAAGGAGAAGTTCGAGGCGCACCTCAAGCAGCTCGGGCTCCGTGACCGCGTGGAGCTGGTGGAGGAGTACAGCACCGCGCTGCGGCCGACCTGGCACCGCGAGCTCGACCTGCTCTACATCGACGGCAAGCACGACTTCTGGACGGTGTCGGACGACCTGCGATGGGCTGCGCACCTCCCCCGGCACGGCAGGGTGCTGATTCATGACTGCTTCTCCTCGATCGGCGTCACCCTGGGCATCTTGGCGCGGGTGCTTCCGGGTCGGCAGCTGACGTACCTCAGCCGCACCGGCTCCATGGCCGTGTTCGAGCGGGGCCGGCCGTCGATGCGCGACCGCCTGCGGATCCTGGGCGAGGTGCCGTGGTGGTGCCGCAACGTCGTGATCAAGGTGCTCCTCCGGGCTCGCCTGCGGGGGGTGGCGCGCGCGCTCGGGCACGACTCGCCGTACGACCCCTACTGACGTGAGCTGTCCGGGCTCTCCGTGAGGTGCCGGACAACCCCGTCCAGCAGGCTTCGGGTGTCGTCCTGGCCGAACTCCGAGGCCCGGGTGCGCACGGTGACTGTCGTCGTGGACGGGGTGCTGACGAAGCCCAGGGCCACCGCGTGCGGACCGCTGAGGGCCGGGAACATCGCCGCCGACCAGAGACCGGGGCCCTCCAGCGGCCCCAGGTTGCTCACGGTCGCTGTCGCCCCCAACCGTCCGCGGAGGAGCTGGACCAGCCGGGGTGCCAGCCCGAACAGTGACGTCTCCGGAAAGCGCGGCTCCGGGGCACACTGCTCCAGACGCCGGGCGATGTCGGGCGCCGAGGCCGAGGCCGGGACCCTCAGCCGCAGGTAGCCCGTCTGACGGTCGGGGGCGGGAGCGCCCGGGGCCCGTCGCGACACGCCGAGCACGACCAACGCCTCGCCTTGTCCACCACGGTCCGCGAACGCGCGACTGACGGCCAAGCACATCGCGACGCTGCCGAGGTGCTGGCGCGGCAGGACTGCGACCTCGCAGTTGTCGACCCCGTCGGGTGGCTGTCCCTCGTCGCCCGCCTCATCGCCCTGGAAGCGGGGCGGCGGATGCCGGGCCGCCTCGAGCACCCGCGTGACGCTGCGACGCAGGAAGCCGTGTCGCGGCCGGCGCGCGCCGACCCCCCGCGCGTTGCTGGTCATGGTGCGCGCGGTGAGCGCGGAGCCGATCGCCACCAAGCCCAGCCCGTCGCAGACCCCGTGGTGGGCGGCCACGAAGAGGGTGCGGCCACGGTCACCGACCGCAACTCGCACCATCGGCTCGCCAGGCTCGTAGGGCCGACCCAGCAGGGCCTGCCGTGCGTGGGTCCACGGCCCGTCCACGACCTCCACGGCCACGCGGGTGCCGAGGTGGGGATAGGCCAGCACCAGGGCCTCGGCGCGGCTAGCCAGACCGTCGACGTCCAGGTCATCGGCGAACGCCAGCTCCAGTCCGATGCCCCACGTCGAGTCCGGGTCGCCGTACAGGCCCACGACCTCGCGGGCCCGGGTGTCGGCACTGCTCCCGGCTGCAGCGTGTCCACGTCGCCGAGCTCTCACGGCCCACACCCTAGGCTTCGCCTCATGCGGCGCCGGAGGGACTCGTCGGGAACACCGACTGGAGGCCTGCCCACCAGGTTGCGCGGCGAGGCGACGATCGCCGTCGGGATCGCCACGATGAACGTGGCGACGTACGCGTACACGATGGTCGCGGCCCGGGTCCTCGGGCCGGGCGCGTACGGCGCCTTTGCGGGCCTGATGGCGACGCTGCTCGTCCTCGGGGTGCTCCAGCTCGGCCTCCAGGCCACCGCGGCCCGCCGCATCTCGGCGGACCCAGACCACACCGGGCAGATCCAGCGGGTCATCCTGAAGGTCTCGCTCCGGGCTGGGTTGCTGCTGGGCCTGGTCACGGTGCTGCTGGCCCCCGTGCTGGCCTGGGTGCTGCGCATCGATCACCTCCTCACCCCGGCCCTGGTCGGCATCGCAGTCGTTCCCCTGACCCTCATGGGCGGTCAGGCCGGCATCTTGCAGGGCGAGCGCCGGTGGGGCGCCCTGGCCGCCGTGTACGTGTCGGCCGGGGTGCCCCGGCTCCTCATCGGCACCGCACTCGTCCTGTGGCGACCGACGGAGACCGCTGCGATGGTCGGCGTGGTCATCGCGGCGTTCGTTCCCGTCGTGGTCGGGCACCTGTGCCTGCGGGGTTCGCCCGAGGCTCGACAGGACAGCGCGGACCACGTGCTTCGGCCGGTCACCTGGGAAGCGGTGCGGAACTCCCAGGCACTCCTCGCGTTCTTCGCCCTGTCCAACGTCGACATCGTCGTGGCACGCAACGTCCTCAGCGAGCACCAGGCTGGGCTCTATGCGGGGGGACTGATCCTCACCAAGGCGGTGCTGTTCCTCCCCCAGTTCGTGGTGATCGTGGCGTTCCCGGCGATGTCCACGGCGGCCGAGCGGAGCTCTGCGCTGTTTCGATCACTGGTCCTTGTGACCTTCATCGGCGCCGCCTGCACGGTCGGCGCCCTGGTGCTCCCCGGGTTGGCGCTGATCTTCGTGGGCGGCAGCCAGTACGCCGAGATCGAGGGCGACCTGTGGTACTTCGCGGTGCTCGGCACGCTGCTCGCCCTGCTCCAGCTCCTCGTCTACTCGGTCGTCGCCCGGCAGGGGCGCCGCTCGGTCTACCTCGTGTGGGGTGCCCTGGGGGCCATCGTCGCGCTCGGCTCGTTCGCGAGCTCGGTGCCCGCTCTCGTCGCCACCGTCATCGCGGTCGACGCCGTGCTGCTGGCCGCGCTGATCGCGGTCGACCGGATGCGGGCCTCCCTGGACGCCGCTGCCGACGGCCGGGGGCGCGTCGCCACGCAGGCCGACTGACCCGATCGACCCGACCCGCCCGGACCCACCTGCGGGTCAGTGGGCCGCCTCGTGCCAGCTCCGACCCGTCCCCACGGACACGTCGAGCGGGACGGTGAGGTCGGCCGCTGCGGCCATCTCGGTGCGCACGAGCAGCTCGAGTGCCTCGGCCTCCCCCGGCGCGACCTCGAAGACGAGCTCGTCGTGCACCTGGAGCAGCATCCGGGATGCCATCGCGGCCTCCCGCATCTCGGCGTCGACCCGCAGCATCGCGACCTTGATGACGTCGGCCGCCGAGCCCTGGATGGGGGCGTTGAGGGCCATCCGCTCGGCCATCTCGCGTCGTTGCCGGTTGTCGCTGGTGAGGTCCGGCAGGTAGCGACGCCTGCCCAGGATCGTCTCGGTGAACCCGCTGCGGCGTGCCTCGTCGACGATGCCGGCGAGGTAGTCACGCACGCCCCCGAAGGTCTCGAAGTACTCCTCCATCAGCCCGCGCGCCTCGGAGGGGTCGATGCGGAGCTGCTGGCCGAGACCGTACGCCGAGAGCCCGTAGGCGAGTCCGTAGTTCATCGCCTTGATCCTGGCCCGCTGCGTCACGGTCACCTCGCCCGCGGGCACGTCGAACACCCGCGCCGCCGTCACCGAGTGGAAGTCGCGCCCCGACCTGAACGCCTCGATGAGGCCGGCGTCCTCCGACATGTGCGCCATGATCCGCATCTCGATCTGGCTGTAGTCCGCGGTCAGCAGCGTCTCGAAGCCGGGGCCGACGACGAAGGCCTCACGGATCCGCCGGCCCTCCTCGGTGCGGATCGGGATGTTCTGCAGGTTGGGGTCGGTGCTCGACAGTCGTCCGGTCGCGGCGATGAGCTGGTTGAACGTGGTGTGGATCCGGCCGTCGGGCATGACGGTCTTGAGCAAGCCCTCAACGGTCTGCCGGAGCCGGGCCACGTCGCGGTGCCGCAGCAGGTGCTGCAGGAACGGGTGCTCGGTCTTCTCGAACAACGTCGCCAGCGCGTCCGCGTCGGTGGTGTAGCCGGTCTTGGTGCGCTTGGTCTTCGGCATGCCGAGCTCGTCGAAGATCACCACCTGAAGCTGCTTGGGTGACCCCAGGTTGATCTCCTTGCCGATCACCCCGAACGCCTCGTCGGCCGCCGCCTTCACCTCCCCGGCGAAGTGCGACTCCAGCGCCTCGAGCTGGTCGCCGTCCACGGCGACGCCGATCTGCTCCATCCGGGCGAGCACGTCGACCAGGGGCAGCTCGACGTCGGTGAGCAGAGCGGTGCCTCCCCGCTCGTCGAGCTCGGTGTCGAGCGCGACGGCGAGGTCCAGCACCGCGCGCGCCTGGAGGGTCGATGTCTCCCCGGCCGTCGAGTCGCCCACCGCGTCGAGCGTGAGCTGGCCGTCGTCGGCCACCCCGACCTTGAGCTCGCGCTTGAGGTAGCGCAAGGTCAGGTCGGCGAGGTCGTA
>Ga0190271_10001092_pt1 | contig 15015 bp, 13 predicted proteins | sample Popmic356T_FD_133747 | JGI IMG/M metagenome (GOLD analysis project Ga0190271, IMG submission 133747) | Populus adjacent soil microbial communities from riparian zone of Weber River, Utah, USA - 356 T | ecosystem: Environmental > Terrestrial > Soil > Riparian zone | place: USA: Utah | collected...
CCGGAGACCGGCGACCGGCGACCGGAGCCCCGGCGACCGGAGACCGGAGACCAGCCCGACCGGAGACTAGAGCCCGGAGACCGACGACCGGAGCCCCGGCGACCCCTCGCCCCTATTGGACGTTCAGCATCTCGACGTCGAACACCAACGAGGCGTTGGGGGGAATGGTGTTCCCCGACCCGGCGGAGCCGTACGCCAGTTCCGGTGGTAGCACCAGCCGGCGCAGGCCGCCGACGCGCATTCCGGGCACGCCCTGGTCCCATCCCCGAATCACCTGGCCCGCGCCCAGCATGAACGAGTAGGGGCCTCGGCCCACCGACGTGTCGAATTGCCGGCCCTTTGATTCAGGCTGAGTGGGGTCGTACAGCCACCCCGTGTAGTTCACGGTCACCGGGCGCCCGGTCGTGGCTGTCGTGCCCGTGCCGGCACGAAGGTCCGTCTGCGAGAACTCGCCGCGTGGCTGGGTGGTGGAGGGGCTGGTGGGGCTGTCGCCGCAGCCGTAGGCCACGGCAAGGCTGGCGAAGCACAAGATCGATACGAGACGTGACATCTGCTGCAATTCTCCCGTCGGACAGGTCGGCGCTGGCCTCTCCACGTTACACGATGCTCCAGCCGCCGTCGACCGGAAGGGCGGCGCCCGTGATGTCGGCGCCGCTCGGTCCACACAAAAAGACCACGAGGGCGGCCACGGCCTGGGCGCTGATGAAGCGTCCCGTGGGCTGTTTGGTGGACAGGAACCGCCGCTCGGCTTCGTCGCGCGAGATGGACGTGGCGCTGGCCAGTGCGTCGATGGCGGCGGCGTGGACCGGTGTTTCGACGGTGCCTGGACACACGGCGTTGCAGGTAATTCCGTGGCCGACGGTTTCGAGCGCCACGGCCCGGGTCAGGCCTATGAGCGCCGTCTTGCTGGTCACATACCCGACCCGTCCCGCGGCCCCGGTCAGCCCGTAGATCGACGAGACGTTGACGATGCGTCCCCACCCCCGGCGCTTCATCCCCGCTACCGTGAGCCGTGTGGCGTGGAACGCCGCCGAGAGATTCACGGCCATCGCGTCGTCCCAGGCCGCGGGGTCGAACGCCTCCACGGGGGCCTGGTGGCGGACCACCGCGTTGTTCACCAGGATGTCGCACTCTCCCAGATCGCGAGCTACCGTCGCAAACATGTCTTCGATGGCCGCCCGGCTTCGCAGGTCGGCATCGCTGAAGGCCGTGCGGACGCCGTGCTCGTGCTCGATCGCTTGACGCTCCGCGGCCACCGCACTTGCCGGGGCCAGACCGTGCAGTACCACGTGGCTGCCCGCGGCACCCAGGGCACGGGCGATCGCGAGCCCCAGGCCCTGGGTGGAGCCGGTGACGACGGTCACTTTGCCGAGGAGGGGCCGTTCGGGCGCGGTGTCGGGAACAGGCAACCGATATATCGTACCGCACAGCAGAGCAGCAGCAGGAGAGGGCGTCATGGCGATCAAGACTGGCTGGACGGGGCGTGTGTACGAAGACTTCGAGGTTGGAGACATCTATCCGCATCCGTTGGGGCGCACCGTGCTTCCGGTGGACAACAGCTGGTTCACCTTGCTCACCCAGAACGTGAACCCCATCCACTTCGACCGCGCCTACGCGGCCCAGACCGAGTTCGGCCAGCCGCTCGTGGATTCCACCTTCACGCTGGCGCTCGTCACCGGCCAGTCCACGATCGACTTGTCGTTGAACGTCATGGCGAACCTGGGGTGGGACGAAGTACGGCTGCCGAACCCTCTCTTCGAGGGAGACACGGTCTATTCGAGGAGCGAGGTGCTGGAGAAACGGGAGTCGAAGTCGCGGCCCAACGTCGGCATCGTGAAGGTGAAGACCACGGGGTTCAAGCAGGACGGCACGGTGGTGATCGAGTTCCTCCGCACCTTCATGGTGTACAAGCGAGGCCACGTGCCGAGTCGGCCGGGCATGCCGACGCCGAAGGCGGTGTAGGGGCGGGGCAATGCCCAATGCCCAATGCCCAATGCCCAACGAAGAGCGGGCCTCTTATCGGAGGATCTCCTCCACGAGGTTGGCCACGTCGACGCCGATCGAGAGGCAGGAGGTCAGCCCGGGCGACTCGATGCCAGACGCTTGCACGAGGCGCGTGCAGATCGGATCGCGCTCGATGAGGAAGTCAGCGAACGACTCCTCTGGGGGATGCAGCTTGGCGCGGATGCCGCTGCCGCCAAGACGCAGATCAGCGAGGGTCAGCTCTGGCAGCAGTTCGCGGGCCGGTTCCAGGAAATCCTCGACCGGGATCCGGCCGTCTTCGTAGTCGTCCTTCCGGTCCTGGAACCGCACGGTGGGACCCAGCGTGACATTGCCGAAGGTGGTTCTGGTCAGGTGCACCCCCAGGCTGTGGCCGTGCGCGTGGGGCAGGGGATACACCAGCCCGTTGACCAGCGCACGTTTCGCCGGCACCAGTTCCACGTATTCGCCGCGGCAGGGGTAGATGCGGAACGGCCGGCCGCCGAGCGCGTGGGACACCTCGTCGGCATAGAGGCCAGCCGCGTTCACGACGGCGCGCGCGTGGATCGTCTCGGCCGGGGTGCGCAGCGCGACGCCCGCGGGAGAGACATCCGCCCCCAGCAGTGCGGAGCCGGGAAGGACGAAGCCGCCGGCCTCCTGGCAGTCGCGCGCCAGCGCCTGCACCAGCGCTTCGGCGCCGACGATGCCGGTGTCCGGAGAGTAGAGCGCGGCGTGCGCGCGCACGTGCGGCTCCCGAGCGGCGAAAAACGCCCGGTCCACCAGGCGGAGGCCCTGCACGCCGTTGGCCTCGCCCTTCAGGCGCAGGCGTTCCAGATCGGCCGCCTCGGCCTCGTGCTGGGCCACGATCAGCTTCCCGCAGCGGTCGTGCGGCACGCCACGGGTGGCGCAGTATTCGTAGAGCAGCCGCGCCCCACGAACGCAGTGCTTCGCCTTGAGGGACCCGGCCGGGTAGTACATCCCGGCGTGAATGACCTGGCTGTTGTGGGTGCTCGTGCCCATGCCGGGGCGCGGCTCCCGCTCCAGCACGCAGACGCTGTGGCCTCGGCCCGCAATCGCACGCGCCGCCGCCAGCCCGACCACCCCTCCGCCAATCACGGCGACGTCAATCTGTTCCATGTAATAGGATCGTCTGGCCTGAACCGGGCCTTCCGTCGTGGGCCTTGTGCCTTTTGTGTCTTTAGACTGCTGATTGCTGACTTGATCCTATTGCAATGACCCCTTCACGCGTGCTGGTGACCGGCGCCAACGGTCAACTGGCCCACCACATCATCCAGGCCTTCGGCGATCGATCGGTCACGGCGCTGACTCGCAGCCAGCTGGACGTGACCGACCCCGACGCGGTCCGTCGCGCGGTCGCGGAGGCGGCGCCAGGCCTCATCGTCAATTGTTCCGCGTTCAACGACGTGGACGGAGCCGAGGCCCGGCCCAACGCCGCGCTGGCGGTCAATGCGTTTGCGGTACGCAGCCTGGCCCTGGCCGCGCAGCCCCTGGGCGCCACGCTGGTGCACTACTCCACGGACTTCGTGTTCGATGGTTCGGGCAGCACACCCTACGGGGAGAACGACGAGCCCTCTCCCCAGAGCACCTACGCGGCATCGAAGCTGCTGGGCGAGTGGTTCGCGCTCGAGGCGCCCCACGCGCTGGTCCTGCGCGTGGAGAGCCTGTTCGGGTCGCCGGCCGGGTGGGCGGGCCGACGGGGCACCGTGGACAACATCGTGTTCGGTCTTCGCGCCGGCCGGGAGGTGCCCGTGCTGATCGACCGCATCGTGTCGCCCAGCTACTCCCCGGATGTGGCGGCCGCCACGCGGCACCTGATCGACCGGGCGGCCCCCTCGGGGATCTACCACTGCGTCAACGCCGGCCACGCCACCTGGGAAGCCGTGGCCATCGAGGTCGCGAGGCAGCTGGGCGTCGAACCCCGCTTGAAGCGCCTGAAGATGGACGAGTTGAAGCTCAAGGCCGCCAGGCCTCGCTATTGTGCGCTGGCGACGTCCAAGGTGGCCGCGGAGGGCTTCATCATGCCTCCCTGGCAGGACGCCGTCGCGCGCTGGCTCCTGTCGCAGTCGGCCACGGCTCCCCAGGCCTGACGCCGATGCAGGGAAAGCCGGGTCCCGCGGCACGTCGCGGCCCAGATAGAATGGACCGATAGCATGGCTAAACGCGCAATCATCTCGGGCATCACGGGGCAGGACGGGTCGTACCTGGCCGAGTTGCTGCTCGACAAGGGCTACGAGGTCACAGGGATCGTGCGGCGGTCCAGTTCCCCCAACATGTGGCGGATCGAGCACCTGTTGGACCGCATCACACTACGCCCTGCGGACCTGCTGGATCAGTTGTCCTTGATGCGCGTCATCCAGGACGTCAAGCCGCAGGAGTTCTACAACCTCGCGGCCATGTCGTTCGTGCCCGCGTCGTGGGATCAGCCGCTGCTCACGGGCGAGTTCAACTCCCAGGGCGTCACGCGCCTGCTGGAGTCCGTGCGGCAGGTGGACCCGTCGATTCGCCTCTACCAGGCGTCTTCGAGCGAGATGTACGGCCGGGTGCGCGAGACCCCGCAGACGGAGCTGACGCCGTTCTACCCTCGCAGTCCGTACGGCGTGTCGAAGGTGTTCGGTCACTACATCACGGTGAACTACCGCGAGAGCTACAACATGTTCGCGGTGTCCGGCATCCTCTTCAACCACGAGTCGCCGCGCCGCGGGCTGGAGTTCGTGACCCGCAAGGTCACCGACGGCGTCGCGAGGATCAAAACGGGGAAGGCGGACTCCCTGGCGCTCGGCAACCTGGACGCCAAGCGTGACTGGGGCTTTGCCGGCGACTACGTGCGCGCCATGTGGCTGATGCTCCAGCAGGCGGAGGCCGACGACTACGTGATTGCCACCGGCGTCAGCCACTCGGTTCAACACCTGGTCGAGACGGCCTTCGGTCACGCCGGATTGGACTGGAAGAAGCACGTGCGCACCGACCCGGCTTTTCTCCGGCCCGCCGAGGTCGATCTCCTCATCGGCGACGCGTCCAAGGCCGAGAACCAGCTGGGGTGGACACCGACAGTCAGCTTCGAGCAGCTGATCGGCATGATGGTGGACGCCGACATCGAGCGCCATTCTTCTCCGGTTGCCATGGCGGCTACCGGCGTCGGCCGCGAATTCAGGGGCTGACTGCGCGTCAGTTGGCTTCGGCGAGGGCCAGCACGGCAAAGGCCGTTGCTGTGTCGGACATGAACAGCCGTCGCCAAGGCTCGCCCTTCTCGCCCCCGTGTTCTCGGTCGTAGTTGAGCGAGTGGGCCTGCCAGGCGCGGCCCGGCACCCCGCCGACGGGGATCGGCCGCTGGTTCGTCTCGAGCCAGCGCAGGCCTCTACGCAACCCAGCATGATCGGTTGCGACTCCCGCCAACTGCAGCGTGTACACCACGAGGCCGGTCGCGTACCCATCGGAGCGCTCCAAGAGAGACGCGTCTAGATCGCCGGGCGACTTCACGGGCGGCGCCGTCTTGCTCCACTTCCAGGGCCCGATGGCCCCGAGCGACCACCCACCGTCCTCACGTTGTGCGCGAAAGAGATCTCCGATGAGGGCCTCGCGCTGACCACTTGTGACGATGCCCTCGAGCCGCGTGGACGCCAGCAGCGCCCACGTGCGGTTGTAGAGATGCTGCCCTGGATAGTTGGTCGAGAGATAGCCGCGTAGGCGCTCGATGCCTGCCGTCGCAACGGCCCCCGTCCGATATCCTGGCGCCGTTCCGACTGCAAAAGCCGCGAACGTCGCACCGTGATATGCGGCCTCGGTCGTCTCCCAGGGCTCGAGACCGAACTCAAGCCAATCCCACCGTCCATCCGGGCGCTGTACGTCCCAGAGGCGAGCCAGCGCCTTTTCGGTGATGGCGCTCGGTTGGGAGAGCTTCCGTGCGGCGTCCTCGCTGGACAGGATGAGCGCGTTCAGCACCGCCTCGGTCCCGCGCGACTCGGTTTGACGGCGCTCGTTGAAGTCGTAGAGGACTTGATGCGTGGCGTACGTCTCCACGCGCCGGGTGGTCTCGTCGATGAGCTTGGCCTCCTGGGGCGGAAGCGCGTTCGTTCCCAGCACCCTGCGCAGGGCCGGACGCGCCAACGCATACGCGAGGCCGGCGTGACAAGAGACACACGCCGTCTGCGTGTCCCCGGTCTTGAGCTTGGTGCCGTTGGCGAACCAGGCGTCCATGCGCGCGTCGAGATAGGCGGCCGCGCCCGCGGCATCCCACTGGGGCGGAGTGGCAGGGGCGAGCGTCCCGCCCGACCGCTGTGCGGCCACGCTCGTCACCAGCAATGTGCACGCAAGGAGCAGGGCAATTCTCATCGCGTCAGGATAGCCGAGTTACGCCGAGGTGTGTTCGTCAGGCCCGCCGCGCGATGGCCGCGTAATCGAGATGGGTGAATAGCAGCCGGTTGATCTTCTCGACGTTGGCGTTGAAGACGTCGGCCGAGTCGTTCAGCCCAGCCCCCGCCACCGTCTGCAGCTTCTCGTGCTCCGGGTACGGTGAGCGGTAGCGGATCTCCACGTCCTCGAAGCCGCTGGCCAGCAGCAGGTACTTCAGCGTTTCCGGGTGCAGCGGGCGCACGTGCGTGATGTCCCGGATATAGCTCTCGAAGAACGCGAACCAGCAGGCCGGGTTGATCGTTTCGAACACCACCACCGAGCCCGGACGGAGCGCGGCCCACGACGCGTCCAGCAGGTTCGTCAGGTAGCCGGGATCCAGGTGCTCGACGACCTGCGCGGCCAAGAGCCCCCCGAGTGATCCAGAGGGCTGTGCGCGCAGATAGGACAGGGCGTCCTCGCGCGACGCCGCCAGCCCCTTCTGCCGGCATACTTCCACCATCGACTCGTTCACGTCGATGCCGCGCGCCGTGATGCCGCGCTCGGAGAGGAGCGCCAGGAACTCGCCGCGGCCGCAGCCGACGTCCAACACGTCCGAGGCGCCGGCAAAGAGGTCGGCGTAGGGGACCAGGCGTGCGCGGATGTCGTCGGGCGTGCCGCGGAATTGATCCTCGAAGCCGACGTACTTGTGGCGCAGCGCCACCAGCGGCGAGTCGGCCGGTGGGGCCGCCGCGGCCGGCGTGTCGCCCGAGTCCGTCGAGCGCGGCCCGGCTGGTGCCGCTCCCGCCCCGGCGCGCAGGCGCTCGACCTCGCGCGAGAGGTCGTGGTTGGACTGACGCAGGACGCCGAGTGACGTGCGCAGCTCCTCGTGCTCCGCCCGCATGCGAGCGACCTCGGCTTCCACGCGCCGCTCGCGCGCAGCCAACGCCTCGCGGTGCCGCTCCACGTCGTCCAGCGCGCCCAGGACGGGCCCTGCCGCGTGGTTGAGCGTGTTGACGAACTGAACCACCGACGAGTTGAAATGCTCCTGCGTGCCCATCAGGCGCGCCAGGAAACGGCGGATGCGGTAGAGGCCCCGGTGCTTGAGCGATCCACTGGCGGGCGCGGCGCCGCCGAACAGCCAGTCGCGGTTGAGCCGCTCGACCAGTTCTCGATACGCTTCGTTCGATTCGATGGGGCTGGTGCGGCCGGCCTCGTCAGCCATGCGGTTAGGCTACCGAGCCAACCACTCGACATCTTCTGTGGCCACTGTCGTTGCGACTGGAGCAACTCTCTTGGCAAGGCCATAGAAGATGTCCGCCCCGCGAACCGGGGCCCCCGCCACGCGTATTCCAGCGTGGTGGGGTGGTCGTAGCGGGGCCAAGAGACACTGCTAGTGAAGCTCTGGAAGGTTTGAGGCAGAGCTTCACTAGCGGCCCACCATGCCCTCAAGGGGGCTGCTGGCCGTGGCGTACATCTTTCGCGGGATACGGCCGGACAGGTACGCCAGACGCCCCGCCAGCACCGCGTGCTTCATGGCCGCGGCCATCTGCACGGGCTGCTCGGCCCCCGCGATCGCCGTGTTCATCAGCACGCCGTCGGCTCCCAGCTCCATCGCCAGCGCGGCATCCGATGCGGTTCCGACGCCGGCGTCCACGATCACCGGCACGTGAGAAAACTCCCGGATGATCCGGATGTTGTTGGCGTTCTGGATCCCCAGCCCCGACCCGATCGGCGCGCCCAGCGGCATCACCGCGGAAGCGCCCGCCTCTTCCAGCTTGCGACAGGCAATCGGGTCGTCGTTGGTGTAGGGCAGTACCACGAAGCCGTCCTTCACGAGCACCTTGGTGGCTTCGATCAGCGCCTCGTTGTCCGGGAAGAGCGTCCGCTCGTCGCCGATCACTTCCAGCTTCACCCAGTCGCCCAGCCCTGCCTCCCGCCCCAGCCTGGCGGTGCGGACGGCTTCGTCTGCCGTGTAGCACCCGGCGGTGTTGGGCAGGATGAAGAGGCGCGCCGGGTCGATGTAGTCCAGAAGGGACTCGCGCGACCGATCCGAGATGTTGACCCGGCGCACGGCCACGGTGACCATGTCGGCCCCCGATGCCTCGTGCGCCTGACGCATGACGCCGTGAGACGGATACTTGCCCGTGCCGACGATGAGGCGTGAGGTGAAGGTGCGCCCGGCGATGACGAACGACGTATCCATCAGCCGCCACCCACCGCGTTCACGATCTCCAGCCGGTCGCCGTCCTTGACGACCGCGGTTTCGAACGTGCGGCGCTTGATGATCTCCAGGTTGTGCTCGATGGCCACGCGCCGCGCATCGATATCGAGGTGCAGGAGCACGTCCGACACCGTCATCGGATTTGGCAGCTCGAATCGTTCCCCGTTGAGCGTGATGACCACTGGACAGTGCCCTCGATGCGGCCAGCGTACCGCGCCGCTTCAAGCCAAGTCAACGTAGCCCGGCCCTGACCGGCATGCGGCCCAGTCGGTCGCCTTGTAAGATGGTTGCGTCTCCGCATGACGGCCCTGGCGCGCGAAGCGCGCCCAGAAAACGGGAAACGAGACAAGGCCTTCGTTTCTTGAGGGTGAGGCCTTGCCTCGTTTGACGGGGGTTGGCGCCATGACGTACGTTGGATCGATTGGCCTTCTTCACGAGAGACTCACAGACTTCATGAGCCAGACGCCGCGACCGATGCCGCTCGGCATCGAGGGGTTTTCCTTCGCCGATCTCCATGTACCAGCCCGCCTCCGCGACCTGTACGAGGAGTTCTGTCAGCACACTGCAACGCTCGACCCGGCCCTGTGGGAGCGGTGGGACGCCTACCGGACCGCGCCCGACGCACCGCGGCCAGTCACGGAGGTGTCCGACCTCATCGTCGAGATGGCGCCGCACGTCAGCAGGTTCGTCGGCCGTCTTTTCAAGGTCGGTGCGGCTACCGGAGATCTGAAGGCGCACACGCACCAACTGGACGCACTCTTCCGCTTCAAGGTGGACTTTGTCCGCAAGCGCGCGTTGCCGCTTGTGAAGGGTGGGGCGCACGTGCCGCGAGATCCCGCCGATGTCGCCATCGTGGAGAAGCTGGCCCAGCCGTTCTCGCACCTGGACCGGGAGCGAGCCGTGGCCGCCGCTGGCTGTGCCTTGCTGGACGGCGAGGCGTCGTTGCGAGACGCAGGGTCCGATGCCGAAAAGGCCGCGCTTGCCGCCGAGATCGATGCGCTGAAGCGCTGGTGCGCCTCGTGCCTGCACGATCCGCAGTACAAGGGGTGGGTTGCGTTCAAGTTTCCCGAGACGGTCGACTACCAGAACCTCGTGCAGGTGCAGCGGCCTCGGCCCGAGCTCCAGCAGGCGATGCTCGGCCCCGACGCCCTGCTGCGCCGCCGCGACGGCTTTGCCCTGACCGACGCGCGGTGGAGCCCGCGCGAGGTGCTGAGCGACGTCCACTACTGCGTGCTGTGCCACGAACGCGACAAGGACTCCTGCTCGAAGGGATTGCGCGACAAGGCGGGCGCGCTGACGCCGAATCCCCTGGGGATTCCCCTGGCCGGGTGCCCCCTGGACGAGAAGATCTCCGAGATGCACATGCTGCGGAAGGCAGGTGACGCCGTCGGTGCCCTGGCCATCGTCGTCGTGGACAACCCGATGGTCCCGGGCACGGGCCACCGGATCTGCAACGACTGCATGAAGGCGTGCATCTACCAGAAGCAGGAGCCGGTGAACATCCCGCAGATCGAGACGGGTGTGCTGACCGATGTCCTGCGGCTACCGTACGGTGTCGAGATCTACGGGCTGCTGACGCGGTGGAACCCCCTGAACGTGCGCCGGCCGCACGCGCTGCCCTACAACGGCCGCAACGTGCTCGTGGTCGGCCTGGGCCCCGCGGGCTACACGCTGTCGCACTACCTGTTGAACGAAGGCTTCGGCGTGGTGGCGATCGACGGGCTGAAGATCGAGCCCCTGCCCTCGGCTCTCACGGGCGAAGGCGGTCATACCCCGCAGCCCATCGAGCAATGGGACGACATCTACTCCCGGCTGGACGAGCGGGTGCTGGAGGGATTCGGCGGCGTCTCGGAGTACGGCATCACCGTCCGCTGGGACAAGAACTTCTTGACCCTTCTCCACCTCACGCTGGCCCGGCGCGACCGCCTGCGCATCTACGGCGGCGTCCGGTTCGGCGGAACGCTCCCCATCGAGGATGCGTGGGCGTATGGCTTCGATCACATCGCGGTGGCCTCGGGCGCCGGCAAACCGACCGTGATCGACATGAAGAACAACCTGGTGCGCGGCGTGCGCAAGGCCAGCGATTTCCTGATGGCCCTGCAGTTGACGGGCGCGTTCAAGCGCCACGCCCTGCCCAATCTCCAGGCGCGTTTGCCCGCGGTGGTCATTGGCGGCGGCCTGACGGGTATCGACACCGCGACAGAACTCTTCGCCTACTACCCGATCCAGGTGGAGAAGACGCTGGATCGCTACGAGACGCTCGTCGCCGAGCGGGGCGACGCGGCGGTGCGCGGCCAGTGCGACACCGAGGAATTGGAGGTGCTGGACGAGTTCCTCCTGCACGGGCGCGCGATTCGCGCGGAGCGAGCGCGGGCCGCGGCGGCCGGCGAAGCGCCGAACTTCGTGCCGCTGGTCCGCGCGTGGGGCGGCGTCACCCTGGCGTACCGGAAGAAGATGTCGGATTCGCCCGCCTACCGCCTGAACCACGAGGAAGTGATCAAGGCGCTGGAAGAGGGCATCTGGTTCGCCGAAAGCCTGGACCCGAAGGAAGTGGTGGCCGACGAGCGGGACCACGTGCGCGCCCTGCGCATGGAGGGGCCGTCGGGCCCCGTGGAGCTGCCCGCGCGCACGGTGCTGGTGGCCGCCGGCACCGCCCCCAACGTGACCTACGAGAAGGAGCGGCCGCAGACGTTCCAGCTGGACGGGAAGAAGCGCTTCTTCCAGGGGTTCCGCGCCGAGAGGGCCAACGGCATCGTGTCGCTGGTCTCCGACGCCGCGGGCTTCTTCACGTCCTACAACGACCAGGGCCGCCTGATCTCGTACTACGGCGACAACCACCCGAAATACGCCGGCAACGTCGTGAAGGCGATGGCGTCGGCCAAGCACGGCTACGTGCACGTGGCGGCGCTCTTTGCCGACGAGGCGTCTACCCTGGACCCCGCGGCGCAACCCACGCGCGACGCCGCGTGGAAGGCGCTCGTCCAACGGCTCGACACCGAACTGCTGGCCACGGTGGAACGCGTGGAGCGCCTCACGCCAACCATCGTCGAGGTGGTGGTGAAGGCGCCGGCCGCGGCTCGTCACTTCGGCCCAGGCCAGTTCTATCGCCTGCAGAACTTCGAGGCGCTGGCGCCCACCGCCAGGGTGCCCGGGGCGCCGCCGCTCCTCATGGAAGGCGTCGCGCTGACGGGCGCGTGGGTCGATCGCGAGCAGGGACTGCTGTCCATGATCGCGCTCGAGATGGGCGTATCCAGCCGCCTGGTGTCGTATCTCAAGCCAGGGGAACCCGTGGTGGTCATGGGCCCGACCGGGACGCCAACCGAGATCCCCCACGGCGAGAGCGTGCTCCTGGCAGGCGGCGGCCTCGGCAACGCCGTGCTGTTCTCGATTGCCAAGGCGCTCAAGGCCAACGGCAACCGGGTGGTCTACTTCGCGGGCTACAAGAAGGGCGAGGACCTCTTCAAGCGTGAGGAGATCGAGGGCGCCACGGACCAGGTGGTCTGGAGCACCGACGTCGGCGTCGAAATCGCGCCGGCGCGTCCGCAAGACAGCCACTTCCGCGGGAACATCGTGCAGGCGATGGTGGCGTACGCGAAGGGCGAACTGGGGCCGGTGCACGTGCCGCTCTCGGACGTCTCGCGGATCATCGCCATCGGCTCGGACCGCATGATGGCGGCCGTGAAGGCGGCCCGCCACGCGGTGTTGAAGCCCTACATCCGGGCCGACCACGTGGGCATCGCGAGCATCAACTCGCCCATGCAGTGCATGATGAAGGAAGTCTGCGCCCAGTGTCTCCAGAAGCATGTGGACCCGGTGACCGGGAAGGAAGAGTTCATCTTCTCGTGCTTCAATCAGGACCAGGAGATGGACCGCGTGGACTTCCCGAACCTGAACGCTCGCCTGCGGCAGAATACCGTGCAGGAGAAGCTCTCGAACCTGTGGCTCGATCACCTGCTCGAAACGGTGGACCTGGCGCACGTCTAGGACTCGCGGCGCTGCTCACCGCCGCCCTCGGGGCGGCGATGGTCCTGCCGGCGCGCGCCGACATCTTGTACGTGGCGCCGGGAGGTCGCGGCGCCGGCACATCGGACGCGCCGTTCGGGAGCCTTACTGCGGCGCTGGCCGTGGCCGCCGCGGGTGACGAGGTGGTGCTGAGGCCGGGTACCTACGCTGAAGATGTGCGCACGGTTCGGGGAGGGACGAGCGCCGCGCGCCTGGTGATTCGAGCCGAGCAACAGGGCACGGCGCTCCTGACAACCGCCGGCGGCACCGTGATGCGGGTGTCGCACCCCTTCATCACGATCTGGGGCCTCGTCATCGACGGCCAGTATGGCCTCTACGACGCCGTGGTCGTCGACAGCACGGCCGAGGCCCTGCACCTGCTGCAGACGGAGGTGCGCCGCAGCTCGAAGGACTGCGTCGACCTGCGGGCTCCGGCCCACGTCGTGATCGAGGGGGCGCTCATCCACCGGTGTTTGAACGCCGCCGGCGGCCGCACCGACGCGCACGGCCTGGTGGCGGGCGCGGTCCGCAATCTCACCATTCGCGATACGCGCATCCACACGTTCTCGGGTGATGCCGTCCAGTTGGACCCCGATCGGCTGTCGCCCGGGTGGGACGACGTGACCATCGAGCGCTGTCAGTTCTGGCTCGAGCCGCTGGCCGCGCCCGAGAACGGGTTCGCCGCGGGGGTGGTGCCGGGCGAAAACGCCATCGATACCAAGACGCTCGGCACGGCAGCGCGCGCAAGGCTCGTCGTGCGGCAGACCGAGGCGTGGGGCTTTCGCGATGGTCTCCTGAGGAACATGGCCGCCTTCAACATCAAGGAGCACGTCGACGTGACGTTCGACGCCGTCACCGTCTCGCGCTCCGAGATCGCCTTTCGTCTGCGCGGGCCGGGCCCCAACGGCGGGGCCTGGGTTCGTGTGCAGAATGCCGTGGTGTTCGACGTCGGAACGGCGGTGCGCTACGAGGACGACATCGAGCGCGTGGAGGTCTGGAACTCGACGTTCGGCGGCGGCATCGGGCAGATGTTCCGGGCCGCCAACGTCAGGACGGCGACGCTCACCGCGCAGAACGTGCTCTTCGTGGGGCCGCGGCCCCGCGAGTTGGCAGGGGCCTCGAACATGCCGGCCGTCAGCGCCTTCTTCGTGGACGCCGTCCGGCACGACTACCGCCTGACACCCGGTAGCGGGGCCGTGGATGCCGGCGTGGCGCTGACGCTGGTGGGCACGGATCGGCTCGGCAATGCCCGCCCGACCGGCGAACGGTGGGACGTGGGTGCATTCGAGCTCCAGCCGGGCGAGCGCTGAGCCCGGGTCGAGGCCGCACCGCGGCGGTAGAATGCCGGCGGAGTTTGCCATGAATCGAGTGCTTCGCGGCCTGGTCGCAGTCAGCCTCTTCGCGTGCGCAAGCCTGGTTGCCGGCGGCGTGTCCGGACAGGCGCCGCCTGCTCGCGCCGTGGGCGCCCAGGGTGCCGCCATGCGCCTCTACGTCCTCGACGGCGGCGTGCTGGAGTCGGACCCGACGCGGTATCAGTTGACGAAGGAAGACGTCGGCACGACCGAGCTCTCGATCGCGTCGTACCTGGTGGTACACCCGCGCGGCGTCCTACTGTGGGACACCGGCGCCGTACCCGACGCCGAGTGGACGCCGACCGGTGGCGCCGTGGTGCACCGCCTGACGCTCGGCAATGGCCAGCCGCGCCAGGTGACGCTGCGCGCGTCCCTGGCGTCCCAGTTGCGCGCCGCCGGCTTCTCGCCGCCGGACGTCACCCATCTGGCGCTTTCGCACTATCACTGGGATCACACCGCCAACGCCAACCAGTTCGCGTCTGCGACCTGGCTCGTGCGCGCCGTCGAACGCGACGCGATGTTCGCGGGGGCCAATCTCGGCAACGTGCGGCAGCAGCTCTACGCCCGGCTGAAAGACAGCCGCGTCGTGCTGCTGGAGCAGGACGAGCACGACGTGTTCGGCGACGGCACGGTGGTGATCAAGGCCGCGCCGGGTCATTCTCCCGGTCACCAGGCGCTCTACCTGAAGCTGCCGCGCACAGGCGGCGTGGTGCTATCGGGCGACCTGTACCACTACGCCCAGGAGCGCACGCTCAACCGGTTGCCGACCTTCGAGGTCAGCATGGAACAGACGCGCGAGTCGCGACGAAGCCTGGAGGCGTTCCTGCAGCGCACCGGCGCCCAGCTCTGGATTCAGCACGACCTGCCGGCGCATTCGCGCCTGCGCCTCTCGCCCCAGTTCTACGACTGAGTGAGGGGCGGCGTCTCCAGTCTCCGGTCAGTCGGTCAGTCTCCGGTCTCCGGTTTGAGCATTGGGCATTGGGCCTTGTGCATTCCCTGGCTTCATCCAAAGACCATGGCCAGGGCCACCCACGGCACTACGGCAAAACCGAGGCACCAGCCCGTAGCCACGGCCAGCACGCGAAACGACGTGGTGGCGAACAGGACGAC
>Ga0190271_10001093_pt1 | contig 15003 bp, 15 predicted proteins | sample Popmic356T_FD_133747 | JGI IMG/M metagenome (GOLD analysis project Ga0190271, IMG submission 133747) | Populus adjacent soil microbial communities from riparian zone of Weber River, Utah, USA - 356 T | ecosystem: Environmental > Terrestrial > Soil > Riparian zone | place: USA: Utah | collected...
CGCTGCGAATCGCGCACCTGGCCGCAACGTGGCTTGCCCGAGGTCAGCAGCGAATCGAAGCTGCGGAATACCGCGTCGTCGGCTGCGACGATGCGCACGAACTGCGAATCGGCATCGCCGGCGGCGCCGTTCTGAAGCAGCAGCACGCCGAGGAAGGTGTCGAAATCCTCGCGCAGACTGGATTGGATCTCGTGGAGAGCCGCCGCGCGTGTGGGGGTGCGCAGCAGGCGCATGGTGAAGTGATGGATGCGGTCGGCGAGCTGGTCGTTGGCGCGCGCCACGCGCACGAACTCGGCCAGCTGCTGCTCGAGCGTTGCGTGCTTGTCGCGCAGCACCTCGACCTGACGCTCGATCAGCGACACGGTGCCGGTGTTGCGCGGATGCTGCAGACGCATGCGCGTCAGCAGCGGCAGATGGCGTTCGAAAAAATCCGGATGCGTTTGCAGGTAGAGCGCGATGTTCTGTTCGTCGGGAGTTTCCGCTGCAAGGCCCTGGGCCGGATTTCCTGTCATTCCGTCATCTCCGTCAGATCTGTACGCGCCCTTCGAAGGCGATCACCGCAGGGCCGGTCAACCACACCGGTTGGCCGGGTCCATCCCAGTGTACGCCCAGTTTGCCGCCGGGCACATGCACTTCAACGTCGGCGCCGAGCAGACCGAGGCTTCGTCCGACAGAAACAGCGGCGCAGGCGCCAGTGCCGCAGGCCAGTGTTTCGCCGGCGCCGCGCTCGTAAACGCGCAGGCGAATATGTCCTGCATCCATCACCTGCATGAAGCCGACGTTGACCTGTTGCGGAAAGTGGCTGCTTGCCTGCAGCAGCTTGCCCAGTCGCTCCACCGGTGCGCTCTCGACCGCCGCCACGCGCAGCACCGCGTGCGGATTGCCCATCGATACGGCGCCAAATTCCACGGTCTCGCCATCGAAGGGCAGTGAATAGGTGGCGGCCGGGGCGGTGGCATCGAAGGGCAGCGAGCGTGGTTCGAAATCGGGCGGACCCATGTCCACCGATACGCTGCCATCCTCGCGCACCTGGCCACGAATCAGGCCGGCCCTGCTCTCGAGCACCACGGCGCCCTGCTTCGAGCGGCCACGCAGATGCTGCAGCCGCACGGCACAACGCACGCCATTGCCGCTCTGCTGCGCCTCGCCCCCGTCGGCGTTGAAGATGCGGTAGGAGGCGATGGCCTCGGCGCCGCGCGCCGGCTCAAAAACCAGCGCCTGGTCGAAGCCGACGCCGCGATTACGGTCGGAGAGCAGTCGCCACTGCTCGACGGTGGGCAGGGCGGCACCATCGGGACGGTTGAAGATCAGGAAATCGTTGCCAAGCCCATGCATCTTGGTGAAGTCGATCTGCATGGCAGAAGAATAACCGATCAGATCTGCAGTCGCTCCCGCAGTTCGCTGGCGAGGCGCCGGCTGACGCGCAGTTTTTCGCCTGAGCCGCGCAGCACCACCAGGTACTGGCCTTCGGCATCGCGCTCGATGCCAGCCAGCTGTTCGACATTGACCAGCGCATTGCGGTGGATGCGCACGAACAGCCCGCCGAACTCGTCTTCCAGCGCGCGCAGCGAGTCTTCGATCAGATCGGTGCCGCCGGCGTGCCGCACGCTGGTGTATTTCTGGTCGGAGTTGAAATAGAACACCTCGCGCACCGGGATGAGCTTGATGCTGTCACGCAGTCTTGCCGCCACATGCGAACGCGGGGTAGCGGGCTGCTTGCTGGCGAGGCTGGCCAGCAGCGGCGGAGCCAGCCGGGCCGCGCGCTCCAGCGCGCCGCGCAACCGCTCGGCACGCACCGGCTTCAGCAGGTAGCCCACGGCTTCGGCCTCGAAGGCGTCCACGGCATAGGCATCGTAGGCCGTGGTGAAGATCACAGCGGGCGGTACCGGCAGCAGCGCCAGATGACGCGCCGTCTCCAGTCCGCTGATGCCGGGCATGCGCACATCCAGCAGGACGACGTCAGGCTGCAGTTCACCCACCAGCTGTATGGCTTCAAGGCCGGTGGCGCACTCGCCAACGACATCGTTTTCACCCGACTCGGCCAGCAGCCGGCGCAGTCGCTCCCGCGCCGGCGCTTCGTCGTCGACGATCAGGATGCGCTGGCTCACAGCGCCGCCCGTGTGCCGTCCTCGATGTAGGGGAAGCGCAGCCGCACGATGAACTCATCGCCACTGCGTCCGGCCTCGACCGAGGCGCGTCCCGGATACATCAGTTCCATGCGTTCGCGAATATTGGCCAGTGCGATGCGATTGCCGCGATGCGCGGTGTGGTCCTCATCGGGCAGCGGGTTGCGCACGGTAAGGCCAATGGTGTCGCCGTCCAGCGCGCCGCTCACGGTGATGACGCCGCCGGACAGGCGCGGCTCGATGCCGTGATAAATGGCGTTCTCCAGCAGCGGCTGCATCAACAGGCTCGGTACCTGCGCGCGCATGGGCAGGTCGGTGACGTCCCAGATCACATGCAGTCGCGCGCCAAGCCGCGCCTGCTCGACGCGCTGGTAGATGCGCGCCACCTCCAGTTCCTCTTTCAGTGTGATGTTGCCGCGCCGCTCGTTGAGGTTGGCGCGGAACAGATCAGCCAGATCCTGCACAGCCTCTTCAGCGCGCGCCGGATCAGATCGTGTCAGCGCCGCGATGGTGTTCAAACTGTTGTAGAGAAAATGCGGCCGGATGCGCGCCTGCAGGGCGTGTACGCGCGCGCGCGCCTGCAGCTCCACATTGCGGCGCCACTCGCCCAGCACGTAGAAATAGCGCAACGTCAGGGCGCCAATGATGGCGCCGGTGGCCATGTTGGCAACCATGAATTTGACCGGATTGGCCGGGAACATCAGCGCGCCGGCCAGCGGGCCGGTGAAATTGCTGCGACCCACCCACAGCGCAGCCGCGGAAATGCCGGCTACCACCGCGATCACAGACAGCAGCGCCAGTGCACTGGCCGTAGTCAGCGGCAATCGCGCCAGCGGCCGGCGCAGCAGACAGAGCAGGGCCGCGCAGCCGAGGCCGATCCACAGCATGAGCAGGGCCGTGCGCGCCAGGTCCAGCCACAGCGCCAGCTTTTCGCTCTGGTGCGCGAGCGTCAGCACGATGGCGGTGAGCACCACGATCAGCACCACCGCCAGCACGGTGGGGGCGCTGCAGAAATCCGGCAGCTCGAGGCGCCGCTCCGTTCGATGCTTGGCAACAATGGCGCTCACGCAAACAGCGCTTTCTTGAGCCGATGGATGGCCGACACGTCTTCATCGCCGAAACCGGCGTCGATCAGCTGCGCATACTCGCGCAGCGATTCTTCAACCACCGGCAGCTCGGCACCGGCCGCGGCCGCCATGGCGCGGCAGATGCGCAGATCCTTGGCATGCAGGCGGATTCGGAATCCGGGCGGGTAGCTGCCGGCCACCATGAAGGGCGCGCGGTTGCGCAGATACCAGTTGTCGCTGGCACCCTGGCTCAACGTGGCGATCACCTGCTGCAGGTCGAGGCCCTGCGCCGCGGCAAAGGCCATGGCTTCGGCCACCGCGCGATTGATGCCCGCCGCCATGATCTGGTTGGTGGCCTTGGCCGACTGGCCTGCGCCCTGCGGGCCGAAATGCGTCAGCGTGCGACCCATGGCCTGCAACAGTGGCGTGGCGCGCGCGAAGTCCGCCGACTCGCCACCCACCATGATGGCCAGCGTGCCCTTCACTGCACCCTCCACACCGCCACTGACCGGTGCATCGAGGAAGGCCACCTGTTGTGTGGCGAGCCGCTCACCAACGCGGCGCGCTGTGTCGGCTGACACCGTGGAACAATCGATGAACAGTTGCCCCGCACGAAGTCCGGGCAAGGCGGCTTCGACCACGGCCAGCAGATCGTCGTCGGCGGAGACGCAGCTCACCAGGGCATCGCATTGCTGCGCCAGCGCGGCGGGTGTTGCCGCAGCGACGCAATGCAGTTCGGCGGCCAGCTGTTCCGATCGGGATGCGGTGCGATTCCAGACGCCATGCAGTCGTCCGGCACGATGCAGATTGCGCGCCATGGGCGCGCCCATGGCGCCCAGTCCCAGAAAGCCTGCTTGCATGCTGCCCACCAAAATTCGCCGTTATGGCGCAAATCTAGCAGGCAGCCTCACCGGGCGTTGGCCCGGGATGCTCAGCCGCTGCCGCAGAGTTGGTCGACGTCCAGCTTGGCCTTGACGCGTGTCTGATCCATTTCAGTGTCCGACAGATAGACCCGCTCGCCTTTTTCGTTGGTGCGATACAGCACGCTGGCTTCGATGGACTTGGTATACCGCTCCTGTGCCTGTTTGCACTGGTCGCTGCGTTTGTCGGCCAGGTCCTTTTGCATGGTCTGGCGAGCGCGGCTCTCCGCCAGGTTCTGCGCCTGCTGTGCCGCCACGGTATCGCCGGTAGTGGCCGGCCTGTTGGCGGGTGCCGATGTGGCCGCAGGCGCCGGTGTCGGGGATTGACTGTGGATCCGGATCACTGTTGCGCCCGGTGAAGGCCGGTCGCTGCAGTCGCGGTTCTGCTGCTGGCAGTAGATTTCGGCCGCGCCGGCCGAACCGGCCAGGAACAAGGACGTGGCAATGGCAATGGCGTAGCGCATGGATACTCCTCCGGCTGCTGCAGTATCGCCGTTGCAGCTTATGCCCCAGGGTGAACTGGATCACAGTCGCGATACTGGTGGCTGTGCCCAGAAAAGAAAAGCCCCGGCAGCGTGGCTGCCGGGGCTTTTTCAGTCACTGACGGCGTGACTCAGTCGTGATAGGCGTGTTCACCGTGTTCGGTGGTGTCCAGGCCCTCACGTTCCTTGTCTTCCGGTATCCGCAGGCCGACGATCAGGTCGGTCAGCTTGAATGCCAGGAAGGCGACAACGCCTGACCAGACCACCGTTACCAGCACAGCCTTCAGCTGGATCCACACCTGCGTACTGATGGCGTTCGAGCCCACCGTCACAGTGACCCAGTCGGTGACCAGGCCGGGACCACCCAGCGACTGGGTGTTGAACACACCCGTGAGCAGCGCACCCAGGATGCCGCCGATGCCGTGGACGCCGAACACGTCCAGCGAATCGTCAGCCTTGAGCAGCTTCTTGAGGCCGGTGACGCCCCACAGGCAGACCACGCCGGCAGCGAGGCCGATGACCAGCGCACCCATCATGCCGACGTTGCCGGCGGCAGGAGTGATGGCGACCAGACCCGCGACGGCGCCTGAAGCAGCACCCAGCATCGAGGGTTTGCCCTTGATGAGCCACTCGGCGAAGGTCCAGGCCAGCACCGCAGCAGAGGTGGCCAGGAAGGTATTGATGAAGGCCAGCGCGGCGGAGTTGCCGGCTTCCAGCGCGGAGCCCGCGTTGAAGCCAAACCAGCCCACCCACAGCAGCGCGGCGCCGACCATGGTGTGCACCAGGTTGTGCGGCGGCATGGCTTCCTTGCCGTAGCCCATGCGCTTGCCCACCACATAGGCGCCGACCAGACCGGCGACGCCAGCGTTGATGTGCACCACGGTGCCGCCGGCGAAATCCAGCGCGCCCCATTGCCACAACATGCCGGCCTTGCCGTTCATCTCGGCGACGACGTCGGCGGTGGTGTAGGCATCCGGACCCATCCAGTACCACACCATGTGCGCGATCGGCAGGTAGCTGAAGGTGAACCACAGCACCATGAACAGCAGCACCGCCGAGAAGCGCATGCGCTCGGCGAACGAGCCGACGATCAGGCAGGCGGTGATGCCGGCGAAGGTAGCCTGGAACGCCACGAACACCAGCTCGGGAATGTAGACGCCCTTGCTGAAGGTGGCCGCCATTGCAAAGCTGCCGGCTGCCGCGTCAAAGGTACCGTTGAGGAACAGGCGACTGAATCCGCCGATGAACTTGCTGCCCTCGGTGAAGGCCAGCGAGTAGCCGTACAGGCACCACAACACCACGATCAGCGAGAAGCCGACCATGACCTGCATCAGTACGGACAGCATGTTCTTCGAGCGGACCAGGCCGCCGTAGAACAAGGCCAGTCCTGGAATGGTCATCAGGATGACCAGCAGGGTGGCGACCAGCATCCACGCGGTATCGCCCTTGTCGGGCACTGGTGCAGCCGCTGGCGCTTCAGCAGGCGCTGCTTCAGCCGCCGCAGGAGCTGCGGTTGCTTCGGCTGCCGGTGCAGCCTCGGCAGGTGCCGGTGCTGCTTCGGTGGTCACTGCAGCGGGTGCCGCGGCGTCCTGCGCGACAGCCGGCAATGTTTGCCAGGAAGCCAACGCCAGCACGGTCAGTGCCAGCGCCCTGGCCACCGGCCCGGCGCTCAACCATCGTTTCCTCTTACCCTCTAGATCAATTCGCATGACTTGCGACTCCCAGCTTCAGGTTCTTCATGTGGCGGCTTCGCCAATTTCCCCGGTACGTATGCGTATCGCCTGTTCCAGATCACCGACCATGATGCGGCCATCTCCCGAGCGACCGGTGCGGGCGATATTCGCCACTGCCTCGATCACCGGATCGACGATTGCATCATCAACCGCGATTTCCACTTTGGCGCGGGGCCCGAATTCCGCTTCAACAACCTCGGTCACTGTCACACCCTGTACGCCCAGCTGGGCAATTGCGCTCCGCAGCTCTTCGAGCTTGAAGGGCCGCACGATCGCGGTGATTAGTTTCATGAGGTGCATTTCGCGATAAACCGGCCTTTTAACTACGTATTCCAGCGAACACTTGGCGCGCGTATTCTTGGACTTGTCCTCGAACGGCGCTGCTGCCTTGGTGCAGAAACCGTGCCACTAGGCAGGAGCCCGGCAACGGGCCGGTCCTGCAATTGAACGACCAGCTGCACCAAACTGGAATCACGCGCCACCGATGATGCTCTTTTTCGGGGCAACCCACCCGCCGCAACGGAATGAGGCTTTATGGAAACCACGCGCATCGATGAACTGCTGAAGCAGCTGCTTACCGCTGTGCCCGAAACACTGGGGAGCGTCCGCAACGATGTGGAGCGCAATTTCCGCGCAGTGTTGCAGGGACAGATGCAGCGCCTGGATCTGGCGAGCCGTTCCGAATTCGAGGTTCAGTCGCGGTTGCTGGAACGGGCACGCAGCAAGGTGGAACAGCTGGAAGCGCGGGTAACGACGCTCGAGAAGCGGCTGCACGAACTGGAGCAGGAAATTCCTCCCGCCTCAGACTGAAGCCCGTTTCGTCCAGGGAGGGACGTATGGCTGTCGCCGAGGTTCTGAGCCGTGCCCAGCACGGCCTCTCCGCCCCGCTGGTGCACGTGGAGGTGCACCTGGGTGCGGGCCTGCCCGGCTTCAGTCTGGTGGGGCTGCCGGCGCCGGTAGTCCGGGAAAGCCGTGAGCGGGTGCGCGCCGCCATCCTGAATTCGGGCTATGAGTTTCCGGTCAGTCGCATCACTGTCAACCTGGCACCGGTCGAGCTGTACAAGGAAGGCGGGCGCTTCGACCTGCCCATTGCCCTGGCGGTGCTGCTGGCATCGGGACAGATACGCGCCACGCGCCGCGACCCGTTCGAGTGCTATGGCGAGCTGGGTCTCAGCGGTGAGCTCAAGCCCGTCAGCGGGCTGTTCCTGGCTGCGGTGTACGCCGCCGGGACCGGTTCCGCGCTGCTGTTGCCGACGCCGAATCTGGCCGAAGTTGCTACGGCAGGGCATTCCCGTTCGACGGGCTTCGGTTTCCTGCGCGAGGTGTGCGAATACCTCCAGGGCGCGGCGGCGCCTGCCCAGCCCGCCTCAGTCACCGCCGCAATTGAATCAATAACGGAACAAAAAAAGCCATTTGAACAAGTAAAAGGCCAATGGCGGGCCAAAAGGGCGTTGCTGATCGCCGCCGCGGGCGGACACAGCATGCTGATGGTGGGACCTCCGGGCAGCGGCAAGACACTGCTGGCCGGTCAGTTGCCCACCTTGCTGCCGAAGCTGTCAGCCAGCGAGGCCATCGAGGTGGCCAGCGTGGCCAGCATCGGCGGCGCCTTCGATGCATCGCGCTGGAGTCAGCGGCCTTTCCGCGCGCCGCATCACTCCGCGTCGGCCAGCGCCATCATCGGCGGCGGCCCGCGCCTGCTGCCCGGAGAGGTCAGCCTGGCCCATCGCGGGGTACTGTTTCTCGATGAGTTGCCGGAGTTCGAACGGCGCGTGCTGGAAGCACTGCGCGAACCGCTGGAGAGCGGTGTCGTGACGCTGGCGCGTGCCAATGGGCGGCTGGAACTGCCGGCCGCTTTCCAGCTGATTGCCGCCATGAATCCCTGTCCCTGCGGCTACCTCGGCGATGAGTCCGGATCCTGCCGCTGCACACCGCGTCGCGTGGCCAAGTACTGCGGGCGCCTGTCGGGACCGCTGCTGGATCGCATCGACCTGCGCGTTGAGGTGCCGCGACCCCTGTTCGCAGACATGCAGCAGCAGGACAGTCCGGAAACCGGGGACATCGGGGGGCTGATCACCAAGGCCAGAGCCCTGCAGATGGAGCGCGGCGGTCGGCTGAATTGCGGCATTCCCGTGCAGCGCCTGGCCGGGGATTGTCCGCTGGATGCGGCCGCGCTGCGTCTCTATCAACGCAGTGCTGACCAGCTGCGGTTGTCGGGACGGGGCATGCACCGGCTGCTGCGTGTCAGCCGCACCATTGCCGATCTGGCGGGGGCGGATCGCATTGCCGCCGAGCATCTGGCCGAGGCCATCCAGCTGCGCCGGCCGATCGGCGCGCCATCCTGAGACGGTTCAGCGCGACTGCGACACCATGTAGTCGACGCCAGCCTTGATCAGTTCATCGGGCAGATCGGTGCGTCCGCCCTTGGCGGGCATGACGCCGGCCGCACCGGTGTAGCCCTCGATCGAATGCTTGTGCAGCGTCTCGATGCCGGTGGCAATGCGTGGCGCCCAGGCGGCGCGATTACCCAGGATGGGTGCGCCCACCAGGCCGGCCAAATGGCAGGTCTTGCACACGGCCTCATAAAGCGCCGGGCCATCCTTGGGCACTTCCAGCACGATGGCCGCGCCGCTCGCCGGACCCTGCATGACCAGGGCCGCATTGTCCTGTCCTGCCACCGCAACCCGGGTCAGCGGCGTGATGCGCTGCTGTACGCTGCTGCGATAGAGCGGATCCGCATAGGTTTCGGGCTCCTGCGTCCGCCCGGCCACGGCGCGGGAGAAGGCGAACAGCAGGATGGCGACCGCCACCAGCAAACCAATGACCAGACTGAAAATATTGAAGAAATGGGTGTCTTGCTTGCTCACGATCCAGATCCGGCAACGGCGTCTGACGGCCGCGAAGTATAGCGAGTGGTTCCATGGCGCGCCCGGCGGGATTCGAACCCACGACCCCTGCCTTCGGAGGGCAGTACTCTATCCAGCTGAGCTACAGGCGCGTCGGCGCGGGAATTTACAGCCAGCCGCGGCGTTTGAACAGCAGATACGGCACCAGCGACGAAGTCAGCATCAATCCCAGCGCGGCGAAGAATCCCCAGGACTCATGCGCCCAGGGGATGTGCTCGAAATTCATGCCGTAGATGGCGCCGACCACGGATGGTGGCAGCAGAAACACCGTCACGACTGAAAAGATCTTCAGGATGTTGTTCTGGTCGATGCTGATCATGCCCAGCGTGGCGTCCAGCACGAACGAAACGTTGTTGCCGAGGAAGGAGGCGTAGTCGCCCATCGCCACCACATCGCGCGACAAGGTGCGCAGCCGGCCGCGCACCTCGTTGCTGAGCGTGAAAACGCCGGTCTGCTGCACGAAAGCCAGCATGCGACCCATGCTGACCAGGCTTTCACGCACCTTGGCAATCAGCTCGCCGTTCTGGCCGACATTTTCCAGCACGGCGCGATAGTTGCGCTGGGCAAGCCGCCCGCGCCGCGCGCCCCGCCCGGCAAAGACACCGGCCGATATGCCATCCAGATCAGTGCTGACCCGCTCGATGACATCGGCGATGCGGTTGATGATGGCCTCGGTGATGCCGGCCAGCACCGCGACGTGGCTGTTGCAGTTCAGCGGATGACGTTCTGCATAGGTGGCGTAGCGACGGAATGGCAGCGCGTCGGCATAGCGGTTGGTGACCAGCCGGCCGTCTTTCAGGATGAAGGTCACCTGGGTGTTCTGCGGCAGGTCGCTATCGAGCCGCGTAACGATGGTGGTGGTCAGGTACAGGCCACCCTCGTCTTCGTAGAGCCGGTTGGAGGATTCGATCTCGCGCATTTCCTCGCGAGTCGGCACATCCACTGACAGCAGGGCTTCTACCGAGCGTTCTTCTTCCGGGGTGGGCTCGTACAGATCAAGCCAGAGCGCGGCCTGCAGTGTCTCGGGACTGGCGTCGCGTCGCACCAGTCCGCCGGCTTCAAGTACATAGGCGTTCAGCATCGATGCGCTTGCTGCAGCATCGATGCGCCGCGATCAGCGACGCTTCTCACTGGCAGCCAGATCGTTGATCAGGCTGATCAGGTTGGCCTGGCTGCCGGCCATGCCCACGTCACTGACGTACTTGCCGTTGATGATGATCAGCGGTACGCCTTCGACCTTGTAGCGTCGCGCCAGTTCTTCCGCCTGCTGCAATCGGGTCTGCACGGCAAAGGACTGGAAGGTCTTGGTGTAGTCAGCCTCGCTGATGCCATTGGCCCTGGCGAAGGCCACCTGCTGACGCAGTGTCTCGGCGGGGGCGCTGGCTGCCAGCGACTTGCCATTGCGCTGGATTTCCTCGAACACCTTCTGGTGCAGCTGGTCGAGCCTGCCCAGCGCCTGCAGCGTGTAGAACAACTGCGCGTGGGCCTTGTGCACCGGACCCCATATCACCGGCAGGCGCACGAACTCGATGCCGGCCGGCTGATTCTTCATCCAGCTGGCAATGAAGGGTTCCAGCGAAAGGCAGTGCGGGCAGCCGTACCAGAACACTTCGACCACTTCGACCTTGCCCCGACCCACATTGGTGGGCTGCGCGGGCACCAGCGGACGATAGTGCTGGCCGGCAACCCAGCGACCAGCCGGCAACTTGCCTTCGGGCGGCAACGCCGCGATGCGCTCCAGCGCTGAATCACTGCGGCTGGTCTCGGCATCAATCGCGGCGCCTTGCTCGCCGGCGGCAGGGGTCGCCGCATCGGCCGGTGCGGCCGGTGCAGCGGCCGCCGGTGTCGCCGCGGGTTCAGTGCTGGCGGGCGTGGCGGCCGGTTCGCGCGCACAGGCGCCCAGGCTCAGCATCAGCGCGATAACCGCAAGGGCATGTTTCATTGATTCGCTCCGCTCTGGTTTCAGCGCAGGCCCTGGATGAAGGCGGCCAGGTTGCGCATGTCGTCATCGGACAGGCGACTGGAAATCGTACGCATGATCTCGGCGTTCTCGCCGCCGGCGCTGACACCCTTGTCGTCCTTGGTGTAGCGCGTTTCGTTGTGGAAGCTGCGCAGCTGCTTGGCGGTGTACACAGAATGCTGCGCGCGCAGTGCGGGATAGCCGGAAGTGGGCGTGCCGGCACCGGTGGGCCCATGACAGGCCGAGCAGGCGGGAATCTGTCGCGCGCGATCGCCATGCAGGTACAACCTGCGGCCCGCTTCCCAGTAGGCCGCATCAGCTTCCAGGCCCGCCGGTGTCTGCGCTGCGTAGTAGGCGGCAATGTCTTCGACATCCTGGTCGGTCAGCGCGGCCGCCATCGGTGGCATCAGTGCCGCGTCCACGTCACCCGGCGGTCCGGGACGCTTGCCCGCATGGTACAGACGCAGTTGCTTCGCCACGTAGGCCGCGTTCTGGCCGGCGAGGCTGGGCCAGGCCGCGTTGACGCTGTTGCCATTCGCGCCGTGACAGGCCAGGCAAGTGGTGGCCTTGGTGGCGCCATCTGTTGCCGAACCCTTGGACCACGAGACCGGGGCAGCCGCAGCCATGACCAGCGCGAACACAGACAGTCGAAGCGACAAACTCATTTAAGTCGGACTCCAGCAAATGGTTCTGCGGGGCGGCGGCCCGCGCAAGCGGCGGAATTGTACACTACGGCCCCTCCGCGCCATTTGCCGCGTAATGCAGTCCCGAGCTTGAGCCACTATCCCCACGCCGAATTCCTGACCAGCGCTGCGCATCAACGGCAATTTCCCGCCGACAGCGGACTTGAAGCCGCCTTCGCGGGCCGTTCCAATGCCGGCAAGTCCAGCGCCATCAACGCCATCACCGCGCGTCGCGCACTGGCCCGCATCAGCAAGACGCCGGGGCGCACCCGGTTGCTGAATTTTTTTGAGCTGGGCGAGCAGCAACGGCTGGTGGACCTGCCGGGCTATGGCTATGCCGAGGCCAGCGCCGCCGAGCGCGCCACCTGGGCGCCGATGATCGAAGCGTTGGCGCTGCGTTCATCACTGCAGGGGTTGTTTCTCATCATTGACGCGCGTCGCGGCGTCATGGACGGTGACCGCGAACTGCTGGCGTGGGCGGCGGGCAGCGGTCGGCCGGTGCAGGTGCTGTTGTCCAAGGCGGACAAGTTGAAGCGCGTGGAACTGCAACAGGCGGTGGCGAGCGCGACTGCGCAGCTGGCCGGGCAGGCGACCGTCCAGCCTTTTTCATCGGTCAGCGGATTGGGTGTGGAGACGGCGCGTCGCCGACTGGATCAGTGGCTTCGATTCGGCTAAAAAATTGCCCCGGTGGTCCTGGACCACCGGGGCTGACTAACCCGGCAGAGTCTCGATTCTCCGGGTCCCGCTTAGGGAGGACAGCGGGGGAGTGTTTGGGGGACACTCGGGAGTATAGAGCGGATGGCTGCCGGAAAGTTCCAGCTAGCCGCAATAAAATGCCGAATTAAATCAGTGGGTTAATTTGCAACATGTTGCAAATCTACTACAAGAAAGTCCAAGCGATGCCAAGAGACAGCAGTTGCATCTCATCTGAACCGCTGAGCTGGAACGCCTCATATTCCAGACGCGTGGACAAGCTGCCGAAGCGCAACTGCACGCCCACTCCGTAGGCGAGGTCGGTGCCGCTGTCATCGCTGGAGCCGGCTGCCGTCTGTGTGTCGGAATTCCAGCGCGCAGCGCCCAGCTTGCCGTACAGGTCCACGAATGGCAGCGGCAAATAGCCGATCAGGAAGGCCGCGTAGGCGTCGTGATCCGAGCTGACAGCGGCTTGCTGCGCAGTGCCGAAATCGATGTAGTTCAATTCCGCGCCCAGCAGGTCCAGCGGACGAAAGCCCGCGAACAGCTTGTAGCCATTGTCCTTGTCATCGAAATTGATATTGCCAGCCTGTACGTCGGCCTTGGTTTGCCCGATTGCACCGCCCAGATAGAAACCGTTGTCGGCGGCCAGTGCGTTCGAGCATGCGAGCAGGCCGGCGAACGCCGAGGCCCAGACCCAATGCAATTTGTTCATGCGTGACTCCTGCTGCAGAGAATGGCAGGCATCTTACCCACCCCCATCACGCTGCGGGTACGTTGATCAATGCGCCTCATCCCAGTTGCGGCCGTTTCCTACATCCACCTTCAGTGGCACCTGCAACTGCGCGGCGGCCGCCATCAGCCGGGTGATCTCGCGCGCCGCCGCATCGACCTGATCCTCGGGCACCTCGAACACCAGTTCATCGTGCACCTGCATGATCAGCTTGATCGATGAGGCGTGTTCGCACAGCCAGGCATCCACCGTGATCATCGCGCGCTTGATGATGTCGGCCGCCGTGCCCTGCATGGGCGCGTTGATGGCGGCGCGCTCGGCGTACTGCTGCAGCTGGCGGTTGCGCGAACGGATGTCGGGCAGATACAGCCGTCGCCCGAACACGGTCTCGACATAGCCGTCGCGCCTGGCGCGTTCGCGCGTTTCGTCCATGTAGCGCTTAACGCCTGGATAGCGCGTGAAGTACAGGTCGACGTAGTTCTGCGCCTCGCCGCGGCCGATGCCCAGTTGTTTGGCGAGGCCGAACGCCGACATGCCGTAGATCAGGCCGAAGTTGATGGCCTTGGCCGAACGGCGCTGATCACTGGAGACTTCGGCCACCGCCACGCCGAACACTTCGCCGGCGGTGGCGCGATGGATATCGGCATCCTCGGCAAAGGCCTGCACCAGTCCAGTGTCGCCGGACAGGTGCGCCATGATGCGCAGTTCGATCTGCGAATAGTCAGCGGCCAGCAGACGGTGCCCGGGCGCGGCGATGAAGGCCTGGCGGATGCGCCGACCCTCCTGGGTGCGGATCGGAATGTTCTGCAGGTTGGGATCGGTGGACGACAGCCGCCCGGTGGCCGCCACCGCCTGGTGATAGGAGGTGTGCACGCGGCCGGTGCTCTCGTTGATCTGCAGCGGCAGCTTCTCGGTGTAGGTGGAGCGGAGCTTGGCGAGGGACCGGTATTCCAGGATCAGCTTCGGCAGCGCGTAGTCGTCGGCCAGTTCCTCCAGCACATCCTCGGCGGTGGACGGTTGCCCGGTGGGTGTCTTGCGCATCACCGGCAGCTGCAGCTTCTCGAACAGGATCTGCTGCAGCTGCTTGGGCGAATCCAGATTGAACGGTGCACCGGCCTCGGTGTGCGCGGTGCCTTCGATCTCGCGCATGCGCGCCGCCAGCTCGATGCTCTGCTGCTGCAGCATGGCGCGGTCGATCAGCACCCCGTGGCGCTCCATCCGCTGCAGCACCGGCACCAGCGGCTGCTCGATGTCGCAGTACAGTTTCTGCAGCGCCGGTACCTCGGCGAGCTTCGGCCACAGTTCGCGATGCAGGCGCAGCGTCACGTCGGCGTCCTCGGCCGAGTATTCGCTGGCGCGCTCGATGCTCACCTGGTTGAAGCCGATCTGCTTGGCGCCCTTGCCGGCCACATCCTCGAAGTGGATGGTCGTGAGGCCGAGATAAGCCGTGGCCATCGAGTCCATGTCGTGGCGCGTGGCGGTGCTGTTCAGCACATAGGATTCCAGCATGGTGTCGTAACGCTGGCCGCGCAGTGTGATGCCGTGATTGGCCAGCACGTGCACGTCATACTTCAGATGCTGGCCCAGCTTGGCGTAACCGGGTTCTTCCAGCAGCGGGCGCAGCGCTTCCAGCACTCTGGTGCGATCCAGCTGCGGCGGCGCGCCGGCATAGTCATGCGCCAGCGGCACGTAGGCCGCGTGAC
>Ga0190271_10001094_pt1 | contig 14994 bp, 7 predicted proteins | sample Popmic356T_FD_133747 | JGI IMG/M metagenome (GOLD analysis project Ga0190271, IMG submission 133747) | Populus adjacent soil microbial communities from riparian zone of Weber River, Utah, USA - 356 T | ecosystem: Environmental > Terrestrial > Soil > Riparian zone | place: USA: Utah | collected...
AGCCCGTTCTCGGACAGCGCGCCCAACACCGCCTCGCCGTCCCCGTTGACCATCGTCACGGAACCGAGAACGCCGTCCTCGGCGCTGACCGTGACGGGCGAGTCGACGCTGACGCCCACCGCACCGTCCTGGACCGAGCTCGTCAACTTGGGCACGAGCAGATCGCCGAACGGCGTGCCCTTATTGGCGATCACCTGAGGCTGAGGTGGTTCGGAGCTTCCGGCGCACCCAGTCAGGGCGAACGCGATCGCGGGGACCATTGCCACGGCCACCAACCAGGCTCGGTTCCGTCGGACACGAGTCACCGTGCTGACCTGCCACATACTCCGCTCCACCTCACATACAGGACTGGCAAACAAATCGTTGAGCTTAGTCTAACGGTCTGTCTTGAGTGGGACTGCGACGTCGGCGTCGCGCCCGGCACCGCCCGGACGTGGTGATTTCTTCCAGGCGCGGCGCGCCTGTTATTGTCTCACACGCGCGCCGTTAGCTCAGTTGGTAGAGCAGCTGACTCTTAATCAGCGGGTCCGGGGTTCGAAACCCTGACGGCGCACCACGTAACACAGTTCACACCGTCCAGCTGAGTTAAACCTTCTTCGTCTCGCCGTAGTAAGCCAGGATCGCGTCGGAAACGTCCGTCGAGCGCGTCAGGAACGCGTACGAGCGGATGAACGACTCACCGACACAGCCGTCGATCTTGATCCGGAATCCGTCAACCATGACCCATGGCTCGGCACCGGTGAACTCCTTCTTCGTTACCGGAACGACGTTGATGATTCCCGGCTTGAGGCCGACGGTGATGCCACCGCCAAGATTGCCGGCCACGCCAGGGAGGATGCCCTCCGGGAAGGGCGAGATGACGTCGGACCCAAGGATGCCGATCGACGGGGTGATGCCCGCAGTTCCAGTCAGGGACACGCCGTTTGAGGTGCTCATGTCGATACCGCAGCCGATCTGATAACCGACCTCGAGCACGCCGTGCGGCGGTTCGTCCTCGGCCGGCCCCGTCATGGATCCGACATAGGTGCCGCCGACCTCGTATTCTCGCGTCGACAGTGCCGTCGTCAACGGTGGGATGGTCTCTTGGGCTTCGTTCTTGGCCTGCAAGGTCAACGTCCAGCCGTCCGGGCTGGTGGTCGTCGCAGGCGGCGGTGACACCACCGCGCCCGCCGGTGCCGGCGGGCCCTCGGCCGGCGGCGGCGCGGTTTCCGCGGCCACCGGTTCGGCCGCGGGCTCAGCCGACGCCACCGGCGCGACCAGCGCACCTGTGAGCACGAGCCCGGCCGACAGCAGAAGACGACGAATCACCATCACACACCTCCGTCTCCACCGTTATCGACACGTGACCTGGTGGGGAACTTACCGCGCGCAGATGTTCATCCGGCGGGTGATGCGCACATTGTCCTGACGGCAGCGGGCGTGGTGACCGGGAGGATCCTGCTGCCGTCACCGGCGACGTGGTTCGAAACCCTTACAGCGCAGCACAATCGGGAGACGCCGCGCTGACCGGCGCTCCGTCAGCGGATGCCCGGGCCGGCCTGGCCCAGCAGCGGGTTGACCGCCCCGGCCCCACCCTGTCCGGTGTGGTCACGCTGATGGTGCTGGATCGCGTTGAGCAAGGGGTTGTCCTTCATCAACTGACGGCGGTCGTCATCGGAGAGCTCGTAGAACGTCCACATCCCCCACGCCGCAGGGCGGACGTAGAGAGTGACCTTCTGCCGCTTGCGGCTGCTCTGCGGCAGCATCGCCGGAATCGGCACCACCCGGTCCAGCGTCACCGCACTGACGAGTTCCTGAGCGAGCTTGTCCACGTCGGTCGAGTCCTGAAGTTCGTACACCGATGACTGATGACTGGGCTGCGCCGGACCTTGCAGGGCGAGAAACCACGCCATCGTGCGTCTCCTTTGCTCGTCGTGGGACAGCGCCACTGTAGAGGACCCGCGGACCGGGGTCACCCGCGGGCATCTGTGGTCCGGGCCCGTGGCGGCACGTCCGGACGAATACCCGGCCGATATGTGCTAGATATCGCCTGTAGGTGCCGTGACAAGTGGGTGCGCGCAGTCCCCCGCAGTAACGAGAATTGGGACCATCAGGATTCAGATGCTCCTTGCGCTGGGCACAAGGGACGCACCGATGCTAGGGTGCCGTTAGCTGGAAAGTACAACGACCGCACGATGCCGGCTGAAGCGCACGAATCGAGGGATTAGCTGATGTCAAGCCTGGGAGATCCAGTGTCATCTGGAGCGAACAGCGATGACTCGGCCCAGGGCGTAGCGGCGGAACTGCCCGTGGCGGTGCACTCCTGCAACCGCCTCTGCCGCGGGGCCAATCCGCCCGGATTCTCGCTCACCGCCTGGTTCCGGTCCAGCCGCAGGCACTGACCGCCCGCTCAGGGCCGCCGTATGCGGCGCACCGTCAGCACGATCACCAGCGCACCCAACCCGGCCAGCGAAATCGCCACCGGGGGCTTCTTGACGAAGCGCACCACACCCGCCTTGACGTCGTCGGCGACCCTGCGCGGGTTCGCGCGGGCAGCGAGCGAGTCGACAGTCGACGCCAACTGATCTCGCGCCAAGTCGATCTCCTGCTTGATGGTGTCGGGATCCCGGTCCGCCACATCTGCCTCCGCTGCCTCGAAGCCCACTCCACGTCACCGCGGTACGACGATCTCTTGCACCCGGCCTTTCGAACTACCCTGCCTTGCCGCACTACCCTAGATCAGCCGGGGCGCACCGCAGCGCCCGGTCGACAGATCGATCAGAGGAATACCGTCAATGCCGCAAACCCCCCGACTCCAGGTGGGCGACACCGCGCCTGCGTTCAGCCTCCCCGACGCCGACGGCAACACCGTCAAGCTCTCGGACTTCGAGGGCCGCAAGGTCATCGTGTACTTCTACCCGGCCGCGTCCACTCCGGGTTGTACGAAAGAGGCCTGCGACTTCCGGGACAACCTCGGCGAGTTGAACGACGCCGGCCTCGACGTCGTCGGCATCTCCCCCGACACACCGGCGAAGCTGGCGAAGTTCCGCGACGCGGAGAAGCTCACCTTTCCGCTGCTGTCGGACCCCGACCGCAAGGTCCTCGAGGCCTGGGGCGCCTACGGGGAGAAGACCATGTACGGCAAGACCGTGCATGGCGTGATCCGCTCGACGTTCGTGGTCGATGAGAAGGGCAAGATCGCGTTGGCGCAGTACAACATTCGTGCCACCGGTCACGTGGCCAAGCTGCGACGCGACCTGTCGGCCTGAGCTAACCGAGGCTACCCAGCAAGCGCAGCAGCAGGGCCTCGGCGGTCGCCGCCCGTTGCAGAACGCCCAAGTGCAGGCTCTCGTTGATGCTGTGCGCCTGCGTATCCGGGTCTTCGACGCCGGTCACCAGAATCTTGGCCTCGGGAAACGCCGCGGCGAATTCCGCGATGAACGGGATCGATCCGCCGACACCGGTATCGACCGCGTCGCGGCCCCAGGCCTCGCGGAATGCGTGCCGGGCCGCGTCGTAGACGGGGCCGCCGGCGTCGATCGCAAAGGGTTGGCCGACGTCTCCTGGGGTGACCGTCACCTGAGCACCCCACGGTGCGTGTTGCTCGAGATGACGAATCAGGGCGGCGAGGTGCGCGGCAGCGTCGCCACCGGGAGCCACCCGCATGCTGACCTTGGCGCGCGCCCGCGGTATCAGGGTGTTCGACGCCTGGGCGATCGGCGTGGTGTCGATGCCGATGACGGTGATCGCAGGTTTGGCCCAGAGTCGTTGTGCCACCGACCCGGAACCGATCTCGCGGACACCGTCGAGCAGGCCGGTGTCCGAGCGCACCCGTTCCGGCGGGTACTCCACATCCGGAGCGGTTGCCCTGCCAGGCTGGTGTAGACCGGTCACCGCGACGTTGCCGTCATCGTCGTGCAGGCTGGCCAGCAGGCGCACCAGAACCGTGAGCGCGTCCGGCGCGACGCCGCCCCACATCCCTGAGTGCAGGCCGTGGTCGAGGGTGGCGACCTCGACCACGCAGTCGGCGAGTCCGCGAAGTGACACGGTCAGCGACGGGATGTCGGTGCTCCAGTTGTCCGAGTCGGCGATGACGATGACGTCGGCGGCCAGGAGATCACGGTGCGCGGCCAACAACCGCGACAGCGACGGCGAGCCGGACTCCTCCTCCCCCTCGACGAAGACCGTCACGCCGACCGGGGGGTTACCACCGTGGGCTCGGAACGCGGCCAAATGCGTTGCGATGCCGGCTTTGTCGTCTGCGGTGCCTCGTCCGTAGAGTCGCCCGTTGCGCTCGGTCGGCTCGAACGGTGGCGACTGCCATTGCGAGCTTTCCCCTTCCGGCTGCACGTCGTGGTGTGCGTAGAGCAGCACCGTCGGCGCGCCCGCAGGTGCGGGGTGGCGGGCGATCACGGCAGGAGCACCGCCTTCGGCGACGATCCGGACATCGTCGAACCCGGCCTCCGACAACAAGTCCGACACCGTTTCGGCACTGCGCTGCACCTCGGGGCGGCGGGCCGGGTCGGCCCATACCGATTCGATGCGCACCAGGTTTTCCAGGTCGGCCCGCACCGACGGCAGCACGTCGCGGACCCTGGCGACCAGATCACTCATGGCGCCAAGGCTAGCCGTCGTGGGCGTCGCGCTCCTCGAGCACCGCGACGGCGGCCGCGATATCGGCCTCATGGGTGAGCGACAGGTGGATCGTCACTTCTTTGAGGTGTTCGGCGATGGCGCCGGTGAGCCGCACCCGCGGCCTGCCCCACATGTCGGTGATCACCTCGATGTCGCGGTGGATGCCCTCCGGCAGCACCGGCCGCTTGGAGAAGCGCGACCCCGACCAGGCCTTGATCACCGCCTCCTTCGCCGCCCACCTCGCCGCGAGGTGGCGCGCCGCCGACGAACTCTTGTCGGCGGCGTCGCGCCGCTCGCCCGGGGTGAACGTCTCGGAAAACACCGTTCCCGGCCGGTCCACCTGTTCGGCGAAGTCGGGGATGGAGACCAGATCGATGCCTATCCCGACAATGCCCACGCGCAGAACGCTATCTCACGGTTCACCGCAGATACACGCCGTCCTCGCCGAGTCGCGACTCCGAGTCCAGCAGCATGGCCGCTTCCTGCGCCTTCTCCGGATGCTCGTGGTCGAAGCGACGGTCGGCGGGCCGCTCATACATCGGCTTTCCACCGGCGATCGCCGACGCCAGCCTGCGCTGACCGGCCAGCGTCCGCTCCTGGGCCTGGGCGGTGTACTCGGCCCGCTGCTCGGGATTCAGCGCCGCCACGAACGCCTGCGGATGCACCAGGGCGATCAGGCCGGACACGTGGCCGAACCCGAGACTGGTCACCAGACCCGCCTTCAGCGGGTACTTCTCCCCGAGCCGCAGCGTCTCCCGGGGCCACACGAAGTGCGCCGAGGTCGCCAGCTCGTCGTCGACGCAGTCCAGGCTGCGGTTCGGCGGGATGACGCCGTCACGCAGGATCTGGCACAGGCCCATCGTCTGGAAGACCGCCGCGCCGCCCTTGGCGTGCCCGGTGAGGCTCTTCTGGCTGACGATGAACAGCGGTGCGCCCTCCGAGCGCCCCAGTGAGTCCGCGAGCCGCTCGTGCAGCTCGGTCTCGTTGGGATCGTTGGCCAGCGTCGAGGTGTCGTGCTTGGAGATCACCGCGATGTCGTCGGCACCCACACCCAGCTTGGCCAGGGACCGCGCCAGCACGGAGTCCTTGCCGCCGCGTCCCGCACCCAGCGCGCCCAGCCCGGGAGCCGGGATGGAGGTGTGCACACCGTCGCCGAAGGACTGCGCGTAGGCGACGACCGCCAACACCGGCAGACCCATCTTGAGCGCCAGATCGCCGCGGGCCAGCAGCAGGGTGCCGCCGCCCTGGGCTTCGACGAAGCCGAGCCGGCGCCGGTCGTTGGCACGGGAGAACCGGGCGTCGCTGATGCCCTTACCGCGCATCACCGCGGTATCCGCGGTCGCCGCCATATCACCGAAGCCGATGATGGCCTCCAGCGTCAGGTCGTCGAAGCCACCTGCCACCACCAACTCCGCCTTGCCGAGGCGGATCTTGTCCACACCCTCCTCGACGGACACCGCCGCGGTGGCGCACGCGCCGACCGGGTGGATCATCGCGCCGTAGCTGCCCACATACGACTGGATCACGTGTGCGGCAACGACGTTGGGCAGGACCTCCTGCAGGATGTCGTTCGGCTTGGCACGGCCGAGCAGGTTGCCGTGATACATGGTCTGCATCGACGTCATGCCGCCCATGCCGGTGCCCTGCGTGGAGGCAACCAGGCTCGGGTGCACCCAGCGCATCAGCTCCGACGGCGAGAAGCCGGCCGATAGGAACGCATCGACGGTCGCGACGATGTTCCACAGCGCTACCCGGTCGATCGAGGTCGCCATGTCAGCGCTGATGCCCCACACCTTCGGGTCGAACCCGGTCGGAATCTGGGCACCCACGGTGCGCGACAGCTTGGTCTTTCGCGGAACGCGGATCTCGGTGCCCGCCTTGCGAATGACCTCCCAGTCCCCGGAACCCGGGATCGGACGGGTCACCGTGTGCTCTGGATTGAACTCGACGAACGCCCGCGCGTCGGTCTCGCTGGAGACCACGAAGCGGAAGTCCTTGTCCAGGAACACGCTCACCAGCAGCGGCGAGGAGTGATCCGGGTCGATCGCGCCGTCATCAACAAACTCGCGAATTCCACATCTTTCCACGACGGTGTCGTGGTAGCGCTCGACGATCTCGGATTCATCGACCAGATCACCGGATTCGGTGTCGTACCAACCTGGTTGAGGATCGTCCTCCCACTTGATGAGGCCGGTCGTCCACGCAAGTTCCAGCACACCGGCGGCCGACAGTTCCTCGTCGACCTCCATCTCGAACCGGGTGCGCGACGAGCCGTAGGGGCCGAGTTCGGCGCCACCGACGAGGACGACCAGATCGGCCGGATCGACGTCGAGGTCGTCCCACACCGGCGGGGGCGCCGGGGTGGCGGGACGCGGCGGAGACGGCAGGGCGGCGATCAAGTGATCGGCGGTGCCCTTTCCGTCGTCCCCACCATCAGCCTCGTCGGCCGGGCCTGCCGTGCCCGCGTCGCGGGCCTTGGCGGCCAGCGCCGTCAGGTCCAGGTCGACCTCGGCCAGTCCCCCGGTCAGGTCGGCCTGCACGGGCTCCCGCGCGGCCGCGACCTTGGTGTCGACGTCGCACAGGGCCAGCAGCATGCTCGCCATCTCCTCGGTGGAGTAGGTGGTCACGCCGGCTTCCTCGACACCATCGACGATGACGTCGTTGTGCCCCATCAGGCCGGTGCCGCGCGTCCAGCCGATCAACGCGTGAGCCAGGCTGACGCGCTGCGCCCACGACGACTCGGCCTTCCACCGCGACACCACCGCGTCGAGAGCCGACTTCGACTCGCCGTACGCGCCGTCGCCGCCGAACATGCCACGGTTTGGCGAACCGGGCAGCACCACATGCAGTCGTGCCGCGATATCGCGGTCGGCACCGATGTGGGACAGGCCCGCGATCAGCCGCTGCACGGCCCACAGCAGAACCTTCATCTCCATCTCGGAGCGGGACCCTGCGTCGGACAGATCGCCGCCCACCCGCGGTGCCGCGAACGGGAACAGCAGCGTCGGAGTCAGCGCATCCTTGATGTGGATCGATTTCGGCCCCAGGCTCTCGGTCTGCTCGCTGCCGACCCACTCCGCCAACGCGTCGATGTCGTTGTAGGAGGCCATGTTCGCGGGCAGCACCCACAACTGTGCGCCGAAGCGGGCGTTCTCGCGGTACAGGGTGCGGTAGAACCGGAGCCTGCTGTCATCGAGCTTGGACGTCGTCGCGATGACGGTGGCGCCGCCGTCGAGCAGCTGAGCCACCACCGATGCCGCGATCGAACCCTTCGAGGCGCCCGTCACAACGGCGATCTCGTCGGTGTAGCAGCCCTTGCCCGGGTTCTCCGCACCTGCTGCGGCACGGGCGTAGAGCGAGGCGTGGACGTTCAGCCCCGCGGCCAGCGCCTTGCCCTGCCAATAAGAGGCCTGGGTGCCCACGACGTGGCCTGCACCCTCGAACCGCTCGGAGAGGCGAGCCCAGTCCGCCTCGATGGCGTCCTGGTCCATCAGCCAGATCCTGGCCAGATCCTCACGGGCACTGGCCCATCGGTCGTCGAACAGCACGGCCTTGCGGCTGTCGAAGGCCGGCGCCACCAAACGTGGCCAGTCCGAACCGAGTTCGGCGGTGACCAGATCGATGAGCTCCGCGTCGGCGGACGGCTCGGGGGTGACCAAAGGACCACCGAGTCCCAGCTGATCCAGGATCGTGCGTGCCGCCGAGGCGAGCACACCGTCGGGTCCGGTGACCTGGTCGGCGAACTCACCCAGCGCGGCGGAGTCGACGACGCCGCCTCCTGCACCGCCGGCCGACGGCAGCGACACCGGCACGCCGCGACGCGCGCCCACCGCGGAAACCGCGGCGTCGATTGCCTTGTCGACGCTGGCGGCGTCGCCCAGCGCACCGTCGTGCAGACCGCCGAGCGCTCCGCCGCGGACGCTGGAGCCCTCACGGGTACCCAGCGCGACCTCCACGGTCACGTGCTTGGCCCAGCCGTCACCGAGCTCCCAGGCCTTCTTGACCCGCTCGGTGATGTAGGCGGGCCGCTTGCCGGACGGTCCCAAGATCGTGCGCAGTTGGTCGTTGATCGAATCCGAAAGCACCGGACCGAACGGCTTGTAGGTCCTGGCCAGCTTCGTCACCTGTGCCTTCAGACCGGCCAGGTCAGCCTCGGCGGCACCGTCGATGGCGCCGAGGTTCAGCTCGGACCCGAGGTCGACCAGCATCTGGTTGCGCCGCGAGGACGCTCCGTCGGTGATGGACTCGATGGAGTCGAGCGGCTCGATCTGGTCGATGCGGATCTTGGCCGACAGCGCGATGAGCGCCATCGTGGCATCAGACGCGTCGAACCCGAGATCGTCCGGTCGTGGACCACCCGAGGGGGCGGCTGCCGGCGCCGGAGCGGCGGGCGCCGCTTCAGCCGGAGCGGACTGCGCCGGTGCATCGCCGGCAACCGCTGCGGTATCCGCCTCGAACTCGGGCTCGGGGTCGGTGTCGGTGGCGAACAGCACCGCGGCGTCACGCTCGGCGTTGAGCACCTCGGTGGTGTTGTGCGAGTACTCCGGCAGCTTGAGCGTGTTGGTGGCCAGGCCCGCCACGGTCGGCGCGGACTTCACGCCGATCTCGACGAACCGCTCCACGCCGAGGCCACCGGCGGCCTCCTCGATGAAGAGCAGGTCCTGGGTCTCGATCCAGCGCACCGGGCTGGCGAACTGCCAGGCCAGCAGTTCGATGACGATCTTGCGGCACAGCTCTCGGGGCCGCTCGTTACGCCAGGTGTCGTAGTCGGCGAGGACCTCGTCGAGCGGCTCGGCGGGAACCAGGTCCCGGATCTCCTGGATGAAGTCACGGTCCAGGGTGAACGGCCGCGGCACCAGGTTCGGGATGTAGCGGCCCACGAGCAGCTCCGGATCCGCGTCCCGCGGCATGACGCGCTCCAGCGCTCGCCGGAAGTCGGCCACACCCACCCGCAGCACCGAGGAGTGGAACGGCACATCGATGCCGGGCACCAGGATGAACGACCGCTTGCCTCCGCTGATCTCGCGGCGCTTCTCGACCTCTTCCTCGAGCACCTCGAGGCCACGGACGGTGCCGGCGATCGCATACTGCGAGCCACGCAGGTTGAAGTTCACGATCTGAAGAAACTCTCCAGTATTCGCCGCGATCTCTTCGATGAAGGCGGGCATGTCGTCGTCATCGAGATCGATCTGCGACGGGCGGATGGCCGCCAGCCGGTAGTTCGAGCGGCCCTGCGCGTCCCGGGGCACGATGTCGTGCATCTTCGAGCCGCGATGGAACACCACCTCGAGCAGCGCCTCGAGCTCGTACACGTTGCTGACACACGCCAGCGCGGTGTACTCACCGACCGAGTGACCACACGCCATGGCACCTTCGACGAAGGCGCCCTGCTCGCGCATCTCGGCGACCTGAGCTGCCGCCACGGTCGCCATCGCGACCTGGGTGAACTGCGTCAGGTAGAGCACCCCCTCGGGGTGGTGGTAGTGCACGCCTGAGGCGATGAGGCTGGTCGGGTTGTCACGCACCACGTGCAGCACCGAGAAGCCCAGGGTTTCGCGGGTGAACTTGTCCGCGGAGTCCCAGACCTTGCGGGCTGCCTTGGACCTGCTCCGCACGTCCATGCCCATGCCCTTGGACTGGATGCCCTGGCCGGGGAATGCGTAGACCGTTTTAGGCGCGGCCAGCTGTGCGGTGGCCGCCATGACCAGTTCGTTGTCGACCTTGGCCGAGACCTCGATGATCTCCGCGCCGCGGTCGATGCCGACACGGTCCACCCGGAATTCGATCTCGTCGCCGGGCAGCACCATCCCGAGGAACCGGGAGGTCCAGCCCACCAGCCGGGCCGGCGGGGTGGCGCGGCCGTCGGTGGCGGTGACGGCGTGCTGAGCTGCCGCCGAGAGCCACATGCCGTGCACGATCGGTGTTTTCAGACCGGCGAGCAGCGCGGCCGCCCGGTCGGTGTGGATCGGGTTGTGGTCGCCGGAGACCACCGCGAACGCGCTCATGTCGACCGGCGCGGTGACCGTGACGTCGCGGCGCCTGCGGCGCGGCGTGTCGGTGGCGTTGTCGGTGATGGCACCACCCGCACGCGGCGGATCGGTCAGCTCGATCGCACCGGTGCGGCCGCGGATCGCGAAGCGCTCCTCCAGGGTGGCCAGCACCAGCGAACCATCGGCATCGTCGCCACCCGCCTCTTTGATGGTCACGGTGACGGGGACGACGCGTCCGACCTCGGTGTCGGTCGCCGCCGAAGCGGTTGCGGTGACGGTCAATTCGGACTTCGCCGCAGGCATAGCCTGCAACAGGTGCGCCGCGTGATCCAGGTGCACCAGACTCAGCAGACCCTCGACGATGGGGAAACCGTCGTCGGTGAGCGCCGACCCGATGGCCGAGAACACCGCAGGCCAGCACAGCCCGACGAGGGCGTCCGGCACCAGTGTGAGCCCGGGCGCCAGGGGGGCGCCGAACGTCGCGGTCACGCCGGTGTGGTCGGCGACCTTCTCCGGATCCCATTCGACGGTCACGGTCGCGGTGTTGTTCTCCACGGGCGGCAGCGAATCCTGCCCTTCGGCACCCGCGGCGATGGCGAGCACCGAGCGCATCGCCTTCGCGGCGTCGTCGACGGTGACGATCGGCATGCCTCCGTCGACCGTGCAGGACGGCAGGGTGAAACGGATGTCGATCCAGATGTCGGAGAGCGGAACACTCAGCGTGACGCAGACATCCTCCGGTCGCTCCGCTCCTGCCCCCGCCAGTTCCAGCCGGGCACCCGTGGAAGGATGTGTGGCACTGGGCTTTCCGGGTACGTCGTTGACCTGCCACTCGCTCGGCTCACCGATGCGGTGCACGGGGTTGATGGAGGTGCGCCCCGCCCAGAGGACGTCGGGCGAATCGAGGACGACGGCGAGCGGTCCGGTGACGTCGGCGCGTGCCTGGCGGCGGGACACCACCGGGACCGGCTGGGCGCCCGCGCCCAGGACGCGGTCGATGATCTCCTGTTCGAACCGGTCCAGCAGTTCGCCGACCGGCTCGTCGACCCGGGTGATGCCTGCGACCGCCTGGGTGCCCGGGATGATGCACACCTGGTCGGCGGTGTAGCGGGCGTCATGCGCCTGCCACAGCGAGTCGCTGCGCCACCAGCGCCGGACATCCTTGTCGATGACCGGCACGAAGTTGACCGGCTTGCCGAGTGTCTTGCACAGCGTCACGAAGAACGGCACGTCGGCGGGATGCAGCGTCACCGTCGCCGCGTCGGGGAACCGGGCCAGCAGGACGGCGATCGCCTGGTCTGGATTGTCAAGCAGCGCTTGGCCTTCCGGGCTGCCGTCAAAAAGCGACTCGATCGGGCCGAAGTCCTTCGCATGCAGGCGCGACTCGGTGCGCTTGAGCATCTCGGCGAAGCGGTCCCGCCACGTGTCGGCCAGCCAGAGGCTGCCGGGGGCAGCGGTGTCGGCGGTGCTGTCGCCGGAGCCGATCGCCAGCTCCGTGTAGCGCTGCAGCCACTGCAGGTAGGTCATTTCGCCGACGTCGCCGAAGTACGGCTTGGCGGTGCGGGCCATCGCGGCGATGATCTCGTCGCGGCGCTCCGCCACTGCGTCGGCGTCGCCTGCGACCTCGTCGAGCAGGCGGCCGCAGCGCGACGCGGTGTTGTCGATCTCGTGGATGTCGGCGCCGAGCTGGCTGCGGCCGCTGGCCATGCCATTGATGGCGTTGCCCGCTCCGACCCAGGTGTCGGTGCCGGTGGTGTCGACGAGCATCTGCTTGACCGCGGGCGAGGTCGTCGCCTCCTTGGTGGCCATCGCGGCGGTGCCGACGAGGATGCCGTCCACCGGCATGCACGGAAAGCCGTAGTCCTTGGCCCACTCACCGGACAGGTATTCGGCGGCCCGCTCCGGGGTACCGATGCCGCCGCCGACGCAGATCGTGACGTTGGTGTACTTGCGCAGCTCCCCGTAGGTGGCCAGCAGCAGATCGTCGAGGTCCTCCCACGAATGGTGACCGCCTGCGCGGCCACCCTCGATGTGGACGATGACGTCTCGGTCGGGCACCTCGGTGGCGATCTTGATGACGGACTTGATCTGGTCGACCGTGCCCGGTTTGAACACCACGTGGGTGATGCCGACGGTATTGAGCTCCTCGATCAGGTCGACAGCCTCTTCGAGGTCCGGGATGCCTGCGGTGACGACGACACCGTCGATCGGTGCACCGGACTGGCGGGCCTTCTGCACCAGCCGTTTGCCACCCACCTGCAGCTTCCACAGGTAGGGATCGAGGAACAGCGAGTTGAACTGAATGGCGCGGCCCGGCTCCAGGAGCTTGACCAACTCTTCTATGCGGCCGTCGAAGATCTCTTCGGTGACCTGACCACCACCGGCGAGCTCGGCCCAGTGGCCGGCGTTGGCCGCGGCGGCGACGATTTCGGCGTCGACAGTCGTCGGCGTCATGCCGGCGAGCAGGATCGGCGACCGGCCGGTGAGGCGGGTGAACTTGGTCGACACCTTCACCGAACCGTCGGGCAGCGTGATCGCCGTGGGTGCGTAGCTCGACCAGGCCGGCGCGACCGAGGGGGCGGCACCGACTGTGAACAGACTGCGCTGGCCGGCGCGGGTGGCGGCGGGCACGATGCCGATGCCGAGCCCGCGGATCACCGGCGCGGTCAATCGCGTCACCGTGTCGCTGGGGCCCAGGTCGATGATCCAGTTGGCACCCGCAGCGGCCAGCCCCTCGATCTCGGAGACCCAGTCGATGGGCTTGATGAAGATGTACTCGGCGAGTTCGCGGGTCAGCTTGGCGTCCAGTCCGGTTCTCGCCGCCCATTCGTCGACGAGGTCCACACCGGCCGCCAGCCGCGGCGTGTGGAAGCCGACCTCGACGTTGAGCTGGCTGAACACCGGGCGGAAGACGGCACCGCCGCGCATCTTGTTCTTGCGCTCGGCTTCCTCTTTCTCGGTGATCTTCGTGCAGTAGAGCTCGAAGCGGCTCAGCTGCTCGGGGGTCCCGGTGATGACCACCGAGCGCCTGCCGTTGCGGATGGACAGGGCGGGGGGCAGCACGGTGCGCACGTCCTGGGCGAACTCGTCGAGGAGCTCGGCCATGCGAGCGGGGTCGACGTTCGTCACCGACACCATCGGCGACTTGTCACCGCGGCCGACCATGCCGCAGCGGCGCGAGACCAGCGATCCCGCTGCGCCGATCAGCTGACCGATAGCGAGCAGCTCGACGTCGCGGGCCCCTCCCGCCTTCAGCGACTCCACGGCGGTGACGCCCTGTGAGTGGCCGGCGACGGCCACCGGCGGATGACCGGTGAGGTCGAGTCCCTGGCGCTTGAGTGCGCGAATGGCCGCCATCTGGGTGAGCAGAATGCCGGGGCCCGAGATGGCAGCGGTGGTGAGATCCTTGATGGAGGGCAGCGGCTCGTCGGCGGCCAGCGCACGGATCCACTTCATCGGCTCGAAGCCGATCGGACGCACCACGACCAGCTCACGCGCCAGCGGTTCGAGCAGCAGTTCGGCCTCACCGACCAGCGCGCTGATCTCGGACTCGATACCCGCCGAGTTGACCAGCTCCTCGAGGTTCTCCAGCCAGGTACCGCCCTGGCCGCCGAACGCGACCGCGTACGGCTCGCCGGAGTGCAGGCGATCGACGAGTGCGTGCGTACCTGACAGTGGTTCGAAGACCTGCCCCGTTTCGGAGCCGTCGTCTGCGGTGGTGGTGGCACGGTGCTGCTCATGGATCGTCACGTGTGGTGTTCTCCTCAGTGTTTCGCGCGTTTCGCTGGTCTGGCGTCGTGGGTCTAGCCGCACTCCGGCTGGGGCCATTGCGATTCGGCATCGAATCCGGCTGGTCTCGTCCGCGACCCGAGGTGCCGCCATGAATCTCGCAAGCACTCCGACGCATCCCTCGCGGGCCGCGGTGGACACTCCAGCTGTACTAAGAGTGGCATAAGAGTCTGCACCAGTTTCGGGTACAGAATGGTTACTGGCGAGTTCTACGCACGGGTAACAGTAATTGAATAACGCGCGGTTCGCGGTCGGCCAAACTCTTCCGGGACAAACGTCCTGCATGCGGGTGGTTACGCTTGAGTAGGAAAGAAGTGCAGATCAAGGCAGTACTGTTATGCAATCGTTATCTGAAAATCTGTGTTCGCAACACAGCGCCGGGGGGTTCCACACAGGCGACAACCTGCACACAACTGTCTTGTCAAGTGTTTCGCGAGGTGTCCTGGTTTGCTGCAGAAACTTACTGGTCAATAGGTCTCAGTCCCACTGCCCAAAACTGGGCTTGAGAATGTGGTTGATGTCGACACCGACGCCGGCCACCTTGCGCTTGTCGATCTCCACCTGATGGAGGTGGGCGGCCGGGTGCGCCACCCGCCCGGGC
>Ga0190271_10001095_pt1 | contig 14984 bp, 12 predicted proteins | sample Popmic356T_FD_133747 | JGI IMG/M metagenome (GOLD analysis project Ga0190271, IMG submission 133747) | Populus adjacent soil microbial communities from riparian zone of Weber River, Utah, USA - 356 T | ecosystem: Environmental > Terrestrial > Soil > Riparian zone | place: USA: Utah | collected...
ACACGAGTACCACGCGCACATGCACACCAGCATCGATCGACTCGAGCGGCTGCTCACCCTCACCGTCCTGCTGCTGCTCGGGGTCGCGCTGAGCAACGCGCTCGTCGAGCTGACGTGGCAGGGCGCCCTGGTCGGGACCCTGCTCGTCCTCGTCGTGCGACCCGCCGCCGCCTGGCTCTCACTGCAGCTGGGCACCGGGTGGAACAGGGCCGGGGCCCGCGCACTCACCCCCGGCGAGAAGATGGCGACCGCCTGGTTCGGCGTGCGCGGCGTCGGCTCGATCTACTACCTCGCGTACGCAGCCGGCCAGATGCCCGTCGAAGGCCTCGGACACCTCTGGGCGACCGTGGCGTTCACCATCGCGTTGTCGGTCCTCGTGCACGGCGTCACCGCCACGCCGATCATGCGCCGCTTGGAAGCGCGCTGAGGCGGAGCCCGGTCACGAGGCCACGTCCCGGTCGATGTCCGACGGATCCCTCTCCAGCTCGCACCACACGAGGGTGCCGTCCGTGCTCTGCTCGACGCTCCACCGGTGGCTGGCTTGGGCTGACGCGCCGGCGCAGGGTCACAGGAGGGTGCGGCCGTCGTAGCCGCCGCGGGGTGCGCCGAGGCCGAAGAGCGCGCCGACGGTGGGCGCGACGTCCAGGGTCCGGGCAAGCCGCGAGGACGACGTGCGCCGGGGCACGCGGTCGGATCCCCCGCCGATGAAGAACGGGATGGGCTCCGTGGCCGGGTGGCCGTGGTTCCCGGGGATCGGGTTGTCGACGTACTCAGGGTCCGAGAACCTCCACCCGGCCCGGCAGTAGACCACGAGGTCACCGGCGAGTGACGAGAGCCGCTGGGACGCGGGGCTGTGCACCGACAGCACGCCCGCAGTGGCCAGCGCCACCTCGCGCATCTTCTGCACGGCGGCGGCCCGACCGGACCGGGGTCCGGTCCAGTACAGGAGGTCCGCGCCGCCGTTGTCGGCGATCTGGACCTTCCCGGCCAGCGTCGGCACCGCCTCGAACGCCGAGTGCAGGTTGACGATCTGGTGTGGCAGCGACCAGTCCATCGAGTGGTCGGCGAGCACGATCACCGCCGAGTGCCTCCAGCGTCCTGAGGTCTTCAGCATGTCCACGAACCGGCCGACCTGGAGGTCGGTCTCGGCGAGCGCGAGCTGCCGTGCGAGCTGCAGGTTGGGGCCGGTGAAGTCGCTGTGGCCCATCCGGTCGACGTCGCCGAGGTTGACGAACACGAGGTTCGGGTCGAGCTCCTCCACCATCGCCAGGGCCGCGTCCATCGTGAACACGTCCGGCGCGTGACCGCTCACCGGGATCACAGGGGAGGGTTCCCACCGGTGCGTGGCCCGGTCGCCGAAGACGCCGTAGAGATACTCCTTCGACAACACGGTGCCCGTCGTGAAGCCAGCGCGGTTGAGCCGCTCGATGACGGTCGGGAAGACCAGGTCCGTTGGGCGGTCCATGTCTCGGACCTCGCCGGTGCCACGGTCGAAGATCGAGTTGGCCGGGACGCCGGACCGGTCGGGCCGCACGCCGGTCATCATCATCACGTGGTTGGGGATCGTCTCCATCACGGGCATTGAGCGGGCGCGCGGGTAGTTGCGCCCGGCGTGCCGGAGCGAGGCCAGCCGGGGTGTCAGCTCACTCGTGATCTCCCCGGGCTTGCAGCCGTCGACGACGAGCACGTAGACCCGCCGGCGGCCCTTCGCGGCATAGGCGGGGACGCCGAGCGCCGAGGAGAACAGGAAAGTCGCTCCCGCCGCGCCGGTCGCGGTGAGCAACGAGCGACGACTGAGGTCGGGGCGCGTCCGTGGACCGCAGACCGCACGGGATCGCTCAACGGACCACCCGACCCGACCGGCTGGCTCCTGGATGTGCGCCATCAGCCGTCGATGCCCTTCTGCACCGGCTGGACCTGCTGGGAGTTGACCCTGGTTGCCCAGCTCGCGGTGCGGGTGGACGTCGCCCGCTTCTGGGCGCGGTCACTGATGATGAAGTAGTCCATCTGGATGCGCTCGCGGGTGATGTCGAGCACGGAGTAGCCGTGGTCGTCGAAGTTGAGGTACTTGATGTGCCGGTTCACGGTCGTGATTCCGGCCTCGACCGCCAGGCTCGTCGTCCGCGCCGGCGTGCCGGTGATGTCCTTGAGGTTGTTGCTCGTGACGCTGGTGCACACGAACTCCGTGCCCACCGTGTCGCTCGCGGGATAGGTGCCGGCGTCCACCGGCAGGTCGCACGCCCACGCGGAGTGGATGTCACCGGTGAGGAACACCGTGTTCTGCACGCCGTGGTCACGCAGGTGCTCGAACAGCTCGTGCCGGTCGGCGGTGTAGCCGTCCCACTGGTCCGCGTTGTACGGCAGCCCGTCCTCGGGGTAGAGCCCGGTCACGTCGTGGACCCCCGCCAGGACCTCGGTCGGCAGCGGCGGGAACACCACCGGCGTGATCATCACCGGGTTGCCGACCAGCTTCCACAGCGCCCTGTCGTCCTGCAGCGACTCCTTGAGCCACTCCATCTGCCGGTTGCCGGTGATGGTCCGGGACGGGTCGCTGATCGCCGGATCGGGTGAGGGCACCGGAGTGGCCGCGAGCTTCACCTGCTCGGAGCGGTACGTGCGCAGGTCGAGCATCGAAAGCTCCGCGAGCTTGCCGAAGCTGAGCCGGCGGAACAGCCGGGTGCCGTCGCCGAGCGCGGTCCCGTCACCCATGCGCACCGGCATCCACTCGTCGTACGCGCGGTGCGCCCGGGCCTTGCGCTCGTGGTAGTCGCCTTCGGCGGGCTGGTGGTTCTCGGCTCCGTCGGCCCACTGGTCGTTGGTGACCTCGTGGTCGTCCCAGGTGACGACGAAAGGGTACTTGGCGTGCAGGCGCTGCAGATCCGGGTCGGTCTTGTACTGGGCGTGCCGCTGCCGGTAGTCGCCGAGGTTCACCATCTCGTGCGCCGGGGCGTGCGGCCGGATGTCCACCTCGGCGTTGCCGTAGCCGTACTCACCGGGCGCGTACTCGTAGAGGTAGTCACCGAGGTGCAGCACCAGGTCGAGGTCGTCGCGGTTCGCGAGGTGCCGGTACGGCGAGAACCACCCGGCCTGCCAGTTGGCGCACGACACGACACCGAACCGCAGCCGCCCGTGGTCCGCGTTCGGTGCCGGAGCCGTCTTGGTGCGCCCGGTGCGGCTGGCGACCCCGTCGTACAGGAAGCGGTAGAAGTAGCGCGTCGCCGGCTCCAGCCCGGTCGCGTCGACCTTGACCGTGTGGTCGCGGCTCGGGCCGGTCGTGATCCGGCCTTGCGAGACGACGCGCCGGAACGCGACGTCGCGGGCGACCTGCCAGCGGACGGTGACGCGGGGACCTCGGCCGGACCCCGGCGTCGAGGCCTCCGTGGGGGTCACCCGGGTCCAGAGGATGACGCTGCGCGGCCGCGGGTCGCCGGACGCGACGCCGTGCCGAAAGAAACGCTCGGCGGCGTCGGCCCGGGTGGAGGACGCGACCGTCAGCGCGGCCGCTCCGACGGCGCCGGCCGAGAGGACGGTACGCCGGTCGACGGCCGGACAAGTCGGTGTCATGACCTCATCAACGCTCTTCCGAGCTCGAAGTGACGGTGTTCGCCGGGCTGGTCATCCAAGGTTCACGGTGGAAGACCCCGTTGTCAGACGATCAGCCAGGCTTTGCCAACGAGGTTCCGGAGAGTTGTCCGCTGTGGGTGCCGGAAACCCTCCCAACCTCTCCGATTCACGCCGTCACGGCCGCCGTCGACCCCAAGAGGCAGCCGGGTCCACATGGCCGCGGAGTGCCCTGCCAGCCGAGCCGGCGGAGCACCGTGACCACGCCGACGGCCACCCGGCACGGATCGAGCACCTGGCGCCAGCCAAGCCGGATCGTCGTGGCGCCGTCGACCACGGCGGCGATGTCTCTGTCGAAGTCGGCCCACCGGTCCTCCGTCCATTCGTGGCCCAGCCGTCCGTCGAGCTCGATCACGAGCAGACCGCCGAGGTAGGTGACGTCACGCCAGGCCGTGCCATGGCGACCATTGGTGCCGCGGCTCTGCCGGTTCGGACGGGGAAGACCGTGTGCGCGCTCGACGTGGACGACGTAGCGGCGCTCGAGCACCGAGTGCACGCCGGCCGCGACGTCCTCCAGGATCGCGAGCATCAGCCGCCGCCGAGGGAGGCAGGACAGGCCGGTCAGCACCATCGCGAGCCTCTTCACCGTCGTCCGTCGCGTCTGGCACGAGTCGGCGAGCACCGCGACCGCCGCAGCTTCGTCGCGAGCTCTGGAGGCGACGTGCAGGACCGCGTGCTCGAGCCGCACCCGGAGCGGCCGTCGATTCGGCTGGAGTGACGCGCCAAACTCGCTGAGCCGATGAAGAGTCACGCCCGGCAGACGAGTGACCCGTCGGTCGCCAGGCACGGCGACGTGGATCGTGTCGCCGATGCGCCCATCCCGCAGTCCGTGCAGCACGAGGGCCGAATCGCTGGCCGCCGCAGCGTTTCCTTCGGGCTCGCCGTAGAAGAGCAGCGCCGCCCAGAGTCGTTGCCGCCAGCTCGGCGGCCCGGTGTGGTCGATGTAGACCCCGCGATGCACCCGCCTCCAGTCCTTCCTACGGATCCGCGCCTCGATGAAGGATTCATCGCCGCCGAGTGCGAGAACTTGACCACGCGTCACTAGCCCTGCCTGATCGGCCATCAGCTCCTGGAGATCCATCGGCCGAGGCTGGCGGCTGTCGGTGTATCCGGCTCGTCGCCGGTCACCCGCCGGGGAGGACCGCCAGATTCCAGGGGCTGGGGAGGGTTTCCGGCGGTGGGTGCCGGAAAGCCTCCGGAACCTCGGGAGCCCGGCGCGGAGCCCCGTAACCCGGGTGGGCGGCGCCTCGTTGACCCGTCAGTAACCTCGACCGACCTGGGAGGGCCCTCGATGAGGCGTCGTACCGCTCTGGCCACCGGACTGAGCGCCGCCGTGCTCGCCGCAGCCCCGCTGGCCCTGCTCGCGAGCACGCCGGCGCAGGCGGCCCCCGTGGCCACGACGACCAACGCGTGCCTCACCAGCGTGCCGGACCCGGGATCGAGCGCCCCGGCCAAGATCTGCTACACGCTGTTCAAGCCCGCCGGCGCGAGCGCGAAGAGCCGGGTCCCGATGCTCCTGCACAGCCACGGCTGGGGCGGTTCGCGGACCACCGAGGCCGCCTCCTTCCAGAAGTTCCTCGACGCGGGCTACGGCGTGCTGTCGTTCGACCAGCGCGGGTTCGGCGAGAGCGGCGGGACGGCGTACGTCGAGAACCCGACCGTCGAGGGCCACGACGTCCGAGCCCTGGTCACCCTGGTCAGCAAGCTGTCCTGGGTGCGGCAGGACGGCCCCGGCGACCCGCGCATCGGCGCGATCGGCGGCAGCTACGGGGGCGGCTACCAGTTCCTCGCTGCATTCGAGGAGCTGCGGGTGACCGGAAAGCAGATCTTCGACGCGCTGGCGCCCGAGATCACCTGGAACGACCTGCGCACCAGCCTCGCCCCGAACGACGTCACCCGCGGTGAGTGGGCCTTGGCGCTCAGCGCAGCGTCCCTGCCGTCGCAGGCGCTCCCGCAGGAGGTCTACGAGGCACTCGTCGAGGGCGTCGCGACCGGCAACTGGCCGGACGGCAGCGGACCCACGGCCAAGAACCTCGACAAGTTCTTCGCCAAGAACGGGCCGTCCTGGCACGTCGCACAGGGCCGCAAGCTCGACATCCCCGTGCTCTTCGGCCAGGGCACCACCGACTCGCTGTTCGACCTCCGCGAGGGCCTCACCAACTGGCGCACCGCGATCACGGACCGGGCCCGTCGGCACAGCATCTTCGTCGGCTACAACGGTGGCCACGTGCTTCCCTCGTTGCTGCCGCGCGGTCTCTCCGTCTCTTCCGACCCGTGCTCGGAGAAGCTCGGCGGTGGAAGCTTCCAGGACCTCTCGCTGCGATTCTTCGACGAGACCCTCAAGGGCAAGAAGACCGGGCTGAAGGGCTGGGGGCGCTACCACCTCGCTACACCCGCCGAGACCTGCACGACGGTCGACACGGTCGCTGCCGACACGGTGCGGGACGCCGGGACCATCGCCACGACGACAGCCGCCGGCGCGCCGCTCGCCTTCGAGGTCGCCAAGGGCCCGATCCGGATCGCCGGGTCACCCCACCTCGTCGCGGACCTGACCACGCTCGTCCCTGGCAGCCGCGCGTTCTACGGCCTCGGGATCGGCACCTCGCCCGTCGACGCGGAGCTGGTCCAGGGCAACGTGCTCCCGATCAACGTCGCCGACGCGGTCTCCGGCAAGCGAACGAGGATCGACCTGCCCGCCGTCGCTGTCGACGTGCCCGAGGGGAAGTCCCTGTTCGTCATCGCCAGTGCGCTGAGCGACTCGTTCGTCGGCATGGGCAGCCGTACGCCGGGCGCCGTCCTGCTCGAGCACACCAAGGTGCACCTGCCGGTCGTCGACTGACCGCCGCTGCGCGACAAAGATCGCGCACAAGACCGCGCAAGGCCGCTTGCGCGGGCTCTGGAGGGCAATTGCGCGGTCTTGTGCGCGGATGTTGCGCGCACCTGGCCAGTACCCTGTGCGCATGGCAGGGAGGGCCCGCGGTCTCGGCGTGCTGCTGGCTGCCCTCACCCTCGTGCTCGCCGGGTGCGCCCAGGACGACGGCGACGCGTCGGAGTCGCCCGGGGCACAGCCGAGCCCGAGCGCCAGCACGACGACCGGCCACGGCGACCACACGACGCGCACCCCGAAATCACGCCCGCTCCGGCCGGGCGAGGAGCGGCTGACGGTCGCGATGCCGGCTGCGTACACGCCGTACGCGCCGACCGGCGTCGGCACCGATGACTACCGGTGCTTCCTGCTGGACCCGAAGCTCGACGCCCCTGCGTTCCTCACCGGCACCGACGTCCGCCCCGGGACGCCCTCGGTGGTGCACCACGTGATCCTCTTCCAGGTGCCGCCGGACCAGATCGAGGCGGCGGAGCAGAAGGACAAGACCAGCGTCGGCCAGGGCTGGACCTGCTTCGGTGGCACCGGCCTCGGCGGCGACCCCGGGCTCGACGACGCCCCGTGGCTCGGCGCGTGGGCGCCGGGAAGCCGCGAGTCGGTGCTCCGCCCCGGCTACGGCGTGCGCCTTGAGCCGGGCAGCCGGATCATCATGCAGGTCCACTACAACCTGCTCGCCGGCGACGAGCCCGACGTGTCGGCCGCGCGCCTGCGCGTCGCCCCGGCCAGCCAGGACCTCACCCCGGTCAGCACGATGCTGTTGCCCGGCCCGGTGGAGCTGCCCTGCCGCAAGGGGCACACCGACAACCCGTTGTGCGACCGCGACGCCGCGATGGTCGACGTCAAGGAGCGGTTCGGCGACGGCCCTGGTGCGACGGCCGACCTGCTGCACCTCCTCTGCGGCACTCCTGTGAGACCCGGCCCGGTCCAGACGTGCACACGCAACGTGCCCGGGGAGATGACGGTCCTCGGCGTCGCCGGGCACATGCACCTGCTCGGCACCTCGATCACGGTGACCGTCAACCCGGGCACGCCGCAGGAGCGCACCATCCTCGACATCCCGGTGTGGGACTTCGACAACCAGGGCGCCAAGCCCATCGATCCCGTCCGTCTGCACCAGGGCGACCAGGTACGCGTCACCTGCCGGCACAGCCAGAAGGTGCGCGACGTGCTGCCGGCCTTCGAAGGACAGCCGGACCGCTACGTCGTCTGGGGCGAGGGCACCACGGACGAGATGTGCCTGGGCATCCTGCAGGTCACGCGGCCGTGACCGACGACGGCAGCCGCAGCAGCGTGCTCCCGTCGCCGGACGAGCACCTCACCACCGGCTGGGAGCCGGACGTCCCGGCGTCGGACACGCTGGTGCGCCGGTCGGTGCTCGCCCACGCCTCGTGGGTGGTCTCGGTCGCCGAGTCCCTCGGCCGGCCGGCCCGGCGTACCGACCGGTGGGCGGGCGCCTTCGTCGGCGAGCGCGGCTCGCTGACCAACCCGGTCGTCGTGCTCCGCCCGCTCGACGAGGCGGGCTTCGGCGAGGTCCTGTCCGAGGTCGGCGAGGTGGTCCCTGCGCACGCGCCGTACTTCCTGCTCAGCCCGTTCCCCACGCCGGACCTGAGGGAGCACGGGCTCGCGCTCATCGGACACCCTCCCCTCATGGTGCGCCCGCCCGGTGGGGTCGCACCGGACCCGGCTCCCGGGGTCGAGCTGGAGGAGGTCGAGGACGCGCAGCAGCTGGCGGCGGCGGAGCGGGTCCTCATAGAGGGCTATCCGATGCCCGACGCGAGCGAGGGGCAGGTCTTCGGCGCGACGATCCTCGACGGGCCGACGCGGGTGTGGCTGGCGTCGGTCGACGGGCAGCCGGCTGCCGTGGCCGCCGCACACTCGGCCGGCGACGCGGTGCTCGTGGAGTACGTCGCCGCGCTCGCGGAGGCCCGTGGACGCGGCGCCGGTGCGGCGGCGACCTGGGCTGCCACGCTGGCGGAGCCGGGGCTGCCGTCCGTGCTCGTCGCGAGCGACGACGGACGGCCCCTCTACGAGCGCATGGGCTACGTGCCCATCGAGCGCTGGACGGCCTGGCTGCGTCCAGCGGACTGAGCCGGGTCCGCCGGGGGCGGCTGGGGGACGTACCCTGAAATCACCCTGATCACGCAGGTCACAGCGCCGATCCGGGGGTGGCGTTCCTTAGGATGCAGCCACACAGCAAGCGCGGGGAGTTCCATGGCACGCATCACGACCCAGGTCAAGGCGGCGGTCCGGCAACGGATCATGCGCCGGGTGGGTCCGATCGACCTCCGGCAGGTGCACCGGGTTCCGGACAAGCTGATCTGGCCCCTGCTGCGCGACGGGTACGACCCGCTGCCGCGTCTGGCTGCTGTCCGCGAGGCCGACCCGGTGACCAGGCACACCTCGTTCATGGGGCTCACCCTGTGGCTCGTCACCGGTGACGCAGAGTGTCGCCAGGTGCTGGCCAACTCCGCCGACTACAGCAACGACATCCGGCCCTTCGTAGGCCAGGAAGCAGGGGCGGACACCGGCGTCATCGGGGGGCTCGGGTTCACCGACCCTCCCGACCACACCCGGCTGCGCAAGTACCTCACGCCCGAGTTCACGATGCGACGACTCGCGCGGCTGCGTCCCCGCATCGCCGCGATCGTGGAGGGGCGGCTGGACGCCCTCGAGGCCGCCGGCGACGACGCCGACCTGGTCCGGGACTTCGCGTTCCCGGTGCCGTTCCTCGTCATCTGCGAGCTGCTCGGGCTGCCCGACGAGGAGCGCGACACGTTCCGGACCCTGACCTCGGCACGCTTCGACGTGACGTACGGCGGTGCCGGCACGTTCGGGGCCATCTCCGGCTCGCGTGAGTACCTCATGGACTTCGTCCGCCGGCAGCGCGAGGAACCGGGCGACGGCCTGGTCGGCCAGATCATCCGCGAGCACGGTGACGCCATCAGCGACTTCGATCTCGCCGGGCTCGCCGACGGTGCCTTCACCGGTGGGCTCGAGACGTCCGCCAGCATGCTGGCGCTGGGCACCGCCGTGCTCCTGGAGCGGCCGGAGCTCTACCGCCGGCTCGCGGAGGAGCCTGAGCTGGTCGGACCGACGGTCGACGAGCTCTTGCGCTACCTCAGCGTCGTGCAGATCGCCTTCGCGCGCTTCGCCAAGACCGACCTCGATCTGGCCGGCCACCGCATCCAGAAGGGGGACGTGGTGATCTGCCACCTCGCCGCAGCGGGTCGTGACCGCAGGGTGGGTGCCGACGACGAGTTCGACCCGCACCGCGGGTCCGCCTCGGCGCACGCGGCCGGTCACCTCGCCTTCGGCTACGGCTTCCACCGCTGCGTCGGGGCCGAGCTGGCGAAGATGGAGCTGCGGATCGCCTACCCGGCGCTGGCCCGCCGCTTCCCGGACCTGGCCACTCGCGAGGACGAGCACCACTTCCGCGAGAAGTCGATCGTCTACGGCCTGGAGTCCATGCCTGTGGATGTCGGCACCTGATCTAGGACGGGCGCGAGGCGTCGGCGTACCGCTGGGCCAGAAGCCTCACCTCCGCGAGCAGCTCGGGTGAGTCGAGCACCTCGAAGGGCGCATCCCACCAGGCCAGGTACTTCGCGACCATGGCGGCGTTGTCGGAGCCGACCGTGACGACGCAGGCGTGCTCGCCCTCGGGCTCGATGTCGACCGAGGCGGGTGCTCGTTTGCGGATCTCGTCGGCCGAGGCGAGGAGGCGCACGCGGTAGCGCTTCTGCCACGTCGCGGTCTCCAGTGCACGCACGGCGAAGCCCTCGAAGCCGCCATCGGGGTCGGGGCGCGGCCGGAAGCGGCGACCGTTGGGCACCTTGACCCGCAGCCGATCGATCCGGAAGGTTCGCCAGTCAGCCCGCTCGAGGTCCCAGCCCAGCAGGTACCAGCGGGCACCACGATGGACGAGGCGGTAGGGCTCGACCTCCCGGTGCGTCTCGTTGCCGGAGGCGTCGTGGTAGCTCAGCCTCAGCTGCTCGCGGGCGTGGATCGCGGCCGCGATCGGGGGCAGCGTGTCCGTGGCGACCGAGGGACTCCCGAGCGAAGCGTTTACCGTGGCGCCCGCCAGCGACTCGAGGCGGGGACGGAGGCGCGAAGGCAGCAGCGCGACGACCTTGCTGAAGGCTCGCATCGACGAGTCCGCCGTGTCGGAGAGCCCGTGGGACGCGGCCAGGATGAGCCCCAGCGTCACTGCCATCGCCTCCTCGTCGTCGAGCAGCAAGGGCGGCAGCCGACTCCCGGAGCCGAGTCGATAACCGCCCGCGACACCCGGTGACGCCCCCACGGGGTAGCCGAGCTCACGGAGCGTGGCGACGTCGTTGCGCAGCGTGCGCACCGACACCCCGAGCTCCGCAGCCAGGGACGGTCCGGTGTGGTCGCCCGGCACCTGCAGCTGTGCGAGGAGGCGGAGCAACCGGGCGGAGGTCGTCAGCACAAGAGCCAGGTTACGAGACATTGAGGAAGTAAATCTGCCGCAATGGCTGATGGAATCGGGGTGACCGATTCACGAAAGGAAGCTCGTCATGAGTACCCCCACCATCGCCACCGTCGTCTTCCCGGCCCGCGACTTCGAGGCAGGCGTGAGCGCGTGGACGTCGGTGTTCGGCACCGGCCCCACGTTCTCCAGCAGCGGTGAGCAGACCCCGCCAGGTGAAGCCGACTTCGCGGTGTTCAAGACTCCGGACATCGAGATCGCGCTGACGTCCCTGCCCTGGGTCGACGAGCCGCTCGTCTTCCTCGACACCGACGACATCGAGCAGTCCCGACAAGGGCTGGTCGACTCCGGCGCCACCGGCCTCGGTGAGGTCGCCGACGGTTCGCTCGCCGAGCTCGGCAGCGCTCCCATCACCAACGGAAGCGCCGAGACGGGCGTCGTCGAGGTCCCCGGGGCCAAGCTCGCCGTCGTCCGGCTCGCCGACGGGAATCTCCTCGGCCTGCGTCAGTCGCTCCCCGTCGCCTGGTGACGCACCGCGCGGGAGGACGGTGTCGATGAGGGCAGCATCGCTGATCCGCCCGTACGGCCTCGTGCTGTTGACGGCCGTCGTAAGTTGCGACGCGTGGAGCTCTCGATCTGCGTCACCGATGACGACTACGAGGCATGGCGTCGGGTGTGGATGGACGTCGTCCCAGGAGAACGCTGCGACACGGTCGAAGAGATGCGGACCCGGGACTCTCCCTCTCGTCTGCTGCTTCTCGCGACCATCGACGGGACCGTTGTCGGGTCGGGGCTGGCGGATCGTTCCGACATCGCCGGCGGCGGTTTCGTGGCTCCACGGGTGAGACGCGAGCACCGGAGACAGGGAGTGGGGTCGGTCCTCCTGCGCGCCTTGGCCGACCATGTCGCGGGACTCGAGGTCGGCGACCTCCGGGCGATGACGGAGGACGCGGGGTCGCTCGCCTTCGCCGAGCACTTCGGTTTCGTCGAGGTGGACCGTCAGGTCGAGCAGGTGCGCGCTGTCGGTGACGAGCCGGAGCCCAGCCCCCCGCCGGAGGGCGTGGACGTGGTGACTCTGGCGGAGCACCCGGAGCTCTGGGCTGCCAGCTTTGAGGACTTCGGCATGGAGGTGCTGGCCGACTTCGCGGTCTTCCAACCACTCGAGATCACCGAGAAGCAGTGGAACGACTCCTGGGCCGGCGACCCCATGTTCCTGGCCGTCCGGGACGGTGACGTGATCGGCTGCGCTGGTCTCGACCGTGACACCGACAGGCCGGAGCGCGCCGAGAACGCGCTGACCGCCGTGCGGCGTGACTGGCGCGGCCACGGCATCGCCGTCCACCTCAAGCGCCGCACGCTCCGCTGGGCCGCCGAGCACGACGTCGCCGAGCTCTACACCTGGACCCAGGCCGGGAACACCGCGATGCTCGCCCTCAACGAGCGTCTGGGCTACGTCACGGGCAACATCAGCATCACGCTGTCGCGACCACTACCCCTGTGACCCGGGTAGCTCAGCCGTGCTCGTCTGTCCGTCTCAGCCGCGGAGACGCACGGACAGGCAGGTGACGCAGCCCTCGAGCTTCTCGAACTCCGTCATGTCCACGGCGACGACGCGCAAACCGCGCGCTTCGTAGATCCGCCGCGTCCGCGGTGCGCTGGCCGACATCAGAACCGTGTTCTCATCGAGAAGAACGACGTGCGCGCCGGGCTCCTCGGGGACGGCGAGAAAACGAGACCAGACAGTGGGGTCGTCGACCAGCTCCTCGAACCCCACGACGGTCCCGTCTGGAAGGGCGGTGACCGCTGACTTCAGGTGGAGCACCTTCGTCAGCCGAACGCCCACCAGGTGCGCACCCAGCGGCTCGAGGTGGTCGGCGAGCTGGTCCGCTCCGGCTTGGTTGGTGCGCCCGCCCAGCCCGACCCACACCGTGCCGTCGTGCTTGAGCACGTCACCGCCATCCAGCGTCCCGGGTGGCTCGATGTGGGCGATCCGGTAGCCCATCTCGCGCAACGCCTGCTCGGTTCCTGCCGTCTCGGGCTTTCGCTCGTCGGCACCCGGGCGCGTGATCACCGCGAGGTCGGCGTACATGACGACCGTGTCCTCGACGAAGACCGAGTCCGGGCAGTCCGGGGACGGCGGGACCTCGACGGTCTCCCAGCCCTCGGCGTGCAGTGCGGCCACGTAGCCGTCCCACTGCTCGAGCGCCACATCGACGTCGACCGGGACGCGCTCGATGTGGGTGAGCAGCCCTTCGGCCAGACGGGGGCTGGGACGTCGGACGAGGGCACGACGGTTCACGTGAAGATCCTCTCGCAGCAGGGCCGGCAGGTCACCTGAGCAGGATGGTTGCCGGCACAACCACACAGTGCCGAGTGGCCCCCAACGGGAGTCCACCCGGCACCACGTGTGGTCGCGCGTGCAACCTACGGGCAGTTGACGGGAGCTTCGACGTCGCAGGTGGTGTCCACGCCCGCGCCGCCATTGCCGTCGTCGAAGTCGGCACCGCCGGTCAGGTCGTCGACGCCTCTGCCACCCCTGAGCGTGTCCTCTCCGTCGTCGCCGAACAGGTCGTCGGCCCCGTCGCCGCCTTCGAGGCGGTCGTGGAGGCCGCCGCCGAACAGGTCGTCGGAGGCTTTGCCGCCGGACAAGGTGTCCTCACCTTCGTCGGTGTTCAGCGAAAACAAAGCGCTGTCCCCGACGATGGAGTCCGGTCCACCTTCCCCGTTGATCTCGTCGTCGCCGTCGTTGCCCTCGGCGAAGTCGAAGAGGCCCGAACCCAGGTCGATGGTGTCGTTGTCCTCGTTGCCGAACACGTCATCGTTGTCCGCACCTGAGTCGATGACGTCGTCGCCCGCCTCGCCGCAGACGAAGTCGTCGCCGCCGAGCGTGGTGATCGTGTCGGCTCCGCCCCCCGCCATCACCCAGTCCGGGCCGGACGTGCCGATGATGGCGTTGTTGAAGCCACCGCGCACGACAGTGTTGTAGCCGAGTGCTGCTGCCTCGACCTGTGTGAAGCCGCCGCATTCCGGCAAGGCCACCGCGGCGTTGGCCGAGGTGGTGCTGGCCGAGCCCGCGCCGTTCAGCGCGAGCGCCGGGCCGGCGGCGAATCCAGCGCCTGCCACGGATAGCACGGTGGCCACACCGACGGCGGCAAATGATGTGTTCTTCATGGGAGTTCCCCTCTGCTCTCCACGCCACCGGTCGGCGGTCGTGGTGTCGCGCTTCGGCGACAGCAGCAGTGGGCCCTAGCCGCATCATTGTGACGTCAGCATCCCGCCAAACCCGCGGTTGGTTGACACGTCCTTCGCGGTGAAAGTGACTCGCCAGCGAAACCGTCAGTCGCCCAACGGCCCGTACGTCGTGGTCCGCTGCCGCACGGGCCGGCTCACGCCGGCGGCGATCTCGGTGAGCTCGGCGACCGTCTTCGCCGATCCGTGCTCGGAGCCGGCCATCCGCGAGATGGTCTCCTCCATCAGCGTGCCGCCGAGGTCGTCGCACCCCGCGCGCAGCATTGCGCGGGTGCCCTCGACCCCGAGCTTCACCCATGAGGTCTGCACGTGGTCGATGCGCCCGTGCAGCAGCACCCGCGCGGTGGCGTGCACAGCCAGGTTGTCCCGGAGGGTCGGTCCGGGGCGGGCGACCCCGGCCAGGTAGATCGGGGCGCTGGTGTGCACGAACGGCAGCGGCACGAACTCCGTGAAGCCACCTGTCTGGTCCTGGATCCGCTGGAGCACACGCAGGTGCGTCACCCAGTGCTCCGGGCGGTCGACGTGGCCGTACATCATCGTCGAGCTCGAGCGGATCCCCAGCCGGTGCGCGGTCGTGACGACCTCGATCCACGCACTCGTCGGCAGCTTGCCCTTGGTCAGGATCCACCGCACGTCGTCGTCGAGGATCTCCGCGGCGGTGCCGGGGATCGTGTCGAGCCCGGCCTCCTTGGCCTTGAGCAGCCAGTCGTGGATGGACAGACCGGTGCGGGCGGCGCCGTTGACGACCTCCATCGGGCTGAACGCGTGCACGTGCATGTCCGG
>Ga0190271_10001096_pt1 | contig 14981 bp, 15 predicted proteins | sample Popmic356T_FD_133747 | JGI IMG/M metagenome (GOLD analysis project Ga0190271, IMG submission 133747) | Populus adjacent soil microbial communities from riparian zone of Weber River, Utah, USA - 356 T | ecosystem: Environmental > Terrestrial > Soil > Riparian zone | place: USA: Utah | collected...
TCGTGCATGGACCACTTCTTCCAGCTCGGTTTCCTCGGGACCGCCGAGGAGCCGATGCTCGAGGGCTACACCACCCTGGGATTCCTCGCCGCGCACACCAGCCGCGTCGAGCTGCAGCTGCTCGTCACCGGGGTGACCTACCGCCACCCGGGCGTCCTCGCCAAGACGATGAGCACCCTCGACGTGCTCTGCGGCGGCCGGTCCGTGCTCGGGATCGGAGCGGGGTGGTACGAGCGCGAGCACCGCGGCCTGGGTGTGCCGTTCCCTCCGTTGCGCGACCGGTTCGAGCTGCTCGAGGAGACGCTGCAGGTCGTGCGACAGATGTGGTCCGACGACGACGGGCCCTACCGGGGCAAGCACTTCACGCTCGAGGAGACGCTGTGCTCGCCGCAGCCGATCCGGCGGCCGCCAGTGATGGTCGGCGGCACGGGGGAGCGCAAGGCGCTGCGGATCGTCGCCCGCTACGCCGATGCCTGCAACATCTTCGCCGGCGGCGAGCAGGGCGCGGCCTGGGTGGCCGGCAAGCTCGAGGTGCTGCGCGAGCACTGCGAGCGCGAGGGCACGTCGTACGACGCGATCCGCAAGACGATCCTGTGGACGCCCACGGTCGAACCCGGCCCGGGGTTCGTCGAGGAGATGCGCGCCATGGCCGACATCGGCGTCGAGGAGGTCCACGTCATGCACCACGGCGCGGACCCCGTGCCGTGGGTCCGGGCCCTCGGCGACCGCGTCGTCCCGGGGCTCAGCGGGTTGTGAACAATTACCAAGGTATGCAGAAGAACTGGCACTTCCCACGGGTTACAGCACGAGGGAAGTGCCAGTTCCTCGACATCCCCTGGGAATCCGTCAGTCCGCCACCCGCACGACCCACTCGACGAGCGGGCGGGCGGCGCGCCAGTCCTTGCGGACCTCGTCGAGCAGCTGCGGGCTGTGGATCACCTTCTCGTAGCCGTAGCTGCGGTGCATGGTCAGACTCTTGTGCCGCAGCAGGTCGATGCGCGGGTGGTCGGCGGCGTAGCCGCGCGGTGAGGTCTTGAGGGTGTCGCCGCTGCGCTCCCAGCCACGGCGGTCGAGGCCACGCAGGATCTTCTCCAGCTCCGGTCCGGTGCGGTCGTCGTCGATGGCGGCCCGGATCCGGGCGAGGCGGTCGGTGTCCGCGTGGTAGTAGCCGGAGGCGACGAAGACGCCCGGTGAGCCGATCTGGAGGTACCACCCGGTCGCCGGCCCGGAGGCCACGAAGGCGCCCTGGTGGTTCTTGTACGGCGTCTTGTCCTTGGCGAAGCGCACGTCCCGGTACGGGCGGAACACCTTCGCGGGGCCGAACTCGTCGGCGAGCGCAGCCGTCAGCGCCAGCATCGGGTCGCGGACCGACTCCTCCCAGACCTTCTTGTGCGCGGTCCAGAAGGACTTGGTGTTGTCGACCTCGAGATCGTCGTAGAAGTCGAGCGCGGCGACGGGGAAGCCGGTGAACTCGCTCATGCTCGCGACGATACTGGCGGCCGACGGGCGGCCGACGGGCCGTCAGCCACCCGCGGCACCCGTCCTCGCCTCGACCACCCGGACCCGGTCGGCGCCGGCGGCGTCCATCCCGGGCAGCGCGTCGGCGTACTCCTCGGGGGCGTGCAGCGCAGCGGTGTCGAAGCCACGCTGCTCCAGGGCCTGCACGGCCGAGGACGCGTCGTCGAAGTGCAGATGGACCCGGCCGCGCACGAAGGCGCCGAGCGCAAGCACGAACGCATGGTCGACCGGCCCGGCGCCACCCGCCAGGTGCAGGTCGGACAGGTAGAGCCCCGACGGGAACCGAGCGAGCTCGCCCGCGATCCGGCTCCACAGCTCCTCGACACGTGCGGTGGGGAAGTAGTTGAGCAGTCCCTCGGTGACAACGGCGACGCCCCGGTTCGTGTCGAGGCCTGCGAACAGGCGGCCGAAGTCGTCGCCGAAGACGTCGACGGACTCGACGCGGTGCCGGTCGGACAGCCCGCCGCAGCGAGCCAGGGCATCTCGCTTCTGCTCGGCGATGCCTGGGAGGTCCGCCTCGACGTACACGAGGTCCGGGTGCTCGCGGGTGAACCGCAGCCCGCGCGGGCTCATCCCGCAGGCAAGCTCCACCACCTGGTCGACGCGTCCGGTCCTGATCTCGTGGTCGAGGAGCCGGTCGATGATCCGGTGCCGGGCGAGGAGGAAGTGCTCGAGCGTCGGCCCGCCCAGCATGTCGACGGGGAGCATGAGCGGCTGGACGAGCAGGAACAGAGCCCGGCCGGCGGCCGGCGCGAGGCCGGGATCCCCGAGCCCGTTGCGGGCCCAGACGTGACCGGTGTAGTAGGCGGTGGGGGAGATGGTCGAGGACCCGCCGAGCAGGAGGTCGGCGACCCGGCGGCCGGTCCGCAACAGCTCCGCGCCGACAGCGCCGAGGTGTCCGTTGATGCTGCCGATCCCGCCGCGCGTCATGGCGCCCAGGGTCGCAGAACGGGACCGACCCGGCGCGGTGGTGACCACCGGCCGGGCCGAGTTGTCCGCTCCGCGAACACCACACGGCCTGCGGTGTCGCCCCAAGTGCAGGTCGTGCGTCTATCCGACCGGTCGACAACTGCCCAGCGGTCCACCGGTCGTGCCGCTCGCATGGTCTGTCAACGGGGTATCCCAGCCCGAGACCATGCCACCCCCGTGGCAAGGTCGACCTTAGTCCTCCTTGGGGGTCTGGTTCATCAGCCGAAAGGCCATCGCGTCGCATCGAACGGACAGACCTGTACGGTCTGTGACGGATGGGACACAGGAGACACGAATGAGGGTGCTGTGACGGGCCAGGTCCTGGAGGTGCGCAACCTGTCCAAGCTCTTCGGGCAGGTGCGTGCCGTCGACGATCTCAGCTTCGCCGTCGCCCCCGGCCGCGTGACGGGGTTCCTCGGGCCCAACGGAGCGGGCAAGACCACGACGATGCGCTGCCTGCTCGGCCTGGTCGCCCCGACGAGCGGTGAGGTCCTCGTCGGAGGTCGCCGCTACCGGGACCTCGACGAGCCGCTGCGCACGGTCGGTGCGGTGCTCGAGTCCTCCAGCTTCCACCCGGGCCGCTCCGCACGTCACCACCTGCGCTACCTCGCCGAGGCAATCGGTGCCGGGTCCGCCAGGGTCGGCGAGGTGATCGAGATGGTCGGCATGCAGGAGTACGCCGGTCGCCGCGTCGGCGGCTTCTCCCTCGGCATGCGGCAACGCCTGGGGCTGGCCCAGGCGATGCTCGGCGATCCGTCGGTCCTGCTCCTCGACGAGCCCGCGAACGGACTGGATCCCGGCGGCGTGGCCTGGCTGCGCGGCTTCCTGCGCGCGCTCGCGGCCGAGGGTCGCACCGTGCTCGTCTCCAGCCACGTGCTGGGTGAGGTCCAGCAGACCGCGGACGACATCGTGCTGCTGGCCCGTGGCCGGCTGGTCACCTCGGGCGCGCTGGCCGACCTCGAGGCCGCCCAGAGCTCCGTCCTCGTCCGCTCCTCCCACCGGGACCGCCTCGCTGACCTGCTGCGCTCCGCGGGGCCCGGCTCGGCCTCGCCGGCGGGACCGGGCTCGGCCTCGCCGGCGGGACCGGGCCCGGAACCCGTGGGACCGGACGGGCTGCAGGTGTCCGGCTGGTCGACCGACGAGGTCGGCCGGCTCGCCCACCGCGAGGGCGTCGAGGTGCTGGAGCTCAGCAACCAGCCGGGAGCCCTGGAACGTCTCTTCCTGCAGCTGACCGGCGAGGGCGCCGTACCTCCTGACGGTGTGGCGCCCGGCGCAGCCGGCGCACCGCCGACGCCCTCGCCGTCGCCGCCGGCCGGACAGGCTCCCGGGGACGGGCCGTGGTGACCGGGCGGCTGCTCCGCTCGGAGCTCACCAAGGTGCTCACCACCCGGCTGTGGTGGGGCCTCCTCGTCGGGGTGGTCCTCTACACCGGCCTCCAGGCCGCCGCCACGGCCGGGTTCGCGGGCGTCGACCCGGGCGCGGGCCAGGCGGCCTCGCCGGGGTTGGCGGACGACGAGACCATCCGGTCGATCTACGCATCCGCGACGTACACCGGCGCCTACATCTTCGCGATGGTGCTCGGCGTCACCGGGATGACCGGGGAGTACCGCTACCAGACGATCACGCCGACCTTCCTCGCCACGCCCCGCCGTGCGCGGGTCGTGGTCGCCAAGGCGGGCGCGCACCTGGTGGTCGGGGTCGGGTACGGCGTCGTTGCGTTCCTCGGGGCCGTGCTCGCCGGTGGCATCGTCATCCTGATCCGGGGTGCCGACCTCGGCCTGGCCACGCCGGGCCTGTGGCGCGCCGTGCTGCTGGCGGTCCTCGCGGTGGGGCTCTGGACGCTGCTCGGGCTCGGGATCGGCACCCTGATCCGCAACCAGGTCGCGGCGATCCTGGTCGCGATCGCGGTTGCGTTCATCATCGAGCCGCTGGCCGGTCTGGCGCTGTCGGCGGCCGACCTCGACGCGGTGGCCAAGTTCCTGCCGTCGCTGGCCTCGGCGGCGATGACGAGTCCCACCTCGGGGTTCGTGGACCTGCTGCCGTGGTGGGGCGGCGGCCTGGTCATGCTCGCCTACGCGGCGCTGTTCGCGGGCATCGGCGTGGCGCTCACGGTGCGTCGCGACATCACCTAGTCGGGGGATGCGGGAGGGCTGTCCTCGGGCGGCAACGTCCTCCGAAGGCGACGCCCGGTGCCCGGCTCTCCCGGTCAGGCGTTCGTGGTGCGCGTCGTGGGACTGCCCGGTCGTCGCCCGCTCGTCCCACCCCAGGCGGGCGACGTCCGTCCCCATTTCGGCAGCGCGGCCGCCCCACCCCCACCGGTGTCAGCACCGGATCTCAGGAACGTGTGCGCTGCACACAGACTAGGCGCGGATACCCACTGAAAACGTGGCGAACTGGTCTAGCCGGGACTGATTGCGAAAGGACGTGACCGTCGGCATGTACGGATTGCGCACCAAAGACCCGCGTCGTCGCTGACCTAGGTCCCGTCACCTGTGACCGGGTTCATAGCTTGCCGGGCGTGGAGCGGATGACGGGGATCGAACCCGCATTCTGAGCTTGGGAAGCTCATGTTCTGCCATTGAACTACATCCGCGAGAACGCCTCGGGGAGGTCCGAGAACGGGGCTCCGGCCGAGGCAGGTCAGATGGTACCCGACCCTTTCGGGCCCTCCGGAGGGCCCGACTCGGGGGCCACCTCGGGGGTCACCGTGGGTGCCGGGCCGAGGGTCGCGAACCGCGGCGCCAGGCCGTCGCCGGACGACGTGCCGCGCAGCCGTCGCTGGATCCACGGTGCGGCATGGGCTCGCGCCCAGGCCAGGTCGGCCTCCCGTCGCGCGGCCGGCGTGAGCGGTGGGAGGTCGGGGAGCGGGTCGAGCCCGAGGTCGTGGGGGACCCCGAGCGCGTCGAGCACCTGCGTGGCCATGTGGCGGTGGCCGAAGCTGGACATGTGGATCCGGTCGACCGACCACAGTCGGGGGTCGCGGTACTCACGCATCCGCCAGAAGTCGACCAGCGTCGCGTCGAGGTCGTCGGCGACCTCGCGGACGAGCTCGTTGTAGATGGCGAACCGGCCGCGCAGCCTCCCGAACACCGGGGCGTGGCCCAGGTCGAACCCGGTGAAGAGCACCAGGTGCGCGCCCGACGCCCGGAGCTTCACGAGTGCCTCGGCGTAGTCGGCGACGACGGCATCGAGGTCGACCTTCGGCCGCATGATGTCGTTGCCACCGGCGTACATGCTCACGAGGTCCGGCTGCAGGGCGAGCGCCGGCTCGACCTGCTCGGCGAGGACGGCGGGGAGCTTGCGGCCGCGGATCGCGAGGTTCGCGTAGCGGAAGCCCTCAGTGCGGGCGCCGAGCACCTCGGCGACCCGGTCGGCCCAGCCGCGAACGCCGTTCGGGCGGGCGGGGTCCGGATCGCCGACGCCTTCGGTGAACGAGTCGCCCAGAGCGACGAACGTCGAGAAGCGACGTGTCGACTCCACCGGATCCACGGGATCCATTGTGCGTGCCGGTGTCGTGACGCCCGCCGGTAGGGTCTGCCTGTGCTGCTCTCAGACCGGGACATCAGGGCCGAGCTCGACAAGGGTCGGGTGGCCGTCGAGCCGTTCGACGAGACGATGATCCAGCCGTCCAGCATCGACTTCCGGCTCGACAAGTACTTCCGTGTCTTCGAGAACCACCGGTACCCGCACATCGACCCCGCGGCCGACCAGTCGGACCTGACCCGGATGGTGGAGACGGTGGGCGAGGAGCCGTTCATCCTGCACCCCGGGGAGTTCGTGCTCGGCTCGACGCTGGAGGTGGTGACGCTCCCCGACGACCTGGCGGCCCGTGTCGAGGGCAAGTCGTCGCTCGGCCGGCTCGGTCTGCTCACCCACGCGACGGCTGGTTTCGTCGACCCGGGCTTCTCCGGGCACGTGACGCTGGAGCTGGCCAACGTCGCGACCCTGCCGATCAAGCTCTACCCCGGGATGAAGATCGGTCAGCTCTGCTTCTTCCGGCTGAGCTCGCCTGCGGAGCACCCGTACGGGTCCGCGAAGTACGGCTCGCGCTACCAGGGGCAGCGCGGTCCGACGCCGTCGCGGTCGTTCCAGAGCTTCCACCGTTCAGGCATCGAGTAGCGCCCGTCACGCCACGCCGGCCGCCAGGTTCGCCCCGGAGGCGCAGGGGTCAGAGCTCCTTGCGCCACCTCGTCTTCGTCGTACGGCGCTTCCGTGGCCGGCGCATCCGGCTCGCTGTCTGCTGGCGCTCCCGGATCAGGTCCAGGGCTTGCATCTCGATCAGGGGATTCGACTCGTGCATCGTGACTCCTTCAGACGTGGGCGAGCGGATCGTGGTGCTGGTCCGCCGGACCTCGCGATTTCGCATCGGGTTGCCTCTCCGGCGCCACCTCTCCAGGCCGTCGGCCCGGTGCAGTGACGACCCCCGGAGGGCCATCGGCGTTCCGTGGTCCAGTCCGGACCCGGAGGCCGGAGCGCGGGATCGGGGGTTCAGAACAGGTCAAAGGCTCTCGAGGTAGACGTCGCCGCTGACGGTGCGTGCCGTGACCTCGACGTGGTCCTGGCCGTCCTGGGGCGCGCCGGTGGAGGGGAGCGTCGAGCGGACCTGGCCGCTCACACTGCTGACGTCGGTCCACACCGGGGTCCCGGCGGGGACGCCGACGCGGATGTCGCCCGACGCGTTCTTGAGCTGGGCGATGCCGCTGGCCATCCGGCCGACGTGGAGCTGCCCGGACCCGGCCGAGAGCTGCGCTTGGCCGCCGTCGGCCTCGCGGACGACGATGTCGCCGGACCCGGTCTTGAAGCTGATCGGGCCGTCGGCGCGACCCACCTCGATGTCGCCGGAACCCGTGACCAGCCGCGCCGTCCCGCCGAGGTGGCCGATGCCGATGTCGCCCGAGCCGGTCTTGACGTCGGCGTCGGAGCCGATCGACCGGATGGCGACCGACCCGGAGCCGGTCTTCACCACGGCGTTGTCGGCGACGTCCTCGAGGGCGACCTCGCCCGACCCGGTAGCGACCCGGACGTGGTCGAGGTTGCCCTCGACGCTGACCCCGGCCGAACCGAGTCGGGTGCCGAGGCTGCTGCCGCGGGGTGCGGTCACCCTCACGCTGAGTCCGCCGAGGACGTTGAGGAAGCCGGTGCGGCGTGGCGCCACGACGCTCAACCTGTTGCGGTCAAGGTCGACGTCGACGTGCTCGGCGTCGCGGCCGTCGACCTCGATGATGGCCTGGTCGGTGTCGGCGACGAGGACCGAGAGAGATCCCGAGCCGATCTCGACGTAGACGTCGATCGGCTCGCTGACCGGGAACGTGTGCTGCATGGGTGTCTCCTCTGCTGGTGCTCATCAGGCTCGTGGGTGGTCGGGCTCGTGGTGGTCGGGCTCGTCGTCATCAGGCCCAGCCGGTCATCCGGCGGTTGGCGCGGCCGGAGCGCGGGCCCCGGTCGTCGAAGAACGGGAGGCTGGACAGGTCGATGTCGACGTTGACCGCGCGCTGAGCGGTTGCGGCGCGGAGCACCGTGACGATCCAGCCGTTGAGTGAGTGCCCGCTGCGGCCGGCGAGCTCCTCGGCGCGGTTCTTGACCGATTCGGGGATCCGCAGGGTGACGCGGGCGATGGTGCCGTCCTCGACCTCCTCGTCGTCGGCGTCCGCCTGTGACGTGACCGGGGTGGCCTGGATCGGCTGCGTGGGCTCGGCGTGGTCGACGACGAGCTCGGGGTCGCGGCCGCGGAGCCGGACCTCCACGACCGTGTCGCGGAGCTCTGCGGTGATCTCGGCAGCCGCCTGGGAGAGCGCCTCCATGAGGGCCAGCCGCAGCGCCGGCTCGAGCGCCATCAGCATCCGGTCGGCGGCCTCCCGGCCGTCGGGGCCCGCGGCGTCCGCGGCGGAGCCGAGGTCCCGGCGGAGGCTCTCGAGGAACGGGGTGATGTCCATGCGCATCACTGTGACATCACTGTGACGTCATGTCAACACCACGCGGCGTCAGTCTTGACGCCGTACGACGTCAACCGAGGTCAGGGGCGGTGTCTGGGTGCGGTCTGCGGGTGGCCACAAAGCAGCAACGAAGGGGAGTGAGGCGTTCGGCGCGTCCTTGCCCCGGGTCACGCCACCGCATCGCGAGCTGTCAGCCGTCACGCATGAAAAGTGCGCGAAGAACCTGCTCTACGACTGATACCTCGATCGCAACCCCACGCGGACACCGGTCAGGGGCAGAAACACCAGCCCGGCGCTCACTCCCTCGTCCTAGCTGCCTTTCACCACGCAGGAACCGCACCTGCGAAGGAAGGGGTCAGGAGGCGCGGCCATGACCGACGCGCGCGCCGACGCTGCGGACCGGTACGGCGGCAGCGACCGTCGTGTTCACGAACGACACGATCAGGTCCACGGCCTCGCGGCTCTGCGGCGAGAGCTCGCTGAGCACCGGGAAGGCGTGCACCTGGCCCTCCCAGAGGGACAGGGCGCAGGGGACGCCGGCCTCCTCGAGGCGATCGTTCATGAGCTCGGCGTCGACGCGCAGCACCTCGGACTCGCCGCACATGATGAGCGACGGCGGCAGGTCGGTCAGGTCGGCATTCACCGGACTGTGGTGCGGCTGGGGCGCGCCCCCGACGACCATCTTGGCCACCCGGCGCAGCCGGCGGGCGGGGATGTAGGCGTCCCGGCGCACGTTGTGGTGCTTCCACTTCGCGGTGTGGTCGAAGTCGAGCCACGGCGAGATGCCGACGATCGCGGCGGGGCGCGGGTGGCCGGCGTCGCGGAGCCGGATCGCGGTGGCGAACGCCAGGTGGCCGCCGGCCGAGTCCCCGGCGAGCACGATCCGGTGTGCGGGGTGGCCGTTGCGGACCAGCCAGCGGTGCGCGTCCTCGCAGTCGGCGAGGCTGTCCCAGAGGCGGCCGTGCGGGAGCTGCCGGTACGCCACCGACAGCACGCTCATCCCGGTCTCCTTCGCCAGCCGCTCGACGATGCGCCGGTGGGTGTTGAGACCGCAGAGCAGGAAGGCGCCGCCGTGGAGGTAGAGGATCGCGCCGTTCGAGGTCGGCCCGTCGATCGGCGTCACCAGCTCGCCGCACCAGGTCCGTCCCTCGACGGACCGGTGCACGGTGCCGGACAGCCGCGGCAGCACCCGGGCGCCGTGGTCGACGAGCGGCATCAGCCGTGCCGCCGGACCACGCAGGGGGTAGTACTTCAACGTCGGGCGGATGACGACCTTCGCGGCGATGTGAACGGCGCCGGCACGCCGGCTGGTGCCGATGTGGTGTTCGATCATCCCCGCCCCACCCCTCCCGCCCGGGACCTTGGTCATCCGACAAAGACGGCTGACCGGGATGACAACGTAGTGCCCCCACATGCCCCGCGTCACGCGTCACGGCGCAAATTCCCCTCAGAACAAGGGAATCCGGGACCTTGGAACGTGACAACCGGCGTGGGGCCCACCGCCGTGAGCGGAGGGTCCCGCGTGTCGCGGCGTGCCCCGGCGCGTGTCGCCTGACGACGGGGAGGGCACGAGGCCTCAGTAGGCTCCGGGCATGACTGCACCGGCGATGCCAGGAGCCGTCCACGTGCACTCGGGCAAGGTCCGTGACCTGTACCGGCTTCCGGACGGGACTCTGCTGATGGTCGCCAGCGACCGGATCTCGGCGTACGACTTCGTCCTCGAGACGCCGATCCCGGAGAAGGGCCGGATCCTCACGCAGCTGTCGTTGTGGTGGTTCGAGCGGCTGGCCGACCTGGCGCCCCACCACGTGGTCTCGACGGACGTACCCAACGAGGTGCGGGGCCGCGCGGTGGTCTGCGAGCCACTGTCGATGTACCCGGTCGAGTGCGTCGCGCGCGGCTACCTGGCCGGCTCGGGCCTGGTCGACTACCGCGCCACCGGCGAGGTGTGCGGCGTGCCGCTGCCGCCGGGGCTGGAGGACGGCAGCCGCCTCGACGCGCCGATCTTCACCCCCGCGACGAAGGCCGAGCTGGGCGAGCACGACGAGAACGTCTCGTACGACGACGTGGCCGGCCGGATCGGCGCCGCACGCGCCGCGGAGCTCCGCGACCTCACGATCATCGTCTACCGCCGGGCCGAGGGGATCGCCAAGGAGCGCGGGATCGTGCTGGCGGACACCAAGCTCGAGTTCGGGGCCAGGGCAGACGGCACGACGGTGCTGGCCGACGAGGTCCTCACGCCCGACTCGTCGCGGTTCTGGCCGGCCGAGTCCTGGCAGCCCGGCCGGCCGCAACCGTCATACGACAAGCAGTTCGTGCGCGACTGGCTCACCTCCCCTGCCAGCGGCTGGGACCGCCACTCCGGCGAGCCGCCCCCGCCGCTGCCCGACGAGGTGGTGGCCCGGACCCGGGCCAAGTACGTCGAGGCCTACGAACGGCTCACGGGCGAGCGGTTCTGATGCCGGAGGCGTACGGCGCGGCGACCCCCCGGCGCTGGGACGCCCGCGTGTGGACCGCCGCCCCGCGCCCCGAGGTCTTCGCCTACCTGGCCGACCCGCTCAACCGGCCGGAGTGGCAGGCCAGCCTCAAGCGCGTCGAAGTCCTCGACGAAGGTGCGCCGCACGTGGGCCAACGCTGGGTCGACCACGTCTCCGTCGGCCCGCCCTTCAGGTTGCAGGTCACCGGCCTGGAACCGGACCGGCTGTGGGAGGAGCGGGGCTCCGCCGGGCCGTTCACCGCGCTCGGGACGCTCCTCTTCGACGACGAGACCCGCGACGGCGTGGCCGGCACGCTGGTGACGTGCGTGGCCCGGGTCCGGGGACGCGGCCTCGCCGCTCCCCTCGGCTGGCCGGCTACCGCGCTGGGCGCGCTGCTGGTCCGCAACGACCTCGCTCGGGCCGCACGACTCCTGTCGCAACGCCGAGGACGTGACTAGGTTGGGCAGCATCGCTGACTCCTCCGGAGGTTTCCCGTGCTCAACCTGTCCGTGGTGCTCGAAGACAGCGCCCGCAAGCATCCTGACCGCGACGCGGTGGTCTTCGGAGACACGCGCCTGACCTACGCGCAGATCAACGGCGCGGCCAACCAGGTGGCGAACCTGCTGGTGTCGCGCGGGATCGAGCCGGGCGACAAGGTGGCCCTGTCGTGCCCGAACCTGCCGTTCTTCCCGATCGTCTACTACGGCATCCTCAAGGCCGGCGGCGTCGTGGTGCCCCTCAACGTGCTGCTGAAGGGCCGCGAGATCGCCTACCACCTCGGTGACTCCGAGGCGAAGGCGTACTTCTGCTTCCAGGGCACGCCGGAGCTGCCGATGGGTACCGAGGGCCACGCCGGCTTCGAGGCCGCCGACGGCTGCGAGCACTTCTTCGTCATCACCGCGGACCCGGCGGCTGCCTCCCCTGTCGAGGGCACCGAGACGATGGGCGCGGCGATGAAGGACCAGTCGCCGGTGTTCTCCGCGGTGCAGACGACGGAGACCGACTCCGCCGTCATCCTCTACACCAGCGGCACCACCGGACAGCCGAAGGGCGCCGAGCTCTCGCACGCCAACCTCGTGATGAACGCGCTCGAGTGCAACCGGATGCTCGGCACCGACCCGACGGGCGAGCGGCACCTGCTCACGCTTCCGCTGTTCCACTCGTTCGGCTCGACGGTCCAGATGAACGCGGGCTTCGCGAGCCACTCCACGCTGGTGCTGCTCGCCCGCTTCGACGCCAGGGCGGCCGTCGAGCTGCTGCAGAACGAGGACATCACGTTCTTCGCCGGCGTCCCGACGATGTACTGGGGGCTTCTCGGTGCGCTCACCGACGACGTCGACGTGGACCGGATCGCCTCGAACATGCGCATCGCGGTCGCCGGTGGGTCCAGCCTCCCGGTGGAGATCATCAAGGAGTTCAAGTCCCGCTTCCACGTCGACATCTTCGAGGGCTACGGCCTGTCGGAGACCTCGCCGGTCGCGACGTTCAACCAGGTCGACCGGCCGGCCAAGCCGGGGTCGATCGGCTACCCGCTCTGGGGTGTCGAGGTGAAGCTCATCGACGACGACTGGAAGACCATCGAGGGCGCGGACGAGGTCGGCGAGATCGCGATCCGCGGGCACAACATCATGAAGGGCTACTACAACCGGCCGGAGGCCACGGCCGAGGTGATGAACGACGGCTGGTTCCGCTCCGGCGACCTGGCCCGCCGCGACGAGGACGGCTACTACTACATCGTCGACCGGGCGAAGGACATGATCATCCGCGGCGGCTTCAACGTGTACCCGCGGGAGGTCGAGGAGGTCCTCATCACCCACGACGCGGTCTCGCTGGCTGCGGTGGTCGGCGTACCGCACGAGTCGCACGGCGAGGAGGTCAAGGCGTTCGTGATCCTCAACGAGGGCGCCTCTGTCACCGAGGACGAGCTCGTGGCCTGGGCCAAGGAGCAGATGGCGTCGTACAAGTACCCCCGCATCGTCGAGTTCAAGGACGCGCTGCCGATGACTGCGACCGGGAAGATCCTCAAGCGCGAGCTCGCCTGACCCGGACGTGACGTTCCCGGGTCGTACGGCGACGGGCCCGGCCGCCTACGCTGCGCTGACGCTGCTGGCCGCGCTGCTGGCCGCGTGCGGGAACCCGGAAGGCCCGACGCCCGGTGCCGATGGCAGGGTCGACGCCACGCCGCGCGCTCTCGCCTCGCTCGTCATCGACCACGTCGGCGGCGAGCCGCGCCGCGAGACCGGGCACTGGTCGGACTGGAACGACCCACTGGAGATCGAGGCGCAGGTCGACTACGGCGAGGACCCGGAGGGCGGCGGGGAGGGCGAGACCAGGACGGTCCGCGTCACCGTGGCGTCCAAGGACGCGTACTCGGACGCCGAGCTCGAGCGCTGGTTCCGGTGCGCGGCCGGCGACGGGGACCGCTGCGGTGAGGAGCAGGTCGACGGCGACACGGTGCTCTACCGGTGGTACCCGGGAATAGAGGAGGAGGAGGCCGGCAGCTTCGGGTGGACCGTCGTCCGCGACGACGAGATCGTGAACGTGACCTACGAGCCCAGCGGCTACTACGACGAGGACCCGCGTGGCCTCGACGTCCCGATCGACCCCGTCGACCTGCGCGCTGCCGCGCTCGACCCGGCCATGAGCCTGCGCACCACGACAGAGGCGCTCGAGAACGGAGCAGCGCTGGACAACTACGAGGGCGTCGAGGAGAGGCCGGAGAAGCCCGACATCGCGCCGACGACGCCCAAGCAGCTCGCCGCGAGGTTCGTCGACTACGCCGGGATCGAGCCGACGTCCGTACGCCGGTCGCAGCGTGACGACTTCGGCTCCGACGCCGTCGGGGCACACCTGGAGTTCGCCGGGACGAGGAAGTACGACCCGTTCAGCGTCGACATCCTCACCACGGAGGGCCGGGTGAAGGACATCGACCCGTTGCCGTGCCCGGTGCAGAAGGCCGGACGGGTGGTCGAGGACAAGTGCTTCGCCTGGGACCGTGACAGCGCGATGACGTGGACGCTCGCGGACGGCGACCAGCCGGGCACGATGTGGATCGTCGGCGCGCAGGACGACGACAAGTTCAACCGGGTGGAGTCGGTCGGCATCCGCATCGTGAGCACCGGCCTGACCCAGGACTGGTTCCTCAACGACCCGTGGACCGCGCGCTTCCCGGTCGACCTGATGGGCAACGTCTACGGGCTCACCGCGGACCTGAGTGTCGGACCCGAGACCAAGGTCGTCGAGTGACGCTGCCTCGATAGAGTGGCCGCGTCGTACCAACCCTCGCCAGGAGCAGCCCGTGGCCCGCGTCGTCGTCAGCGTCATGCCGAAGCCGGAGATCCTCGACCCGCAGGGCAAGGCGGTTCACGGGGCCCTTCCTCGTCTGGGGTTCACCGGCATCACCGACGTACGCCAGGGCAAGCGCTTCGAGCTCGAGGTCGTCGGCGAGCTCACCGACGCGAGGCTCGCCGAGATCCACGACCTCGCCGAGAAGCTGCTGTCCAACCCGGTGATCGAGAACTTCGACGTGGTCGTGCACGAAGACGTGGCCCCGTGAGGATCGGGGTCGTCACCTTCCCGGGTTCCCTCGACGACAGCGACGCGCGCCGTGCCGTCACGCTCGCCGGCGGCGAGGCCGTCGCGCTGTGGCACGGCGACGCCGACCTGCACGGCGTGGACGCGGTCGTGCTCCCCGGGGGCTTCTCGTACGGCGACTACCTGCGCTGCGGGGCCATCGCGAGGTTCGCGCCGGTGATGGAGAAGGTCGTCGACGCGGCCGAGGGCGGCATGCCGGTGCTCGGGATCTGCAACGGCTTCCAGATCCTCTGCGAGTCCCACCTGCTGCCAGGCGCGCTGATCCGCAACGACCACCGGAAGTTCGTCTGCCGCGACCAGCGCCTGCGCATGGAGAACGACCGCACCGCGTGGACGCACCACTACGACGCCGGTGCCGAGGTCACCATCGTGCTCAAGAACGGTGAGGGCGGCTTCGTCGCCGACCAGGCAACCCTGGACCTGCTCGAGGGGGAGGGCCGGGTGGTGGCCCGCTACCTCGACGACAACCCCAACGGCTCGCTGCGCGACA
>Ga0190271_10001097_pt1 | contig 14971 bp, 14 predicted proteins | sample Popmic356T_FD_133747 | JGI IMG/M metagenome (GOLD analysis project Ga0190271, IMG submission 133747) | Populus adjacent soil microbial communities from riparian zone of Weber River, Utah, USA - 356 T | ecosystem: Environmental > Terrestrial > Soil > Riparian zone | place: USA: Utah | collected...
GACCTGGCCGGCGGGCGCCTGACGCTGACGGCGGGCGCCGCGGTCCCCGAGCCCCGGTTGGCGGACGAACAGCTGACGCTGACAGCGAAGAAGGTCGATCTGACGCTCGGGGCGAAGGACATCGCCGCCACCGGCGGCGTCAAGACCGTGTTGAAGCCGCCGGGCGAGAAGGGTGAGGCGGGTGGCCAAAAGCTGCCCGGGTTGTTGGCCCAGGGGCAGCTGGTCAACGTCAACGCCGACAGCCTGACCTCCGAGGCGGGCGGTAGGCGCATGTCGTATGTCGGCAGCGCGATGCTGTGGCAGGGGGAGACGGCCATGCGCGCCGACTCGCTCACGATCGACCGTGCCGAGGGAAGCCTCGCGGCCAGCGGCGCCGCCCGGGTGGCGCTGCCGATGAGCGACGGACCGGCCAGCGGCCGCGCGCGGTCGATTCGGTTCGACGATTCGACGCGCACGCTCGTGTTGGAGACGCCCGTGGACCCGGTGGCGGCCCGCCTGGGGGGCGCTCGTGGCGCCGCGGTGCCGGCGGGTCCTGGGGCCCAGTCGTACTTGAGCGCGTCCCACGGGGAGGTGCGAGCCGAGCGGATCGCGCTGGTGCTGGCCGCGGCTTCCTCGGCGACCGACCATCTCGACGCCACCGGTGACGTCACGCTTCGGGTTGGCGAACGACGGGCCTCGAGTAGTCGACTGGCCTATGTGGCCAGCGACGAGCGCTACGAGTTGACGGGCACCGCGGCTCGCCCGGTGAACGTCGTCGAGGCATGTCGTGCAACAACGGGCAAGACGCTGGTATTCTACCGGTCGACCGATAGGATCCTTGTCGACGGCAACGAGGAGACCCGTACGCAGACCAAAAGCGTCGGCTCCTGCGCGCCCGCGACGCGGTAGGCGGGGGACCTGACGGCGGCCGCCACCGATGTCCACACTTCGTACGCACGAACTGACCAAGTCCTACAGCGGACGGACCGTCGTGCGGGGCGTGAGCATCGAGGTGGCGTCTGGCGAGATCGTCGGCTTGCTGGGGCCCAACGGTGCCGGCAAGACCACGACGTTCTACATGACGGTCGGGTTGACGGCGCCCGACTCGGGTCGGGTGGAACTGGACGGGAAGGATGTCACTCGAGACCCGATGTACGTCCGGGCTCGAAAGGGCATCGGGTATCTGCCCCAGGAACCATCGATCTTCCGGGGCCTGACTGTCGAGCAGAATATCCTGGCCATCCTGGAGACCACCGGGGCGGATCGGGCGACACGGCGACGTCGGACAACTGAGCTGCTGGCCGAACTCGGCTTGACGAGCCTGGCCACGTCGCCGGCGTTTACGTTGTCGGGCGGGGAACGGCGACGGGCAGAGATTACCCGCGCCCTGGTCATGGCGCCGCGGTTCATCCTGCTCGACGAGCCGTTCGCAGGCATCGACCCGATCGCCGTCACCGAGATTCAGAAGATCGTGTTTCACTTGAAGGAGCGAGGAATTGGTGTGCTGATGACCGACCACAACGTGCGAGAGACACTTCGCATCACGGATCGGGCATATATCGTGCATGATGGGACCATCTTCCGGAGTGGCACGCCTACCGCGTTGGCCTCCGACGAAGAGGTCAGGCGGATCTATCTTGGCGCCGATTTTCGGCTGGATTAGGCGGACGGACGTGCGGTTGCGGTGGATGAGGCGGCGCGGCTAACGCGATGGCGATTTCCCAGAAACTCCACACCAAGCTCGTTCAGAAGCTGATTCTGACGCCGTCGCTGCAGCAGGCCATCAAGCTGCTGCCGATGTCCACGCTCGAGCTGTCGGAACTCCTGAACCAGGAGATGGTCGAGAACCCGCTGCTCGAGGAAAATATCGAGGAGCCGCAGCAAGCGGAGGCGACGCCGGAAACGCCGCCCGAAAAGCCCGACGAGAAGCCGGCCCAGGAGAAGACCGACACCTGGGACGATCAGGACTACGAGTATTTCTTCGGCGACTACCTGGACGATGGGTACCGTCCCCGTACGCCGACCGAAGTCCGCGAGCTCCCGCCCATCGAGAACACGCTGTCGACGTCAGCGTCCCTGTCGGGCCACTTGCTGTGGCAGCTGTCCATGCAGTCCAGCGATCCCACGACGCGCGCGGTCGGGGAAGCTGTCATCGGCAACCTCGACGACGATGGCTACCTGGTGGCCACGGTGGACGAACTGGCCACGATGGGCCCCTGGCCGATCGAGACGGTCGAGGCCGGCCTGGCGCTCGTGCAACGGTTCGACCCGATCGGCGTGGCGGCGCGAGACCTCCAGGAGTGCCTCCTGCTGCAGTTACGGCACCTGGGCCTCGCCGGGTCGCAGGCGGAAACGATCGTCGCGCAGCATATGCGGCTGCTGCAGAACCACCAGATTCCCGAGCTGGCCCGGAAGGTCGGAGTGTCCATCGAGGAGCTGAAGCAGCACATCGAGATCATCCAGCGGCTGGATCCAAAGCCCGGCAACCGCTACAACCCCTCGCAGTCCCAGTACGTCATCCCGGACGTGCACATCGTGAAGGTCGAGGACCAGTACGTCGCGGTCCTCAACGAAGAGGGCCTGCCGCAGCTCCGGATCAGCCCCGTCTACCGGCGGTTGCTGGACAAGGGATCGGAGAACAGCGACGAGACCCGCGCCTACGTGAAGGACAAGTTCCGGTCGGCGCTGTGGCTCATCAAATCCGTCGAACAGCGGCAGAAGACGATCCACAAGGTGGCGACGAGCCTCATCAACTTCCAGTGGGACTTCCTGGACCACGGCATCGAGTATCTGCGGCCCCTGGTGCTGCGCGACGTCGCCAACGACATCGGAATGCACGAGTCCACCGTGAGCCGCGTGGTGACCAACAAGTACATGCACACGCCGCAAGGTGTGTTCGAGATGAAGTACTTCTTCCACAGCGGCATCGCCAGTTCCTACGGCGAAGCGGTATCGTCGGTCACCATCAAGCAGCGCATCCGCAAGATCATCGAGGCGGAGGACGGCCGGAAGCCGCTCAGCGATTCGAAGATCGTCAGCATGCTGCAGAAGGAGGGCCTGGACCTGGCCCGCCGGACGATCGCGAAGTACCGCGAGGAATTGAAGATCCCGACGTCGAACCAGCGCAAGGTCCTCTATTGAGCAAGACCCGACGACGCACGACGCCCCGGCCCTCACTGCGCCGCGCGTCCCCGCGGCGGCCGGTGCCTTCGAGCAAGAAACCGACGGCCACGCGAACGAGCCGCGGCACGGGCCGTCGAGGATCGCGCCGGTTCGTGATCGTGACGGGCCTGTCCGGTTCCGGCAAGAGCCACGCGCTGCGCGCCCTCGAAGACCTCGGGTACTTCTGCGTGGACAACCTGCCGACGCAGCTGATTCCGAAGCTGTCCGAACTGGCCGGTCGCGACGACGCGCAACTCGACAAGGTGGCGCTGGTCGTCGACATTCGGGAGGCCGCCTTCCTTCGCGAGTTCCCGGCTGTCCTTCGGAGCCTGCGCGCGAAACCGCGCACGCGGCCCACGCTGATATTCCTCGAGGCCAGTCACAGCGCCCTGGTGCGGAGGTTCAGCGAGACGCGGCGGCCGCACCCCCTGGCGCCGGATCGTTCGGTGTCGGAGGGCATCCAGGACGAGCGAGACAAACTGGCTGGCATCCGATCGATGGCCGACATGGTCGTGGACACGTCCGGGCTGACCGTGCACGAACTCCGCGAGATCTTCATGCGGATGTCGCGGGACCACGGGGACAACCGCGCCGAGATGGTGGTGACGCTGTTGAGCTTCGGGTTCAAGCATGGGCTCCCCGAGGACGCGGACCTGGCGTTCGACGTCCGGTGCCTGCCCAACCCCCATTTCGTAGACCGCCTGCGTCCGCTGACGGGGCGGGATCAGCCGGTCATCCGCTACATGCGCCGGCACAAGGCGACGACGGACTTCATCGACCGCATGTCCTCGTTCCTGCGCTTCGCGCTGCCGCACTACGTTCGCGAGGGCAAGACATATCTGACCGTCGGCATCGGGTGTACCGGCGGCCAACATCGGTCGGTGATGATCGCCGAGGCGTTGAAACACGAGCTCGGCTCGGTGGATGGCGTGCGCGTACGCGTCAAACACCGCGATTCGTGACGGGCCTGGAGGAGAAACGATGTCAGCGACGCATGTGCCTAACAAAGTCGACAAACCCTGGGGATACGAACTGCATTGGGCGAAGACCGACCGCTACGTCGGAAAGATCCTGCACATCACCGCCGGGCACGCCCTCAGCCTGCAGTATCACGTCGTCAAGGACGAGACGGTGATGGTCCACACCGGAAGGCTGCTGTACGAGATCGAGGTGGACGGCGTCCTGAAGGGCTTCGAGATGGGGCCAGGCGAGGCGATTCACGTGACGCCGAATACCGTCCACCGCATGACGGCCATCGAAGACACCGACGTGCTGGAAGTGTCGACCGCTGAAATCGACGATGTCGTCCGCCTTCAGGACCGCTACGGCAGGACGACATAGCGAAGCTTCGCTATGTCGTCCTGTCTTCTTGGCCCGGCTCCGCCGGGCAGACATCTTCTCTGGCCAGCCGAAGAGCCTTGCTTCAATAGTGGCGACAGTGGCCACAGAAGATGTCGAGGCGCGGATGTCGGTGGCGCGGCGGCACCGGGGGGGCGCCGCCACGACCATGCCGGGGTTGGTTAGAAGGGGATATCGTCGTCGGTGAGCGGAGCGGAGGGCGGCTCGTCGATCGACGGACCACCGCCGCGCTCCATGCCGCCGCCCCGTGCGCCACCACCACCAGAGCCGCCGCCGAGCAGCGTGATGCGGTCGGCCTTGATCTCGGTGGTGTACTTCTTGTTGCCGTCCTTGTCGTCCCACTGCCGGGTTTGCAGGCGCCCCTCCACGAAGATCTGCTTGCCCTTGGTGAGGTACTCCTGCAGGCTCTCCGCCTGCTTGCCCCACAGCACCACGCGGTGCCATTCCGTCTTTTCCTGCCGCTGGTTGTTCCGGTCGTTCCATACCTCGGTTGTCGCGAGGTTCAGCGTGGCGACGGCCGCCCCGCCAGGCGTGTAGCGGAGCTCGGCATCACGCCCCAGATTCCCGACCAGGATCACTTTGTTGACGCTTCCCATTTCATCCCTTCCGGGCACGCGACGCGCGCGCCCCTACGGCCGCAGTTGCTGCTGCCGTGGTACATGTTGTCCAGATGTCTCTGGGTCCGTTCGTCGATGATGGACCGGCCCCAGCATACGACGAACGCGTGACAGATCAGGTCACGAGCTAGGGCGTGACCTTGCGGTTCAGCCGGTTGAGTCCTTGTTGGGCGAGGGTGGCCCCAGTGGTGTCCGGGTAGGTCTTGACCACCAGTTCCCACGATGCACGGGCGGCATCGGTCTGCCCCAGGTCTTCATACGCCCGCCCGCGCCTGAAATAGGCCTCGGGCACGTTGCTCGACGTCGGGTAGTTCTGCACCACCAGCGTATAGGCGCCAACGGCATCGAGCCATCGCTTCTGCTGGGAGTAGGTTTCGCCGATGTAGAACTGGGCTTCTGCAGCCGATTCGGTCCGAGGGAACGTTCGGAGCACGGCCTCGAACCCCGAGAGCGCCAGGGTGTACTGCCCGGCAAAGTAGTCGGCCTTGGCAGAGTCCAGCATCCGCGAGGGCGACAGGCCGCTTGTCGACGGCGGGGGAGCAGTGGGTGCCGGTGCAGCAGCCGGAGCCGCCGGCGTGACAGCCGACAGGTCCACCGGATCCGAACTGGGCGAGGGGGCCTGCGCCAGCTGCGTGATCTGGCCTTGCAGCGCGGCGAGCGTGGCCCGGAGCGCGTCGATTTCATCCCTGAGCGACCGCAGGCGCGTGTCGGTGTCCTGGGTGCGCTCCCGAATGAGGCCGACGTCGCCCGCGAGGGCGCCGACCCGCAGCTCCTGGTCGGCGAATCCCTTGCGCGTGACCGCGGTGGCGTCGTCGATTCGGGCGGGGAGGGCCTTCAAGGCCTCAGCGACCTGGGCCACGGCCAGGGCCAGCTGCTGCTGCTGGTCCTGCAAGATACGCAGCTCGGCGGCCATCTGCTGGTGCTCGCGGTTCTGCGCCGCCACTCGTGGAGCGTGGGCCCCGACCAGCAGTGCGACACAGATCAGCCCCACCGCGCGGTGGCTATAGCGCCTCATGTTTGTCCCCGCTCGAAAATACGCCGGCGAAAATTCTGACCATGTAAGAGGTCGCACTCATTTCCCCGAGACCACGAAGTGCGCGCGCCGGTTCCTGGACCAGGCATCCTCCGAGTGCGCATGCTCGAAAGGATACTCGTCGCCGTAGCTCGCGGTCTTGACCCTGGCTGGTGCGATCCCGAGTGACACCATATAGGTCCTGGCTGCGGCGGCCCGACGTTCGCCCAGCGCCAGGTTGTACTCAGCGGTGCCACGCTCGTCGCAGTGGCCCTCGATGGTAACGGCCCACTGCGGATTCTGTTTGAGCACCTCGGCATTGCCCGCGACGACCGAGCGGCCTTCATCGTCCAGTTCGAAACTGTCTACGGAAAAGAACACCGGTCGCAGCGGCGAGTCGCGATTCAGGTCCTCGAGCGCACGTCCCGCCAGTTCATCCTCGACCAGGGGGCTGGAGGTTGGCTCATCGTCGACGACCGCCTGCGAACTGCGCGGCGCGGGCGGTGCCTGCGGGACCGCGTCAGATTCGGTGACCGGCGGCGCGGGCTGCGGCGTGGTGACTGGAGCGCTCTGCCGCCTGGCGCAGGCGCCCATCAGGACAGTCGTCGCCACGGCGAGGACCACCAGCAGGATGTGCCTGTATTTCATCTCACTCTCCACGATCAGGGGCACCTTCTGAGTCTACACGGGCCGCCATCGGAGCGATTCGGAAAAGCCCGTTCTACTGCGACCAGGCTGGCGAGTAGTTGTTCCCCTCTGTCGTCACTTGCCGTTGCCCCTGGCCGTCTCTGCCGATCGTGTAGACCTGCGTGCGTCCGTTTCGCGTGGACGTGAACGCCAGGTGCCGGCCGCTCGGCGAAAAGGCCGGGCTTTCGTTCGAACCATTCCCGTTGGTGATCTGGCGAACCCGGCCCGACGCCAGATCCAGGACCTTGATGTCATGACCCGCACGGCTGGTTTGTGACGAAAATGCGATCTCGTTGATTTGCCCCGACGACCACGTGGGGCGGTCGGCGTAGGACTCGGTGGTGGTGAGGCGCCGGAGGCCGGAGCCGTCGGTGCTGCTCATCACGTAGATCTGAGGCTGTCCGCCACGGTCCGACGTGAACGCGATCTGCGCCCCGTTGGGCGACCACGTCGGCGATGATTCACCGGCCGGATGGTTGGTCAGGCGCTGGACCCCCGATCCGTCACGGTTCATCACGTAGATCTCGGGGTTCCCGTCGCGGTTGGAGAAGAACGCGATGCGTGTGCCATCGGGCGACCACACCGGCAAGTAGTTGGCGGCGTCGCCCTTGAGCGGGTTCTCGAGGATGCCCTGATAGATGCGCGAGATGAAGATGTCCGGGACGATTCGCCGGTACGACGTATACGCCAGGGCACGCGCATCCGGCGACCACGCGGGGAAGTTGTTCAATTGGCGCGTGTTCGTGATCCGCTGCTGGTTGCCGCCGTCGTAGTCGGCCACGAAGATCTCCTTGGTCTCCCGGTTCGGCACGCCGCCGGTGACGCGGTCGCGCGTCCGGTCCGAGGAGAAGGCCAGCTTCGTACGGGCTACGCCGCGCAGCGCGCGCTGCTGTTTGTGGATTTCGTCGGCAATCGTGTGGGCATACAGTCGTGGGTTCGCCGCCGTGCCGGTGTATTCCTTGGCGAAGGCGGACTGCCGCGTGGTCACGCTGAGCAGGCGAATCTGCACCCGCACGCCCTCGGCCGTCCGCTGGACCGTGCCGAAGAGCAGGGCATCGGCGCCCAACTCCCGCCATGAGGCATAGGGGATCTGCTCGACCGTGCGCGCGGCGGGCACCGTGGCGTAGGTGTCCCGCGGGATCAGGTAGAACTCCCGTTCAAAGTTGAGGTCGTCCCACAGGACCTGGCTGATGGTCTTCGCGATGTCGGCTGCGTCGGGAGATGCCGCCACCATGTCCGGAACGGCAAGTCTGGGCGGAGTGCCCGCGTCGCCGCGAATCACCAGTTCGACCTCCGAGGGTTGCTGGGCCGCCTGACCCGCGCCGCGGCCGGCGGTCGTGACGATGGCCGAGGGGATGGCCGCGCCGACGAGCGCGACGGCCACGACGGAACGGATGAGCGTGGATGTTCGCATGATCACAGCTAGTACTCGAAGGTGAGGTGGACGGTCAGCGAGGCATTCGGAAACTCGCTCGGTAACGCCGGCAGCCGCTCGGCTCGGGCCACGGCCCGCATGGCCGCATTGTCGAGCGCGTAGAACCCACTCGTTCGACGCAGCATGACGGAATCGACGAGGCCGTCGCGCCGAATCGTGAAGGTGACGACCGATGCTCCGGTGACACCTTGATTCTTGTCCCAACCCCGTTGGATTGCCAGGACCATCCGGTCGAGGTACTCGGGGCAGCAGAAGTTGGAGACGTCCAGTTCGACGCGGCGTCCCGCGCCGCCGCCGCTGCTGCTGAGCCCGAATCCCTGGCCTCTAGCCCCGGTGACCACCGGCGCGTTGCCGGCCGGCGCGGGTTCGGCTACCGCCGGAGGCGACGGGCTCGGTGCGGCCGGCGCCGACGTTCTCGGCTGGGGCCGAGGCGCCACCGTTGGCTTGGACGCCGTGGCCTGCGGCTTGGGAGGCTGGACCGGAACGGTGGGCCGCCGCTGGACGGGTGCTGGTCTCGCGCCCCCGATGTCCGTCAGCCCTCCGGTCCGCGGTCCCGCGGCCCCTGTGAGGCTGACCGTCATCACCGTGCGCACGGGGACGACAGACGGTGACCGCGGCCACAGCGACACGGCGGCCAACACCACGGCGTGCGCCAGGAGCGACCACGCAAGATTGTGCCTCCCGCTGCCGGGGTCGAGGCGTGCCCGCGCTGCCAGGACCTCGGATGCCGGCTCCATCATGGCGTGCGCGCCGGGTCGGTGACGATGCCAGCCAGTTCCACGCCACCGGCCTTGAGGGCGTCGAGGACGTCGATGAGGGCCTGTACGTCCAGGCGCCCGTCGCCCCGGACGAACACCTGCTTGTCGGTCTTGCCGATGAGCGCTTGCCGCACGCGTTCCGCGAGCACGGCGATCGGCACCGACTCCTTCGCCAGGAACACCCGGCGATCCTTTCGGAAGGCGAGGGGGACGTCGACGAAGAGCCGTTCGCCCGAAATCTCCCGGGACTGCCGCGCCTCCGGGAGGTTGACCTCGACGCCTCGCTGGAGCATCGGCGCCGCCACCATGAAGATGATGAGCAGCACCAGCATGACGTCGACGAGCGGAATGACATTGATCTCGGCGAGCGTCGTGGAGACGCGTCGGGTCCGACCCCCACGGGATGGTGACGCGGCCGATGTCGCGATGACCTTGGGCACTAGCGAAGCCTCGCCTCGATCCGCCAGGTCGACAACGAGGAACCCCGCCTCGCGAGTGCCCTGTCGTCTGGCCCGGCTACGCCGGGCAGACATCTCCCGTGGCCTGTCGAAGAGCGAGCCCCGGTTGTTGCGGTCGTGGCCATGAAGATGTCGCTGCTAGGTGAAGTTCCGCTCGGAGATGTTGAGGAACTCGAGCGAAAAGTCGTCGATCTCCGAGGCCAGAGCCTTGGTCTTCGACGTGAAGTGGTTGTAGAAGAACACCGCGGGGATCGCGGCGAAGAGGCCCGCGGCCGTGGCGATAAGCGCCTCTGAGATGCCGGGACCGATGACCGAAAGGTTCGTGGACCCGGTGCCGCCGATCTCCCGGAAGGCGTCCATGATGCCCCACACCGTGCCGAACAGGCCGATGAAGGGAGCGGCGCTGGCGATGGTCGCCAGGAACGTCACCTTCTTCTCCAGTTTGTTGACCTCCACGGCCGACGCCCGCAGGAGCGCCCGATCGACGGCTGTCAGGCTCTTGAGCACGCGGCTGGCCTCGGCGCCGCTGGTGGCTGGCCGGAGTTGCGCGGTGATCTCGGCATAGCCCGCTTGGAACACGCCGACCAGGGGGCTTCGGGGAATGGCCGGGCACGCGGCCTGGACCTCCGCGAATTTCGTGCTGCGCCGGAAGGTTTTGAGGAAGACCGCTGTCTGGCGTTCGGCTGCGCGATAGGCGAGCGCTTTTTGAAGGATGATCGCCCACGACGCGACCGACAGCGCCAGGAGCAGCCCGAGCACGACCTGATTGACCGGCCCGGTCTGGGCGACGAGATCGAGGACTGAACTGCTTCCTGGCGGAGGGGTAGCTACTTCCTGCATCTGCCAGGCAAGGACCACGGCTGCAAAACTGTGCAAAGACTGCCTCCGACAACCCGGACGTGCGCCGCTGGGAAGGCGCAGATGCAGCAGCCTAGCACGGGGGGTGGATCCTGTCAAACCTATGATACGATGGCAGTTCCGCCGATATGCTTCGCCTAATCCGCATCCAGAATCTGGCGGTGATTGAGTTCGCGGAAGTGGAGTTCGCCCCCGGCTTCAACGTCCTCACCGGCGAGACGGGCGCTGGCAAGTCCATTGTGGCCGACGCGGTCGATCTGCTGCTCGGGGGGCGGGCTTCCGCCGAACTGGTCCGCACGGCACAATCCCACGCCACCATCGAAGCCGTCTTCGACATCGCCGGGCGGGAGATGATCGTGCGGCGGGAGATCAGCGCCCAGGGGCGTAGCCGGTCCTTCGTGGACGGCGCACTCGTGACCGCCGCGCAATTGCGGGAGGTGGCCGGAGGGCTCGTGGACATTCACGGGCAGCATGAGCAGCAGCGGCTCCTGGACCCCGACACCCACCTGACCACGTTGGACGAGTTCGCTGGACACCAGACGTGCTGCGCCGAGGTGGCCGAGGGCTGGCGCCGTCTCCGGGACAAGACCGAGGCCTATCGGCGGGCGTCGATGGACGCGCGCGAGCGGTCGGCCCGTCTCGAGTGGCTGGCGTTCCAGTTGGCCGAGCTCCAGGCAGTGCAGCCTCGGGTGGGAGAGGACGAGGAGCTCGCGGCATCGAAGCAGCGCCTCCTTCACGCGGACCGGGTGCAGCGCCTCTGCCAGGAGAGCTACGACCTGCTCTGCGAACGAGACGACGCGGCGACCGTGCTGCTGGGCGCCATCTGGAAGCGGGTCGACGAACTGGCCCAGGTGGATCCAGGCTTCGTGGCGCTGGCTGACGGGCGGCGGGCGGTCGGCGACTATCTGGACGACCTGGGACGCGCGCTGCGTTCGACGGGCGAGGCCGTGGAGGACGCCGGCGACCGCCTGACTCGGGTGGAGGACCGGCTCGCCAGGCTCGACCGGCTGAAGCGCCAGCACGGTCCCACCCTGGCCGACGTCGTCGCCCGGTGGCGGTCGCTCGAAGCCGAACGGGAACAGCTTCAGGCTGGTGCCGCGCCAGAGGCGCTCGAGTCCGAGGTGCGGGCGGCCGAGGCAGCGTTCGTGGCGGCGGGGCGGCGGTTGTCGGCCCAGCGCCGGGAGGCGGCCGTCCGCTTCAGCCGTTCCATCGAAGCCGAGTTGGGGCGTCTCGCGATGGAGCACACGCGGCTCGAGGTCCGGTTTGCGCCCGAGGCTGGCCCCGATGGGTGGAGCGACCAGGGCGTCGATCAGGCGGAGTTCTTCGTGTCGGCCAACGTCGGGGAGGAGCCGCGCCCCCTGGCGCGGATCGCGTCCGGTGGGGAACTGTCGCGCGTCATGCTGGCGCTTCACCTTGTGGGTCTCCAGCGGGGAACCGGGAGCCCCGTTGTGCCGGACCGGACCCTGATCTTCGACGAGGTCGATGCGGGCATCGGCGGGCGCGTGGCCGACGCCGTAGGGGAGAGCCTGCGATCCCTGGGGGGCCGGTTCCAGGTCCTGTGCATCACCCACCTGGCCGGCATTGCCGCACGGGCAACGGCCCACTTCGCGATCGCCAAGGAGGCCTCCGGCGGGCGCACGCTGACGCGCGTCGACCGCATCGACGGGGACGCGCGGGTCGGGGAAATCGCGCGGATGCTGACGGGGGCCCAGCAGAGCGACGCAAGCCGCGCGGCAGCCAGCCAATTGCTGGCGGTGGGGGAGAAGGCTGCGCGGGGCGAAAGTCGAAACGACAGCAAAGGGCGAAAGCGAAAGTCCTAGAATTCCGGAGCAAAATTGACGAAGAAGCGCTACCTCGTCGAGACGTTCGGGTGCCAGATGAACGTGCACGACTCCGAGCGGATGGCGGGGTTGCTCGAGCGCGCCGGCTACGAAGCAGCCCGGGACGCCCTCGATGCCGATGTCGTGGTGGTCAACACCTGCAGCGTCAGGGAGCACGCCGAGGACAAGCTGTACACGCGGCTGGGAGAGCTGCGCGTCCAGGGCGAGGAGACCGGGCGCCGGCCCGTCGTGGTGGTGGCAGGCTGCGTCGCGCAACAGGAGGGGGACTCGCTCCTGACCCGGACGAACGGCAAGGTGATCGACGTCGTGCTCGGCACGCATCGCCTCAAGGAACTTCCCGGCCTGGTCGAACGCGCCCGCGACAGCGCGATGTCGGCCGTCGACGTGTCCCGCTTCGACGACGTGACGTTTCCCGTCGGCGTGGCGCGCCGCGGCGATGCCGTGCGGGCCTACGTGACGATTATCGAGGGATGCAACGATCACTGCGCTTTCTGCGTCGTGCCCAATACACGCGGCCACGAGCGGATGCGGCCGAAGGCGGACATCCTGGCGGACGTTGCCGACGCGGTTGCCTCCGGCCGCAGTGAGATCCACCTGCTGGGCCAGATCGTCAACCACTACACGGCGCCCGACGAGCCCGGCTGCGACTTCGCGGCGCTCCTCGCCGCGGTAGACGGCGTGCCGGGCGTTCGCCGCGTCCGCTTTGCGAGCCCCCACCCGCGGCACACGTCGCAGCGGCTCATCGAGGCGGTCCGGGACCTGCCGAAGGTCTGCAAGCACTTTCACCTGCCGGCGCAGTCGGGCTCCACCAGGGTGCTGACCGCCATGCGCCGCCGCCATACGCGCGAGGAGTATCTTGATCTGGTGGGCAGGATTCGCGAGGCCGTGCCGCGCGCCGCGATTACGACGGACCTCATCGTCGGCTTTCCGGGGGAGTCGGAGGCGGACTTCGATGACACGCTCTCCCTGCTGCGGGCCGTCCGCTACCACAGCGTCTTCTCGTTCAAGTACTCCGTCCGGCCCAATACCCTTGCGGCCAAGCGCATGATGGATGACGTGACGGAACACGAGAAGACGCGGCGGATCGTCGAACTGCAGGCGGTGCAGCGGGAGATCCAGTTCGCGCTGCACCAGGACGCCGTCGGTACGACGGCGGAGGTCCTGGTGGATTCGGTCAGCCGCAAGAGCCAGGACGAGGTTGCCGGCCGGACCGATGGCAACACAGTGGTGAATGTGCACGTTCCTGCCGATACGTCGGCAGACGGGTTGGCCAGGTGGCTGGGACGGCTGGTGCCCGTTCGGATTACCAGGGCCGGGCCCCATAGCGTGTCCGGTGAGATGCTGTAACGAGCCGCGCAGGGTAAAGGGGAGCGACATCATGCTGATCGAGATGAACATCAAGGGCCTCATGGTCGACCCCGTGACGAATCTTCCAATCGTCATCCTGAGGGATCAGGCGGGGGACCGGGTGCTGTCGATCTGGGTCGGGGTATTCGAAGCCAATGCCATCGCCCATCAGATCGAGAACGTGTCGCCCCAACGGCCGATGACGCACGATCTCCTGCGGAACCTGATCGTCGACCTCGGCGGCGTCGTCGACCGGGTCGTCGTCTCCGACCTGAGGGACGCGACCTTTTTTGCGACGATTCACCTGACCGTGAAGGGGGAGCCCATCATCGTGGACGCCAGGCCGAGCGATGCCATTGCGCTGGCGTTGCGGGCCAAGGCCCCCATCCTGGTGGATTCGGCGGTCGTGGACGCTGCCAAGGCCGCCGACATTGCGCCGGATCGTGACGACGGCGCGCGGTTGTCGAAATGGCTCGAGAATCTCGACCTCGAGGAGTTCGGCAAGTACCGCATGTAGCCCCTCTGTCGGCCGGCCGACTGAGGGCCGTCCGCTCCAGCCGCTGGTTGGAGTCTGACTCCCAGGCGGTGGTCTTGCCCACCGGCGCCCTCTCTCGGAGCAATCCTTCCTGGTGAATGTCGGCCGGCCGACATTCACCTCCAGCCGCCGGTGCCAACGCGCCTTCCTGCTCCGGCGGTCGGATGGTCGCACGGGGGCTTCGACGGCGCCGCGCCCTGTCGGACCGTATGGAAGCGCGGCCGCCCGCCCGATGTCCGCAGCCCGATGCCACGCTCGGCGAGCGCGGGACGCGCGAACGACCATGGCCGCGATGAGGACGCTGTCGGCACCTGTGGCTCAACCCGTTCAGACCGTCCACGCCGACGAGCAACGCCGCCCGTGGCGGTTGTCGCGGCGTTGGCGTACGTCCATCTGGATGAGTGCAGCTCACCGGCCAGCGCAAGGGCGCCCAGACTGGCGCCTACGATTGACGGCCGAGGCCCATCGCGGCAGATTCAGTGGTCGTCGCCCCACCGGCCGGTTGCGGCGCCATGGCTGCAGTCTTCGCGGCCCGAGCTCCAAGACCTCGTGCAGTGCGGGCAGATCCACGCGGGGTGCCGCGTTGCTCCTCGAGGGGACTCATTGCTCCGGCCGTGTTCGATGCAGCGTCAGCGAAGGACCCGCGTGGGTGACGAGGCGGGGAGGCGTGCCCGTCTATCTTGGGTCCCCGATGTTCGAAGCCAATGCCACGCCCACAAGAGCAAGAGCGTGCGCCCCAAACGGTGGATGCCCGGCGACTTCCTGCGCAACCTGGAGCGTCGAACCCGGTGGCGTCGCCCAGCGGGTCCTCTCCGGCCTGAGGGACGCGAACGTCCTTCGTGAGGATTCATTCGACCGCGAAAGGGCAGCCCCTCGACATCGCGCAGGACCGCACGACTGTGCGCCGGTTGGCGAGCCTCGAA
>Ga0190271_10001098_pt1 | contig 14956 bp, 15 predicted proteins | sample Popmic356T_FD_133747 | JGI IMG/M metagenome (GOLD analysis project Ga0190271, IMG submission 133747) | Populus adjacent soil microbial communities from riparian zone of Weber River, Utah, USA - 356 T | ecosystem: Environmental > Terrestrial > Soil > Riparian zone | place: USA: Utah | collected...
GGTGCGCTGGCGGGCGACGGCGACGCAACCTCCGAATCCGGCCGCGGTCCCGGCGACGTCCTCCAGGCCGCTCTCGACGGCTCGGCGTACCTGGCTGAGCTGGAGGCCGAGGACACCGTCGAATCGGCCGGGCGGCTGGAGAACCTCGCCGAGCTCGTTGGTTCGGCTCGCGAGTTCACGCACGTCGACGAGTTCTTGGAACAGGTCTCCCTGGTTGCGGACACCGACGAGCTCACGGAGGACGATCAGGTCGTGCTCATGACCCTCCACTCGGCCAAGGGCTTGGAGTTCCCGGTCGTCTTCCTCGTCGGGGCCGAGGACGGGATCTTCCCCAACGTCCGCACGCTCGAACAACCCGACGAGCTGGAAGAGGAGCGGCGCCTCGCCTACGTGGGGATCACGCGGGCGAGAGAGCGACTCTTCATCACGCACGCCTGGAGCCGCAGCCTGTTCGGCTCGACGCAGTACAACCCGCCGTCACGGTTCATCGAGGAGATCCCCACTGACCTCATCGAGTCGCAGGGCAACATCTCGGGCCGCACCGGCTACGGCCGTCAGAGTCTGCGGCCGCGCGCGGACTGGCGATCACCGCCCGAATATCGCCGCCGCCGTGGCGACGGACGAGACCTCGACGACGGGCGACGGACTGATGCCCATCGCGAACGCGTCGTCGAGGCCGCCATGGCGGCGGGGCAGCGGGCCTCGGAAGCCGGTGGGTCCGTTCATCTCGGTCTCAACATCGGCGACGACGTCGAGCACCCTGCCTTCGGGGAGGGCGTGATCATCGACTTGCGCCGCGCGGGCGAGACGATTGAGGCGACCGTCAACTTCCCCGGCGTAGGCATGAAGCACCTCGACCTGTCCTTCGCGCCCCTCCGCAAGCGTTAACCGCGGCCGCGGCTTCGCTCAGCCGTAGATCCAGAGCAACCCGAAGCGGCGGCCGGTCACCTCCGTTGTGAACACGTCACCGTCGATCGTGAACGTGAAGCGCACGGTGTTGCCCCTGAGGATGAACGAGCGGGGCAATGACACCACCGCGGTGACTGCACCGGTCGCTCGGTCGAACGTCACGACCCCGGCGCTGGTCGCGCTGGCGCATCTCGTCGACTGACCCACCTGGCTGGTGGGCGTGCTGATCGCCTGCAGCCCTTCGACCGCCAGAGCGATCGTCGGACAGGTCGTGAACGGCTCTCCGGCGACGCGCCCGGACAGCACGAGGGTCCCGCCGCCGCCCGGCCGCAGCCCGATCAACGCGCCGTCGACGGTCAGTGTGTTCGGCGTGAGGTTGAGCCCAACGACGAGCGGGTTGTGGTCGGACGACCGCAACGGATCCGGCTCGTACAGCGGCCTCGCGTCGGACTCGCGCTCGAAGCCCCGTGTGTCTTCGCCAAGGTCCTGGACGGTGTCGTTGTAGTCGAACAACGGCGACTCGTCAGCGTTGATCGCCCACTCGGCGACGCCGGTGACCTGGTCCGCCAGCGTGGACGTCGCCAAAGCGTGATCGAGGTAGCCGAGCTGACCGTCGAACAGGAAGCTGTACGCGCAGGTGCTTGAATCGCGGGCCATGAAGGCGGCCCTCCTCATCGAGAGCCTGACCGGCAACACGTGGCGCGCCGGTGAGCGGATCGGGACCGATCTCGAGCAGGAGGGCTGGACGATCACCGGCCTCACCAAGCTTCGACAGCCGGATTACGCGGCGATCCAGGACGCCGACATCGTGCTCGTCGGCACGTGGGTCCACGGGCTGTTCGTCGTCGGTCAGACACCGTGGGCGCTGGCCGCGATCTCCAACCTGCCGGCGATGCGCGGCAAGCAGGCCGCCGTCTTCTGCACGTTCGCCCTCAACCCCGGGCGCAGCCTCGAAAAGCTGACCGGTGCCGTCGAGGCGACCGGCGCCACGGTTGTCGGAGGGCTCGCCCTCAGCCGCTCGAAGCTCGAGGCGCACAGCGAGGAGTTCGCCAGCCGCCTGGTCGCCGCGACGTCGCCGACGGTGTGAGCCTCACCGGGCCCGCGCGTCGCTAGAGGACGACCACCTTCGTACCGACTTGCGCCCAGTCCCACATCCACTGGGCATCAGGCGTCGATTGCCGCACGCAGCCGCCGGACAGCGGCTGGCCCAGCTGGCTCTCGCTCTGCAGCGGCACGCCGAACTTCGACGGGATCTCGTGGAACCCGATCCGCCCGCCGTTTGGCCCATACGCGAAGCGCACCATGTAGCGCCACTTCACGTCCGGGTTGTCGGTCGAGTACGTGTACATCGAGCGGGAGTACACGCTGTAGGTGCCGGCGTACGGCTCGTGGAGCCGCCCGGAGACAGCGTGCGTCTTGACGACCGTGCCGTCCTCCTCGACGGCCCACACCCGCTGCTGGCCGCGGTCGTACACCACGCGACGGCCGGTTCCCGAGTTGGCGGGAAGCCCGGCGTCGCCGGGGACACCGCCCGACGGTGACCCACCGGACACCGCACCATCGACCCAGATGCCGAGCCGGCGGCCCGTTGTCCGGCCGACGATCCCGTCCTGCGCCAGGCCGCTGTCGCGCTGGAAGGCCCTGACGGCGTGCACGCTGGAGACGCCGAACCAGTCGTCGGGGCCGATCAGGTGGTAGCCGAGCGACACGAGTCGCCACTCGACACAGAGCGCGTCGGCGCCCCGGGCGTCGTAGTTCACCGGTGACGAGATCACGCAGGCCGTCGGCATGGGCAGCGGGGCAGTCGTCGGCGGCGGTGGCGCCTCCGCGACGGCGTCGGCGTCGGCCGCCGGCGCTCCTTCCTCGCCAGGCGTGGTGTCCGGTGCAACAGCAGTTGCGGACAGGCTCTCGGTCGCTCGAGCCGCCGGATCGGGCGAGGTCTCGGTCGCCGGGGTCGTCGTCTCCGCCACCGAACTGGTCGTCGGATCGTTCTCGTTCGTGGCGCTGGGAGGCGTTGGCGGCGTGGGTGGTGTCGGTGTCGTCGCGGCGTGGGCGCTGACGCCTGGTGCGACGATGGAGAGTCCAACGACCACGGCCAACACTCCACGCCGATGACGTTGCGCGATCGACGTGATGCGGCCCCCACCAGCTCCCGGCATGGGCCGGGACACTAGCCCGTGGTGTCCGCCTGCAAGTCGATCATGAGCGTGGTTCGGTCGTCGACCCGCGGCCGCACGCCCTCCGGCGGTGCCAGCTCTGTGACCTCGAAGCGGGCGCCGGTGCAGTCGACGAACGTGCTCGTCCTCTCGACCTGCGTCACGTGGCACAGCGGGTCGCCGCCGGCGCGGAAGCCCCAGTAGACGATCCAACCGCGAGTGGGATCCGTCCCCTCATGGTCGAGGACCAGTGTGCGCGTGCCGCTCGTCGTGTCCAGATCGGGGAAGACGATCGGACCGCTCTCCTCGATCTCCTCGGCCACCTGCTCCACCCGTCCGACACGGAACTCGGTCGGTGCGAGCCGTTCCGTGGCGTCGTCGCCACCGGAGACGAGCACGGCGATCAGCCATGTTGCGAGGAAGATCAAGCCCAGGACGATCGCGCCGCCGAGCACCGGAACAACGGCTCGCGCGAACGGCGAACGCAGCCGCGCCGGGCCCGCGGCGCGCCCGGCGGCGGGCTCGCGGGTGAGTGGCGGCGCAGCCATCCTCCCATTCTGGTGGACCATTGCATCGCCCCCACGGCGACCGCGTAGGGTGCGGCCCGCCCACGCCCGCCCAGCCCACGTCAAAGGACGACCGAATGGACCTGTTCGAATACCAGGGCAAGCAGTACTTCGGCCGCTTCGGGATCCCGGTCAGCGCCGGCGGCGTCGCCGAGACCGTCGACGAGGCGGTCGCGCAGGCCGAGGCCGCCGGGTACCCGGTTGTCGTGAAGGCGCAGGTCCAGGTCGGAGGACGCGGCAAGGCGGGCGGGATCAAGCTCGCCAACGACGCCGACGAGGTCCGCCAGCACGCTGGGAACATCCTCGGCATGGACATCAAGGGCCACCGCGTCGACCGAGTGTGGGTCGAGCAGGCCTCGGACATCGACGAGGAGTACTACGCCAGCTTCACCCTCGACCGGGCTGCGAAGCAGCACCTACTGATGCTCTCGGCCCAGGGCGGCGTCGAAATCGAGGAGGTGGCGGCGAAGGACCCGGACGCCATCGTCAGGCTGCACATCGATCCGGTGGACGGGCTGTCGCGGGAGACGGCGCGCCAGGCGGCCGTCGATGCGCGGATCCCGGAGCGAGCCGTCGACGGTGTCGCCGACATCCTCATGAAGCTGTACCGCTGCTTCGTCGACGGCGACTGCGACTTGGCGGAGATCAACCCGCTGATCCTCAAGCCCGACGGCGCGGTGCACGCCCTCGACGCCAAGGTGAGCCTCGACGGGAACGCCGCCTTCCGCCATCCGGAGTGGGAGGAGTACGACAAGACCGAGGTGCTCGACGACCGGGAGCAACTGGCGAAGGAGCATGACCTGCAGTACATCGGCCTCGACGGGTCGGTCGGGATCATCGCCAACGGAGCTGGTCTGGCGATGAGCACGCTCGACGTCGTCAACCAGGTCGGCGGAGAGGCGGCCAACTTCCTCGACATCGGCGGCGGTGCCAACGCCGACGTCATGGCGGCGGCCCTCACGGTGATCAACCACGACGAGAACGTGCGCTCGATCTTCGTCAACATCTTCGGTGGCATCACTCGCGGCGAGGAGGTGGCCAAGGGCGTGGTCGAAGGACTGCGCCGGGTCGAGTTGCGGGCCCCGATCGTCATCCGCCTGGACGGCACGAACGCGGAGGAGGGCCGGCAGATCATCCTCGACGCCGGCATCCCGGCATCGAAGTTGATCAGCAAGCCGACGATGTTGGAGGCCGCCAGGGAGGCGGTCCGCATCGCCAACGGCGGCGAGGGGGGTGCGTGAGATGTCGATCTTCGTCGACGAGAACACGAAGCTGGTCGTGCAGGGCTTGACCGGCGGCCAGGGCAAGTTCCACGGCCTGCGCAACCGGGATTACGGCACCAAGGTCGTCGCCGGCGTCACGCCGGGCAAGGGCGGCCAGGACGTCGAGGGCATACCCGTGTTCGACACGGTCGCCGAGGCGGTCAGCGAGACGGGCGCCACCGCGTCGTTCGTAGCGGTGCCGCCCAAGGCCGCCCCGGCGGCCATCCTCGAGGCCGCCGGCGCCGGCATCGGATTCGTCGTCTGCATCACCGAAGGCATCCCGGCCCAGGACGAGGCCCGCGTCTACAACACGCTCGTTCGTGACTTCCCGGCGACGCGGCTGCTCGGTCCGAACTGTCCGGGCATCATCAGCCCGGGCAAGTGCAACATCGGGATCACGCCGAGTGACATCGCCGAGCTCCCGACGCCCGATGGGCCGAACGTCGGCATCGTCAGCCGGTCCGGAACGCTCACCTACCAGGCGTTGTACGAGCTGAAGCAGAACGGCATCGGCGTCTCCACGTGCGTCGGAATCGGCGGCGACCCAGTGCCTGGCACGAGCTTCGTGGACTGCCTCGCCGAGTTCCAGAAGGACTCCGAGACGCACGCCATGATCATGTTCGGCGAGATCGGCGGGTCGGCCGAGGAGGAGGCGGCCGAGTTCATCACCGCCACCGTGACCAAGCCGATGACCGCGTACATCGCCGGTGTCACGGCGCCACCCGGACGCAAGATGGGACATGCGGGCGCGATCGTCTCGGGCGGCAAGGGCACCGCCCAGGGAAAGATGGACGCCCTCGCCGCGGCCGGTGTTCACGTCGGCCTCAACCCGACCGAAGCCGGCGAACTGATGGCCGGGTTGCTGAAGAAGACCGGCTAGGGCGTTCGGGCCGACTCGCCCTGAGCTCGTTACACCCCGGGCGGCGGCGGTAGCGGGGGCTCGGCACCACCCGCCGGAGGTGGCGGCGGCGGAGGTGCGGATGGCGGTGGTGGCGGCGGTGGCGGCGCATCCTCGCGGTCCGAGCGATCGAACGCGCCGCGCAACCTGTCGACGTCGGTCAGGTCGCGGAAGCCACCGCCGGACTCGGTGAACTTCATGACGGCTCCGGCAGTGGCGACGATCCCTGCGGCGAGGCTCAGCCAGATGCCATAGGCGCGGCTCAGCTCGACATCCCCGATCTCCCGCCCGAAGACCACGCGCAGGAAGACCAGCAACGTCCCGAGCCCGGTCGCGCCGAGCAGAACGATCGGCCACGGGGCGGCGCTCGTCCGGAGTGCGCCACCGGCGATCAGCAGCGTGACGACGCCACTCCCGACGATCAGGATCCACGGCAGCGTGCCGGTGAAGAAGTAGTCGAACGCGTTCTCACTCAACGATCCGATCGGCGTCGAGATGGTGAACCACTTCAGCAACCCGAAGATCAGGAAGCCGAGACCGCCGCCCGTGAGCAGCCAATCGGACGTCTTGAGCTTGCTCAGGTCCACACGCGGACCGTAGCTCGCGCCGGTCAGTGCGGCACGGAGCCGTGCATCACGGCAACGGAGGAGCTGTCCGTGGCGGCGTCTGATCCGCCGCCGTGTCCCACTCCTCGTCCTCGTCCTCGTCCAGGAGGCCGACCTCGCGGAACGTCATGATGCAGCCGACCAGCGCCACGATCGCGCCGATCAGTGCCAGGTACAGGCCGATGCCACGCCCGACCGAAGCTTCCCCGCCGCCGTCGATGTCGCTGAACACGAACCGCCACCCGACGAGCAGCGTGGCAATCGCCGCTGCCCCCAGTTGCACCACCGGCTCGACGATGATCGTGGGAAGTCGAAGCGAATCCGTTCGGTCCAGCACCGTGAGGATGGCGATGACCACGAAGATGACGTAGGGGACGATGCCCGTCAGCGTGTAGTCGAACGCCGTGGCCCTGACCTCCAGCCCGTTGACATCGAGTGTCCACCAGGTGAGCAGGCCGGCGATGAAGAACACGCCACCACCTACCACCTTCAGGACGTCGTCCGTCCCGAACTTTCCGTCCGCTCCCTCGTCCACGACAGTTCCCTCTCTCGCCGCCACAGCGTGCGCTGCGATCCACCAGGCTATCTGCGCAGGTCGTCGAGGCGGCGCCACTGCGTTCCCGTCGGTTCGTTACCCTCCGCCCCGTGCCGACCGCCCTGTTGTCCGTGTACGACAAGCGGGGCATCGCCGAGCTGGCCGAGGGTCTGCACGAGCTCGGATGGCGGCTGGTCTCGAGTGGTGGGACGGCGCGGGCCATCGGGGAGGCAGGTGTTCCGGTCACCGACGTGGCCGAGCTCACCGGCTTCCCTGCGATCCTCGGCCATCGAGTGGTGACACTTCACCCGCTGGTCCACGGCGGGATCCTCGCCGACCCCGACGACCCCGATCATCAGCGGGATCTGGAGGAGCACGGGATCGAACCGATCTCCCTGGTCGTCGCCGGGCTGTACCCGTTCCACGTCGACCCGGGCGTCGAGCTCATCGACATCGGCGGACCGGCGATGGTGCGGGCCGCAGCCAAGAACTACGCCCACGTCGGGGTCCTCCTCGATCCGAGCGACTACGAGCCGGTACTCGAGGAGCTGCGGAGTGGTGGCCGGCTCTCGGCGGGCACCCGGCGTCGGTTGGCGCGGCGGGCCTTCGAGGTCACCGCCGCCTACGACGCAGAGATCGTCGAGTGGCTCAACCGGTCCGACGCCGACGAACCGACCGAGACGCCACCGAAGGAGCTCCTCCCGGCGCATCTACGACTCGACCTGGAGCGGGCCCAGGACCTGCGGTACGGGGAGAACCCGCACCAGGTGGCGGCCCGCTACCGGCTTCGCGGGACGTCGGGATGGTGGGACAAGGCCGTTCAGCACGGCGGCAAGGCGCTGAGCTACCTCAACCTGTTCGACACCGAGGCGGCGTGGCGACTGGTGCACCGCTTCGACCGCCCGGCCTGCGTCATCGTGAAGCACGCCAACCCGTGCGGCGTCGCCATGGTCGATGACGTCAACGGCATCACGACGGCCTACGAGCGGGCCCACGCCTGCGACCCGATCAGCGCCTTCGGAGGGATCGTGGCCCTCAACCGGGAGGTCACGGAGGAGCTGGCGCGCAGCCTCGCCTTGATCTTCACCGAGGTCGTCGTCGCTCCCGGCTACGACGAGGCAGCGCTCGAGGTGCTGACCGCCAAGGCGAACCTGCGCGTGCTGACGGCGCCGTCGCCGGGGACGCCGGTGCTCGACGTCCGGCCGGTTGACGGCGGATTGCTCGTGCAGCAACCGGACCCGGTCGCCGTGGATCGCAGCGCGTGGTGGGTCGTGACGTCCCGTGAGCCGACCGCCGAGCAATGGGAGGACCTGGAGTTCGCGTGGCCCGTGTGTGCCGCCGTGTCGTCGAACGCGATCGTGCTGGCGCGTGATCTCCAGGCAGTCGGTGTCGGAGCCGGTCAGCAGAACCGTGTGGACTCGGCCCGCATCGCCATCGATCGGGCCGGTGATCGTGCCGTCGGCGGGGCATGCGCCAGCGATGCCTTCTTCCCGTTCCGCGACGGGCTGGACGCGGTGGCGGCGGCCGGCGTCACGGCCGTCATCCAGCCTGGCGGCAGCGTGCGTGACGCCGAGGTGATCGAGGCTGCCGACGAGCACGGCATCACGATGGTCTTCACGGGGGAACGCCACTTCCGGCACTGACCCACGCTTCTGTCCGTAGAAATCGCATCACAACGATCGTTTTCTACGGACAGAACGACCTTTGCTCCCGGACGGCGTGCCGGTCCTGGTGACACATCGGCGGGTAGCGTGGCTGGCTGCGTATGGCCCGGGTGTCCGACCTCCTCGCCGCGGGACGAACGTTCTCGTTCGAGTTCTTCCCGCCGAAGACCGACGGTGCTCAGCTGTCCCTCGGGCGCACCATCGCCGAGCTCGAACCGTTGCAGCCGAGCTTCGTCTCGGTGACCTACGGCGCCGGTGGCAGCACCCGACAGCGGACCCGGGACGTCGTCACGTGGGTTCGTCGCGAGACGACCATCACGCCGATGGCTCACCTGACGTGCCAGGGCCACACCCGCGACGAGGTCGCCACGATCCTCGAGGACTACCGCGCCGCCGGGATCGAGAACGTGCTCGCGCTCGGCGGCGACCCACCGACCGATCCCGCTGACCATCGGCCGAGCGATTACGCGTACGCCGTCGAGCTCGTCGAGGACATCGCCCCGGGTGACTTCTCGATCGGTGTCGCCGCGCACCCGGAGATCCACCCACGCTCCCCGGATCGCGATTCGGACCGCCGGCACCTGGCCACCAAGTTGCTGCACGCCGACTTCGCGATCACGCAGTTCTTCTTCGAGATCGAGCCCTATCTCCGCCTCGTCGACGAGCTCGCCGCGCTCGGCGTCGACAAACCCGTGCTGCCGGGCATCATGCCCGTGACGAACGCCGGTCAGGTAGCGCGCATGGCGGCGATGAGTGGGGCCGAGATCCCGGCCTGGCTGGTGGACCGGTTGGACGGCGTCGAGGATCCGACGGAGGTGCGACGGATTGGCGTCGAGGTCGCGTCGTCCCTGTGTCGCCAGCTGCTCGATGCTGGAGCGCCCGGGCTGCACTTCTACACGCTCAATCGCAGCACGGCGACCCGGGAGATCTACGCCAACCTCGGTCTTGAAGCAACGCAGCACGGCGGATGACGACCTCCATCACCCGGCCCCTCGAGTGGCACCCACCCCGGGCGGCGATCAGCGCCGTGCCGTACCTGCCAGGGCTCGACGGCATGCGGGCGATCGCCGTGGCGGTCGTGATGGTGTACCACGCCAACAACGCCTGGCTTCCCGGTGGTTTCCTCGGCGTCGAGGTCTTCTTCGTGATCAGCGGCTACCTGATCACGCTGCTGCTGATTGGTGAGCACGAGCGCACCGGTTCGGTCAGCCTGCGCCACTTCTACATGCGGCGAGCACGACGGCTGCTGCCCGCGCTGTACACGCTGCTGATCCTCGTCACCCTGTACACGACCTTGTTCCGCCGGGATGCGCTCGGCCAGCTGCGTGGCGACGTGATCGCTGCGCTCACGTACACGACGAACTGGTACCAGATCTTCGTCGGCCAGGGGTACACCGCCACTGGCGACTTCGCTCCGTTGCGGCACCTCTGGAGCCTCGCCGTGGAGGAGCAGTTCTACCTGTTGTGGCCGCTGGTCATGGTCCTCTTGATCCGGCTGGGACGGCGTCGACTGCCGGACATCAGCCGGTACCTCTTCCTCGCTGCCTTGCTCGTGACGGTGCTGATGGCGTTGCTGTACTACCCCGGTCCGATCGCGACCTGTGACATCACGCCGGATGCGTACTGGCAGGTCGCCGGCCGCTGCATCTCCAAGACGGACACGCTCTACCTGAGCACGCTGACGCGCTCCGGTGGCCTGCTGCTCGGTGCCGCGTTCGCCATGGTGTGGCGGCCTGTCGCCATCATGCGCAGCCCGATGCGGACGAAGGCGCGCTCGCTCGACGTGCTCGCGCTCGTCGGCTTGGTCGGCTTCGGGGCGCTGTGCTGGTACCTCTACATCATCAATCCGTCGGGAGCGGATCCGTGGCTGTTCCGCGGTGGGTTCTTCGTCTGCGGGATCGTCACCCTGATGATGATCGCCGCCGTCACGCACCAACGGTCGCTGGCGGGCCCGCTGCTCGGAAACGCCGTGTTCCTGTGGATCGGCACCCGCTCGTACGGGCTGTACCTGTACCACTGGCCGATCTACCAGATGATGCGGCGGGTAGCGGGAAGGCCGCTCAGCCTGTCGCAGTTCCTGATCGGCACGGCGATCGCCTGTGTCGTGACCGAGCTGTCGTACCGCCTCATCGAGACGCCGGTCCGCAAGGGCCACGTCGGCCGCTGGTGGCGCAAGCTGCAATCCGGGAGCGACCCGCTTCCGCGGCGACTCGTCGCTACCACGGCGGCCGCCCTCGTCGCCGTCTCCGTGTTTGCCGCTGCCAACCTGGCGACCGCCGAACTGCGCCCGAACGAGATCGAGCAGTCGCTGCAGGCGGAGCGCGACTCCAGCGTGGACCTGGCCGACCTGATCGAGTCCACGACGGTCCCGAGTACTTCGCCGTCGACGGTGTCCACAACGCAGGCGACGGAGTCGACGAAACCCCCGCCAACGACGGCGGGGGTCCCCGGCGTGGTGCCCGTGACAACGGTGGTGCCGACGGTGCCGCCGACGGTGCCGCCGACCGTCCCACCGACGACTGCTCCGCCGCCACCACCGGGGCCGCCGACGATCGCCATCGGCGACTCGGTGATGCTCGGCGCAGCCGGCGAGCTGGAGGCGCGAGGCCTCGTCGTCAGCGCGCTCGAGAGCCGGCAGATGAACACCACGATCGCCGACGTCGTAGCGCTGCGCGACGCCGGGCAACTCGGCAGCGCCGTCGTCGTCCACCTCGGCACGAATGGCCCGGTCAGCACGGAGACGCTGGACGCGTTCTTCGGCGCACTGGCCGGCGTGCCGAAGGTCGTCATGCTCACGGCTCATGCCGACCGCAGCTGGATCCCGCCGACCAACGACCTGCTGTACCAGGTGCCGACGAGGTTCCCCAACGTGGTCGTCGTCGACTGGGCCAACCTCGCTGGGCAGTGCCCGGGCGACTGCTTCTACGACGACGGCATCCACATCAACCAGAACGGCCAGAACTACTACTCCCAGCTGATCTTCGACGCCCTCGGCATCTGATCCTGACAGCATCCGATTCTGACGACACTTGGTTGCGCTCAGCGCAACCAAGTCTCCTCAGAATCTGGTTGGCCTACGCTCGGCCCATGACCTCACCGACTCGAGTCGCCGTCACCGGCGCCGCCGGCCAGATCGGCTACAGCTTGCTCTTCCGCATCGCCTCCGGCTCGATGCTCGGCCCTGACACGGCAATCATCCTGCAGTTGCTCGAGATCACGCCGGCCCTCGGTGCGCTCGAGGGCGTCCGGATGGAGCTGCACGACTCGGCGTTCCCGCTGCTCCACGAGGTCGTGGTGACGGACGATCCGGACGTCGCATTCGGCGACGCCGAGGTCGCCCTGCTGGTGGGTGCGATGCCACGCAAGGCGGGGATGGAGCGCGCCGACCTGCTGGCCGCCAACGGCGGCATCTTCCAGCCCCAGGGTGAAGCCCTGTCACGCAGCGCCAAGAAGGATGTCCGTGTGCTCGTGGTCGGCAACCCGGCGAACACGAACGCCCTCATCGCCCAGGCGAATGCCAAGGACCTCGACCCGAAGTGCTTCGCCGCGATGACCCGGCTCGACCACAACCGGGCGGTCAGCCAGCTGGCCCAGCGGCTCGGCGTGCCCGTGACCGAGGTCAAGAAGCTGGCGATCTGGGGCAACCACTCGACGACGCAGTACCCGAACCTGTTCCACGCCGAGGTCGGCGGGCGCAACGCCTACGAGGCGGTCGGCGACCACGAGTGGGTCGAGCAGACGTTCATCCCGACGGTCGCCAAGCGCGGCGCGGCGATCATCGAAGCTCGCGGGGCGTCCTCGGCGGCGTCGGCGGCGAGCGCAGCCGTCGACCACATCAACTCATGGGTGCTCGGCACGCCCCCGGGCGAATGGACCTCGATGGCGGTGGTCAGCGATGGCAGCTACGACGTGCCACCCGGTCTGTTCTTCAGCTACCCGGTGACGTGCGCCAACCGTGACTACTCGATCGTCCAGGGTCTCGAGATCGACGATTTCAGCAGGGGGCGGATCGATGCCACGGCCGCCGAGCTCGTCGAGGAGCGCGACGCCGTGCGAGAGCTCGGGCTCATTTGAGGAACCTGCTCGTGACGTTGTCGGCCAGGACCTTGCCTCCCGTCTGACACGTCGCGCAATAGTTCACCGTGTAGCCGGAGTACTCGACCGCTCGGACCGTGTCGCCGCACACCGGGCACGGCTCACCGGCGCGGTGATGGACCCGGCCGGGGCGCTCCTTGGAGGAGCTCATGTCGTCGCGGCTGCGCTCGTACTCCAGCCCTTCGGCGACGGCCTCGCGGATGGCGGTCACGACGGTGGTCGCTTCGTCCAGACCCAGCTTGCCCGTCATGGCGAACGGGGAGAGCCGGGCCCGGTGGCAGACCTCGTTGGCCAGACGGCGGCCGATGCCGGCGAGGCACCGTTGATCGCGCAGGAACCCGTGCAGGCGCATGGACTTGGCCCGGAACCGCTCGACCAGCTCCTCCGGCTCGATGCGGTCGGCCTCGGGACCGAGCCTGTCGAGAGGCGGGGAGCCGAGGACGTCGTCGCTCGATACGCACCAGACCCCGGCGCGGCGCTCGGTGCCCTGCTCGGTCAGCAGCCAGGGCGGGATCTCGCTGTCGAAGATGAAGCGGGCCTGCCCGCCGCGCGGCTTCGCTGCCTGCTTCACGTCGACCGACAGCCGGCCTCCCTGCATGAGGTGGATCACGAACGTGATCGGCTCGAAGCGAGCGAGGAGGTACTTGCCACGTCGACCAACCTCCTCCAGCGGGCGGGCGTACGCCTCGTCGGGCGCGGGCACCACCGTCTTCAGCGCGGTGAACGTCAGCGGGACGAACTTCGACAGTTGCCGGCCGGCGTAGTCCGCGGTCAACCGCTCGGCATGGGCCTGGACTTCGGGCAGCTCGGGCACGGTGCCTCAGCGGTACTCGGTTCGCCCGCGGACGTCGCTGAACACTGCGTCGAGGGCGCGGAACACGGGCTGCGATGCGAGGAGCCGCTGCTGGTCACCGAACAGGCGGATGTGCCCGTTGACGAACGCATCCTGGGCGTTGAGCTCGCCCGTGGCGACGGCGACCGCGGTGTCCCACGACTGCTCCATGCGGACGTGTTCGGGCTCAGCGGCCCCCGGCCCGAACCGCGCCGCACCGGCGGCGACCTGGAGGTGGTACGTGACGTCACCCTCCGGGCCTTCGTGCACGACCTGGGTGATGCCGATCTCGTGTTCGCCAGCCAACTCGCGCAGCTCGTCGTCGGCCTCGACCACGCGCCCGAGCTCGTCCAGCCAGTCGAGACTCAGGTAGCGCACGGTGCCGGCGGACACGATCCCAGTCTGCCGTGGCAGTGTGCTCGACCGTGACCGCACGGCTACCTGCGGGGCTCGCCGACTCCGACGACCTGGTCCACGCCAGCGCAGCCGTCGAGGAGTGGTGCTTCGCCGGGTGGTCGCCGCGCGACGACCTCGGGCTGGTCACCGGGTACCGGCGCCGGACCGGTGGGCCGGGTTGGTACTGGGCGGCATTGGCCCGCGCCGGGCAGCCACTGCTGCACGTGACGGAGTGGGACGTCCCGCCACGGACCGACCCGTTGCTGGTGAAGGCCCATGGCCTCTGGGCCGAGCACGTGTGCGAGGTGCCGATGCAGCAGTGGACGGTGGCCAACGAGACGTACGCCGTGGCGCTGGACGACCCGGCCGAGGCGCTAGGACGCGCGTACGGGGTCCCAAGCGCGCTGGCATTCGACCTCGAGTGGTACGCCACCGAGCAACCGGCGGCCATCGACGACGGGTTCACTCAGCTCGGCGTGGTGCACGGAGTCGTCGAGCTTCCCGGCGCGCCACTCCGGCTCGAGGAGATCCCGGCGCAGCGGTGGAGGCGCTGGGGTGACCGGCTCGGGCCGCTCGGCCTGCCGAGCGCCTACGCGCACACCGGCGTCCGTGCACCGTTCGCCTTCCCGGACGGCTCGGTCGCCGACTGGGTGCTGACACCCGACGGCTGGCGGACGCTCTAGACGCGGCCGCCGAAGCGCCTGGAGGCGCCGGCGTGCCGAACTGGGGCTCCACCTCTGAACGACGCGGTCTGGCGACGGGACCCTAGGCCGAACCAGATGACAAGAAAGACGCCGCCTGTCACGTCCATTGTTTCAGGGGCGTGTGCTGGGCCGGGATAGCGTTCATCCCATGGCGCAAGCCGTGACTCGTGGACCGGTGTCCGGAACGGCGACGCCGGTCGAAGGCCGAAGGCGCAAGCCTTTCTTGATCGACTTCTACTCGACCGCCGTCGGGAAGAAGTACGTGATGGCGATCACGGGGATCATCGGGATCGGCTTCGTGATCTTCCACATGGTCGGGAACCTGAAGGTGTAC
>Ga0190271_10001099_pt1 | contig 14950 bp, 20 predicted proteins | sample Popmic356T_FD_133747 | JGI IMG/M metagenome (GOLD analysis project Ga0190271, IMG submission 133747) | Populus adjacent soil microbial communities from riparian zone of Weber River, Utah, USA - 356 T | ecosystem: Environmental > Terrestrial > Soil > Riparian zone | place: USA: Utah | collected...
GCCAGCCGCGCCTCGTCCGACCAGATCCGCGCCATCTCCGGTCGTGAGTAGCGCGCGATCACACGATCATTCTAGAGAGCGCCCTGGAGGGCCTCGGCCCGAAGCCCGTCACGATGTCGGCGCAGAGGTGGCACGCTTTCGTTCCAAACGTTGCCTCGCCGGGCGATAGAATTGACAGTGGGTGGTGGGTTGGGGTGCCCCGGAAGAGCACCGCCGAGAAGCCTCAACCGTCAGCCGCTGCCAGCGCGATGTCCGCTCTCCGACGGGCGCCGGGAATCTCGATCGAGTCGGCCGCGTCGTACGCGCGCCGGCGCGCCTCCGCGAGCGTCGCACCCGTCGCCGTCACACCGAGGAGCCGGCCGCCGTTCGTGACGAGCCGGCCGTCGCGCAGCGCCGTGCCCGAATGGAAGACGAGCGCACCCTCGCTCTCGGCCCGCTCGATGCCCGCGATCGGCACACCGCGATCGTCAGACGCGGGATAGGCACCCGCAGTCAAGACGACCGTGACGGCGCTGCCCGCACCCACGTCGAGCGCAACCCCGGCCAACGACCCGCCTGCGGCAGCGACGAGGGCAGGGAGAAGATCACCCGCGACGAGCGGCAAGACGGACTGCGTTTCGGGATCGCCGAAACGGCAGTTGTACTCGAGCACCTTCGGCCCGTCCGGCGTGAGCATGAGACCGACGAAGAGCGTCCCCACGAACGGCGCGCCACGCCGCGCGAGCTCGGCGAGCACCGGTGCGACGCACGTCGCGACGATCTCGTCCAGGTCGATGCCCGTCACAGGCGCGTACGAGCCCATGCCACCCGTGTTCGGCCCCTCGTCCCCGTCGTAGGCCCGCTTGAAGTCGCGGGCCGGCGGGAGCACGAGCAGCTCCGTCCCGGCGCAGAGCGCAAGCACGGAGACCTCGGGCCCCTCGAGGAGCTCTTCGGCGACGACCTTGTCGCCGAAGGCTAGGACTGTCTCGCGTGCCGCGTCGAGCTCGGCCTCGGTGTGGCAGACGACGACGCCTTTGCCGCCGGCGAGCCCGTCGGCCTTGAGCACGCACGGCGCCCGGGGATGGTCGAGCAGGGCGGCGGTCGGCACGCCTGCGGCGGCCATCACCTCCTTGGCGAACAGCTTCGACCCTTCGATCCGCGCCGCCGCCGCGGACGGGCCGTAGACGGGAAGGCCCGCATGCCTGAGGACGTCGGCGACCCCTGCGACGAGCGGCGCCTCGGGCCCGACGACGACGAGGTCGACGGCGAGCGACCGGGCGAGCGCGAGCAGGCCCTCGGCGTCATCCGTCGCCACCGGGTGACACGTCGCGAGCGCGGCGATGCCCGGACTCCCGGGAGCGGCGTGCAGCTCGGTCAGCAAGGGAGAGGAGCCGAGCTTCCAGGCGAGCGCGTGTTCCCGCCCACCCGACCCGACGACGAGGACACGCACGGCGGCCTACGCCGAGAGCGTCAGCACGGCGTCTCGCGACGCGCCGGTTCCGACGAGTCCGACGGGCACGGCGAGCGCGTCCGAGACGAACGAGACGTAGGCCGCCGCCGCACCCGGGAGCGCCGAGCCGACGAGCTCTTCCGACCAGCCCGGGAGCGTCTCGAAGACCGGCGCACAATGGTGGAAGTCGGACTGGTGCGAGGGAAAGTCGTCGGTCTCGCTGCCGTCCGGCAGCCGGTAGCGGACGCAGACCGGGATCTCGTCGAAGCTCGAGAGGACGTCGAGCTTCGTGAGCGCAAGCGACGTGATGCCGTTCACGCGCACCGCGAAGCGCAGCGCGACGAGGTCGAGCCAGCCACAACGGCGCTCCCGGCCCGTGACGGTGCCGAACTCGTGCCCGAGCTCTCGCACCCGCTCCTGCGCAGGCCCGCCGATCTCGCTCGGAAACGGGCCCTCGCCGACGCGGGTGACGTACGCCTTCGCCACGCCGACGACCTCGTCGATCCGCTGGGGGCCGATCCCGAAGCTCACTGCTGCTCCCGCCGCGATCGGGCTCGACGAGGTGACGAACGGGTAGGTCCCGTGGTCGAGGTCGAGCAGCGTTCCCTGCGCACCCTCGAACAGCACCCGACGCCCGTCGGTCAACGCCCGGTCGACGAGGAGCGAGGTGTCGGACACGTACGGCGCGAGGCGTTCGGCGTGGGCGAGCGTGCGCGCGACCACGTCCTCGACGTCGAACGGGTCGATCCCGTACACCCGCTCGAGCCACATGTTCTTCTCGCCGGCGGCCAGCTCTACCTTCTCGCGGAGGATCTTCGGGTCGAGCAGATCCTGGACGCGGATCCCGATCCTCGTCGCCCGGTCGGCGTAGGCCGGCCCGATCCCGCGTCGCGTCGTCCCGATCTGGAGCTTCCCCAGGCGGCGCTCGCGCGCGCCGTCGAGCGCGACGTGCCACGGCATGATCAGGTGGGCGTTGCCGGAGACGTGGACGAGGCCGTCCGTGCGGTGACCACGTGCCTCGAGCTCGTCGAGCTCCTCGATCAGCACGGCGGGATCGACGACGCACCCGGCCCCGATCGCACTCGCGACTCCACCGATGATGCCCGAGGGGATCGCCCGGATCTTGTAGGTCTCCCCGTCGACGACGATCGTGTGCCCGGCGTTCGGCCCGCCCTGGTAGCGGCAGACGAGGTCGGAGTCCTGGGCGAGCAGGTCGACGATCTTCCCTTTGCCCTCGTCGCCCCACTGCGCCCCGACGATCACGGTCGCTGGCACGTGCCCCAGTGTAGAGCGAGGGTCATACGGCGGATCGGCGGCGTCCTAGCCCTTCAGAGGCGCCGGTCCGACAACGCCGCGTACGGGCGTAGCCGGTACGTGCGATACACGATGCCCTTCTTCGCCTCGATCGCATCCCGTAGACGCCGAGCGCTCGCAGGCTGCTCGACGAGCGCGAGCGCCCGGTTCTCCTCGTACCAACCTGCCTCCGGCACCGCCTCCTCTAGCGCGCGGGCGACCCCACCGCGGTACTCGCATGCAAAGAGGAACAGCGCCATCGACGGAGGCGGACCGAGTCGCGAGTAGACGCCAACCAAGCGACGAGCTTCGACGCGACACCCGGACTCCTCCAGAACCTCCCGGGCGACGGCGTCGACGAGGGACTCGCCCTCCTCGACCTGACCGCCCGGCATCTCCCACCCTCGATCTGCGACTCGAACGAGGAGGATACGCCCGGCGTCATCGGTGACGAACCCCGTGACCGCGAGAACGTGGAGCGGATGCTCGCTCACCACTACAGCGTCTGGCCGTCGTTCGACCGGTCGCCGCCTGCCGCCTATGCCGCGCCGGCGAGATCGGTGAACTTCGCGTAGCGCTTGAGGAAGCTCAGCTTGATCGCGTCGGTCGGACCGTTGCGGTGCTTGGCGAGGATCACCTCGGCGAGACCCTGCTGATCGGACTCCTCGCCGTTGTAGTACTCGTCGCGGTAGACGAAGAAGACGAGGTCGGCGTCCTGCTCGATCGAGCCGGACTCGCGCAGGTCGGAGAGGATCGGCCGCTTGTCGTGACGCTGCTCGACCGCACGCGAGAGCTGCGAGAGCGCGAGGATCGGCACGTCGAGGTCGCGGGCGAGCACCTTCAGGTGACGCGAGATCTGCGAGACCTCCTGCACCCGGTTCTCGACCGTACCGCCCGCGGTCATGAGCTGCAGGTAGTCGACGACGATCAGGCCGAGCCTCGGCTCCCGGCTCTTCAGCCTGCGCGCCTTCGACCGGAGCTCCATCATCGTGATCGAGCCGGTGTCGTCAACGTAGATCGGCGCCTTCATCAACTTGTCGCAGGCGGCGGTCAGTCGCGGCCAGTCCTCCTGCGTCAGCTTCCCGGAGCGGACGCGTTGCGACTCGACCTTCGCCTCGCTGCACATCAGCCGCTGCGTCACCTCCGACTTCGACATCTCCAGCGTGAAGAGCGCGACCGGGGTCGACTCGCGGACACCGAGATTCGCCGCCATGCAGAGCGCGAGCGCCGATTTCCCCATCGACGGACGGGCCGCGAGGATCACGAGGTTCCCGGGTTGGAAGCCCGACGTGAGCCGGTCGAGGTCACGGAAGCCGGAGGGGATCCCGGTCACGTCCGAGCCGGCCTCGTAGAGCTTGGTGATCCGCTCGAAGCTCTCCGTCAGCAGCGGGCCGATCGGGTCGAAGTCGCCCGTCACCCGCTGCTGGGCGAGATCGAAGACGATCTGCTCGGCGCGGTCGACGAGCTCGGCCGTCTCCCCGATGCGCTCGCGCCCGAGCCGCACGATCTCCTGGCCGGCCTGGATCAAGCCGCGTAGCGTCGCGGCTTCCTTGACGATGCGCGCGTAGTGCTCGACGTTCGCGGTCGCGGAGACGAGGGCCGCGAGCTCGGCGACGCGCGCAGCGCCGCCGATCTGCTCGAGCTCACCTCGCTCCTCGAGCTCGTTCGCGAGCGTGATCGCGTCGACCGGCTCGCCCTTGCCCCAGAGCGCGAGACAGGCCCGGTGGATCGTGCCGTGCGAGCCGCGGTAGTAGTCCGACGCGTCGATGATCTCCGTGACGGCGCCGATCGCCGTCTCGGAGAGGAGCATCGCGCCGAGCACGGCCTCCTCGGCTTCGAGGTTCTGTGGCGGGACCGCCGAGGTCGGGAGGGCGTGCGTCGTGCTCACGGCGCAGCATCAAACCCGTCGCGAGAGGCCGTGTCCAAACAGGCCGCGATCAGCGTCGCTGCAGCAGGAACAGAACACACGTTCCCATCATATCCCCAGATCCGGACGCGGTTCTCCACCGACGCACCGGGTTTGTCCTCCGACGATTCCCGCTCGGAGCGGAGAGTTCAGCGGCTCGTTCCACAGGTGCCCGTCCGCCTGTGGAGAGAACCCGGGAGAGAAAGGCGGTGCGGAGACCTCGCCGGCCTCCGCCCCGCTCAGTGCGACTCGGCCCCGGGCTCGGCGTCCGGCTGGGCGTCGGGATCGGCGTCGTCCGCTGCCGTTTCCGGCGGGCCGGCGTCGGCCTCGGCCTCGATCTCGACGTCCACCTCGTCGAGGAACTCCTCCTCGGCGAGTGCCGCCTCGGTCGCGCGCACGGCTTCCTCGTGGGCGCGCGCGGCCGCCTCGGCCTCTGCGCGCTCGGCCGCCTCGATCGCGAGGAGCTCCTCCTCCGGCGGCAGCTCGCCGCCCTCGGGCACGACGAGCGTCTTCACCTCGGCGGTGACGCCCTCGAACACGTGCACCGGCACGCTGAAGCGGCCGACGCGCTTGATCACGTCGAGGTCGATCTTGCGCCGGTCGACGCGGATCTTCCGGGTGCGCCAGAGCTCCTCGGCGATGTCCGTCGGCGTCACCGAGCCGAAGAGCGCGCCCGTCGGCCCGGCCTTCACCTCGAAGCGAAGGACCGTCTTCGTCAGCGTCGCGGCGATCTCGGCGGCCTGCTCGGACGAGCGTGCCTCGTGCCGTGCGCGGTTCTCGTCGATCCGGCGGATCTCGGCGATCCGGCCGGGCGTCGCCACCTCGGCGAGCTGCCGCGGCAACAGGTAGTTGCGGGCATAGCCGCGCTTGACGTCGACGACGTCGCCCTTCAGGCCGAGCTTCTCGACGTCGCTGCGGAGGATGACCTCCATCACGACCCCTGCACGTAGGGGAGGAGCGCCATCTCCCGCGCGCGCTTCACGGCCACGGCCACCTGCCGCTGGTGCCGGCGGCACGCGCCGGTGATGCGCCGGTTGCGGATCTTGCCCTTCTCCGAGATGTAGCGCCGGAGCTGGTTCACGTTCTTGTAGTCGACCTCGGCCACCTTGTCCTTGCAGAAGTGGCAGCTCTTGCGACGACCTCCGGGCCCCCCGGGGGCCGGCCGCTTGCGGGGTGCTGTCTTCGCAGCCATTCACGCCTCCTTAGAAGGGGATGTCGTCGTCGGTCGGGGACGTCGGGAAGTCGCCTGCCGGCGCCGTCGAGGCGGCCGCGGGGATGTAGCCACCGCCGCTGCCGTCGCCCTCGCCACGGCTGCCGAGGAACTGCACCGAGTCGGCGACGACCTCGACCGCCTGGCGCTTGTTGCCCTCCGGCGTCTCCCACTCACGCCACTCGAGCCGTCCGTCCACGGCCACCGGACGGCCCTTCGTGAGGTACTGCGCGCAGCGCTCGCCCTGGTTGCCCCAGACGGTGATGTCGAAGTAGTTGGGCTTGTCGGTCCACTGACCCGTCTCGTCCTTGCGTCTCGTGTTGACCGCCAGTCGGAGGTTGCAGACCGCCGTGCCGGACGGCGTGTGCCGCAGCTCGGGATCCTTGGTCAGGTTGCCGACGAGCACGACGCGATTGATGGAGACCATTCGCTACTCCTCCTCCGGGGCGTCCGCGGGACCTCGACCGGCATCGTCGCCGATCGCCGGGGCCGGCGCCATTGTCGGGGCAGGCCCTGTCTCGAGTCGACGTGTCGCCAGGTGACGCAGCACGTCGTCGTCGATCTTGAGCACGCGCGAGACCTCGTCGAGCGTCTCGGCATCGGCGCTGAAGGTGAGGAGGTGATAGACGCCGTCCTCCTTCTTCGCGATCGGGTAGGCGAGCTTGCGCCTCCCCCATGGATCGTGCCGGTCGAACGACCCGCCGCCCTTCTCCACCAGCGTGCGCACGCCACCGACGATCGCGGTCTGGCGCTCTTCTGCCACCTCGGGATCGAGCAGCAGCAACATCTCGTAGTCGGTCACAGGTTTCCCTCTCTCCTTCCTTCGGTCTGAGTCGGCCCCGCCGGGGTCAAGCGCAACCCGGGAAACGGTCGCGCGCGGCGTGGCAGGAAGCCGCCGGATGGTAGCAGCGCATCGGGGTACGATGGCCTCCGTGCGAAGGCTCTTCGGGTGGATGGCCGGGCTCGTCGGCCTCGCAGCGCTCGCGCGCTATCTCGCGCGACGCGAGCGAGCGAAGCCGCTCCCCGCCCCGGCGGCACCCGAGCGGGATCCTGCCGCCGAGCTGCGCCGGAAGCTCTCCGAGTCCCGCCCCGATCCGGTTGCAGGCGAGGAGCCGCTGCCGGGGCCGGCGTCACCGCCGGTGCCGCAGGAGTCGCTCGAGGCGCGGCGCGCGCGTGTCCACGCGAAGGCCGAGGCTGCGATCGCCGAGATGCAGGACGAGCCGTGAGTGACGACACCGAGACGGTCGAGCTGACCGAGCAGCTGAATCGAGTCGAGGAGCAGCTGACCGAGCTCCACGCCGAGGTGCGGCGGCTCGGGCTCGCCTCGTCGCTTCCCACCGACCCGGTCGACCCACAGCCGACGCCAGGCGCGTACGCCTGGCTCGGCGCGCTCGACGCCCCGGTTCGCCGGCGCCCGCAGCTGCCGCGGCTCCTGCTCGAAGGCCTCTTCCTCGCCGCGGCGGCCGCGGCGGCGGCCATCGCCGACCTGGATCCGGTCGCGATCGGCGGCGTCATGGTCGGGGCGTGGATCCTCGTCGCGCTCATCGAATGGGCAGCCTCGCGCGCGGACCGACGGAACGAGCTCCCGTTGTACGCACCCGCGGCGGCCGCGCCGCCGGGCGCCGACCCGGCCTGGTACGCAGCACCGGTCGAGCAGACCTTCCTCGACGTCGAAGCAGTGGACTCGGTGACCGCGGTGACGCGCCTCCCGCCCCCGGTGGACGAGGTCGAGGCGACGGCGGAACAGCGGCCGTCCGCCTGAGCAAGAGACCACGCCCTCCCGCCCGGCGCGGGACATAGCTTTACGCGGCGTTGCTCTTCCCGACCGCCACCTTCGCGCTCTTCTTCCTCGTCGTCCTGCCGCTCTCGTGGCTGACGATGCCGTGGCCGCACCGGTGGCGAGCGTTCATCATCGTCGCGAGCTACGTCTTCTACGCCTGGTGGGACTGGCGGTTCGTCCTCCTGCTCGCGGGATGCACCCTCTGGAATCAGGTGCTCGCGGTGCGGATCTGGCGCACCCGGACGCCGTCCCAGCGCAGGGCGCTGCTCTTCCTGGCGCTCGCGGGCAACCTCGCCGTGCTCGGCTACTTCAAGTACTACGACTTCTTCGTCACCTCGAGCGACAACCTGGCCTCGCTCGTGGGGCTCGACATGCCGCTCGAGGTCAAGTCGATCGTGCTCCCGGTCGGCATCTCCTTCTACACGTTCATGGCGATCAGCTACGTCGTCGACGCCTACCGCGGCGACTTCGAGCCCACGACGCTCGAGAAGTTCGCCGTCTACCTCTCATTCTTCCCCCACCTCGTAGCCGGCCCGATCGTGCGGCCGGCCGAGCTGATCCCGCAGCTCGAGACGCCGCGCAACCCACGCCGGGTCGACACGAGCCGGGCGTTCTACCTCATCGCGACGGGGCTCTTCAAGAAGGTGGTGATCGCCAACTACCTCGCGTCGTCGATCGTCGACGAGGTGTTCGCCGCCCCGGGCCAGCACTCGTCGCTCGAGATCCTGATCGCGGTCTACGCGTACGCCGTGCAGATCTACGCGGACTTCTCGGGGTACACGGACATTGCGATCGGGATCGCGCTGCTGCTCGGCTTCTCGTTCCCGCAGAACTTCGACTCGCCGTACGCCGCGACCTCGATCCAGGACTTCTGGCGTCGCTGGCACATGACGCTCTCGCGCTGGCTCCGCGACTACGTCTACATCCCGCTCGGCGGGAACCGCGGCAGGCGTCCGATCCTGACCTACCGCAACCTCCTCCTGACGATGCTGATCGGAGGGTTGTGGCACGGCGCCGCCTGGACCTTCGTCGTCTGGGGCGGTCTCCACGGCGCCGCCCTTGCGGGGGAGCGGCTCTGGGGCGAGCGCCGAGGCAGGGCCGAGCGACCGACGACGGCGTGGACGCGCTGGCGCTCGCGCATCGTCGTCTTCCACTTCGTCTGCTTCGCGTGGATCTTCTTCCGCGCCGACTCGTTCGACGCGGCGTGGGAGATGATCGGCGGCCTCTTCACCGGCTGGGGCGAGGCCTCGCCGCTCGTGACGGGCGGGGTGCTGCTCGCGATCCTCGTCGGGATCGGCTCGCAGTACCTCCCGGCCCGGATCCCACGGCTCGTGATGGCACGCTTCTCGCGACTTCCCGTCCTCGCCCAGGCGACCGTGCTCGCTTTCGCGCTGATGCTGACGAGCGTCATGGGGCCGGAGGGCGTGGCACCCTTCATCTACTTCCAGTTCTGATGGCCGACCCCCCGCTTCCCCCTCTCCCGCCGCTGCCCGACGACGACACGGCAACGGTCGAGCGCGTGGCGAGGCCCGAGGCCCCGGTCGCGCCACCGCCGAGCGCTACCCGGCGTCACTCGAAAGACGCGCCGGAGAGCCCGCGCCGGCGTCAGTGGAGCGCCGGACACGCGCTCGTCGTCTGCGTCCTCGCGCTCGCGATCGGCGTCTTGCTCAACGCGCCGGGGATCCACAAGTCGGCCTACAACAAGTCCGCCGGATGGGAGCGGGAGGTGGCGCTCGCCTTCACCGGGCCTCTTGCCGACGTGAGCCATGCCTTGCTGCTCGACCGTCCGCGGAAGGGCGTCCAGGCGCTCATCGGCCGCTCCGACGACGACGAGATCGACACCGAGATCGCCCTCCCGGCGCCCGGGACGCCGACCGCCGCCCGGCCCGGCTCGAAGAGCCCGACGACCTCGCCTCCGCGGACGCCCGCGAAGCCGAAGCCTCCGAGGAAGGTGGCGTTCTCACCGCAGAAGAAGCTCCGCCTCTGGGTCGCAGGCGACTCGCTCGTGATCACGCCCGGCTACGCGGTCGTGCGGGCTGCGGGCTCGAGCCCCGCGATCGAGTCCGTCGGGGGCGTCGACGGCAGGGTCGCGACCGGCCTCACACGACCCGACATCTTCAACTGGTTCGAGCAGATCAGAACGCGCGTCAAGGAGCTCCGCCCGCGCGCCGTGGTGCTCGGCTTCGGCGGCAACGACGACAAGGCGTACATGACCGGGCTGCCGGAGGGCGTCTCGATCGGCGACTTCGGCGGCTCTGCCTGGCGGCGCGAGTACGCCCGCCGCGTCGGCGGCCTGATGGACATGATCAACAAGTCGGGTGGCTTCGTCGTCTGGATCGGACTGCCGCAGACCAATTCTCCGGAACAGACGAGTCGCTTCGACGTCATCAACGCCGTCGCCCAGCAGGAGGCCCGCAGGCGCGAGGGTCGCGCGACCTTCGTCGACACCTACACGATGTTCGCGGCCGACGACGGTGGCTATACGGAGTTCCTCCCCGACGGCTCGGGGCAGCTGAAGAAGGTGCGCGCGGGCGACGGCGTGCACTTCGAACGCGAGGGCGGCGACATGATCGCCCGTGAGGTGCTGAAAGCGCTGAATCGCGCGTACGACCTCACGAGCTGGCGGAAGAAGAGCACCGCCTAGGAGGGAGATTGGGTGCGAACGTCCGGTCCGGTCCGGCCGTTCGGTCAGGTCGCGAGGCGTCGAGAGCGCGTTCAATGGGTGGAGGCAGCCCAGGCGGGCTCCGGCCTCGACCAGCACCGTCCCCCACATGCTCATCGCCGGCATTCACCTCCGTCGCCAGACCGTCCTCGAGCTGGCGAGCCTGCTCTCACGCGGCGGCGCCGACGTCGCTGCGCGGAACGTCACGACCGCGATCACCACCGGCAAGGACGAGGTCGTCCTGTCCGAGGACGACCGTGCGAGCATCGTCGACGTCCTTCGCGACCCGCCCCCGGAGCTCGCCGAGCTCCACTCCGCACTGCTCGCCGAGCACGGCTACTAGCCGGCGGCATGCCGACCCCGGGCCCGCCGCGTGGGCGGCGGGCCCGAGCCGAGGGGAGCTAGGGACGTGCCGGGTGCTCGCGCGCCTCGACGATCTCGAACCCGCTGCTCACGAGAACCTCGAGGTTCGTCCCCGCCGCGGTCGTGACGTGCGACTCGTACGGAGCGGTGGAGTCGTTGTTGGTCTCGGTGCGGACGATCGTCGCACCGGGGTACCTGGCGAGGACTGCGGCTTCGACTTTCGCCTTCGTGTCTCCGGTCAGCGCGGTCTCACCCGCACCGCCGCGACCGGGGCCTCCACGCGGGCCGCCCGCCCGCTCGTCCTGAACCGACGTGGCCGCGAACGAGGCGTTGACGAGCACGACCCGACGAGTCCCGTCCGAGGTCTCGATGTGGGCGTGGTAGGCGCTGTCGTACGGGCCACCGGCCTCCGTCCGCACGACGGTCGCTCCCGGCACCTTCGCGAGCGCAGCGGCCTTCACCTTCGCCGCGACGTCCGCGGAGAGAGGGTCGCGAGGCTGCCGCGCCTGGGCCGGCCGCGAGGAGTCCGCGGTCGTGGACGTGCTCCCGGACGACGTTCCGTTGTCGGCTGCGCCGGCGATGGCCGCGCCGCCGAGACCGAGTGCCCGGAGCGCAGCCAGGGTCATGGCGATCTTCCGAACCTTGTCGAGCATCGCTGCTTCCTCCTGATCGGTTGACGTGCACCGATGCTCGCCCCGGGTGTTGGCAACGGGCCGGGAAGCGGCTGACGATTCGCTGAGACGTCGGCTCAGCTATAGCCGAACGCCGGCGGGAAGACGATCACGACGATCGCCGCCCACAGGGCGTAGACGTGCAGGTACTGCGTCTGCCACCGTTCGAGCGACGTGATCGAACCGCGCCCTCGCAGGAAGCGGAGGTAGAGCGCGGCAGACCACGCCAGGTTGACGAGGAGGATCACGTTCGCACCGATCGCCGCCGTGCGGTTCGGGCTGAAGCCGAACTCGCTGATGCGCGTGCCGATCGCCCACAGCGCGACCGCGTCGGCCAGGAGCGCGCCGACCACCAGCACGACCTGCATCACGTCGAAGGCGTCAGGAGCCGCCCGCGGGTCGCGGGCGGAGAGCGAGTAGAGGAGGAGGCCCAGAACGACCACCAGGAGCAGGTTGAACTGGATGAGCAGGTCTCGCTCGAAGTCGACTCCGCGTCCGGTCCAGAGAAGGGCGCCGAGGAACGTGACGAGAACGGCGGTGAAGAGCGGCGTGAAGAGGCGCGTCAGGACCGGGGCCATGTTCTCGATCACGCTCTGCTTGGCCTCGACGAGCCAGGAGGCGACGAGCACGGCGCCGGCCGCACCACACGGCAGCAGCCAGGACTGAATGAACGACTCGGCGTCGATCCCGATCGACTCGAACAGCACGACCATGAACGCCGTGAGGACGCCGCCGCCGAGGGCGATCAACACGTAGTAGATGAAGAGCTCGCCGGAGAAGCGGATGAAGTCCATGCGGCCCTCGACCCGGCGCCAGCGGCCGCCGGCGTACGCAATCCCCACGACCAGCCAGAGCGCGATCGGCAGGTGCAGCGCCGTCAGCGCCTCGGTGGAGCCCTGCGACTCGAAGGGATAGACGTTGGCGAAGACGGCGGCGGCGACGAACGCCGCAGCCAGCCAACCGAGCGTGCGGGCGTCCAGCCGACGTCTCCAGGCGAAGTAGCCGGTCAGCAGGGGCAGGACGAAGAGACTCAGGTTGCGGGCGTAGAACTCGCCGTCCTCGTCCAGCTGCAGTCCGAAGAGCACCGGCACCTTGACGGCGACGGCGGCCGCCGCCGCGAACGAGAACGCGACGACGGCGTCCCTCCGCGATCCCGCGTGCAGCTCTCCGCTGCCGGAGGGAGACGCGACCAGCTGCTTCCAGAGGCGGTCCGAGTGTTCCTGGGCGAACTCCCGCGAGAGGGCGTCGAGCTCGCCCATCCGCTTCACCGCGACGAGGAACGCCTCGTCCGTGGCGAGGCCCGCGTCGCCGAGCACCGCCACCTGCTCGCGCAGGTGATCCTCGAGCTCCGCGACGTCGACCGAGTGGATCGCCTGCCGGCGGCGGACGAAGCTCCGCCACTCGTCGATCTGCTCCTCGAGCGGGACGGCAGGATCCGGAGCCGCCACCTTCAAGCTCCCTGCGGCAGTGGCGTCGCCCGCCAGATGCCCCGGAGCGTCGCGTCCACCGCTTGCCACTGCCTTCGCTCCGCGGCGAGGTGCGCGCGGCCCTGCGCGGTGAGCCCGTAGTACTTGCGACGGCGGCCTGTCGACGCGACCTCCCACCGGGCCTCCACGTGACCGAGTCGCTCGAGCCGATGGAGAACCGGGTAGAGCATCCCATCGGTCCACTCCATCCGCCCCCCGGACACCTCCCGCACGCGCTGGAGGATCGCGTAGCCGTAGTTGTCCTCCTCCGCCAGGATCGCGAGGACGATCGGCGTCGAGGACGCGGCGATCAGATCCTTGTTGATCTCCATCTCGTGCAGGCGACGCTCGTCCGCTCCTGGATCACGCGTCGCCCGCACGTGGCGGCCGTGGGCGCTGGCGCTGGGCGGCTCTCACGGCCACCGCCAAGGCGCCGGTGATGAGGAGGATGCCCAGACCCGCGAGACCGGGCGCGTCGTCGGCCTCGCCGTGCATAGCGGCGGTCACGCCAACGGCCACGACGGCGAGCGCGGGAATGAAGATGATCAGGAACTGCTTCACGGGCTCTCCTTTCGAGGATTCGGTTCCATCATACATTGTATCTCTATGCATAACACCGCAAGCCGTGAAAGGATTCGACGGACGGGGCGGGAGTCGAACCGCCGTCGCTCTTCCCCGCATCGTGCGCGCGCGACGCTCGTTTCGCCGTCGTCTGGAAGTTGCTGTAGCGAACCCCGCCCGCCGCCAGGCCGTCGAGGGTCGGGGTGCGGATCGGCGCGCCCGTAACACCCGAGCTGACCAGAAACCCGAGCTGACCGAAACCGAAACCGGTGTCGTCGAGGACGAGGAACAGCACGTTCGGCCCGGGCGGAGCCGGAAGCTCAGCCGGTTCTGGACGCTGCTGCTGCTCGCAGCGGTGATCGCCTCGGCGGGTGTCGTCGCCGACTCGACCGCGACCGTGAGGACGACGACGTGCGCGTGGAGCTGCAGTCGGAGTACACCGTCGAGCTTCCGGGACGGTGAGAATCGTCGCGGGTGTGGTGCAGTTCCGAGCGCTGGTGCGCAGGATCCGTGCGATACTCGGCGTTCGGGTACGCCTTGCCGGTCGCCGCCGGTAGTCGAGCTCGAGTATTCACGTGCCGAGGCTTTCGCGTCGGACGGATGAGCGCGTCATACCAGCGACCGACCGGGAAGGATGCGAATGAAGGGCTCGCAGAAACCCAAGAAGCTCGGGAAGAAGCCTGCGCAGAAGACGCTGAAAGAACGCCGGACGGCAAAGCGTGCCGCGAAGAACGGTGGCCGGGGCCTCGACGCCTGACGCGAGCCGACGGGTGACCACGTCGCATCCGAGCCGAGATCGATAGAGCTCGACAGGCGGGACGGTAGGCTCGATCCGGTGGTTGGCCGGCGAGGTGACCCACGGCAGAGCGGGAGGAGCGTTCAGCCTGCGGGCGCGTCTCCTGGCCGGCGGTAGCCGACCGCCTTGCTCTTCGCGAGTGCCTCGAGCGTCTCCTCGACCGTCATCAGGACGGTCGTGTCGACCGAGGCGATCGCGCCCCCTGCCGTGATCGCGAGCACGGCACCGGCCATCGAGACGTTGTCGGGCGCCTCGAGGATCGCGTATCCGTCGTACTCGCCGAAGCCGTACCAGAAGCCGTGGAGCGAGCCTCCCACCTGCTCGATGTAGGCGCGCGCCGCATCGCGGCGATCCTCGGGATTCTGGATGAGCTTCGCCCACGTCTCGGGCGTGTAGCTGAAACGCATGAGGTAGATCGCCACTTGAACCTCCGATCCGAGGGGGTGCCTAGCCTAACCCGCGATCCGTTGCTCGATGTCAGCTGGGTATCCCAGCCTCGCTGCCCCGCCGCGCGACCGCCGCCACGAGGAGGAACAGCGCCGCCGCGGCCGCGGCGCCGAGGAGCCCGGTGGCGAGGCCGTGTCGGGCGGGAACCGCGGCCGCCAGGAGGGCGACGGCCGCGCCGGCGAACGCCTGAACCGCGAGCTTCGGGGGAACATTCCTTGACGCTCGTCGAGGCGATTGATCGAGTTCGTCGAATGCGCAAGCGCGGTCAAGCGCGGGGGTGCGCGTGCGGCGAAGATCGGGATGTATGAGCGCCGCTTCCGACACCTTCGCCCGCTTTCTTCGCGTCCTCGGCGACACCCTCGACGA
>Ga0190271_10001100_pt1 | contig 14931 bp, 26 predicted proteins | sample Popmic356T_FD_133747 | JGI IMG/M metagenome (GOLD analysis project Ga0190271, IMG submission 133747) | Populus adjacent soil microbial communities from riparian zone of Weber River, Utah, USA - 356 T | ecosystem: Environmental > Terrestrial > Soil > Riparian zone | place: USA: Utah | collected...
CTTCTTGGCGTCGGCCGCAGCCTTCTTGGCTTCACGCTCGGCCCTGGCCACCTGGGCCTCGACCTCGGTGGCGTGGAAGATGCGACCGGCAGGGGCGTCCACCGGTGCGGTCGGGTAGCACACAGTGCATGCCCTGCTGCCAGCAGCCTCGATGACCTCTGCCTCGGTCTTGCCGGAGAACTCCGTGACCCAGCCGAACTCGGTCGGGTAGATCCCGTTGTTGCAGGTGCTGCAGTGCATGCTCCGGTGGACGTGTCCGTCGGCGACCACGAAGGCTCGGGTCCAGCCACCCCTGGTGACGAACTCGGCCTCGAGGGGAGCCATCTCCTGGAGCAGGGCGTCCCGCTCGGCCATGTGCTTCTCGACCTGGGTCTCGTAGTGGAGTGCGCTGTCCCGTCGGGTGGCCTTGCGAGCGGCCTCACGGTTCTGCACGATCCGTGTGCAAGCGACGGTGTAGCGACCGTGGATGTCGGCGAGCCGGGTGTCGATGTCGACCGGGTCCATGCTCGAGAGGAGGTAGGACTCGCAGCTTGCGCACATGTCGTGGCCTTCCTCGGCCTGCCGGTGCGTCCCGTCGGTCATCGTGCATTCGTTCATGGTCTTGGCTCCTTGTCGTGTGGCCCCGTTGGCCACTGGGGTGAGCGTACCCCATCTCGTCTGAGAACGCTAGTCCTTCCGCAAGATGTTGAAGTGCACCACCGGCTCGAAGGGCTGCTCCGGCTCCGGCGGCTCCGGGTTGACGGTCTGGTCCAGCCAGGCCTGGGCCTCCTCACGCCAGCGACCTGCGCTGGCCACACCGAGGATGGTGAGGGCCAGGACGACCCAGAAGACGGTGGCGATGGCGTCACCCACAGTCCTTCTCCTCATACTGGGTGGCCCAGGCCTCGACGTCGTCGCCCTCGTCGGGGATCTCGCCTGTCCTCTCGAACTCGGCGAAGTCCTCCTCGGCTGCGGTCTCCAGGCGCTCGGTGAGCTGGCGGCAGGTCAGGTCGTTGCTGTCGCTCCCACTGCATCCGAACAGGATGAGGGCGGCTAGGGGGATGGTCAGGATCTTCTTCATGGTTGGATCTCCTTCATGGCTTTGGCCATCTTGCGACGTGCGTCACGGATGGCGTTCTGGTTGGGTGTGGAACTGATGGTGAAGCTCGGGCCTGAGGGGTAGGCGATGAGGAAGTGGCCCGAGCCACGCTTGCTCACCTCGAAGCCTGCCTTGCTGGCCTCCCGGCACAGCTTCCGCAGGTCCTTGTGGATGGGTAGCTCGCTCATGACTTGAGCGCCTTCGAGCCAATGGCGTCACGGCCTGCCTGCTTGCCGGCTCGGGCGGCTGCTGCGCCACCGTAGTTCCGGTTGGTGGCCCTGGCCTCGCCGACCTCCATGTTCTCAGCCATCCAGGAGTCCACGAGGGCTCCACGCTCCACCAGGACCAGAGCGGTACCGGTGGCGGCCTCCTCCACGATGCGGCTCCGGGTCTCCTCGAGCCTGGCTCGCACGCCGGAGGCGAAGGCGAAGATGAACTCCCGCCGAGCCAGGTAGGCGTCGTTGTCGGTGTCCCAGTAGACGTTGTGCTTGCCCTCGGTCTTCCACCAGTGGAGGGCCTGCTTGCGGCTCTGCTCCATCAGCGATGCTGCGAGGGTCTTGGCCTGCTCCACGTCGCTCTTGTGGCCGACGTACCAGACGACGATGTCGCCGTTGTACAGCTTGCTCTGCAGGACCCGGACCGAGAAGCTCGGCCCAACGGCGAAGGCGATGCGGATCTGGGCGATGCCGTAGCCGTGGCCGTTCTTCAGGTACTCCCGCACCTGGATGATGTCCTCCCTGCGCTGGCCCGGACGGGCAGCCTCGAGGCTGGCTCGCTCGATGCCGTGCTTCAGCATCAGTTCCTCGGCCTTGGCCATGAAGGCCTCGGCCTCAGCCGGGTGGTTGGTCGACTCGGCCTTGGCGAGCAGGGCTGCGATCTTGGACTCGAGAGCGCTCATGCCGCCACCGTGACCTTGTAAGCGTCCTTGGGGTTGGCGAGGATGTAGACCATGACGTCCCGGTCCTGCTCGTTCTCACCGATGTGGCTGGCGACCTGGATGAGCGTGGTCAACTGGGCGGTGAACTCCGCAGCCTCGACCAGGGTCTGGTTCGAGTAGCCCATGAGGTGCTGGCTCTGGTGCAGTTGCGTCAGGACCTTGGCCGACTGGTTCTGGAGGTCGATGGCGTTGCGCTCCACCTTCTCGGCTGCGTAAGCCAGGGTGTGCAGGACCTGGGCGAATGCCTTGCTGCTTACGGTGAGATCTTCCATGGTTGTGCTCCTTGTGTTGTGCGGCCCTGTTGGCCGATGTGAGTGAGCGTACCCCATCCCGTCGAGGAACGCTACTGGTTTCTTCAAGAACTTCTCGAGGCGAGCTTCCGGTAGGCGTCCTGCTGGGCCTCGATGATCTCCGAGGTGTACTCCCTGTTGGGCGACCCAGGCCATCCGTCCTTCCACTGGCTGCTGCCCTTGAGGTGGTCGTGGTGGACCCAGCCTCGGTTGGCGACGAACTGCTGGTCGATCACCATGGCGTCCACGCTGCCCCTCGGGCGATGCCGCCGGTGTAGTCCGGGTCCATGATGGACAGCCGGGAGTCGGCGTGCATGCCGGTCATGGTCAGGCAGGCGACCCGAGTGGTCTTGGCCTGCGTCTTCAGGGTGAGGAAGACCTGGGGCGGATCGGCCACTAGCTCGATGCCGTTGTGGTGGATCTCCTCCATGATCTCGTCCTTGACCGCTGCGTACTCCTGCACGATGCGGTACACGACCCCGTACTCGGGGTCACGGGCAGGGGTGGGGCCTGTGATGGGTGTGGTGGTGAGGTGCTGCATCAGGCCACGACCTTGACGTCGGCCTCGTAGGCGTTGATGCGCTCGCCGGTGGTCAGCTCGACCTGGAACTGCAGACCGTTGAAGCCTGCGTCGGTGACCCAGATGATGGTGCCACGCTCGCCGGTGGCGGTGCGGCGGAGGACCCGGAACTCCGGGGTCATGGTGGTGACGCCGATGCCGTCCCTGGTCAGTTCGACGGCCTTGCCTTCGAAGGCCTGGGCTCGCTGGGAAAGTGCCATGGTTCTTGCTCCTTTGTCGTCGGCCCCGTTGGCCGATGTCCTGATGATAGCCTAGTTCCTGGAGGAACGCTACTGGTTCTTTGAACATTCTTCCTCGAGGTGCCACACGGCCTCGACCTGCCGGTCCTTGTGCTTCTTGTTCCACCTGGCCACCCTGCGCACCAGGCGATGCAACAGCTTGCCTGGCACGTGGGCGATGACGATGGTGTACGTCACTCCTGCTCCTCCCTCTTCCTGGCCCTGGCCTCTCGGCGTCGGGCGTTGTCACGCTTCTGGATCTCGGGGTTCTTGCGCCGTAGCTCCCGCATGTAGGCGTTGTATCGGAGCCGGTTCTCGGCACGCCATGCCAGCACACGCTCGCTCTCGGTCACGCCTTCCCTTCCCTGGCCAGGCACCGGTTGCAGATGGCTTTGATGTTCCAGGTCTCTCGCCGGCAACGCAGGCAGGGCACGCCACGCTCACGGCGATCGCCCATTGGGCTGGTCTCGGCAGGCTTGTCGCCGGTCATGACTTGTGCTCCTGCACCAGCTTGTCCACGTCGGCCATGGTACCGCTCCAGGGGGACTCCCACTCGCAGGAGCAGGTGGCCTCCCAGACGTGCTCGCTGTCCTTCATGTCGGACTTCCGGCGCACCCTCTCGCCGTCCACGACGGCCCACCAGCGGATGCTGTGCTTCACGGTGGGGGTTGCAGCCGGAACTGGGCTCGAGGCTGGGAGAGGAGCCTCGAGCGGGGCATCCGCCAACTTCGGGAGGTGCTTGAACGAGGGCTTGTCGCCGTCGGTGCTCGGGTCCATGGCTGTGGGCCGGACCTCGGCGGTGCAGCCTGGGTAGGGGCACCGGGGTGTGGCCGACCGGAAGTGGTGGCCTGCTGCGTCTAGGAAGCTCTTCATCGCAGCCACCACAGGAGGGCAGCGGCGATCATCGCCCAGAGGATGGCGGAGATCAGCAGCGCCAGGGCGCAGCCGGGTCCGGGCCTCTCGTAGAAGTCGGGGTCGTTCATGTCTCGTATCCCTTCGCTCGTAGCTCGTCGGCGGTGGGCCTGGAGCTGCCTGGCCCTGCCACCTTGGTGTGTTGGAAGCCGATGGCGGTGCGGACCGACACCATCCAGCCCTTGTCGCTGTAGAAGAGGGTTGCAGGCATGTGTGCTCCTTGCTGGTTGTGGGCCCCGTTGGCCCGGATGTGCTGAGCGTACCCCATCTTGCCGAGGAACGCTAGGGAAAGTTTGAAGAACTTCTCAGGCGTCCTCGTCGTCTACGAAGCGGGACTCCCCGATGGAGAGGTCGGTGAGCAGGTCCCAGAGGCCTGCGCAGCCGTCGGTGCGGAAGGGGATGCCGTCCAGGTAGGCCTGGAAGATCTCGAAGACGTCGTGACGGTCGACAAGCTCGAGGGTGTGGCTACCGGCGAAGCCTCGAGGGTAGACGGCGAACGAGTAGTAGCCGGTGCGGATGAAGGTTGCAGCGTGGATGCCGACTTCGAACATAGTGTTTGCTCCTTGTTGTTGGTGAGTTCATCATACGCCTAGTTCCCGGAGAACGCTACCCTTTCAGGCAGGTTCTCCGGGAACTTTCTAGGCCAGGATCGACCAGTCCTCGGCGGTGGTGACGGTGTGGTTGATCAGGCTGCCGTAGGGGTCGCAGGTGGCTCCCTGGCCGGCGGTGCCCGAGGCGGTGAGCAGTACCCACAGAGCGGTGGCCCTGCTCCGGTCGTCGAAGTAGACCATGCCGTGCTGCGGCTCGCCGTCTTCGCAGGCCCCGCCCCACTCGAGGAACGAGTCGCCCTCGGCGAAGGTGGTCTCGGTGGGCAGGACTGCCTTGAGGTCGTCCTGGCCCCTACCGGGCTGAAGGGCGAAGTGAAGTGCGAACTTCTTCATGGTGGTGCTCCTTGTGTGCCGCTGTGGCTGGTGGGTGTGCTCGGGGAGGGGAGTCCTCCCGAGCCTTGCTGCGTTTGTTGGCTGGTACTCTCAGCCCTCTGGCCTTTGGTTGTCGGTCGCTACACCGTATTGTCGGCAGACTTCCCTACCCGCCACTCTGGCCCTTGGTGGCTCCGGGGTTCCTGCGCTACTGGCCGGGGAGAGTGCTCCGTCTTCGCCTTGGCTACTGGCGGAGGCCCTGCTCGGTGTTCGTTCAGTGGAGTTCATCTTACGCCTAGTTCCTGCAGAACGCTACCCCATTTCTTGAATTTCTTTGGGAGGGGTCCAGGCCCTTGCTTCGGCGGAGCCGGTCACCACCTGGACGATCACTCCACGCTCGGCTGCTCGCCGGTGCCACAGGACCTGCGCTGGATCCAGCTTGCCCCCGTCGGCCTTCAACTCGACGAAGACGACCTGGCTGTTGATGAGGACGACCCGGTCCGGGTTCCCCTTGTGCACTGGGGCGAACTTGAAGCTCAGCCCTCCCAGGTCCCGGACACGACGGGCGAACACGGCCTCCACTGCGGACTCTAGCATGGGGTAGAGCGTAGCCCACGGGGAGTACGCTAGGGTGTTCACTCCGAAGTTGCAAACCACCCCTACACCCGGAGGCCCTATCTCGTGACACCGGAAGACCGGAAAGCGCTCAGCATCGCACGCTACCTCGCATCATGCGGGGTGCCTATCGGGGTAGGCAGGCCCAGCACGAAACACAAGCTGGGGTTCAAGCTCCCGGAGGGTTGGGAGCGCACCGAGGCGAACCCGGACGTGGTCGACCATTGGGAGCCGGGGTGGGCGATCTTCGCCGTGATGGGTCACACGGTCGACGCCATCGACGTGGACCCCCGCAACGGGGGCGACATCAACGACCTGTGGGAAGCTCTGGGTGGTGGAGCCGTCCGCTTCTACGGCATACAGAGCACTCCCTCCGGTGGGTACCACTGCCTCATCGCACCGCTGGGTGTACGCAAGGTCCAGTCCATCGTCCCCGGCATCGACATCCAGGCTGGCAACGACGATGGGGTCGGCCGTGGCTTCATCTTCATCGGCCCCACGGTCCGCACCGACAAGCGCACCGGCGAGCCTGCTGGATACTGCTGGGAGATGGAGCCCGACCTGGACGAGCTTCTACTGATCGGCACGGACGGCAGGGACTCCAACCTGGCCAAGCTCGTGGAGTCCTATCACAACCGCTCGAAGGGGTCTGTCGACTCCCACGGCAGCTATGACGGGCCAACGTACAGCGAGCTCACCGACGACGAGAGGGAGGAATCTGACGGCCTGGTGGAGTCGCAGCTTGAGTCGTGGGCCGAGCTGCTTGACGAGGCAGCCACCTGGCCCGACGGTGTGCGTGACGACCGGGGCAGAGGATGGGAGGCGATGGCGTACCAGTTCGCCTGGGCTCTCGCCAAGATGGCAGCCTGCCCCTGGATGGGGATCGATGAGGTTGGCGCTGCCCTCCGGTACCACGAGGTCTTGCCGGCTGAGTTCTACGACGACGACGCCTGCTCGGGGAAGTGGTACGACGGCATCGTTGAGAAGGCAGCAGGCGACCCGGTTGACATGCCACCGTGGGTCATCCGGGGTGACGTGGCCGATGACTTCGGCCGACCCAAGCCGGTGTGCGACGTCACGTCACCAGCGGAGGCAGCCCGGTGGCTCGACGAGGAGATTGGCTGCCGTCGTCTGTCCGGCATGTTCCGCCGCAAGGAGGACCTGATCTACACACCCAGGGTGGGCGAGGAGGGTTACGACCCACCCGACGGCAAGGACGAGGACGGCCCTGCCCAGATCCGCCGCATGACTCCACTCCAGCTATCGAAGAGGGTGGACAAGAGCTACCACGTCATCCGGCGGCAGGGCAAGAACAAGTCCGTCATCAAGGAGGAGATCTTCCCCGAGGCGGTAGCCCAGCGATCCATGTCGCTGGTTGACGAGCTGCCCAACCTGAAGAACCTGCGCATGGTCACCCACACTCCCGTCATCCGTGCGGACGGTACCGTGTTGGACGCTCCCGGCTTCGACGAGGCGAGTGGGGTGCTGTACCTGCCCGAGCGTGGCCTGTACGTGGAGCCTGTCCCCCGTGACCCCAGCCGGGTGGAGCTCAAGGATGCGGCGGAGCTTGTCCTGTCCATCTACGAGGACTTCCCCTTCGTGTCCGACCACGACCGGGCCAACTACCTCGGCTGCCTCTTCATCCCCCTCATCCGCTCCCTGGTGCCACCGCCGTACAAGATGCTCATCATCGGTGCTCCCCAGCGTGGAAGTGGGAAGTCGCTCTTGGCGGAGCTCATGCGCACCATCCACGGTGGCGTGTTCCGCTCGGAGATCCCCCGTGAAGAGGACGAGCGTCGCAAGGTCATCACGTCCATCCTCGATTCCACCTCTGCCCCGGTCGTGCAGTTCGACAACGTCACTGGGGTCCTGCGGTCGTCCACCATGGACGGTCTCCTCACGTCGGCCACGTGGTCGGACCGTCGGCTCGGGGTCAACGTCAACCTGGAGCTGCCCAACGACAGGCTCTGGATCGCCACAGGGAACAACGTCCACATCGGCGGTGACCTCGAGCGCAGGGTCCTGTGGTGCACCATCAACGCTCGCATGGAGAAGCCTGAGCTGCGCCCAGCCGAGAGCTTCCACATCCAGCACATCGACCACTGGGTGCGGGAGCACCGGGGTGAGGTCATCCACGCCCTCCTGGTCATGGTGCGAGCGTGGGCAGCGGCAGGCATGAAGCGGGAGAAGGACCCCACGTCGGACTCCTTCGGTCCCCTCGTAGCTGTGCTACGGGGCATCATGGCCCACGCAGGCATAGAGGGTGAGCTTGGCCACCAGTCCTCTGCGCCCATCCACGTCGACCCCGACGCCGAGGAGCACATGGAGTTCATCCATGCGGTGGAGCGTGCGTTCGGTACCGGGGAGTGGACGGTGCGTGACCTGCTGGACAAGGTCAGCGACTTCGCCGACGAGGACGAGGGCATCCGTGGTGACGAGCTACCGGGCGACGTGTCCTCCATGCTGAAGATGAAGCAGGGGTCGGCAGTCAAGTCGCTGGGCCGGTGGCTGGGCTACAGGAAGGATCGTGTCGTGGATGGTCGGGTCATCCAAAGTCGGGGTGATGGCAAGTCAGCTCTGCGTTGGCACCTTGAGTTCACAGGTGGGAACGAGATGTCGTGAGGGGGGTTAGCCGGGTGTATCGGGGTCCGTTCAGATCGCTCTCATGAGAGTTACCTCCCTCCACCTCCTCTCGAAACCCCACCAAGAACTACTAACTCCTCATGAAGGGATCTGAAGGTACCCCTGTAAAGCCGGCAAACCCCTCGGGCTCTGCAGTAGCGGAATGGGGTACGTCGGGAGGGTTGCCATGGATGTCCTCACCGAGGCTGGGAGAGGGACGTCTAGGGTGGTCTCCGGGGAGTGGGGTAGTATGTCCTCCCATGGACACTCTCACCGCTAGGCAGAAGGAGGTTCTCGACCTCTGGCTCGCCGGAACCAAGTACAAGGATCTTGCTGGGCAGCTTGGCATCTCCCCGGAGACTGTCAACCCGCATCTCAAGGCGATCGCCAAGAAGCTGGGAGCTGCGGGCATCTCACGAGCTTCCCTCCGGCAGGCTGTCGGATGATCTGCCTCGTCTGTGGTCACGAAGACCACGAAGGAACCTGTCCCATCTGTGCGTGTCCTCGCTCTGTGACTCTGCCGGAGTCGCCGAAGTCGGGAGAAGGCGCTGGAGATGAGGTCGACTCCCTCTCGTCTGTGATCTCTGGACGAGCTTCACATGAGGGCTGATGGATGACGCCGTTGGAGCCAAAGATCATCTGCCAGAAGTGTGGCAAGATCCACGTGACCTACTGGGGGACCGTGGCCTGCTCGGCCCACATCTCTGGGTCTGACCCCCTCGAGCCCTGCTCCAAGGCCCCTAAGAAGGGCCGTGTCGTATGCCGGTCCCATGGGGCCAACCTGCCCACCATCGCTCGAGCTGCCGAGCAGAAGCTCGCCCTCATGGCAGCTCAGGGACCCATCGCCGACCTGATGCGGGAGTGCGACATCCCCGACCAGCATCCCATCGATGGTCTCCTCGAGGTCGTCCGTGTCTCTGGCAGCATGATGCGCCTGCTCACCATCAAGGTGGGAGAGCTCGAGGAGGACACCGATGTGGTGGAGGTCCTCCGGGAGAACAAGGCTGGGGACATCCGGCTGGAGCGCAGGGCAGGGGAGGACGCCTTCTGGATGCTGGACAAGGATGGCCAGATGGTGCCCCACATCTACGTCCAGCTTCTGAAGATCTGGACAGAGCGGTACGAGAAGGCCTGCGCTACGGCCCTCTCAGCGGGCATCGAAGAGCGTCGCATCCGCCTGGCTGAGGACACGGCCGACACGTTCTTCTCGGCCCTCTCCAAGGCGATCGCAGCGGCAGGGCTAGACCCTGCCATGCGTGCTGCGCTCAACCAGGCCATGGCCAACGAGCTGCGGGTCACCAGCAACGTGATCGACCTGATATGAGGAGGCCCAGCGACCGCCTGCTCGAGCTTGCCCTGCTGGTCATGGCTGCTCTGCTGCTGGCCACCACCACCTTCATGATCTTCATCACGGCACTAGGAGCGGACTGATGGCCAAGCCCAAGGACAAGACCCTCGAGGCTGTGACGGTGTGGCTGTCTGCCCAGCTTGGGCGCACCGTACCCACCGACAGAGGCCCCAACCCCATCATCACGGCAGTGGAGAGCCTGTGCACCCAGCGCATCGTCTCCCACATCAAGCAGGAGGACACAGCCAGTGGCCAGTGAGGCACTCGGCCTGCCTGTGGAGATCGACATCTCCGACGAGGACCTCATCGTCTCCGTGTGTGGTGTAGCCGAGGTCATGCAGGAAGACGGTACCATGGCTGTCGTGACCTTCAACACCGACCCTATGTCCGCATGGCAGCAGCTCGGCATGCTGTCCGCTGGAGTGGTTGCTGTGGAGATGGACCTCAAGGAGGCATGGCGTGATTAGCTGGATGTGCTGGGTGATGTACGGCATCGATGGCGTAGCGGAGGACTGGTGAGCCTGGCCCCACTCTCCGGGCGCACCATGGACTGGGAGACCCGGCTCGCCGACCTCCTCGATCCTCCCGTCGACACGCAGTGGACCCCCTACCCCAAGCAGAAGCTCGCCACCGAGCTTGCCCTCACGGCAGACGAGACCCTGTTCGGAGGGGCGGCAGGCCCAGGCAAGACAGAGTGGGGCATGCGCCACGTCATCGAGCAGATGGAGCTGTACCCTGGCAACCGGGGTGTCATCTTCCGTCGTGTGTTCCCCTCCCTCTCCAGGTCGGTCATCCCCCGTCTGAAGATCCTGCTGTGGAAGAAGGCCAGGTGGAACGGGAACGACCACACCTTCACCTTCCCCAACAGCAGCGTGCTCGAGGTCGGCTCCCTCCAGTACGCAGACTCGGTGCTCGACTTCCAGGGTGCGGAGTACGGCGTGGTGTTCTTCGAGGAGATCACGGAGTTCCTCCAGTCCCAGTGGGAGTACATGCTCGGTCGTCTGCGACCCCCAGCCACCATGGACCCCGCCACCGCCAAGAGCATGCGGCCCCATGCCATCGCCACCACGAACCCTGGAGGCAGGGGCCACCGCTGGGTGAAGCGCAGGTGGGTGAAGCCGGAGGAAGAAGAGCTCACCGAGGGGGACGACCGTCCAGCGCCTGGCACCATCTGGCGACCCAGAGCGAACGAGGACAACCCCACACCCAACAGCCGGGTGTACCTGCCAGCCACCCACGCAGACAACCCGGCCCTGCTCGAGAAGGACCCCGGCTACCTGTCCAGGCTCCGTGCCAACAGCAACCGGGGTCTCCGACTCGCCATGGAGGAAGGGGACTGGGACGCCATCGACCAGATCGTGGGTGCCCTCTGGACGAACGAGGACCTGGACCAGGGCAGGGTGAAGCCCGAGTGGTACAAGAAGAAGGTCGTCGTGCTGCGCCGTGTCATCGGGGTGGACCCGGACAGCGGTGGTGAGGGCAGCGATGGGTACGGCATCGCACGCTGTGCTCGGGGCATGGATGGCGTGGGCTACGTGGAGTGGACCGACGAGTGGAAGAACCTGTCGGTGCGCACCATGGCCAGGAAGACGCTGGACCTGTACCACCAGACAGGGGCGGACGCCATCGTGCTGGAGCGGAACCACGGTGCAGCCTGGCTGCTCGAGGTGTTCCGAGGGGAGGACCCCTACGCCAACATCATCAGCGTGTGGGCCAGCGACAACAAGCGCACCAGGGCGGAGCCTGTGGCTGCCATGTTCGAGCACCGGGAGGACCTCGAGCTTCCCTACCGGGCCAGGATGGTCGGCATCCAGGACGAGGTGGAAGAGGAGATGACCAGCACCAAGTTCGAAGCTGGGGAGCTGTCGCCCAACCGGGTCGATGCTGTGGTGTGGGCCATGACGAACCTGATGCTGCGAAACGGTGAGGCCCAGCAGGAGACCATGGTGGACGAGCGACTGCGTGGACGCCGGTAGGGTAGGCTGCTCGTCGTGGCCACCTCCACCTCTGCCGAGACCCCCATCTTCGACAACTGGACTGCGCTGAGCTTCAAGAGGGCGATGGGCAACAAGTCCACGCCAGGCACAAGCTGGATGGCGCCCACGTGGACGTCGGACAACAACCGACGCCTGACGGCCTACATCATCCTGCAGTCGTACTTCGACAACAGCAGCCGGTTCTTCCTTGAGGGGTCGGAGACGACGCTGTACGCCGATGATCACCGGGAGTACGGCGACGCAGCCACCCTCCGGGACACCATCATGGCAGCCCTGCTTGGCGACGACCAGGCCATCCAGGTGGAGGGGGCAGACCGAGACCTGGAGGCGGAGGGCCTCACGGCCGAGGAGAAGGCGGAGACCACGCAGGCCCTCGAGCTGCAGGAGTGGCTGGAGGACTGGGCCTGGAACCAGGAGCGGTTCGGGCTCAAGATGATCGAGACGGAGCGGAACGCTGTCGGGCTGGGCGACGGTGTGTACGTGCTGGGCTTCAGCCCCACCAAGGGCCGAGTCCGGCTCCGGGTCTTCGATCCTGGGTACTACTTCCCGGTCCTGAGCGACGGCAACGAGGACGACTACCCCGAGCGTGTGCACATCGCCTGGGAGATCGACCAGCCGGACGCCACCAAGCGAGTGGTTCGCCGCATCACGTGGGAGCTCGTTGAGATCGACCCGAAGGCGGTGGAGTACCAGGACGACCCCGTCGAGAAGACCTGCCTGATGACGGACGCCACGTGGACGCTCGACGTGAACCGGCCGAACAGCCCCGACGACTTCAGCGGGGCCACGGCCGTGTACGAGACCTACATCGACGAGAACGGCGAGGCCCAGGAGTGGCGGGACCTCGACCTCGACATCGACTTCATCCCGGTCGTGCACATGCCGAACACGGTCGCCATCGCCAACCACTACGGCAAGTCCAGCATCGAGCGTGTGCTCCAGATCCTCGACGACCTGAGCAACGCAGACACCGACCTCCAGGGCGCCAGCGCCACCACTGGCAAGCCCCCGGTCGCCATCAGCTCGGCCGTGGCCGTCACGACCAAGCCGACCTGGCGTCCTGGTGATCTATGGAGCCTCGGCGAGAACGGTCGGGCCACCATGATCGACACATCCAAGAGCCTGGAAGCTCTGATCGGCTATGTCGGTCATCTCATGAAGCGTCTGGATGTGTCCTCGAGGGTGCCTGGGGCGGTGCTGGGCCGTGTGTCCCCGTCCGACGTGCCATCCGGCATCGCCCTGGCACTCTCCTTCGGACCCCTGCGCTCCATGATCGCCGAGATGCGTCTGGTGCGGGACGAGAAGTACCCTGTCCTCCTCAAGTTCGTGTGGCGCATGAGCCTGCAAGCTGGAGTCGATGGCACACCGGCGGAGTGGTTGCCGGCGAAGGTGGAGTTCGGGAGCTTCCTGCCCCACGACATCGCTGCGATCGTCGAGCAGGTCACGACCCTGCTGCGGGAGAAGGCGATCGGCCGTCGCACTGCCATCCGGCTGCTGGTGGCTGCGGGCGTCGACATTGAGGACGCCACCGCCGAGGTGGAGAGCATCGCCAGCACCGACTTCGAGGGAGCTGCGAAGCTCGCTGACGCAACCGGTAGCGAGCAGGTGGCCGGTGAGTACCTCCAGGTGGACGTGCCCGAGCCTGCTCCGGTCGCCCCTGTGGGCGCACCAGCTATCGTTCCTCCCACCATCCCAGGCCTTGAGCTCGAGGAGGAGCCTGCCCCATGACCATCACCAAGGACGACGGCGACGCTGGAACCTGGACCGCCACGTGCGACCAGGACAACGTCGACGGACACCGCTGTGGAGGGTTCACCTCCGCTGGCCACCCCACCCGGAAGGCTGCCAGCGAGCGGCTCGACGAGCATCTGAAGGAGACCTGACATGGCGATCACCGCCACCGACATCCTCTACAAGTTCAGCGTCAGCGCTGCGGCAGGTGACACCACTGCCGGCACCGCAGCGACCTCCCTGGGCGACCAGATCAGCACGACCCAGATCACGGACGCCACGCTGCACAACCTCTTCGACGTCGTCACTGGCACGGAGAACGCAGCTTCCGAGGCGGAGTACCGCTGCATCTTCGTGCACAACAACCACGGCTCCCTCACCTGGGAGAACGTCGTGGTCTGGCTGTCGGCCGAGGTCGCCGGTGGAGCTGCCGCTGCCATCTCGGTGGACACCACGGGCGTGACGGCGAAGGGGTCGGCCTCAGCGCAGGCCAAGACCATCGCCAACGAGGACACGGCACCGTCCACGCAGACCTTCAGCTCGCCCACCACCAAGGGCACCGGCCTGGCCATCGGCAACATCCCGGCAGGCTCCGTCGCCGCCATCTGGGTGCGACGCACCACGGCGAACACCGCAGCCGTCGACTCCGACGGCGTCACCATCCGGTGCGAGGGCGACACGGCGGCATAGCCCATGACCATCGACCTGGAGACGATCCTCGCTGACGGTCAGTTCCTCAGGCGCAATGGTGCTGACCTCGATGGCGAGACGCTCGACTCGATCGTAGCTGGGACCCGAACTTCGCCGGACACCAGCGTCCTAGGTTCCATCGGCATCGACGTAGACCTGGACTCGGGGATCTCGGGAGGCGACCGCCTCACTGGAGGCACGGGGTCGTCAGACAACCTGGCGTTGCGGTCCAACGTGTTCAACGGCGGCAAGGTCGTGATTGAGGACCTGGCCCTGCTCCTGGCGGTGGACAAGAACAGCGTCGCTGGGACGGCGATGGCGTTGATGTCTGTCACCTCGGCACGGACCATCACCCTCGACGAGTCTGCGTTCAACCTGGGCAATGCCGTGTCCGGGTGGCTGTTCGCCCCCACCGTGATGATCTCCGGCGACCCTGCTATCGGCGGGATAGGCGGCTTCTACGACGCAGCCCTCTACACGAACAACAACGGATCCACTCGCACCAGTCTCGGCGTCTCGTCGTTCCGAGCTTGGCCTACGATCCGAGCGGACGGTGGATCTCACCTCGTTGGGTACAGCGGCTTCCACTCGTACCCAACGCTCAGCGTGATCAACTCCGGTGTCACCACGAACACGGCCATCACAGGCTTCCTGGCCGAGGCTACCGTCAACGCCGGTGTCGTCTTGAACGTCCGAACCGGTTTGCTGGTCAGCGATGCGGGCGGAGCCGGGACCGTCAACACGAATGTCGGCGTCGACATCGCCCTGTTCTCGAAGGGCACGCTGAACATCGGCCTCCGCAACGGGTCGTCGACGGTGTTCACCGAGTCGGTGGCGACACTGACTGCGGTCGGGAACACCATCACGCCCAACGCCACCGTCAAGCGTCTCGACAACACCTCCGGCGGCTCGCTCACGCTGACCTCGACGCCGACCATCCCAGACGGGCAGTCGGGGCAGTTCCTCTGCCTCTACAACTCGTCGGCCCAGAAC